>Ga0182738_1000368_pt1 | contig 65425 bp, 55 predicted proteins | sample eDN5th30CBELigMG_FD_128876 | JGI IMG/M metagenome (GOLD analysis project Ga0182738, IMG submission 128876) | Enriched Miracle-Growth compost microbial communities from Emeryville, California, USA - eDNA 5th pass 30_C BE-Lig MG (version 2)... ... | reverse complement strand
TTCTACAACCCGAAGCGGCGTCACAGCCATGCCGGTGATCGTCCACCGGTAGAATTCGAGAATCAGCATTTTTTGAAAACCGGGACCGTCTAGTAAATCCGGGGCGATTCAGTTGGCCCTTTGTATCGAACACAACAAAGCTCAACTCTTCGTCACCACCCGACTCGCTCTGGACCGCCTCAAACAGCCGTCGCTTCTCGTCGGGCTCCACGTAGAAGTCAAGTACATCTACCTGACCACGTAATTGAACGCGGAAGATCCAATAGCGCGAATCAGCTTCTACACCAGTCGCGGCGACTCGCCCGTAGGTCTTATCGGCTGGAAGATACCCCGGCTCGCCGTCTTGTTCCTTCTTCATTGCCGTAAGTGCGCGAGCAGAACCCGGAAACAAGGTAGCCATGGTCACTTCCAAGGCTTTCGCTAGACGTGTAGCCAACTCGAGTCGAGCAGCAATCTTTCCAGCCTCCAGCCTTTGAATCTGCTGCTGTCGATGACCTGGGGTGGTGCCGGTGTCTGACCGCACGGCCCTGCTGGAGAGTTTGGCAAGAGCCAGGCGCCCCGTATTGCCCGGATGAGATAAGTGACACGTGTTAGATTTTTAATTAAAATATCTGACATATAAGATCGATTCAACCATGAGCACCTCCCAAGCCATCCGTGAACGCATCGCCTCGCAACCCGCGGGCGAACCCTTCACCCCCGCATTATTTGCGGGGCTGGGGTCGCGCGCGGCCATCGATCAGACCCTGATGCGGCTGACCAAGGAGGGCAGCATCGAGCGCATCGGTCATGGTTTGTATCTCGTACCCAAGACTGGACGATTCGGCATTAAATCGATGCCCGCGCCCGAGCAGGTGGCGCGGACTGTGGCCGAGGCGGAAGGAGCGACCATCGAGATCCATGGGGCGGAAGCCGCGCGGCGCCTAGGCCTGTCCACCCAAATGCCGGCACAGGCGGTTTTTCAGACCACGGGATCCTCGCGCCAGATCCGGCTGGGGAAGCTAGTCGTGCGGCTGCAGCACGTAGCGCCGCGCAAACTGGCCCTGGCGGGCCGGCCCGCAGGACAGGCGCTGTCGGCCCTGTGGTACCTGGGGCGAAGCCAGGTCACGCCACACACGTTCAAACAGATCGCGAAGAAACTGCCTACAGCCGAGTTCGAGGCGCTGAGCAGAGCCAAGGCGTCGATGCCGGCCTGGATGGTGGAAGCCCTGACCTGCTACGAGCGAGGCAAACTGGCCCATGCCTGAATCCACGCAGCACTACTTCGATTTGTCCCTGGCCGAGCAGGCTGAGCTGTTGCATGGCCTGGCACCGGTACTGGGCCGCCGCGCCGAAATTCTGGAAAAAGACATCTGGCTGTGCCAGGTGCTGGGTGTCTTGTTCGCGCTGCCGATTCGCAAGCCGATGGCATTCAAGGGCGGCACGTCGCTGTCCAAGGTCTATCAGGCCATCGAACGTTTCTCCGAGGACATCGACGTCACCATCGACTACCGGAGTCTGGTGGCCGATGTGCCTGACCTCGTGGGTCTTTCCAACACCCAGCGCAAGAAGCTGTCCGATGCGCTCAAGGTGGCTTTGGTGAGGCATGTCACCGAGGAGTTGGTGCCGGCCTTGCGAAAAGCGCTGGCGCAAGCGCTCCCAGCGCATGAAGTCACCATTGAGGTCAGCGATGACGCGGAGAAGCTCCGGCTGTACTACCCCAGCGCGGTGGAGAACACGGATGCCTACCTGCGGCCGAGCGTCCTGCTCGAATTTGGCGGGCGCAACGCCACGCTGCCGCAGGACACCATGACAATCGTGCCGGATGTGGCCGCCCACGTGCCGGGGCTGGCGTTCCCGACTGCCCAGGTGGCGGTGCTGTCGCCGATGCGTACATTCTGGGAGAAAGCCACGCTGATCCATGTCGAGTGCCATCGTCCTGATCTGCGTGCTGGCGCCGGGCGGCTGTCGCGGCATTGGTACGACCTGGCACGCCTGGCCGATCACGAAGTGGGGCGCAAGGCGCTGGCCGATACCGAGTTGCTGCGTGATGTGCTGCGCATCAAGGAGACCTTCTACCGCAGCGGGTTTAGCCACTACGAGCTGTGCCAGACAGGTGGCCTGCGGCTGATTCCCGATGCCGTGTTGCTGAATGCGTTGCAGCAGGACTACCAAGCCATGCTGGACGCCCAGATGTTCTACGGCGAGACCTTGGTCTTCGATCGCATCGTCGAGCGCCTGACCGCGTTGGAGGGGGAGATCAATCGCCAAGGATGAGCCACGGTCGCGGCAGATAGATAGACGCTCGTTGGATATCCTTGGAAGTCGACGGAACGCTCTGCCGTCGAGGGCGAAAAATAAGGCTACAACCAAGGCCTTCGCTGGCCACCCTGTCGAAGAAAGCATTTTAGAAACAACGACTTAGTTATCTGGCGCATGACTCGTTTCCCGCTCCAGATTCCAGAAAGGCCCAAACTTCGGTTTGGGCTTTTTTTACGCCCCAGCCGCCCCGCAAGCCACTATCTGCGCCGCGCCGGCTCGCTCACCACAACCAGCGCCTGCGCCTGGCGCCTGCCCAGCGAGCGCGAGCGATGCGGCAGCGACGCATTGAAATACAGGGAATCCCCCTCGTCCATGCGCACGGTGCGATCCTCGAACACGACCTCCAGCGAACCCTTGATGACGAAGATCAGTTCCTCGCCGGGATGGCTCACCAGCTCCTGGCCTTCCAGCGTGGCGGGTGGGGACATGACGAAAGGCGTCATGGCCTTGTCGCGCCGGTCCGTGGCGATAGCCTCGTAGGTGTAGCCGGCCCGCTCCCTGGCCGGGCTGAAGGGCACGCGCTGGCCGGCGCGCTGGTACAGGATATCGCGGCTGTCCAGCGGGCCGCCCACGAGCCTGTCCAGGCTCACATCCAGCGCCCGCGCCAGCTTGAGCACCGTGGCGATGGTAGGCGACGACAGCCCGCGCTCGAGCTTGGACAGATAGCTCTTGGTCAGCGAAGCCCGCGCCGCCACTTCTTCGAGCGTCAGGGCGTTCAGCTTGCGCAGCGCGGCCAGGCGTTCGCCGACGACGTTGGCGTCCGCCTCGCCGTCCGCTGCGCCGGCATTGTCGATCTTGCCTGCCCTGGCCATGCCCCTGCCTCCCGGTTTCCGTTGCAGGGGAATTCTACTTCCCCGAAGTTTCCCGAAGTTTCCTATTGTCGGCTCAATCTATCTTAAATGACACAGAAGTTTCTTTTAGAGCTATTATGTGTCCTGACAACGAAGGAGCCCCTCATGGCCGACACAATGCACTTGAACAAGGGCGAGATCGTCGCTGCGTCCTTGCAGGAAATGGAAGCCTCCCTGCAAGGCGCGGCGATGACGCCGCGCGAGGCCGTGGCCGAGACCTGCCGGATCCTGTATGCGTTCGGCCATGACTCCGGGCTGTCGGGGCAGATCACCGCCCGCGCCGAACGCCCCGGCACCTACTGGACCCAGCGCCTGGGACTGGGCTTCGACGAAATCACCGCCGAAAACCTGCTGCTGATCGACGAGGACCTCAACGTGCTCGAGGGCGCGGGCATGTCCAATCCGGCCAATCGATTCCACTCCTGGCTGTACCGGGCCCGCCCCGACATCCGCTGCATCGTGCATTCGCATGCCCCCCACGTATCCGCGCTGGCCATGCTGGAGGTGCCGCTGGCCATCTCGCACATGGATACCTGCCTGCTGTACGAGCAATGCGCCTTCCTGCCCAAGTGGCCGGGCATCCCGGTCGGGAACGAGGAAGGCGAACTGATCGCGTCGGCGCTCGGCGACAAGCGCGCCGTCCTGCTGGCCCACCATGGCCTGCTGGTCACCGGCGGCAGCGTCGAAGAGGCCTGCGTCATGGGTGTGATGTTCGAGCGGGCGGCCCGCCTGCAGTTGATGGCCATGGCTGCGGGAACCATCCAGCCCATCGACCCCGAGCTGGGCCGCGAGGCCCAGCGCTGGGTCGGCACGCAGAAACGCCACGAAGCCACCTTCGCCTACTACTCGCGCCGCGCGCGGCGTCAATTGGGCTTGCCTGCATGACTGGAGTCAGGAGGGCAGCCCCTCCTGGATTCCCGAAAGCTGCGCGAGCGCGCCTATCGTTTCGTCGAACCGTTCGCGAAAGCAAGGCAGGTCGATGTCCTGGAAAATGAAGACCAGGCGACTGGCTTCGAGGGCCAGCCCGGGCACGGCCGTGGGGTTGCTGAACCGGGGGCCGACGCTTTGCAGCAGCACGGGATCCGCCACGCCTTCGACGAGAAGCAGAAATTTCGCGCGCAACAGCCGCTCGCCCAGGAAGGCGGCCAGGTCGTCCAGGCGCGCCGAGAACTCGGGCCATGAAAGCAGGCCGTCCAAGGCGTAGCTGGCGATCCGGACGTCGTCGTGGCCCGTGTCCGCGGCCCCGGATGGGATGAGTTCGTGAAAATTGCCGGCATCGATCCTCCGGGCCGGCAGAAACGCCTGCCGGACCAATTCCCCGCGATCGCTTGCGGCCGCGTAGTCGGCCAGGGGATTGAGCCGCCTCAGCCCGTCGACCATCGCCGCTGCGCCGTGGTCGCCGGCCAGGTCCAGCTTCGTCAGCACGATCCGCTGGGCCGTCGCCAATTGCGCCCGCAGCGGCCCGCCGCGGGCCAAGGCCGCCGGACCGTGCCGGCAGTCGAAGGTGCACACGACCTGGATGGACAGGCCATGCTGCCTCAATTCAGGCGTGAGCAGCGACCCGACCACGGACACCGGCCGCGCCAGGCCGCTGGTCTCGATGACGATCTTGCGCAGCAAGGTGCCGTCCGATCGATACCTGGCATCGATCAGCTGCTCCACGGCGCCGACCAGATCGTCCTTCATCGAGCAGCAGAGGCAGCCAGAAGGCAGCAGCCTGACCGGACGATCGCCCTTCTGGCTGGCGACCAGGGCGCCATCGACGTCGATGGCGCCGGCCTCGTTGACGATGAGACCGACGTCGCTCCTCGGCTCCGCCTTCAGCCAATCGACCAGCAGCGTCGTCTTGCCGCTTCCGAGGCTGCCCGACAGCACCGTGACTTCGAGCGGCCGGCCGTCCATTCAGGCGCCGCTCCCGCCCTGCGCGACCATGTCCCTGACGTCCGCCAATAGCGTTTCCGTGTCGTACAGGACGCCGGCCTTGATCGTGGTCTCGATGCCGCGCTCCCACTTCACCTCTCCGGTGTCGTCGGCAAGCCGCACGGCGCCCGTCCCGTACATGAGCTTGGTGTCGGCAAGCGGATTGCGCCGGTGGATCAGGAGGTCCGCCCGCTTGCCGATCTCTATCGACCCGACCTCGTCTTCCTTGCCCAGGAGCGTCGCGCCGTCCAGCGTCGCGGCCCGCCAGACCTCCAGCGGGCTGAAGCCGGCCTCCTGCAATAGCTCGAGCTCGCGCACGAACCCGAATCCGTATATCTGGTAGATGAAGCCCGAGTCGCTGCCGGCGCAGACGCGTCCGCCGAGGTTCTTGTAATCGCCGACGAACCGCATCCAGATGCTGTAATGGCGCTTCCATTCGATCTCGTTGGCCGTGCTCCACTGATACCAATACGAGCCATGGCCGCCGCGCTGGGGCTGGAAATACTTCCAGATCGAACCCCAGGTGTATTCCTTGTGCCAATCCGCCTGCCTGGCCCGCATGACGTCGCGGTTGGCGTCGTAGATGTTGAATGTGGGCACGAAGGTATGGCCGAGCTCCAGGAACGCATGGAGCGTCTCCATCCATTTTTCCGACCGCGGCGCGGCGGACTGCCGGAATTGCTGGCCCGACACGGAGAATCGATGGTACTCGTCGAAGAAGTTGTAATCGGGGGGGAAATCCTGCAGCGTGCTCTCCGTGTACAGCGTTTCGGGAATGCCGTAGAAGTGCTCCGTGCTTGTCAGCCCCCAACGCGCCGTCCGCAATGAATTCATCCTGCCGACCGATAGCTGCGCGTGATGGCAGCCCGAACGCAGCCCGATCTTCGCCGCTTCGTCCAGGGCGGCCTCCATCATGGCCGGCGGCGCGCCGAAGAACTTGATGCCGTCCGCGCCGCGCTCCTTGATCGCATTGACCCATGCGCGCGCGTCCCGCGGCGTATGCAGGGTTTTCATGCGGTCTGCCAGGGCAGGAAAATAGGCGTACAGCGTCATGTCCGGCGCGGCGATCCGGCCCGACCTGGCCAGGGCCTGCTGCTCCAGGGTCCAGCTCAAGCCATTGAGCAGGCCCATCTCCCGTATCGTGGTGACGCCGTGCGCCAGCCACAGCTTGTAGATGTAATCGGCCGGCGGGACGTCGCCGGTCATGTTGTGATAGGGCGTGCCGATGTGCGCATGCGCGTCGACGAAACCTGGCGTCACGTATTTCCCGGCGCAGTCGACCTCGTGGTCGCCGGGCGCCGGACGCCGTCCGGGCTTGATGGGCAGCCCCGGGGTGCCCACATTGAAGATCCCGGCGATCGATCCGCCCTCCACCACGATGTCCGCGGGGCCCCAGGGCGGGGCCCCCGTGCCGTCGATAACCGTGGCGCCTCGCAGCACGAGCCTCGGATAGGGGCCGTGCCCCCGGTCCCTGGAACTCGAGGACTCAGGAGGCGCCCATCCCTTGGACGCATTGAGATGCATCATCTCATCGCCGGCCAATACGTCTGAAAAGATGAGGTGATGCTTCGTCGACGGCATGCCTGTTTCCCTGCAAGTGGATCGCGCTTACTTCATTACTTCAGTTCGTCGGACAGCCCCAGCTCCTTGATGAGCGGAGACCAGATATCCCCGTCGCGCTCGGCCTGGGCCAGGACGTCTTCGGGCTTGGACGGCCAGGGCTCCAGCTTCAGCTTCGCCAGCTTCTCCTTGCTTTCGGGATCGCTGAAGAATTGCTGGGTCACCGCGTTCAGCCGCTCTATGGCCGCTCGCGGCGTGCCTTTGGGGACCAGCAGGGCATACCAGCCCGGCAGCGGGAAGTCCGGCAGGCCGGCGGCCTGCGCGATCGTCGGAATGCCTTCGAGGTCGGGGTCCGGGCGGCTGCCGATCACCGCCAGCGCGTTCACTTTCCCGGCCTTCACCTGCACGAGCGCGTTGTTGAGAACGTCGGCCAGGATCTGCGTCTGGCCGGCCAGTATGCTGTTCTCGGCCGCGGCGATGCCGTTGTAGGGGATGTGCGTCAGCTGCAGGTTCAGGCGCTTCGCGATCATCGCTATCGCCAGGTGCGACGAATTGCCGTTGCCCGCGGACGCGAAATTCAGCTGGCCCGGCTGCGCGCGGCTTGCCGACACGAACTCCGCGAAATTCTCGATCCCGGACGATTTGCTCGATATCACCACGGTCGGCGTGTTGGCCAGCATCGCCACGCCGTCGAAGTCCCGCTCGACGTCGTACGACAGGTTGCGGTAGATATGCGGATTGAAGGCCAGCTGGGACACGCCGGCGAACAGCACCGTGTAGCCGTCGTCCTTTTGCTGGCGCGCGTAGGAAGCGGCTATGACGCCGTTGGCGCCCGGGCGGTTCTCGACGTATACGGTTTGCCCCAGCTTCTGCGTCGCCCAGGACGCCCACAGGCGTCCCAGGACGTCGGCTCCCCCGCCGGGCGCCTGCGGCACCACGAGCTTTATCGGCCGCGCCGGATAGTCTTGCGCTTGGGCATGGGCGCAGCTTGCGGCCGCCGCCATGGATAGCGCCGCCGCCCAGGCGGCGATGGTTCTGGTGATCATCGTTTTTCCCCTTGTGAACTGACAGCGCAGTATTGGAGGCCGAGGTATAAAGTTCCAATGAAATAAACTTATGCTTTCATGAGGAGAATCTCATGTCCGGGCAGCTGGAAGAGTTCACCTGGGCCAGGCGGCTGAAGATGCGCCATCTCGAGATCTTCCTGCTGCTGGACGAGACCAGCAGCATCACCGCCACGTCGGAAGTCCTGCACCTCACCCAGCCCGCCGTCTCGCACTGGCTGTCCGACCTCGAAGACGCCGTGGGCATGAAGCTCTTCGTGCGGGGCCGCAAGCTGCGGCTGGCGCCGATGGGCGTGGCCTTCAAGAATTACGCGCTGCGGACGCTGGGGGAAGTGAAGCGGGCAGGCCTGGAGTTCGAAGCGATCCGGTCGGGGCTGTCCCGGCGCATACGGATCGGCTCCATCCTGTCCATCGGGATACATCTCCTGCCCGGCGCCATCGAGTCGATGCGCAGGCAATATCCGGGCATTCAACTGGAAGTGGATGTCGGGAACTTCGATGCCTTGCTGGAACGGATGGGGCGGCGCGAGCTCGACATCGTGCTCGGTCCGCTGGACGGGCGCGCATCGACGTCCGGCTACGCTTCCGCCCTGGTCGACAGGGACGAGACGGTCATCGTCGCCTCCACGGACCACCTCATCCACCGCAGCCGCGCGACGTGGCGAAGGCTGCTGGAGCACACATGGATACTGCCGCCGCGCGGCACGCTCGTCCGCTCGACATTCGAGCATTCGGTGCTGCAAAAGCAGGGGACCATCCCCCAGCCCGCGATCGAGACCAGCTCGCTTCCCACCCAGTTGGCGTTGATGGAGCGCGGGGATTACCTAGCCCTGCTGCACCGGTCGACGGCAGCCTATTACCAGAAGCTGGGGCTGCTGAAAGTGGTGCCGCTTAGACTCATCGGCAATGCCGTGCCGCTCGCGGCATTCTGGGAAGAAAACCACGCGGACGTGCTGGTCCAGGATCTGATCCGGATGCTCAAGCGCCGTCCCCACATGGGCCACCCCGGGCGGCCGGAGGACGGTGGCCACGACGCTGCGGACGCGTAAGGCTGCGAAGGGATGGGGAATCGCCCCAGGCCACGGCGGGCGGCTCACTCCTGCGCAGCCTGCTCCCGCATCCACTGCGTGAACTTGATCACGCGCTCCCACTGCGCGTGGGCGCGCGGGTACACCAAATGATGCGCCCGCACTGAAATACCCTTGCGGTCGCTGAAAACCGGCACCAGATCGCCCCGCTTGAGCAGGGCGCCTGCCGTGCGGTTGCTGTCCAGCGCCACGCCCAGGCCCTGGAGGGCGGCGTCCAGCACCATGGAAGTCCGGTCGAACGCCAGGCTGTAGCTGGACGGCGCCACGGACACGCCGTGCGCGGCGAACCAGTGCGGCCACTGCACCAGCGTCAGCTCCGAAAGAATCAGGTCCTGCCGCGCTAGGTCCCCGGGCGTGCGGATGTCCAGGCGATCCTTCAGGCTGGGGCTGATCATGGGCAGGATTTCCTCGGAGAACAGCGTCTCGACGCACAGGTCACGCCCTTTTACGGCCCCGTAGCGGATGTCCACGTCCAGGTCGCCGCGTGCGAAGTCGATTTCGCCGTAGGACGCCGAGAGCTGCACCCGCAGCTCGGGATGCTGGGCACGGAAATCCTGCAGCCGCGGCATCAGCCAGTGGCTGGCGAAGGTAGGCACCGAGTGGATGCGCAGCACGTCGGCGACTTCGCCCGAGCGGACGTTCTGGGCGGCGGTGGCGATGAGAGCGAGCGCGCCGGTGATGTCGCGCTGGAAGCGCTCGCCGTAAATCGTCAGGCCCAGGCCGCGAGGGGAGCGGTCGAACAGCTTGCGGCCGACGAAGCCCTCCAGGTTGGCCAGCTGGTGGCTGACCGCCGATACCGTCAGGTTGAGTTCTTCCGCGGCCTTGCTTACGCTGCCCAGCCGCGCCGCGGCGTCGAAGGCCAGCACGCCCTTGAACGGAGGGAACTGCATAGGGTATCTCCGGATTATTCGTTTTTTCAAGGCTGCTTGAACTATACCGCCTTGCCGCTGGCAGCCCCGATCCCGAGAATGGCGCCGGAACGCAATAGGAGACAGATCGCATGCCATTCCTCCCCCTCTTTCCGGCACGTCCAGGCGACTGAGACATGGCCATATCCCTCGACACCACGCAAACGCCTGCCCGGCTGGCCGAACTGGCGGCCAGCGCCTACCGGATCCGCCGCTACGCGCTGCGCATGGGCGAAGTCCAGGGCCAGGGCTATATCGGCCAGGCGCTCGGCTGGGCCGACGTGCTCGCCGTGGCGTACCGCCACGCGCTGACCCTGCGGCCCGACGATCCCGAGTGGGAGGGCCGGGACCGCTTCCTGCTTTCGCACGGCCATTACGCGATCGCCTTCTACGCGGCCTTGCTGGAGGCCGGCATCATCCCGGAAGACGAACTGGAGTCCTACGGGACCGACGACAGCCGCCTGCCCATGTCCGGCATGGCCAGCTATACGCCCGGCATGGAAATATCCGGCGGCTCGCTGGGACAGGGCCTGGCCATAGGCGTGGGCATGGCGCTCGCGCTGCGCCGCAAGAACAACCCGGCTTTCGTCTACAACTCGATGTCCGACGGCGAGCTGGACGAAGGCGCGGTCTGGGAGGCCGCCATGGGCGCGGCGCACCACCACCTGGGCAAGCTGATCTGCCTGGTCGACATCAACAACCAGCAGGCCGACGGCCCGTCCGGCCAGGTCATGCGCTTCGAGCCGCTGGCCGAGAAGTGGGCGGCCTTCGGCTGGCACGTGCAGCGCGTGGACGGCAACGACCTGGCCGCCGTGGTGCAGGCCTTCGACACGGCTCGCCGCCTTCCCGACGAAGTGCCGCGCGTGATCCTGTTCGACACGTTGATGGGCAAGGGCGTGCCGTTCCTGGAACGGCGCGAGAAGAACCATTTCATCCGGGTCGACCCGCCCGAGTGGCAACAGGCCATAGAGATACTGGACCGGGCCTGGGCCCAGGAGGGCGCCAAATGAACACGACTGTGGAAACGAAGAAACCCCGCCTGACCACCTCGGCGATGATCGCCTCCATCGCTTCGGAGGGACAACGCGTGCGGGCGGCGCCGTTCGGCAAGGCGCTGGTCGAGACGGCGGCCGGCCGGCCGAACATCGTCGGCATGACCGCGGACCTGGCCAAATACACCGACCTGCACCTGTTCGCCCGGGAATATCCCGAGCGCTTCTTCCAGATGGGCATGGCCGAGCAGTTGCTGATGGCCGCGGCCGGCGGCATGGCCAAGGAGGGCCTGCTGCCGTTCGCCACCACCTACGCGGTGTTCGGCACGCGCCGGGCCTACGATTTCATCCACCAGGTCATCGCCGAGGAAAACCTCGACGTCAAGATATGCTGCGCCCTACCCGGACTGACGACCGGCTACGGCCCCAGCCACCAGGCCACGGAAGACCTCGCCATGATGCGGGCCATGCCGGGCATGACCGTGGTCGATCCCTGCGACGCGCTGGAGATCGAGCAGGCGGTGCCGCAGATCGCCGATCACCGAGGGCCCGTCTACATGCGCCTGCTGCGCGGCAACGTGCCGCTGGTGCTGGACGAGTACGGCTACACCTTCGAGCTGGGCAAGGCCAAGGTGGTGCGCGACGGGCGCGACGTGCTGATCGTCTCGACCGGACTGATGACGATGCGCGCGCTGGAGGCGGCCGCCGGCCTGCAGCGCGACAGCGTGGACGCCGCGGTGCTGCACGTGCCCACCCTCAAGCCGCTGGACGAGCAGACCATTCTCGCCCAGGTGCGGAGCCCGGGCCGGCTGGTCGTGGTCGCCGAGAACCACTCGGTGATCGGCGGCCTGGGCGAGGCCGTAGCCGGCGCTTGCCTGCGCGCCGGCATCGCCCCCCGCTACCGCCACATCGGCCTGCCGGACGCCTTCCTGGACGCCGGCGCGCTGCCGACGCTGCACGACCGCTACGGCATCTCGACGGACGCCGTCATCGCATCCATAAAAGGCTGGCTGTAGGAAATGAGCGACGACGCAACAAGCATAGGGCTCGTCGGCCTGGGCGCCATGGGCCGCGGCGCGGCGGCGAACCTGCTGGCCAAGGGCTACCGGGTGGTCGGCTACGACGTCAACGCCGGGGCCTTGGAATGGCTGGCCTCGCAAGGCGGCACCCCGGCGGCGTCGCTGGCGGACCTGGCAGGACAGGTGCGGGTGGTGATCTGCTTCGTGGTCAATTCCGCACAGACCGACGCCGTACTGTTCGGCGAGGGCGGACTGGCCGGCCGGCTGCCGGAGGGAGCGGTCTTCGTCGCCTGCAGCACCATGGACCCGGCCTACGTCCGCAGCCTGGGCGATCGGCTGCGGGAACACGGCATCGAACTGGTGGACGCGCCGGTGACCGGCGGCGCGATAGGCGCGGCCCGAGGCACGCTTACCGTCATGGGCTCAGGCACGCGCGAGGCCTTCGCCCAGGCCGAGCCGGTGCTGCGGACCTTCGGCAAGGCCGTCCATTACCTCGGGCCGGCCGGCTCGGGTGCGCAGATGAAGGTCCTGAACCAGCTGCTCTGCGGCGTGCACCTGGCGGCCGCCGGCGAAGCCCTCGCGCTGGCCCGGCGGCAGGGCCTGCCGCTGGAGCCGACGCTGGAGATCCTGGCCAGCGGCGCGGCGGGCTCGTGGATGCTGTCCGACCGCGGGCCTCGTATGATCGCGGAGGATTTCGGCACCATTACCTCGGCGGTGGACATCTTCGTCAAGGACATGTCCCTGGTCCTGGACGCCACCCGCGCCGCGCGCTTTCCGGCGGCGCTCGCCCACGCGGCCTACCTGGCCTTCCTGGAAACGTCCGCGCGCGGGCTGGGAGCCGTGGACGATTCCGCCGTGACCACGCATTACCACACCCACGAAAAACAACCATGAAAGACATACGCAGCCTGTACGCCGACCTGGGAGACGGGATCGTGCATTACCTGGAAGCCGGCCAGGGCGAGCCCCTCGTCCTGCTGCACGGCATCCCCCAGACTTCCTACGAGTGGCGCCACGTGATCCCGCTGCTCTCGGACCGCTTCCGCATCATCGCGCCCGACCTGCGCGGCCTGGGGGATTCGTCCCGCCCGGCCGGGGGCTACGACAAGAAGACCGTGGCGGCCGACGTGTGGCGCCTGGTGCACGAACACCTGAAGATCGACCGCTTCTGCCTGGCCGGCCACGACTGGGGCGGCCCCACAGCCTTCGCGCTGGCCTGCGCCCACCAGGATGCGGTGCGGCGCCTGGCCATCCTCGACGTCGCCATCCCGGGCGACGGGGCGGACTTCTCCCAGGGCGGCCGGCGCTGGCACCATGCGCTCTTCCGCACGCTGGACCTGCCCGAGGCCCTGTTCCTGGGCCGCGAGGAGCTTATCCTGAACTGGCTGTTCGAGAACTACGGCTACCTGCCGAACTGCATCCCGCCGGCCGACCGCGAAGAATACCTACGCACCTACCGCAAGCCCGGGGCCATGCGGGCAATGTTCGGCTTCTATCGCGCGCTGCCGCAGGATGCCGCGGACAACCAGGCCTTCCTCGCCGCTCACGGCAAGCTGCGCATACCCGTGCTGGCACTGGGCGGCGACAAGAGCTTCGGGCGCGGCATCGAATGCCTGGAATCGCTGCAGCGAGTCGCCGAGGACGTGCGCGGCGGCCTGGTGCCCGACAGCGGCCACTGGGTGACCGAGGAGCAGCCGGAATTCATCGCCAACGAACTGCGGAAATTCTTTTCCGAATAGGCCGGCCGACCGAGCCGCCAAAGACAAGTCAAAACGGAGACACGCCATGTCGCTCAATCGACGCCAAATGATCAAGATGTCGCTCGCCGCGGCGGGCGGGCTGGCTATGCCTGCGCTGGCCTTCGGCCAGTCGCGGTTCCGCCTGAAGTTTGCAAACATCATGCCCGCCGACCATCCGCTGAACGTGCGCATGCAGGAAGCCAGCGCGCAGATCAAGCAGATGACCGACGGCCAGGTCGACATCCAGATATTCCCGACCAGCCAGCTCGGCACCGACACCGACATGCTGGCGCAGCTGCGCTCGGGCGGAATCGACTTCTTCGCCCAGACGGGCCTGATCCTGTCCAGCCTCGTGCCCGTGGCGGCGATCAACGGCATCGGCTTCGCTTTCCCGGACTACCCAACGGTGTGGAAGGCCATGGACGGCGCCCTCGGCAAGCACGTCATCGACGCGTTCGCCAAGGCCAACCTGGTCGCTTTCGACAAGATGTGGGACAACGGCTTCCGGCAGACGCTCTCGGCCGCAAAGCCCATACGCACGCCGGAGGACTTCTCGGGCTTCAAGATCCGCGTTCCGCCTAGCCCGTTGTGGACGGCGATGTTCAAGTCGATCGGCGCGGCGCCGGTGTCGGTTCCCTGGGGGGAAACCTATTCCGCCCTGCAGACCCGTGTCGCGGACGGCCTGGAGAACCCCCTGGCCGGCATCTACTTCGCCAAGATGCACGAGGTCGGCAAGTACCTGTCCAACACCAACCACATGTGGGACGGCTTTTGGTTCCTGGCCAACCGCCGCTCCTTCGAGGCCCTGCCCGCGGCCACCCGCGACATCGTCGTCAAGGTCGTCAACGAGTCGGCGCTCAAGCAGCGCGCCGACGTGGAGAAGCTCAACGGCGAACTGCAGGCGCAGCTCGCGCAGGCGGGGCTGACCTTCATCGACGTGCAGCCGGAGGCGTTCCGGCAGAAACTGCAGCAGTCGGGCTTCTACGCCGAATGGCAGCGCCGGCTCGGCGACGGGCCGTGGGGCCTGCTGGAGGCCGCGACCGGGAAGCTCGCGTGAGCGCGCACGCCACGCCCGTGGAGCCGCCGGCGGTCCCGGACGACGCGGCCGCGATCTTCGCCAGCGCCATCGAGACGGGCCTGCGCCGCACGATAGAAGTGGCCGCGGCGGCCATCCTCGTCGTCGAGATCGCGGTGCTGTTCGTCGGCGTGGTGGCGCGCTACGCGCTGCACCTGCCGCTGACCTGGACCGACGAACTGGCCGCCATCCTGTTCATCTGGCTGGCGATGCTGGGCTCGGCCATTGCCTTCCACCGCGGCCACCACATGAGGATGACCGCGTTCTCGGACCGCACGGAGCCCGGGACGCGCAAGGTCCTGGACCTGCTCGGGCTGGCCGTCCCCCTGGCCTTCCTGGCGCTCATCGTCCAGCCTTCGGTGGAATATGCGCTGGACGAGATCGTCGTCGTCACGCCGGCGCTGGAGATATCCAACGGCTGGCGCGCGGCCGCCTTCCCCACCGGGGTCACGCTGATGATCGTGTTCGCGCTGTGCCGGATCGCGCGTCTGCGGCTGTACCGGCCGGTCGCCCTGGCCGCGGCGCTGGGCGTGGCGGCAGGCGCCGCGCTCTATTTCCTGGGCAAGCCGCTGTTCATGCAGCTGGGCAACTGGAACCTGCTGATCTTCCTAGTAGGGATGATCGCGGCGGGCGTGTTCCTGGGCATCCCGATCGCCTTCGTCTTCGCGCTGGCGGCGCTGAGCTACGTGTCCCTGTCCACCAACACTCCCGTGCTGGTGTTGTCCGGGCGCATGGACGAGGGGATGAGCCACCTCATCCTGCTTGCCGTTCCGCTGTTCGTCTTCCTCGGGCTGCTGATAGAGGCCAACGGCATGGCGCGGGCCATGGTGGGCTTCCTGGCCTCGCTGCTGGGCCACGTCAGGGGCGGCCTGTCCTACGTGCTGGTGGGCGCGATGTACCTGGTCTCGGGCATCTCCGGCTCCAAGACCGCCGACATGGCGGCGGTCGCGCCAGCGCTGTTTCCCGAGATGCAGAAGCGCGGCGCCAAGTCCGGCGACCTGGTGGCCCTGCTGTCGGCCACCGGCGCGCAGACCGAGACTGTTCCGCCCAGCATCGTCCTGATCACGGTCGGCTCAGTCACCGGCGTGTCGATCTCCGCCCTGTTCTCGGGCGGCCTGCTGCCGGCGCTGACCCTGGGGCTCGCCCTGGTCGCCGTGGTCTGGTGGCGCTACCGCAAGGAAGACCTCTCGGGCGTGCGGCGCGCCACGCGGCGGGAGATACTGTCGTCCTTCGTCCTGGCCTTCCCTGCGCTGGCGCTGCCCTTCGTGATTCGTTCCGCGGTCGTGGAAGGCGTGGCCACCGCCACCGAGGTCTCCACCATAGGCATCGTCTATTCGCTGGTCGTGGGAGCGGTGGTCTACCGCCACTTCGACCTCCGGCGGCTGGGCACGATGCTGGTGGAGACCGCCACGCTGTCGGGCGCCATCCTGTTCATCATCGGCGCCGCCACGGCGGTGGCGTGGTCGCTGACCCAATCCGGCTTTTCGCGCGAGCTGGCCGGGATGATGAAAGGCCTGCCGGGCGGCGCACCAGTCTTCCTGCTGGTGTCCATCGTCGCCTTCATCGTGCTGGGCAGCGTGCTCGAAGGCATTCCGGCGCTTGTGCTGTTCGGGCCGCTGGTGTTCCCCATCGCCCGCGAACTCGGCATCCACGAAGTGCACTACGCCATGGTCGTCATCCTATCGATGGGCATCGGCCTGTTCACGCCCCCGGTGGGCGTCGGCTACTACGCCGCCTGCACCGTCGGCCGCGTCAACCCGAACGACGGGCTGAAGGCGATCTGGGTGTACATGCTCGCCCTGCTGGCGGGCCTGGCCGTGGTCACGCTGGTGCCCTGGCTCTCGACCGGCTTCGTCTGACGGCACCCTGCGGCACCCGGCTGCGGGGCGCCGCATGGACAGCCCCGCCTACACACATTAATATTGAGAACCATTATCGTTACATAACCCGCCCGCTCTCCCCGTGAGCCCCGCCCCGGCCGACCCCGCCCATACCGTCGAATCGCTCTACGCCGGCCATGCCCATTGGCTGCGCCGCTGGCTGCACGGCAAGCTGGGCGACCGCCACTGCGCCGAGGACCTGGCGCACGACACCTTCATGCGGCTGCTGGACAGGGAAGAGGCGCTCGTGCCGCGCGAACCGCGCGCCCTGCTGACCACCATCGCCAGCCGCGTGCTGGTCAGCCACTGGCGCCGCAGGCAGGTGGAGGCGGCCTGGCTGGATGCGCTGGCGGCCCTGCCGCCAGCGCATCACCCCGACCCGGAGCAGCAGCACATCCTGCTCGAAACGCTGGTCGAAATCGACAGGCTGCTGGACGGGCTGCCCGTCCTCGCCAAGCGCGCCTTCCTGCTGAGCCAGCTGGACGGCCTGACGCATGCGCAGGTGGCGGCGCAGCTGGGCATCTCGGTCACCACGGTCAAGCGGCACCTGCTGCGCGCCTCGCAGCGCTGCGGCTGCCTGGACCAGCGCCTGCCCGCCCTGCGCCAGCCCCATGCCGCCCGACTGGCCCATGCCACGCTGGCGGCGGCCGGCGGGCGGGGACGCCGGGGCGCGCTCAAATCCCTGGCCGCCGCCTGCGCGCTGGGCGGCGCGGCGGCCTGGCTCGTGGCCGGCCGCCAGGCGGCGGGCCGGTGGCCGCTGCTGGCCGACTACCGCACCGGGCACGGCCGGCGCATGGCCCTGCGCCTGGACGACGGCACCCGGCTGACGCTGAACGGCGACAGCGCAGTGGACGTCCACTACGGCCCGGCCGAGCGCCGGATAGCGCTGCGCGCCGGGGAAATCCTGGTCGAGACGGCGCGCGATGCGCTGGCCCGCCCCTTCCTGGTGGAGACCGCGCAGGGGCTGGCCCAGGCGCTGGGCACGCGCTACCTGCTCCGGCAGGAGGGCGACGCCGTGCGCGTCGACGTGTTCGAGGGCGCGGTGCGGCTGGTGCCGCGCCGGCCCGGCTCGGCGCCCGCGGTGCTGCAGGCCGGGCAGCGCGCCGCCCTGCGCGCCGGAGGCGTCGGCGCCGTCGCCGCCGCCGATCCGGACGCCGCGGCCTGGCGCGACGGCATGCTGGTGGCCAGCCGGATGCGGCTGGACGCCTTCGTGGACGAACTGAACCGCTACAGCGCGCATCCCGTGGCCTGCGCGCCCGAGGCCGCAGGCCTGCGGCTGTCGGGCAGCTATCCGCTGGCGGACATAGGCCACATCCTGCATACGCTGCCGCAGGTGCTGCCGGTGCGGGTCGAAACCCGCCGCAGCGCCTGGGCGGGCAAACGAACGCTCATCCTGCCGCGCTGAAAAAAACGCGGCGGGGGTGGTCCGTTTCGCCAGCCTCGTGCGACAGGGAAGGAAAGGCTTCTTCCAACCCTTTCCGGATATCGGCATCCCATGATTCCCTACGCATCGCGCGCCGCGCGCCGCCTGCCCCTGCTCATGCCCACCCTGCTCGCCGGCGCCGTCTGCCACTTGGCGCCGGCCGCCGCCACGCTCGGCGCCGTCCTGCTGGCCGCGCCGCAGGCGGCGCACGCGCAGCAGGACGCCGGCGCCATGCGCCAGTACCGCATCCCCGCCGGGCCGCTGGAAGCGGCGCTGAACCGCTTCGGCCGGGAGGCGGGCATCCTGCTGTCCTTCGACCCCGCCCTGGTGCAGGGCCTGGCCTCGCCCGGCCTGGACGGCGCCTACACCGCGCGCGCCGGCCTGCAGGCCCTGCTGCGCGACAGCGAACTGGAAGCCGTCGTCCAGCGCGAGGGCTCCTACCGACTGCAGCCGCGCGCCGGCACGCCGGCCACGCAGCTGGAGGCGGTCCGGGTCGTAGGCGTCACCGAAGGCACGGGCTCCTACACCACCAACCTGACCAATACCGCCACCAAGCTGGACCTGTCCCTGCGGGAGACGCCCCAGTCGGTCACCGTCGTGACCCGCAAGCGCATGGAGGACCAGGGGCTGGACGAGATCACCAAGGTGCTCGACCAGACCCCCGGCGTGTATTTCCACAACACCAATGTCCTGGGCGCCGACAACAATCTCATCTATGCGCGCGGCTTCGCGCTGGACAACTACCAGGTCGACGGCATCCCGAGATCGACCCGCTTCGGCTTCCAGAACGACATCGCCGACACCGCCGTCTTCGACCGCGTCGAGGTCGTGCGCGGCGCCAGCGGCCTGCTCAACGGCATCGGCGAGCCCTCGGGCGCCGTCAACCTGGTGCGCAAGCTGCCGACGCGCGATTTCCAGGCCCATCTTTCGGCCAAGTACGGCTCGTGGAACTATTACCGGGCCGAGGCCGACGTCAGCGGCCCCCTCACGGAAAGCGGCAGGATACGCGGCCGCCTGGTCGGCGCCTACCAGGACAGCGATACCTTCGCGGACCGCATCGGCATGAAGAAGGAAATCGTCTACGGGGTCATCGAGGCCGACCTGGCGCCCGGCACCATCCTGTCCGCGGGCGTGGAATACCAGAACCACGAGACGACCGGCGCGGGCGGCACGTACTCCACCGCGCCGCTGTTCTACATGGACGGCAGCCGCACCCATTTCTCGCGCTCGACCAACCTGGCGGCGGACTGGGCCAACACCACGCGGGAGAACCTGGTGCTCTTCGCGAACCTGGAGCACTACTTCGAGAACGGCTGGCGGGTCAGGCTGGACGCCGAGCATGGGCGCCGCAAGTACGACATGGTGCTGGCCGGCATGGGCTGGGACATCATGCCCGACGGCAGCGGCTCCTTCCAGGCGGTGCGCTGGGCAGGCCGCCCCGAGCAGGATTCGCTCAACCTGCACGCGATCGGCCCCTACCGGCTGTTCGGCCGCAGCCACGAGCTGGTCGTCGGCGCGAGCTACTACCGGATGAAGGAAACGGGCCGCGGCTACAACGGCATGCTCGAGCCGGTCGCCGATTTCTTCCCCATCGCCGCAACCGGCCGCTACCCGCGCGCGGACATGTCGGCCGACGGCAGCGGCTACGCCGTCCACGACTGGCAAAGCGGCGCCTACGCCGCCACCCGGATCAGCCCGCTGGACGGCGTTTCAGTCATCCTCGGCAGCCGCGTGAGCAACTGGAAGACCCGCCGCGACAGCCACGACGCCAGCGGCGTCGCCACGCGCGGCACCACCGCCAAGGAGACCGGAGAGCTCACCCCATACGCAGGCGTGGTGGTGGACCTGACCGAGAACCTGTCGGTCTACGGCAGCTATACCGACATCTTCCGGCCGGCCACGGTGTACGACGCCGGCGGCAACCTGCTGGACCCGGCCAAGGGCAGCAACCTCGAAGGCGGCGTCAAGCTCGCCTTCCTGGAGGACCGGCTGAACATCTCCGCCGCCTACTACCGGACGAAGAAGGACAACGTCCCGGAATACGTGCCCGGCCCCGGCGGATCGGTCAACTTCGGCCCCAACGGCCAATACGTCTACGAGGGCGTGGACGGCACCAAGACCACCGGCTTCGACCTGGAGATCTCGGGCCAGCTGACGCCCGACTGGCAGGTCAGCGGCGGCTACACCTATGCCAGCCCCAGGGACGCCGACGGCAAGCCGCGCCTGACCTACATCCCCAAGCGGATGCTCAAGCTCTTCACCAGCTACCGCCCCCGCTGGCTGCTGGAAGGCCTGGCGCTGGGCGCCAACCTGCGCTGGCAGGACCGCGTCTACACCGACAGGTACCGACAGGGCAGCCTGGCAGTCGTGGACCTGATGGCGCAGTACGAGATCAGCCGCAACCTGGTGGCCACGCTCAACGTCAACAACGTCTTCGACAAGACGTACTACACCGACATCAACGACAGCGGCTGGTACGGCGAGCCGCGCAGCGCCTTCCTGAACCTGCGGTATGCGTTCTGACCGCGCTGCGGGCGGCTTCCTTCAGCGCGCGCTGGCGCGCGCATAGAAGCCCGGCTGGCCCAGCAGCTCCCGGTGGGTCCCGGCCTGGGCCAGGGCGCCGTCCTGCAGCACCAGGATCAGGTCGGCGTCCTGGATGGTCGACAGGCGGTGGGCGATGACCAGCGTGGTGCGATGCTGCATCAGCACCTGAAGCGAGCGGCGCACCTGCAGCTCCGACAGGGTGTCCAGGTGCGAGGTCGCCTCGTCCAGGATCAGCACCGGCGCGTTCTTCAGGAAGGCGCGCGCGATCGAGATGCGCTGGCGCTGCCCGCCGGACAGTTGCAGGCCGCGTTCGCCCACGGGCGTGGCCAGGCCCTCGGGCAGCGCGCGCACGAAGTCGGACAAAGCGGCCTGCTCCACGGCCGCGCGCAGGTCCGCGTCGCTGGCGCCGGGCCGCGCCAGGCGGATGTTGGCTTCCAGCGTGTCGTTGAACAGATAGGTATCCTGCGTGACCAGGGCCACGCATTCGCGCAGGCCGTCCAGTTGCAGCTCGCGCACGTCGACGCCGCCCAGGCGGACCGTGCCGTGGTCCGGGTCCCAGAACCGCAGCAGCAGGCTGGCCACGGTGCTCTTGCCCGCGCCGGAGGCGCCGACGATGGCCGCCATGGCGCCGGCCGGGACCGCGAAGCTCAGGTTCCTGAGCGCGGGCTCGCGCTTGCCGGGATAGGTGAAATCGACGCGGTCGAATTCCAGCGACAGGCCCTGCGCCGCCTGCGGCGCGGCGCGGGGGCCGTCGGCGACGGGCTCGGGCTCGTGGCTGACGACGTGCAGGCGGCGCGATGCGGCGATGGTGTCGGCCAGCTGGCGGCTGACCTGGGAAATTTCCGATACGGGCAGGAAGGTGGCCAGCGCGATCAGGATGAGCAAAGGCAGCATGCCCGCGTCCAGCGCGCCGGCCTGGACCTGCATCGCGCCGACGATGGCCACGGCCACGCCGCCCAGCCCCATCGCCGTCTCGAAGCGCGCGGCCTGCCCGGACAGGTCGCCCAGGATGGCCAGACGGCGCAGGCCGTAGCGTTCGGCCAGCGCCAGGAATTGCGCGCGGCGCCGGCCCGTGGCCTGGAAGGCCGCCAGCTCGCCCAGCCCCTGGATGGTGTCGGTCGCATGCGCGCTCATCTCGCCCAGCGCGGCGCGCGCCTGGTCGCCCAGCGCGTCGATGTGGCGGCGGCCCCGTATGGGCGCGAACAGGGCATAGGCCAGGAAAGGCAGCAGGGCCAGGGCCACCGGCCAGCTGTAGGCCGCCAGCAAGCCCAGCACCGTGACGGGCACCAGTACCGCGATGACGGCCGGGCCTATGGTGTGGGCATAGAAGTACTCGATCATTTCCACGTCCTGCGCCGCCAGCGCGACCAGGTCGCCGGAGCGGCGCTGCAGCAGGTAGGCGGGCGCCAGGCGCTCCAGCTTGTCGTAGAGATTGACGCGCATGTCGCCCAGCAGCCGGTAGGCCATGGCATGCGCCAGCCAGGACTCCAGCCAATGGAACAGGGCGGCCAGCGGCGCGGCCACGAGCAGCGCCAGGACCAGGCCGCCGGTCTCCCGGCCGTCGCGGATCGCGGCCACGACCAGCGCGCTCAGCACGCCCACGCCGATGTAGGCGGCGACGCGGGCCACGCCCAGCAGAATGGTCGCCGCCAGGGTGCCGCGCCAGGGCCGCACGACGGCCAGCAGCGTCGCCAGCGTCTCGCGCCAGCCGACGCGGGCGGCGTCCTCGTCCAGCGGGCGCGGCGCGGGCCCGGCGCGCCGCGCGGCCGCCGCGTCCTCTTCGCCGCCCGGCTCCGCGCCGGCCTGCGCGCTCTCCGCGCCGGCCTCCGTATCCGCCGCGCCGACCTCCGCGTCCGCCCTGCCAGCCTGCGCCGCCCCGCCGGCCCGCGCGGCCCGGCCCGTCTGCCGCCGGGCCGCATCCTGTTCGTGCATCAGTTGGTAATACAGGCCGCCGCGCGCCATCAATTCGGCATGCGTGCCCTGCTCGGCCACGCTGCCGCGGTCCAGCACCAGGCAGCGGTCGGCGCCGATCACGCTGGCCAGCCGGTGGGCCAGGATCAAGGTGGTGCGGCCCGCCATCAGGCGGTCCAGGGCCTGCTGGATGAGGGCCTCGTTCTCGGTGTCCACGGACGACAGCGCCTCGTCCAGGACCAGGATGGGCGCGTCGCGCAGCAGGGCGCGGGCGATCGCCACGCGCTGGCGCTGCCCGCCGGAAAGCTGCAGCCCGCGCTCGCCGATGCGCGTGGCGTAGCCGTCGGGCAGCGCCATGATGAAATCGTCGATATTGGCCGCCCGCGCCGCCGCGCGCACCTGTTCCTGCGTGGCGTCGGGCCGGCCCAGGCGCAGGTTCTCGTCCAGCGTGCCGTGGAACAGCGTGATGTCCTGGCTGACCACGGCGATGCGCGACAGCAGGGCCTCTTCGTCCAGCTCGCGCACGTCCACGCCGCCGACGCGCACGGCGCCGCGCTGCGGCAGGGCCTCCTGCAGCAGCAGGCGCACGATGGTGGATTTGCCGGCCCCGCTCGGGCCGACGATGCCCACGCGCTCGCCCGCCGCGATGCGAAAGCTCAGGCCCCGGTGCGCCGGGCGTTCGGGCGTGTACGAGAACGTCACGTCGTCGAACTCGATGGTCGGCGCCAGGGGCGCGGGCGCCTGCGCGCGCGGGCGGGCCGCGCGGGAACCGGCGGCCGGCTGCGCGTCCATCAGCGCATGGATGCCGGCCGCGGCCGACTGGCCCAGCATGCCCCGGTGCAGGACGGCGCGCAGGTCGCGCAGGGGCCGGAAGATCTCCGTGCCGGCCATCAGCACGATCAGCAGCGCCTCGACGCTCATCTGCCCCTGCCCCACCCGCCAGGCGCCCAGCGTCAGCGCCAGCGCCGCGCCCAGCGCGATGCCCAGGTCGCTGATGCCGCGCGTGAGCAGGCTGACCGACAGCACCCACAGGGTGCCGTCCGACAGGCGGCGCGCGCGCTCGGCCAGCCGCCGGCCCCAGGACTTGCCCTGCCCGAAGGCCTTGAGGGTGGGCAGGCCCTGCACCGCATCCAGGAACTCCTCGCCGAAGGCGTGCAGGGATTGCGAGCGCGCCAGGCTGGCGCGCCGGTCCAGCATGTGCACGGCCATCGGCCCGAACAGCGCGAACAGGGCAGCCGCGAGCAGCACCAGGGCGGTGGGCACGTCCCAGAAGGCGATGACCGCGAAAATGGCGAACGGCGCCGCCGCCGCGATGGCGACCTGGGGCAGGTACTGGCCGAAGAAGGTCTGCAGCTGCTCGACGCCGTCGACCACCGTCAGCATCACGCCGCCGGTGCGCCGGCTGGCGAACCAGGCGGGCCCCAGCGCGACGATGCGGTCGTACAGCCGGCCGCGCAGCGCCTGCTGGAGCGCGGCGGCGCAGCGGTTGGCCTGCAGCGTGCGCCAGTGGTCGAGCAATGCCCGCAGCAGCGCCATGGCGGCCGCCGCGCCGGCCGGCGCGGCCCAGCGCTGCCACGGATCGCCCGCGAAGACGCGCGCCAGCATCTGGCCCAGGAACACGTAGCGCAGGATGCCGGCGGCCAATGCCAGCAGGCCCAGCGCGATGCCGCCGGCCATGCGTGCGCGCATGCCGTGCATGAGCTGCCATAGGCGGTAGTCGAAATACATGGGGTGGTCCTGTGACGGGCAAGCGGCATCGCCGCTTCGGCCCGGGTGCCTGGCAATTATGTCACCCCGTCGGTATTCACCCATTGCATATTGCATAAAATTCCAGCATCATAATTGCATGCAATAGCCAAGTTGGCGCCCCAGGAGTCCTCCCATGTCCGCAGTCGTCGAATACATCAATCCCCCGGGCGCCTGCCCCGCCCAGGGCCTGTACGCCCACGCCACCCGCGTCGAGCCCGGCCGCATCCTCTACATCGCCGGCCAGCTGTCGGTGGCCGCCGACGGCAGCGTCGCGGGGGTGGGCGACTTCGCCGCCCAGTTCGCCCAGGTCTTCCGCAACCTGGGCGACGTCATCCGCGGCCTGGGCGCGGGCTACGACGACGTCGTCAAGTTCACCACCTACCTGACCAGCCCCGACAACCTGGACGCCTTCATGAAGCTGCGCGCCGAGCTGTTCCCGAAGATATTCGCCGGCCCGCTCTACCCGCCCAACACGCTGCTCATCGTCAGCCGGCTGGTCAAGCCCGAATTCCTGATCGAAGTCGAAGCCACCGTGCGCAAGCCGGACTGAGACGCGGCCGCAGGCCGCGCCCCACCCACCACACATATCGAACAAGGGGAAATACCATGACCATCAACCGCAGGCAGTTCGTGCAAGCCCTGGGCGGCGCCGGCGCGCTGGGCGCGCTGCGCCCCGGCCTGGTGTGGGCGCAGGACAAGTCCATTACCGTCACCAGCCTGGGCGGGCGCTGGGAGCAGTCCATCCGCACCCACTTCGCGCCGCTGTTCAAGAAGCGCACCGGGGCGGACGTCAACATCGTGCTGGGCGGGCCGGCGCAATGGACGGCGCAGATCGAGACCCAGCCCGACCACCCGCCGCTGGACGCGGTCGACAACAGCGAGATCCTGGCGGTCAACCTGATCGACAAGAAGCTGGTGCTGCCGCTCACGCCCGAGAAGGTGCCCAACCTGCGCGACGTGACGCCGCTGTTCTACGAGACCTGGGACAGCTACGGCGTGTCCTACCAGTACGGCGCCTCCGGCATCTGGTACGACAAGGGCAAGATCGCCCAGGCGCCCGACAGCTGGCCGGAATTCCTGGAACGCGCCGGCAAGGGCGAGTTCGGCAAGCGCATCGCCTTTCCCGACATTTCCTACCCCTGGACGCCGGAACTGATCTGGCATCTGGCCGTGTCGCTGGGCGGCAGCATGCAGAACCTGGACCCGGCCTTCGACGCACTCAAGCGCATGCGCCCCTACATCACCAAGCTGTGGGGCACGGCGGTCGAGGCCGAGCGCCTGATCGTCTCGCGCGAGGCGGAGATCGGCTGGCTGTGGGACGGCCGCGTCTACGCCATGATGGACGCCGGCGACAAGTCGCTGGAGTTCAAGCGCCTGAAGCCCGACACGCTGTTCTCGCTGGTGCCCGCGCAGGTGGTCAAGGGCGGCAACGTCGACCTGGCCTACCAGTGGATCGACACCCTGCTCGACCCCGAGCCGCTGCTGAGCTACTACCAGCTGATCCAGTACACGCCCACCAACACCAAGGTCGTCATCCCGGAAGCCACGCGCAGCCGCGTCATGCCGGTGTCCGAAGGGCGGGTGCCGGACATGCGCGAGCTGATTGCCGCCACGCCGGGCATCATCGCCCGCTGGAACGCGGAAATGCGGGGCTAGGACGGTGGCGCTGACAGGCGCCGGCGCCGCGCCGGCCGCCGCGCCCGCCCCCGTCGCGCCGCGCGGCGGCGCCCGGCCGCGGGCGCGCACCGGCCTGCTGGCCGCGCCCATGGCCGCGCTGATGCTGGCCGGCTTCCTGCTGCCGGGGCTGCTGATGTTCGCCAGCAGCCTGGGCGCGGGCGTGCGCCCCTTCAGCCTGCAGGGCGAGCTGTCCTGGGCCAAGTATGCGGAACTGGCCGGCTCGGCCTATCTGTGGCGGGTGCTGGGCTTCACCCTGGCGGTCAGCGCCGGGGTGGCGCTGGTCAACGCCGTGCTGGCCTACCCGGTGGCGATCTTCCTGGCCCGCTCGCGCTCGCGGCTGAACCGGCTGTGCTTCCTGATCACCTTCACGCCGGTGGCGGTGGGCATGAACATGGTCACCATGGGCTGGCTGATCGTGCTGGGCCGCAACGGCGTCATCAACAGCCTGCTGTCGATGGCCGGGCTGACGTCCGAGCCGCTGCCGCTGGTCTACGGCATGAGCGCGGTGGTCATCGGCCTGGCGCACATCAGCTTCACCTTCATGGTGCTGCCCATCGAGGCGGTGCTGCGCACCATCGACCCCGCCCTGGAGCGCGCCGCGCGCAGCCTGGGCGCATCGCGCTGGCGCACCTTCGTGGACGTGACCCTGCCGCTCAGCTGGGAAGGCGTGGCCGCGGGCATGCTGATCGTCTTCATGCAAAGCTGCGGGGCCTTCGTGATACCGCTGCTGCTGGGCGGCTCGGGCACGGTCATGCTGCCGGTGTCGATCTGGGAGACGATGACGGTGGCCAACGACCGCGCCGGCGGCGCGGCCATTGCGGTAGCGTTGACGCTGATCGCGCTGGCCATCCTGGCGGTCCAGCTGAAGTACTTCAACCCGCTGCGCGACGGAGACGGACGATGAGTACGCCTGCCCGGCCGTCCGAAGCGTCCGCGGCCGCCCGCGGCGCGATCCGCGCGCCGCGCCGGCCCTTCCCCCTGCTGGGCGCCTACGTCGCCCTGGTCTGCCTCGTGCTGGTGCTGCCGCTGGCGGTGGTGCTGGTGATCTCCTTCGACACGGCGTCCTACATCAACTTCCCGCCCCAGGGCTTCCACCTGCAGTGGTATCGATCGCTGCCGGACAACGCCACCTTCGCGCGCTCCTTCGCCAACAGCCTGATCGTGGCCGGGGCCTCCACCGCGCTGTCGGTGCTGGCCGGCGTGCCGGCGGCGCTGGCCATCGCGCGCGGGCGCTTCCGCGGCCGCGGCCTGCTCTACGGGCTGTGCCTGTCGTCGCTGACCGTGCCGTGGATCGTCTACGGCGTGGCGCTGCTGTTCGTCTGGGGCTTCCTGGGCCTGCGGCTGTCGATCTGGACGCTGATCTTCGGCCATACCGTGATCGGCGCGCCCTACGTGCTGCGCACCGCGGTGGCGGTGCTGCGCGACATGCCGGCCGCCTACGAGCGCGGCGCGCGCAGCCTGGGCGCCGGGCCGCTGCGCGCCTTCCTGACCGTGACGCTGCCGCTGATGGCCCCGGGCATCCGCGCGGGCGCGGCCTTCGCCTTCATCATTTCCTTCGTCAACATTCCGGTGTCGCTGTTCGTCACGACCGCGGAAAACATCACCATGCCGGTGGCGGTGTTCAACTACATGCAATACAACTTCGACCCCAGCGTGGCGGCATTCTCCATCCTGCAATTGGTCGTGATCGGCCTGTTCATCGGCTTCGCGGCCCGCGCCGCGCGCCAGGAGGCCTGACCCCATGAGCGACATCGCACTCGAACTGGCCGGCGTGGAAAAGCGCTACGGCGCCAGCACGGCCGTGGCCGGCATGGACCTGGCCATCGGCAAGGGCGAATTCGTGTCCCTGCTGGGAGCCAGCGGCTGCGGCAAGAGCACCACGCTGATGATGATCGCCGGCTTCGAGCAGCCCGACGCGGGCGAGATCCGCGTGCGCGGCCGGCGCATCGACCCCCTGCCGCCCGACCGGCGCAACGTCGGCGTGGTGTTCCAGGCCTACGCGCTGTTCCCGCACATGAGCGTGGCGCGCAACGTCGAATACGGCCTGCGCCTGCGCCGCATCCCCGCGGCCGAGCGCCGCCGCCGCGTCGCGGCCATCCTGGACCTGGTCAACATGGGCCACCTGGCCGCTCGCATGCCCGCGCAGCTGAGTGGCGGGCAGCAGCAGCGCGTGGCGCTGGCGCGCGCCCTGGTGATCGAGCCCGACATCCTGCTGCTGGACGAGCCCTTCAGCGCGCTGGACCGCCAGCTGCGCGAGCGCCTGCAGCGGGAGGTGCGCGAGGTGCAGCAGAAGCTGGGCATCACCACCATCTTCGTGACGCACGACCAGGAAGAGGCGCTGCTAATGTCGGACCGGATCGCGGTCATGCACGCCGGGCGCATCGAGCAGTGCGCCAGCCCGCAGGAGATCTACCAGCAGCCCGGCACGCGCATCGCCGCGAGCTTCATCGGCCGCGGCACTTTCCTGCCGGGCGAGCTGGCCGCGGCTGGCGGCCGGGCGCGCTTCGCGGGGCTGGGGCAGGAGGTCGCCCTGCCCGCGGCGCCGGCCGCGCCCGCGGGCAGGGCCACGGCCTTCTTCCGTCCGGAGGACGTGCGCCGTGCCGGAAGGGGGAAGGCTGCGGCAGCGCCGGATGCGGGTGCGGTTCGGGCTGCGGCTGCGGGCGCGGGCGTGAATCCGGATGCGCAGGCGCTGCGGCTGTCCGGCCGCGTCAAGGCGGTGTACTTCCAGGGCGCGGCGACGTCGGCCGAGCTGCTGGTGGACGGCCTGGCCGAGCCGGTGCTGCTGGACCCGGCCGAATGGCTGCGCGACGGCCCGCTGCGGGCGGGCGACCGGCTGGACGCCTATGTGGATGCGGCCAGCCTGAGGATATTCGCGGGCTGAGCGGCGCGGCCGCCGCTACTGTTTGGACAGCCCCTGCAGCAGCCTTTGCTTCGTGTGCTCGCCGTGCGCCTTGGTCAGCGCCACGAAGCGCCTGGCGTCGCCCGCCGCGAAGGCGTCCACCAGGGCCTCGTGCTCGCGGTGCGCCTGCTGCATGTCGCCGGTCAGGTTGACCTCCATGCGGATGTAGGACTCCAGCAGGCCGCGCGCCATCTCCAGCGCGCGCATGTAGTACTTGCGGCCGGCCGGCGCGTGCAGCGCGTCGTGGAACTCGGCGTTGAGGCGGAACCAGGTGGCGCGGTCGTCCACGCCGTGCGCGTCGATCAACCCGGCCATCGCGCGCAGGATATCGCGCGCCGCCTTCACGTCCTTCTCGGTGCGGCGGGCGATGGCCGCCTTGGCCAGCTGTGTGTCGAGCAGCACGCGCAGGTCGAAGACTTCCTCGATGTCGGCCGGGTCGAGCGAGATCACCGCATAGCCGCGCCGCGGGTAGAGCACGACCTGCCCTTCGGACTCCAGGCGGGGCAGCACTTCGCGCAGCGGATTGCGGCTCACGCCCAGCGCGGCGGCCACTTCTTCCTGGCGCAGCATCTGCCCGGGGGCGAAGACCCCGTTCATGATGGCGTCCCGGACCTGCCGGTAGACCAGTTCGGTCAGGGGGGGAGGCTTGGCGGTCTGCAGGGAGAGCGGCTTGGGGGCGGCCATGATGGTCTTTTGGATATTACATGCAATTCTAACCGATACGCGGCACGCGAAGCGCCCCGCTTGCGCGCGAAACGCGTGTCGCCGCATTCCGCCACGCCGCATTCCGCCACGCCGCCGGCCGGCATCCCCGCCCGGCCAGCCGTCATCCCGCATTGCCCCGCGGCGAAAATCGCTATACTCGCCGCGCAATATCAGGCAACCCTGTCTTGCATCCGGATACGCAGGCTGCTGCGGTCGACCGCCAGTCCCAGTATCGCCAACCGGCCGTCGACCCTCATGCCCACCCTCCTGGCGCGCCTGCGCCGTGTCGTCCGCCCGCTGCTGCCGTGGTCCGCGCGGATGCTGCTCGCCTGCGCCGCCCTTGGCGCCGCCAATGCCTCCAATGCCGCGGGCGCCACCCAGGCCGCCAAGGCCGCTGCGTCCCCCGCCGGCCCCACCCTGGCGCAGTGCCACGGCATCAAGGACCTGGCCTTCGTTGCCCACCTGGACGACGACCTGCTCTTCATGAACCCCGACATCGCCGCCAACATCGAGGCCGGCGGCTGCGTGCGGGTGGTCTACCTGACCGCCAGCGAGCGCGGCGAGGGCGAAGGCTACATGCTCGGGCGCGAGCGCGGCGTGCGCGCGGCCTATTCCTATATGGCCGGGCAGGCCGACGACTGGAAGGAAGACACGGCGGTGGTCGACGGCTACCACCTGGCCCGCTTCACGCTGACGGGCAACCCGCGCGTGCAGCTGTGGCACATGCGCCTGAAAGACCCCTGGCTGGGCACGGGCTGGGGCAGCCTGACGCCGCTCAGCCAGGCCGAATCCGAGCCTGGCCATGCCGCCGAGACGCTGGGCCCCTACCCCGAGTCCTACACCCGCGACGACCTGGTGGCGGTCATCGCCCGCATCATCCGCGACTACCGGCCCACCACCGTGCGCCGCCTGGACGACACCATTGCCGTGCCCTACACCAAGCTGTGCTGGCGCTGCGCCGGCCACGGCCACCCCGACCACATCGCCAGCGCCCGCCTGGTGCGCGACGCCATGGCGCGGGTCCCCGGCAACTACGCCGAGACGGGCTACGTCGACTACCCCAGCCAGGAGCACGAGGCCAACCTGGCCGACGCCGAGGCCGCCAGCAAGACCGAGACCTTCCGGCGCTACGCCTGGAACGACTACCGCTACTGCGCCGGCCCGCAGGGCTGCCAGGAGCCGGCCGGCCCCGCCGCCGCCTGGGTGCGCCGGGCCTATTACGTATCGCCGCACGACGCGGCGCCGGGCCTGTTCGCCGACCCGCGCAGCGGCCTGACGGTGTTCGCCGCGGGCGAGGCCAACGATGCGGTCAACCTCTGGAACAACCGCAGCAGGCGCTGGAGCACGCTGGGCGGGCGCACGGCCGGGCCGCTGGTGTCCTTCGCCTACCCCGACGCGACGGCCGGCATCTTCGCGCGCGACACGCTGGGCGGGCTGTGGGCCAACAAGCAGAACGCGGACGGCACGTGGCGCGGCTGGCAAACGATGGCCGGCCCGCGCTTTTCCCGCGTGCCGGCCACGTCGTCGCAGGGCGCGACGGCGGCGGTCGCCATGGCCAACGACGGCCTGTACTACTGGAGCGAGCCGGCCGGCCTGGACGGCGCCTGGGCGCCCTGGCGGCCGCTGCCCGGGCTGGCCGGCGCCACCGGCAGCGCGGCGGTCGCCGTCGACGCCCGGGACCGGCTGGTCGTGTTCGCCTCGCGCGAGAACGGCCGGCTGTACGCCACCGTGCGCCAGGGCGCGGACGGCTGGACGCCCTGGCGCGCCATCCCCGCCCCCGCCGCGGGCGGCGGCCTGGCGGCCATCCGCAACGGCCGGGGGCTGATCGAGCTGTACCTGCGCGAGCAGCGCACCGGCCAGTTGCTGCGCGTCGTCCAGGACGAGCCCGCGGCTGCGGCCCGGCACCCAGCGGACGCCCGGTCCGCGCCCGCGGCGCATGCCCGTCCCGCGCCGGCTGCAGATCCGCAGCCGATGCTGCGCTGGCAGGCGGCCGCGCGGCTGGGCGTGGAATACGTCGGCCGGCCCGCGGTCGGCCTGGACGAGAACGGCGAGGTCGCGGCCGCCGTGCTGGAACGCCCGGGCGGCGCGCTCTGGCTGATCGAAGGCCGGCGCGCCACGCAGCTGGCCCCGCACGTGGCCTCGCTGCCCACGCTGCGCTTCCTGCGCGACACGCTATATGTCGTGGCGCGCAGCGCCGGCCCGATGCAGGCCTACCAGGTGCTGGCGCGCAACCGCGGCGTGTGGGCCGCGGCCGTGCCCACCGGCGACCTGCCGGCCGGCGGCGGCGGCCCCTTCGGCCCGGCCGTGGCCCGCGCCCCGAGGGACATGTAAGCAGTTCCGTTAAAATCGGCCGGAGTCCCGGCGCCCGCGCCGCCCGGCCGGTTGCCCGGCATTTTGCGCGATTTGCTCGAAGTTCCCGCCATTACTGCGATAAATCGAGGTCCACGAAACAAATGTCCACCCCGCCGAAGATCATCTACACCCTTACCGACGAAGCGCCCGCGCTGGCCACGCATTCCCTGCTGCCCATCGTCGAGGCCTTCACCCGCTCGTCCGGCGTGGCCGTGGAGACCCGCGACATTTCGCTGGCCGGCCGCATCATCGCGGTATTCCCCGATTACCTGACCGACGCGCAGAAGGGCCCCGACAGCCTGGCCGAGCTCGGCCAGCTGGCCACCCGGCCGGAAGCCAACATCATCAAGCTGCCCAACATCAGCGCCTCGATCCCGCAGCTCAAGGCCGCGATCAAGGAACTGCAGCAGCGCGGCTACAAGCTGCCCGACTACCCGGACGAGGCGAAGAACGACACCGACCGCGACGTCAAGGCCCGCTACGACAAGGTCAAGGGCAGCGCGGTCAACCCGGTGCTGCGCGAAGGCAACTCCGACCGTCGCGCGCCGCTGTCGGTCAAGAACTACGCGCGCAAGCACCCGCACAAGATGGGCGCCTGGAGCGCCGACTCCAAGTCGCACGTGGCGCACATGGACGATGGCGACTTCTACGGCAGCGAGAAGTCCGCGCTGATCGCCGAGGCCGGCAGCGTGAAGATCGAACTGGCCGCGGCCGACGGCGGCAAGACGGTGCTGCGCGAGAAGGTCGCCGTCAAGGCGGGCGAGATCATCGACGCCTCGGTCATGAGCAAGAAGGCGCTGCGCAGCTTCATCGCGGCCCAGGTCGAGGACGCCAAGCGCCAGGGCGTGCTGTTCTCGGTGCACCTGAAGGCCACCATGATGAAGGTGTCCGACCCGGTCATCTTCGGCCACTTCGTCTCGGTGTTCTACCAGGACGTGCTGGCCAGGCACGCCGACGCCCTCAAGCAGGTCGGCTTCGACCCCAACAACGGCATCGGCGACCTGTACGCCCACCTCAAGGAACTGCCCGCCGACGTGCAGGCGCAGATCGAGGCCGACATCCAGGCCGAGTACGGCAAGCGGCCGCAGCTGGCCATGGTCAATTCCGACAAGGGCATCACCAACCTGCACGTGCCCAGCGACGTGATCGTCGACGCCTCGATGCCCGCCATGATCCGCGAAGGCGGCAAGATGTGGGGCCCGGACGGCAAGCTGCACGACACCAAGGCGGTGATCCCGGACCGCTGCTACGCCGGCCTCTACCAGACCGTGATCGACGACTGCAAGCGCAACGGCGCCTTCGACCCGGTCACCATGGGCAGCGTGCCCAACGTCGGCCTGATGGCCCAGGCGGCCGAGGAATACGGCTCGCACGACAAGACCTTCCAGATCCCCGCCGACGGCACGGTGCGCGTGACCGATGCGGCCGGCAAGGTGCTGATCGAGCACGCGGTCGAAGCCGGCGACCTCTGGCGCATGTGCCAGACCAAGGACGCCGCCGTGCAGGACTGGGTCAAGCTGGCCGTCAACCGCGCCCGCGCCAGCAGCACGCCCGCCGTGTTCTGGCTGGACCCCGGCCGCGCCCACGACGCGCAGCTGATCGAAAAGGTCCAGCGCTACCTGAAGGACCACGACACCAGCGGCCTGGACATCCGCATCCTGTCGCCCATCGAGGCCACCAAGGTCTCGCTGGAGCGCATCCGCGCCGGCAAGGACACCATCTCGGTCACCGGCAACGTGCTGCGCGACTACCTGACCGACCTCTTCCCCATCATGGAGCTGGGCACCAGCGCCAAGATGCTGTCCATCGTCCCGCTGATGGCCGGCGGCGGCATGTTCGAGACCGGCGCGGGCGGCTCGGCGCCCAAGCACGTGCAGCAGTTCCTGGAAGAAGGCTTCCTGCGCTGGGATTCGCTGGGCGAGTTCCTGGCGCTGGCCGCATCCCTGGAACACCTGGCCGAGGCCTACAAGCAGCCCAAGGCCAAGGTGCTGGCCAGGACGCTGGACCAGGCCACCGGCAAGCTGCTGGAGAACGGCAAGTCGCCCGAGCGCAAGGTGGGCGGCCTGGACAACCGCGGCAGCCACTTCTACCTGGCCCTGTACTGGGCCGAGGCGCTGGCCGCGCAGACCGAGGACGCCGCCCTGCAGGCGCAGTTCGCCGGCGTGGCCAAGTCCATGGCCGACAACGAAGCCAGGATCCTGGCCGAGCTGGCCGCGGGCCAGGGCAAGCCGACCGACATCGGCGGCTACTACCGCCCCGACACGGCGCTGACCGACAAGGCCATGCGCCCGAGCGCCACGCTCAACGCCATCGTCGACGCGATCGCGTAGGCGAAGGCGATACGGCGGCGGGGGGCCTGGCGGCCCGCCCGCGGTGGAAAAAGCGGCCCGGTTTCCTGAACTGCACCCCAAAAGTTGGACACAATCAGTCCAATCTTTGGGGTGTTTTTCATGACGAAGTACGATGAGCGATTCAAGCTCAAAGTGGTTGAGCAGTATCTATCGGGGCTGGAGGGGGTGAAGCGGCTTGCTGCTCGGCATGGGCTCAGTAGTGGCGATCTCAATCGCTGGATAGCGGCTTACAAACGACACGGCAAGGCTGGCCTTCGCCACAAGGGGGCAAGCTACGACGCGTCCTTCAAGCTGTTGGTTCTCAAACGGATGTGGCGTAATCAGTGGTCTTTGGGACAGGCTGCGGCCGAGTTTGATATTCGTTGCCCGGGTCATATCGGGAAGTGGGAGCGCCAGTATCATGAGGGAGGGTTCGATGCCCTGAATTCCAAGCCCCGAGGCCGCCCCAAGAAGATGACGACTGCCGAGCCACCGAAGTCCCAGCCATCACCGTCTGAAGATACGCGCACGCTGGAGCAGTTACGCAAGGAGAACGAGTACCTGCGCGCGGAGGTGGCGTACCTAAAAAAATTGAGGGCCTTGCGTCAGGAAAAGGAGCAAGCCGCGCAGAGAAAGCGCGGGTAGTGCTCGAACTGAGGCAAGGCCACAATCTGGCGGTGCTGCTGAAGGTGGCGGGGTTGTCGCGCAGCACGTTCTATTACCAAGTGAAGGTGCAGCAGGCCGGTGACCGGCGCACTGAACTGAAATCCCGTATCCGTGCTCTTTACGAACGCCACAAGGGCCGCTACGGCTATCGGCGCATCACGGCAGCGATGCGCCAGGCGGGCGAAGAGGTCAACCACAAGACGGTGCAGCGCCTGATGCAGGCGCTGGGGCTGAAGTCGCTGGTGCGCCCCAAGAAATACCGTTCCTACCGAGGCCAGCAGGCCGGTGTGCCCAACCTCCTGGCCCGTCAGTTCCAGGCCGGGCGACCCAACCAGAAGTGGGTGACGGATGTGACCGAGTTCAACGTCCGGGGCGAAAAACTCTATCTCTCGCCGGTGATGGACCTCTACAACGGGGAGATCGTGTCCTACGCGATGCAGAAACGGCCACACTTCTCGCTGGTCGACAACATGCTCAAAAAGGCGTGGAGCAAGCTGGCCGGTGGGGACACCCCACTACTGCACTCCGACCAGGGCTGGCAGTACCAGATGCCCGCCTATCGACGCCAGCTCGCCGAGCGTGGCCTGACCCAGAGCATGTCCAGAAAAGGCAACTGCCTGGACAACGCCGCCATGGAAAGTTTCTTCGGTACGCTGAAATCCGAGTTCTTCTATCTGAACCGCTTCGACAGCATCGAGCAGCTACAGGACGGCATTCGCCAATACATCCGTTACTACAATCACGATCGCATCAAGACCAAGCTAAAAGGCCTGAGTCCGGTGCAATACCGGACTCAGGCCTTCTCGACTTAACTCGCCTTTTTAACTGTCCAATTTCTTGGGGTCAGTTCATTCCCGGGCCGCTTTTTTTTGCGGTGGCTCCAGCGAAGAAAAGACCCGCCGAAGGCGAGCCCAAGGGGCCCACCACGTCAATTCCGTCCAGAACGATCCCCCAGCCAGAAGATCAACCGGCTGCCCTTGATGAGACCGCTCACCTCTGACGCATACACAAACAATATGGCGGCGGATGCTGTTATTGCAGGGCCGCGCAATAAATCCGCGATCAGCGCAATAGTTTGACGTTGGTCAAGCTCCTCCCGCGTCATACACTCGTTTTGTAACTATACGTACGCCGGGCCGGGGACTGGGAGCCTGCACGCCATGGATGACACCGTACGACTGGTCGTCTTCGTCCTGGACGGGCAGCGCCATGCCATCCCGCTGGCGCAGGTGGAGCAGGTCACGCTTGCAGCCCGCGTCACGCCGGTCCCCGGGGCTCCCGGCATCGTGCTGGGCCTGCTGGACTTGCGCGGGCAGGCGATCCCGGTGCTCGACGTGCGCAGGCGCAGCGCCGCCGATTCCCCTGCGCTGCGGCTCAGCGACCAGTTCCTGGTCGTGCGCACCCGCCTGCGCATCCTGGCGCTGCGCGTGGACGACACCCTGGGCGTGGCCGAGCGCGACGCGCGGGCCGTGTCGTCGCTGCGCCTGGCCGCATCGCAGCAGGCCAGGACGGCCGTGCTGCAACTGGACGACGGCCTGGTCCTGATCGACGACGTGGAAGGCTTCCTGTCCGGGCACGAGGCGCGCCTGCTCGACGAGGCCCTGGCGGCCGGTTCGCCATGACGGCCGCGCGGACGTCCGAGACGCAGCCTGAACCCTGCTGGCCCGCGCTGAGCCGGCTGGTCGCCGACACGCTGGGCCTGCACTTCCCGCCCGAGCGCTACGCCGACCTGCGCCGCGGCTTCCTGCCGGCGGCGCGCGAGCTGGGCTTCGACGATCCCGCCGAATGCGCGCGGCGGCTGCTCGCGCAACCCGGCCACCGCGGCGGCATCCAGGCGCTGGCCAGCCACCTGACCGTGGGCGAGACCTACTTCTTCCGCGACCGGCCCGCGCTCGACGCGCTGGCCGGCGAGATCCTGCCGCCCCTGATCCGCCAACGGCGCGACCTCGGCCAGCGGTATCTGCGCCTGTGGAGCGCGGCCTGCTGTACCGGCGAGGAAGCCTACACGCTGGCCATCCTGCTGCACCGGCTGCTGCCCGATCCGCAGGACTGGCGCATTACCGTCGCCGCCACCGACGTCAATCCGCGCTTCCTGGACAAGGCGCGCGCCGGGCGCTACGGAGACTGGTCCTTCCGCGACGCGCCGGACTGGCTGCGGCGCGACTACTTCCGGCGCGGCGCCGACGGCAGCCATGCGGTGATCCCGGAGATCCGCGCCATGGTGCGCTTCGTCCGGCTGAACCTGGCCGATGGCGATCCGGCCTGGGACGACGTGGACGCCGGCGAAATGGACGTGATCTTCTGCCGCAACACGCTGATGTATTTCACGCCCGCGCAGATGGCGCGCGTGGTCGCCCGCTTCCACCGCCGGCTGGCGCCGGGCGGCTGGCTGGCGGTCAGCCCGGGCGAGGCGTCCACGGCGCTGTTTCCCGGCTATGCCCCGGTGTATTTCCCCGATGCGATCCTGTTCCGCAAGGCGCAGGCAAAGAAGGGATGCGAAGTACGCATCCGCACGGATGCAAGCGACGTGGGAAGCGACGCGGCAAGCGCGGCGGGCGACTCGCCGCATCGCGAAGCCCCTGGACCCACGCCGGGCGCCAAGACGCAGCCGCATCCCCGCGCGGCCGGCAGCGACGCGGCGGTGCGTGCGGGCCGCCGCCGGGAGGCCCGCGCTTCGACGGCTGCGCCGGGAGCGCCCGCCGGCTCGCCGCAGGCGCTGGCGCGCGCGCTGGCCGACCGCGGCCGCCTGGATGAGGCTCAGGCCTGGTGCGAGCGCTGGCTGGCCGAGGACAAGCTCGACCCCGCGGCGCACTACCTGCACGCCGTCATCCTCATCGAGCGGGGCGAGGCCGGGCGGGCCCGCGCCTCGCTGCGGGGCGCGGTCTACCTGGATGGGGGTTTCGTGCTGGCCCACTTCGCGCTCGGCAACCTCGCGCGCGCCCGCGGCGACGAGGCCGACGCGCGGGCCTGCTTCGCCGAGGCGCGCCGCCTGCTGCGCGCCCACCCGCCCGACGCGCTGCTGCCGCATTCGGACGGCCTGACCGCCGGCCGGCTGGCCGACACGCTGCGCGGCGCGGCCGACGGGGAACAGGCGGCATGACGCGCGCGCAGCAGCCGGCCGATGCCGACGCCATCCTGCAGGCCCGCGCCCGTTCACTGGCGCGCCGCCCGCCGGCCGAGCCGGACGGCGCCGTGCTGGAAGTCCTGGAGTTCCGCCTCGCCGACGAGCGCTACGCCGTGGAGACGCGCTACGTCGGCGCCGTCCACCCGCTGCGCAACCTGACGCCGCTGCCCTGCACACCGGCCTTCGTCGCCGGCGTGGTCAACCTGCGCGGCCACATCGTCCCGGTGCTGGACCTGAAGGCCTGCCTGGGCCTGCCCGGCCAGGGCCTGGCCGACCTGCACCGCGTCATCCTCATCGACGGCGGCGAGGCCGAATTCGGCCTGCTCGCCGACGCCGGCCTGGGCGTGCGCCGCATCCCGCAGGCCTCGGTGCAGCCCGCCCCGCCCGGGCCGGACGGCGCGGGCGCGAGCTACCTGCAGGGCATCACCGCCGACCGGCTGGCCGTCCTGGACATGGCGGCCATTCTTGCCGACCCGCGCATCGTCGTCGACGAGCCGCCCGACGGCGCCGAGCGGCCGCCGCCGGATTGAGAGGGCCGGCGGCTTGCCAGCGTCCGAGGGGCAAGGAGCAAGGGGCAACAGGCAACGACCGACCAACGATCAACGATCAACCGACAGCAAAGGGGAAGACCATCGTCACCGTCAAATGGAGCGTGGGCACCAAGATCGCCGCCGGCTTCGGCCTGGCGCTGGCGATCTTCGTGCTGGTGGGCGCGATCTCGTACCGCAGCACCACCCAGTTGATCGACACCGTGAGCGGCCAGCAGCACACCTACGAAGTGCTGGACAGCCGCGACGACGCCAATGCGCTGATGAAGGACGTCGGCCTGGCGCTGCGCAGCTACCTCATCACCGGCGACCCCAGGCAGCTGGAGCGCTACCGCGGCCTGCTGGCGCAGAGCGGCGAGGCGATGGGCCGGCTGCGCGCGCTGCTGGCCGACCGGCCCCGCCAGCTGGAGCGCCTGCGCGGCCTGGACGGCATGGTCCAGGAATACGCCGGGCTGACCGAGCGCATCGCCGAGCTGCGGCGCACGGAAGGCTTCGACGCGGCCAGCGCCCTGCTGGGCGACGACCGCACCAGCCAGCTGCTGGCCAATATGCGCACCGTCTTCCTGGCCATCGACGGCGAGGAGCGCGACCTGCTGGCGGCGCGCTCGGCCGCCACGCAGGACGACGCCGGCGCGGCGCGCCTGGTCATCGTCCTGGGCACCGGCGCGGCGCTGCTGCTGGCGGCGCTGGCCGGCCTGCTCATCACCCGCAACGTGGCCGGCCCGCTGCGCCAGCTGACCGAGGCGGCCGACCGCATCACCGTGGGCGACCTGGGCGTGGCCATACCGGACAGCCCGCGCACCGACGAGATCGGCGTGCTGGCCCAGGCGCTGCGGCGCATGACGCAGTCGCTGCGCGGCATGGCCGCCACGGCCGACCTGATCGCCGCGGGCGACCTGCGCGCCAGCGTGCGCGCGCAGTCCGAGGCGGACGTGCTGGGCAGCGCCTTCGCCCGCATGTCGGGCGACCTGCGCGCCCAGCTCGCGGAACTGATCGAGGGCGCCGAAGTGCTCAGCGCTGCCGCCAGCGAGATCGTCGCCTCCAGCAGCCAACTGGCCGCCAGCGCCAGCCAGTCGGCCGTCGCCGTCAACGAGACCACCACCACGGTCGAGGAAGTGCGCCAGACCGCCCAGCTGGCCAGCCGGAAGGCCAGGAGCGTGGCCGACAGCGCCCAGCGGGCGGTGCAGGTCGCCGCCGAAGGACGCCGCGCGACCCAGGAGGCCGAGGCCGGCATGGACCGCATCCGCAGCCAGATGGAGCTGATCTCGGCCAGCATGCTTCGGCTGTCCGAGCAGAGCCAGGCGGTCGGCCAGATCATCGCCACGGTCGAGGACATCGCCACCCAGTCCAACCTGCTGGCGGTCAACGCCGCCATCGAGGCGGCCAAGGCGGGCGAGCACGGCCGCGGCTTCGGCGTGGTGGCGCAGGAGGTGCGCAGCCTGGCCGAGCAGTCGCGCCAGGCCACCCGCCAGGTGCGCGACATCCTGGGCGACATCCAGAAGGCCACCGCCAGCGCGGCCATGGCCACCGAGGAAGGCGGCAAGGCCGTGGACGCCGGCACGCAGCAGGCCGAGGCGGCGGGCGGCGCCATCCAGGCGCTGAGCGCGGGCGTGGACGAGGCCGCCCAGGCCGCCACGCAGATCGCCGCGTCCAGCCAGCAGCAGCTGGTGGGCGTGGACCAGGTGGCCGGCGCCATGGACAGCATCCGCCAGGCCAGCGCCCAGAACGTGGCCAGCGCCACCCAGCTGGAGGCCACGGCGCGCAGCATCGACGAGCTGGGCCGGCGGCTCAAGCAGATGGTGGAGCGCTACCAGGTTTGACGCGAACAGGCCCCGACATCCCACGCCCCCCGCCGGCCATGCCGCACGACGACGACCTCCTGCGCCAGCTGCGATCGATCTTCATGGTCGAGGCGCGCGAGCACGTGCAGGCCATGGGCGACGGCCTGCTGCGGCTGGAAGGCGGCGGGCCGGCGGGCGCGCGCACGGCCGCGGTGGACGCGGCCTTCCGCGCCGCGCACAGCCTGAAGGGCGCGGCGCACGCGGTGGAGCTGGCCGAGATCGAGATGCTGTGCCAGTCGCTGGAAGACGTCTTCGCGGCCTGGCGGCGCGCGGCGGCCGCGCCCCGCCCGGAGGCGACCGACGCGCTGTACCGCGCGCTGGACGCCATCGCCGCGATGCTTGCCGCCCTGGCCGCGCAGCCCGGCGCGCCGCTGCCGGACACCGCCGCGTTGCGCGCGGAGCTGCGCCGCCACGCCGCGCCCACGGCCACGCCCGCGGCCGGCGCCGCCACCGCCCCGGGCCGCCCGCCGGAGCCGGATGCCCCGCCGCCGCGCACGGCATCCGGCCAGCCGCCTTCCGCCTCGGAAGACACCGTGCGCGTGCCCCTGCCCAAGCTGGAATCGCACCTGCTCGAAGCCGAGGAGCTGCTGACGCTGAAGTTCGCGGCCGGCCAGCGCGTGGCCGAGCTGCGCGAACTGGCCGGCCGGCTGGACGACTGGCGCCGCTCGGCGGCCCATCCGCGCGGCGCGGCTCCATCCCGGGACGCGGCGTCGGCCCAAGGCACGGAGCCGGCCCAGGATGGAGCCGCGCCGCCCGGGGCCGACGCCCTGCGCGCCATCGACGAGCACATCGCCGCCATCGCCCGCGCCGCCCGTCACGACCAGGACCTGGCGGGCCGCCGGGTCGACGACGTGGTGGGCAATGCCCGCAAGCTGCTGCTGCTGCCCTTCTCCACCATATCCGCGTCCTTCCCGCGGCTGGTGCGCGACCTGTGCCGCGAGCAGGGCAAGCAGGCCGAGCTCGCCATCCACGGCGGGCAGACCGACGTGGACCGGCTCATCCTGGAAGAGATCAAGGACCCGCTGGTGCACATGCTGCGCAACGCGGTCGACCATGCGATCGAGACGCCCGCCCTGCGCGCCGCGCAAGGCAAGCCGGCGCGCGCGGCGATCACGCTGTCGGTGGCGCCGGCCGACGGCAACAAGATAGAGCTGCGGCTGTCCGACGACGGCGCGGGCATAGACCGCGGCCGGCTCAAGGACGCGGCGCTCGCGCGCGGCCTGCTCACGCGGGAAGAAGCGCAGCGCCTGGACGACGACGCGGCGCTGGACCTGGTCTTCCAGCCCGAGGTGTCCACGCGCGCGGCGGTCACGCAGGTATCGGGCCGCGGCCTGGGCCTGGCCATCGTGCGCGAGAAGGCGCAGGCGCTGGGCGGCTCGGCCACCGTGCGCAGCGAGGCGGGCCGCGGCACGACCTTCCGCATCGTGCTGCCGGCCGCGCGCGCGGCCTCGCGCGGCGTGCTGGTGAAGGCAGCCGGCCGGGCGCTGCTGCTGCCCACCGCCATGGTCGAGCGCGTGATGCGCGTGCGGCCGGAAGACATCCGCACCGTGGAAGGCCGCGAGACCATCGCCCTGGGCGCGCGCGCCGTCGCGCTGGTGAGGCTGGCCGACGCGCTGGCCCTGCCCCGGCTGCCCGCCGCAGGGATGGCAGGGGTGGCGGAAACGGCAGACGGCCTACGGGACGGCGCGCGCGACGGCATACAGGCAGCCGTCGTCGGCGCGGGCGGCGATGCGGTCGCCTTCGCCGTGGACCAGGTGCTGGGCGAGCAGGAAGTGCTGGTCAAGCCCCTGCGCCGGCCGCTGGTGCGGGTGCGCAACGTGGCCGCGGTGGCGGTGCTGGAATCGGGCAGCATCGTGCCCGTGCTCAACCCCGCCGACCTGCTGCGCTCGGCGCGCCGCGCCGCCGGCCCGCCCATCGCCGCGCAGGCGCGCGCCCCGGCCGCGGCGGCACGCCGCCGCGTCCTGGTGGCGGAGGACTCCATCACCTCGCGCATGCTGCTCAAGAGCATGCTGGAGACGGCCGGCTACGCGGTCGAGACCGCCGTGGACGGCATGCAGGCCTACGGCATGCTGCGCGCCGGCGCCTTCGACCTGCTGGTCTCGGACGTGCAGATGCCGCGGCTGGACGGCTTCGCCCTGACCGCCCGGCTGCGCGCCGACCCCGCGCTGGCCGAGCTGCCCGTCCTGCTGGTCACGGCGCTGGGCAGCCGCGAGGACCGCGAGCGCGGCGTCGAGGCCGGCGCCAGCGCCTACATCGTCAAGAGCAGCCTGGAGCAGGGCGACCTGCTCGCAACGGTGGCAAGGCTGATCCGATGACCTCGCCCGCCGAGCCTTCCGCCCCCGCCGACCTGCCCGCAGGCCATGGCGAACAGGTCCCCGGCGTCCCCCTGGCGGACGCCGGCGCGGCCCCCGCAACGAGCGCTGCGCGCATCGCCGCCCTGGCGGTCGCGGCCGACGACGGCGCGCGCCGCTTCCTGTGCGCGCTGCTGGAGGCCGACCCGCGCATCCAGGTTGCGGGCGCGGTGGACGGCGCGGCCGCGGCGCTGGACTTCCTGCTGCGCCGCCGGGCCGACGTGGCGCTGATGGACCTGCCCGGCGCGGACGGCTTCGACGCCACCCGCCGCATCATGGAGAACGCGCCGCTGCCCATCGTCGTGTGCACGGCGGCGGGCGCGGCGGACTACGCGGTCTTCCGCTCGCTGGAGGCCGGCGCCGTGGCCTGCGTCGAAAAGCCCGCCGGCGCCGGCTCGCCGGCCGCGGCCCACCTGCTGCAGACGCTGCGGCTGATGTCCGAGGTCAAGGTGGTGCGCCGCCGCTCGCGCCCGCCCGCGGCGGCGCGCCCGGCCGGCGGCCCCGCCGCGCCCGGCATGGTCGGCATCGGTGCCTCCACCGGCGGGCCGCCGGTGCTGCAGGCCATCCTGGCCGGCCTGCCGCAGGACTTCCCCATGCCGGTGCTGGTGGTGCAGCACATCGCCCGCGGCTTCCTGGCCGGCATGGCCGAGTGGCTGCGCCAGACCTCGGGCCTGCGCGTGCACGTGGCCGCCCACGGCATGCTGCCGCAGCCCGGCCACGTCTACCTGGCGCCGGACGATTTCCACATGGGCGTGGGCGGGCGCGGCCAGATCGTGCTCAGCAAGGACGATGCGGACGGCGGGCTGCGCCCGTCGGTGGCCTTCCTGTTCCGCTCGCTGGCGCAGGCCTGCGGCCCGGCGGCCATCGGCGTGCTGCTGACCGGCATGGGCCGGGACGGCGCCGCGGAGCTGAAGCTGATGAAGGATCGCGGCGCCGTCACCATCGCCCAGGACGGCGAGACCTCGGTCGTGCACGGCATGCCGGGCGCCGCCATCGCGCTGGGCGGGGCCGGCTACGTGCTGCCCGCCGAGCGCATCGCCGGCACCCTGGTCGCGCTGGCCGGCGCGCATTCCCGCAGCGCAAGGAGCTGAAGCCATGCAGTCGATGCCACCGACGCCGGACGGGCCGGCCAGGGCGACCCGGATACTGGTCGCGGAGGACAGCCCCACCCAGGCCCAGCGCCTGCTGCACATCCTCAGGCGCCACGGCTACGAGGCCGACGCCGTGGCCGACGGCCGCGAGGCGCTGCACCGCGCCTCGGAAGACCCGCCCGCGCTCATCATCAGCGACGTGATCATGCCCGAGCTGGACGGCTACGACCTGACGCGCGCGCTCAAGGCCTCGCCCGCGCTGCGCGAGATCCCGGTCATCCTGGTCACCACCCTGTCCGACCCGCAGGACGTGATCCGCGGCCTAGAATGCGGCGCCGACAGCTTCGTCCTCAAGCCCTACGACGAGCAGTACCTGGTCGGCCGGGTGCGCTACGTGCTGACCAACCGCGAGCTGCGCCGCGCCAGCGACGGCGGCATGGGCGTGGAGATCTTCTTCAACGGCCAGCGCCACTACATCACCGCCGACCGCCTGCAGATCCTGAACCTGCTGCTGTCCACCTACGAGGCGGCGGTGCGGCGCAACGAGGAGCTGAGCGAAAGCCAGGCCGCCCTGCAGCGCAAGACGGTGGAGCTGGACTGCGCCCGCCGCGAGGCCGAGGAAGCCAGCCGCGCCAAGTCGGCCTTCCTGGCGGCCATGAGCCACGAGATACGCACGCCCATGAACGGCGTGATCGGCATGCTGGACGTGCTGCAGCAAAGCAGCCTGATGAGCCACCAGATGGAGATGGTCGAGCTGATCCGCGAATCGGCCTTCTCCCTGCTGGGGGTGATTGAGGACATCCTGGATTTCTCCAAGATCGAGGCGGGCAAGCTGGAGATCGAGTCGGCGCCCATGTCGGTGGCCGACGTGGTGGAGAAGGCCTGCGGCCTGCTCGCCAGCCTGGCGGCCAAGAAGGGCGTGGACCTGCGGGTGTCGGTCGACCCGGCCATCCCCGACCCGGTGCTGGGCGACGCGCTGCGGGTGCGCCAGGTGCTGATCAACCTGGTGGGCAACGCCATCAAGTTCTCCAGCGGCCAGGACCGGCCGGGCAGCGTGTCGGTGCGCGCCGGCATCGTCGCGCGCAGCCGCTCGCGCGTCACGCTGGAGCTGCGCGTGGCGGACAACGGCATAGGCATGGACGAGCAGACCCAGGCGCGGCTGTTCACCTCCTTCACGCAGGCCGACGCCTCGACCACCCGGCGCTTCGGCGGCACCGGCCTGGGGCTGGCGATATCCAGCCACCTGATGACGCTGATGGGCGGGCGCATCGACGTCAACAGCGCGCCCGGCCAGGGCTCGACCTTCGTGGCCACCCTGCCCTGCGAGCCGGCGCCCGCGGGCATGGTCGCGGCCGGCCGCGCGGCGCGCGCGCCGACGGCGGCGCCGACACCTGCGCCCGTGGCTGCGCCTACGCCTGCGCCGCATCCTCATACGCAGGCGCCGGCGCGGCCTGCCGCGTCGCCCGGCGCGCCGCCGCGCGAGCTGGCGCGGCAACAGGGCCGCCTGGTGCTGGTGGCCGAGGACAACGAAACCAACCAGAAGGTCGCCGCGCACCAGTTCGGCCTGCTCGGCGTGGCGGCCGACATCGTCGGCGACGGCCGCGCGGCGCTGGAGCGTTGGCGCAGCGGCGATTACGCGCTGGTCGTCACCGACCTGCACATGCCGGTGATGGACGGCTACCAGCTGACCGCGGCGATACGCGGCGAGGAAGGCGGCGAGGCCGGCGAAGAAGCAGGCGACGCTCCCGGCGGCGGGCGCCGCACGCCCATCGTCGCGTTGAGCGCCAACACCATCAAGGACGAGGCCGAGCGCTGCCTGGCCCTGGGCATGGACGGCTACCTGGCCAAGCCGGTGCAGCTGGCCGTGCTGCGCGCGATGCTGGACAGGTGGCTGCCGCCCGCGGCGAATGCGGCCGGTATCCCGGATGGGCTCGCTGCACCGCCGCAGCGCCCGCCCGTGGACGTGAGCGCGCTCATCGCCCTGGTCGGCGACGACCCCGCGGTCATAGACGAGTTCCTGGACGACTTCGGCGCGGCCGCGCAGCTGGCTGCGGGACAGATCCGCGCGGCCTGCGGCGACGGCGACGTGCTGGCCGCGGCGGCGGCCGCGCACAAGCTCAAGGCCTCGGCCCGCTCGGTGGGCGCGCTGGCGCTGGGCGACCTGTGCGAGCAGATGGAAAGGCACGGCAACGCCGGCCGCGCCGACGCGCTGGCCGGGCTGCTGCCGGCGTTCGACGCGGAGATCGCCAGCGTGGGCGGCTACCTCGCGGCGCGCGTGCGCTAGCGGCCCGGCGCAAGACGCAAGGCTCAAGACGGAAAGCGGAAAGCGGAAAGCGCAAGGAGACGGACGGTGGTGGATCGATCCCTGATCGGCGTGCTGGTGCTCGACGACGAGCCCTTCATCCTCAAGCTGATGGGCCGCATCCTGGCCCAGCTGGGCTTCGCTCAGGTCACCACCTGCGGCAGCGGCCACGCGGCGCTGCGCTGGGTGGCCGAGCGCGACGGCGAAGACAGCCTGATCCTGTGCGACATCAACATGCCGGAGATGGACGGCATCGAGTTCCTGCGCAAGCTCGCCGAGCAGCAGTACGGCGGCGGCCTGGTCTTCGTCAGCGGCGAGGACGAGCGCGCCCTGCAGGCCACCGAGAAGCTCGCGCGGGCGCACCGCCTGATGGTCCTGGGCGCGCTGCCCAAGCCGGTCCAGCCCGCCAGCCTGGACGCGCTGATCGCCCGCTGGCCCGCGCAGCCGCGCCGCGCGCCGCGCCAGGCGCGCAAGGTCTACGACGCCGGCGCGGTGCGCCGGGCCATCGACCGCGGCGAGCTGGAGAACCACTTCCAGCCCCAGGTCGACCTGGCCAGCGGCCGGGTGGTCGGCGTGGAAAGCCTGGCGCGCTGGCGCCACCCCGGCGACGGCATGGTCTACCCCGACCAGTTCATCGGCGTGGCCGAGGAGCACGGCCTGATCGACGACCTGACCCGCGCCGTCATCGCCGGCGCCTTCGCCCAGGCCAGCCGCTGGCAGGACCAGGGCCTGGCCCTGCGCGTGGCGGTCAACGTGTCCATGGACAACCTGGCCTCGCTGGACTTCCCCGACTTCGTCGCCGGCCAGGCGGCCGAGGCGGGCGTGGCGCCGCACGGCGTGGTGCTGGAAGTGACCGAAAGCCGGCTGCCGCGCGACCTGCGCGCGCCGCTGGAAATCCTGACGCGGCTGCGCCTGAAGCGCTTCGGGCTGTCGATAGACGACTTCGGCACCGGCCATTCCTCGCTGCGGCAGCTGCGCGACATGCCCTTCGACGAGCTGAAGATAGACAGCAGCTTCGTGCACGGCGCGGCCGGCCGCGGCACCGAGCTGGCCATCTACGACGCCAGCCTGGGCCTGGCCCGGCAGCTGGGCATGCAGACCGTGGCCGAAGGCATAGAAGACCGCATCGACTGGGACATGGTCCGCCGCAGCGGCTGCCACATGGGGCAAGGGTATTTCATCGCCCGGCCCATGCCGGGCGACGAGCTGCCCGGCTGGATCGAGGACTGGACGCGGCGGGTGCGGGCGGAGGGGCTGGCCGGCTGAAATAGCCGGGCAACTTGAGACGGCTGCCCTACGACAAGCTCTGCGCCGGCGCCGGGTCGGCCGCGCCTTCCAGCACGGCCGCGCCCACGTCCACGAAGGCCTTGAGCAGGTGGTAGGCGATGGCGTAGGGCTTGGGCGAGGACAGCCCGTCCGGGTGGCTGCCGGCGATCATGGCCGCCACCTCGCCGCGCGAGAACCAGCGCGCGTCCTCCAGCTCCGTGCGGTCGACCACGATGTCCGTGCCGGCCGCGCGCGCGAAGCACCCTATCATCAGCGACGACGGGAAGGGCCAGGGCTGCGAGGCGAAGTAGCGCACCTGCGCGCAGGCGATGCCGGCCTCCTCCAGCACCTCGCGGCGCACCGCGTCCTCTATGGTCTCGCCCGGCTCCAGGAAGCCGGCCAGCGCCGAATACATGCCCGGCGCGAAGCGCTGCTGGCGGCCGAGCAGGCAGCGCTCGCCGTCCACCGCCACCATGATGACCACCGGGTCGACGCGCGGGAAGTGCTGCGCCCCGCAGGCGTCGCAGTCGCGCCGCCAGCCGGCCGACGACACCCGGCTGGGCGCGCCGCAGTTGGCACAGCAGCGGTGGCGGTCGTGCCAGTGCAGGATGGCCTTGGCCCCGCCCAGCTCGCCCAGCAGCGCGGGCGGGAACAGGCCGCGCACGGCGATCGAGCGCAGGTCCACCGTCGCCAGCCCGGGGCGGCCCTGCAGGGCCTGCGCCAGCCCGGCCTCGAAGGCCAGGGCGAACAGCGGCACGCCCTGCCCGTCCTCGCCCAGGAAGACCTCGCGCACCGGCTCGCCCAGCGCGGCCAGTTCCCCGGCCGCGAACAGCGGATCGTGGCCGCCGTCGCGCTCGTGCAGGATGGGGACGTCGCCGGCGAAGGCGAAGAAGCGGGCCGCCGTGTCGCCGCGCCGCGCCGCGACGAAGGCTTCGTCGTTGCGCCTTTCGGACAGGCGGTCCAGCGGATTGAGGCCGAAGCCGATGTTGGCCGAGGAGTCGAGAGGGGGCATGGTCAGGATCGGACGCGGGAGCCGCCGGAGTGGCGATTCTACACGGCCGCCTACAGCGTCTCGGCCGTGCCCAGTATCGCCGTGGCCTGCGCCGACAGGGTGTTGCCGTTGCCGTGCACCAGCGCCGTGCGCGCGCCGGGCACCTGGCGCGCGCCGCACTGCCCGCGCAGCTGGCGCACCGCCTCGATGACCAGGAAGATGCTGTACATGCCCGGATGCACGCAGGACAGCCCGCCGCCGTTGGTGTTCACCGGCAGCCGCCCGCCCGGGGCGATGGCCCCGTCCATGACGAAATCGCCGCCCTCGCCCTTGGCGCAGAAGCCCAGGTCCTCCAGGAACAGCAGCGTATTGATGGTGAAGGCGTCGTACAGCCCGACCACGTCCATGTCGGCCGGCCCCAGGCGGGCCATGGCGTAGGCGCGCTCGCCCGACTCGCGCGCGGCCGTCTCGGTGAAGTCCGGCATCGACGATATCTGCCGGTTCCAGGTCGCCGAGGCGTTGCCCAGGACGTAGACGGGCCGCTGCGGCAGGTCGCGCGCCCGGTCGGCGCGCACCATGACGTAGGCGCCGGCGCCGTCGCTGACCAGGCAGCAATCGCGCACCGACAGGGGGTCGACCACCATGCGGGCGTTGAGCACGTCGTCGATGCTCAAGGGGTCGCGCGCGGTCGCCTCGGGGTTGAGCTGGGCCCAGCGGCGGGCGGCCACCGCCACTTCGGCCAGATGCCGGCGCGTCGTGCCGAACTGGTGCATGTGCCGGGCCGCGGCCAGCGCATAGGCGGTCACCGGCAGCACCGGCTCGTAGGGGTATTCGTAGGGCTGGGGGTCGACCCGCTTGCGCATCTGCGCGATCTCGCGCCGGCCGACGGCGGCGCTGCGCTGAGTGCTGCCGTAGCAGACCAGCACGGCGTCGCACTGGCCCGACAGCAGCGCCAGCGCCCCCGACAGCATGTGGGTCACGAAGCTGGAGCCGCCCATCATGGTGCCGTCCACGAACCGCGGCCGTATGCCCAGGTATTCGCACACCGGCAGCGGCCACATGGTGGCCGCCGCGCTGGCGGTGGCCAGGCCGTCGATGTCGCGCATGGACAGCCCGGCGTCGGCGACCGCCCGGCAGGCGGCCTGGGCCAGGATCTCGATCTCGCTGCTGCCATGGGCGGCGCCCAGCCCGGCCTGGCCGATGCCGGCGATGGCGACCGATCCCCGCAGGTCCGCCGGCGTCATGCCTGCTCCCCGTCGACGACGAACACCACCAGGGGCCCGTCCGGCCCGGCGTCGATCCGCGCACGCACGGCCATGCCGATGCGCACTTCCTCCGGCGGCACGTCGACCACCCGGCTCATCATCCTCACGCCTTCCTCCAGATCGACGACGCAGACGTTCAGGTCGCCGCCGTCCTGCCCGCGGCGGCGCACGACCACGCTGGAATACACCGTCGCCCTGCCGCTGGCGCGCCGCCATCGCAGGTCCGTGCCGCCGCAGTGCGGGCACAGCACGCGCGGATAGAACACGTGGCGGGCGCAGCCCGCGCAGCGCTGGATCTGCAGCGTGCCCGCGGCCAGGGCGTCGTGGTAGGCCTTTTCCGGCCCGATCTCCCCCATCACACCGGATCCCAGCTGAACACGTCGGCCGACCGGTCCAGCGCATGGAAGGACGCCTGCAGCGCCGGCATGCCGTGCTCGGCGATGCTGCGCGCGGTCCAGCCTTCCGAGCGATGCACCGAGCGCACCGGCCGGGGCTGGCTGATCAGCATGATCTCGTTGTTGCGCGAGGCGAACACCTGCCCGGTCACGCCCGCGGCCGCGTCGCTGGCCAGGTAGACGGCCAGCGGCGCGACCTTGTCGGGCGTCATGCGCTTGAGTTTTTCCACCCGCGCCTGCTCCTGCGGCGTGTCGGCCGGGATGGAGCCCGTCATGCGGCTCCACGCGAAGGGCGCGATGCAGTTCGAGCGCACGCCGAACTTCTGCATGTCCAGCGCGATGGCCTTGGACAGCGCCGTGATCCCCAGCTTGGCCGCCATGTAGTTGGCCTGCCCCATGTTGCCGACCAGGCCGGAGGCCGAGGTCATGTGCACCAGGCTGCCCGACTGCTGCGCCTTGAAGTGCGGCGCGGCGGCGCGGCTGACGTAGTAGGCGCCGTACAGGTGGACCTTGAGCACGGCGTCCCAGTCGTCCGCGCTCATCCTGTGGAAGATGCGGTCGCGCAGGATGCCGGCGTTGTTGACGATGGCGTCGATCCGTCCGAAGCCGTCGACCGCGCACTGCACGATGCGCTCGGCGCCCTGGGGGTCGGCCACGCTGTCGCGGCTGGCCAGCGCCTGCCCGCCCAGGGCCTGGATCTCGCCCACCACCTGCGCGGCCGGGTCGGCGGCCAAGGCGTCGCCGCCCAGGGAGGCGCCGATGTCGTTGACCACCACCCGCGCGCCTTCGCGCGCCATGGCCAGCGCGATCTCGCGCCCTATGCCGCCGCCCGCGCCCGTCACCACCACCACTTTTCCCTGCATCATCGCTGCGTCCTTCCCTGTGCCATGAACATGCCCTGCCTCGTCCTGCGCCGCGCCTACTGGCTGACGGTGATGCCGCGCCGATCGACCAGCGCCTTCCAGCGCTCGCGGTCCTTGGCCAGCAGCTCGCCGAACGCGGCCGAGCTGGACGGCGCGGCCATCGCGCCCATCGCCTCGTACTGCTTGCGGATTTCCGGATCGGCCAGCGCCCGGCCGATCGCGTCGGCCATCGCCTGGGTCTCGGCGTCGCCGGCCGTGGCAGGCATGACGATGCCGTACCAGCCGCTGGGCGCCACGCCCGGTATGCCCTGCTCGGCCAGGGTCGGCACGCCCGGCAGCAGTGGCGAGGGCTTGTCGCCGGCCACGCCCAGCGCCTTGAGCTTGCCGGCCGAGATCAGGCTGGACACGCCCGGCAGGTCGCCGATGAACAGGTCGACCCGCTTGCCGACCAGGTCGGTGATGAGCGGCGAGGCGCCCTTGTAGGGGATGTGCAGCAGATCGACCTTGGCCCCTTCGTCGAACATCTCCAGGCTCAGGTGCGACTGGCTGCCCACGCCCGAGGACCCGCCCGACCACTGCCGCCCCCCGGCGCGGATGCGCGCGACCAGATCGGCCGCGTCCTTGACTTCCGTGGGCGCCCAGGTCACCAGCACCGTGGTGGTGTCGGCCACCAGGGACACGGGCTTGAAGTCCTTGACCGGGTCGTACTTCAGGTCGGGGTACAGCGCCGGGTTGATGGTCAGCACGCCGGCGTTGGACAGGAACAGGGTGTCGCCGGGGTGCTCGCTGCGCGCCACGTAATTGGCGGCGATGATGCCGCTGGCGCCGGGGCGGTTCTCCACCACCACCGGGCGCGCCAGGATGTCGCCCAGCGGCTGGGCCAGTATGCGCGCGATGCGGTCGGCCGGCCCGCCGGGCGAGAACGCGACCACCAGGGTGACCGGGGCGGGCTGCTGCGCGGCAGCCGCCGCGCTGGCAAGGCACAGGGCCAGGGCGGCCAGGGATTTCTTCATTGCTGTCTCCTCATCGGGTATTGCTTGGACGGTATTGTGTGGGACTGCCCGGCCGCTGCCGGCCGGAGGGATGGCGGCCATGCTCGATGGCCGCCGGACTCAATGGCCGTCGAACTCCGGCCGGCGCTTGGCCAGGGCCGCCTCCACGCCTTCGACGTGGTCGCGGGTGTGCTGGGCCAGCGCCTGGTAGACGCCGGCCGCGTCCAGCGCGGCGTCCAGCCCCTGCCCGCGCGAGGCGCGCAGCAGGCGCTTGGCGAAGCGCAGCTGGTAAGGGGGGTTGCGCGCGATGCGCCCGGCCAGCGCCAGGGCGGCGTCCATCAGCGCGTCGTCGTCGGCCACCTGCGACACCAGGCCCCAGGCCAGGGCGGTCTCGGCGTCGACCGGGTCGCCGGTGAAGGCCATTTCGCGCGCCCGGGCGTCGCCCACCAGGCGCGGCAGCAGCCAGGCGCCGCCGTCGGCCGGCACCAGGCCCAGCTTGATGAAGCTTTCGGCCATCCAGGCCGAGCGCGCGGCGATGCGGATGTCGCACAGGCAGGCCAGGTCCAGCCCCGCGCCGGTGGCCGGCCCGTTGATGGCGGCGATCACCGGCACGTCCAGGCGCATCATGGCCCGCGTCACGCGCTGGATGCCGCGCTCGTAGCGCGCCGGCACCGCCGCGGCGGGACCGCTGCCCGGGCCGTTGCGGGCCAGCATGGTCTTGACGTCGCCGCCGGCCGAGAACGCCGGCCCTTCGCCCGTCAGGACGGCGGCGCGCACCTGCAGGTCGGCGTTGAGCCGATCCACCAGGTCCTCGAACTCGCCGGGCATCCGCGGCTCGCTCAGCGCGTTGCGCCGCTGCGGCCGGTTCAGCCGGATCACCGCGATGTGGTCCTGGATGCGGACGTCCAGGAAAGGTGTCGTATCGTCCACGGCCGTCATGCCTGTCTCCCTTTCATGCCCGTCTCCCGTCACGCGCCGCGCCAGGCGGGCGGGCGCTTCTCGCGGAAGGCGCGCAGGCCTTCGGCGGCGTCCTCGCTGTGCAGGACGGGATCGGCGACGGCGAAGGCGTGCGCCAGGGCGGCGTCGCGGTCCATGCCCGCGCTTTCGTAGACGATGCGCCGGCAGGCGGCCACGGCGAGCGGCGCGTTGGCGGCGATGGTCCGGGCCCAGCGCATGGCCGTCTCCAGGGCCTCGCCGTCGGCTGTCACGGCGTTGACCAGGCCCATGCGGTGCGCCTCGGCGGCCGATATGGGCTCGCCGGTCAGCATCACCTGCAGCATGTGCTTCTCGCCCAGCATGCCGCGCATCTGCGCGGCCCAGGCGGGCACGCGCCCGACCTTGACCTCCGGCAGGCCGAAGCGCGCGCGCCCGGCGGCCACCACCAGGTCGCACATCTGCGCCATGAACCAGCCGCCGCCCAGGGCGTCGCCCTCGACCGCGGCGATCACGGGCTTGGACACGCGCACGGTGTCGCCCAGGATGGGCAGGAAGTCGCGGTGCCCGATGGCCGGCGGCTCGCTCATGTCGCGCCCGGCGCTGAAGGCGCGGTCGCCGGCCGCGCACAGCACCGCCACGCGCAGGCCCGGGTCGGCGTCGAAGCGCCGCCAGGCATCGATCAGCTGCGCGCGCATGGCGGTGTCGACGGCGTTGCGCTTGTCCGGCCGGTCCAGGCGGACGACCGCCACGCCGCCCTGCGTTTCGTAAACGACGCGCCCGGTCATCGGCCGTCTCCCCCGCCGGCGCAGGCCAGTATCTCGTCGGTATGCTCGCCCAGCGCGGGCGGGCGCATGCGGTACTGCGCGGGCGTGGCCGACAGCTTGAGCGGGTTGCCCAGCACCCGCAGGGCCTGCCCGCCGGCCGCCTCGAAATCGACGACCAGGCCGGACTGGACCACCTGCGGGTCGGCCAGCGTCTCGGCCAGGTCGTTGATCGCGCCGGCCGGCACGCCCGCCGAGCACAGGGCCGCGATCAGGGGCCGCCGGTCGTGCCCGGCCAGCAGCTCGCGCAGCCTGGGCTCCAGCACGGCGCGGTGGTGCACGCGCCCCTCGTTGGTGGCGAAGCGCTCGTCGGCCGCCAGCTCCGGCGCGCCCAGCGCCTGGCACAGCTTGCGGAACTGCCCGTCGTTGCCGGCGGTGATCTGCACCGGCCCGTCGCGGCATTCGAACACGTCGCTGGGCACCACCGAGGCATGCGTATTGCCCTGGCGCCGCGGCACCACGCCCGAGGCGAAGTACGGCGCGGCCAGCGTCGCCATGGAAGACACCAGCACGTCCAGCAGCGACAGGTCGACCTGCTGGCCGCGGCCGCTGCGGCGCCGCTCCCACAGCGCGGTCATGATGCCGTAGGCCGCGTACACGCCGGTCAGGATATCGGTGATCGGCACGCCGGCCTTCTGCGGCCCGCCGCCCGGCCGGCCGTCGCGCTCGCCGGTCACGCTCATGATGCCGCCCACGCCCTGCAGCACGGCGTCGTAGGCGGGCCAGTCGGCATAGGGGCCGGTCTTGCCGTAGCCGGTGATGGAGCAATAGATCAGCCCGGGGTTGCGCCGGCTCAGGCTTTCGTAGTCCAGGCCGTAGCGCGCCAGCGTGCCGGCCTTGAAGTTCTCGATCACCACGTCGACTTCTCCGGCCAGCCGGACGATGGCCTCGCGGTCCCGCTCGCTGGACAGGTCCAGCGCCACCGATTTCTTGCCCCGGTTGGCGCAGCAGAAGTAGGCGGCCACGCGCTCGTCCGGCTTCAGGTCCAGGAAGGGCGGGCCCCAGCCGCGCGAGTCGTCGCCCGTGCCCGGCCGCTCCACCTTGATGACCTCGGCGCCGAAGTCGGCCATCAGCTGCGTGCACCAAGGCCCCGCCAGGATGCGCGAAAGATCGAGGATGCGGATATCATCCAGCGGGCGGCGATCGGAACCGGGCATCGTGTCTCCTTGTTTTCAATGCCGCGGCATCTTCCCATCGCCCGCCATGCCTGTGAAATACTGATTTCATTTTCCTGCTATTCGATTTGCGAATCGTGGACGTACGCAAGCTCCGCTACTTCGTCGCGGTCGCGGAAGAACTCAACTTCAGCCGCGCCGCCCGGCGCCTCTCCATTTCGCAGCCGCCCCTGTCCACGCAGATCAAGGAGCTGGAGGCGGAGCTGGGCGTGCAGCTGCTGGAGCGCAGCTCGCGCGAAGTCAAGCTGACCGGCCCGGGCGCGACCTTCCTGGCCAAGTGCCGCGCCATACTGGAGCAGATGGACGCCGCGGTGCTGTCCACGCAGCGCGAGGCCGCCGGCGGCGCGGCCTCGATCCGGATGGGCGTGGTCGGCTCGGCGCTGTTCAGCGCCGCGCCCACGCTGGTCGCGCACATCAAGCGGCGCTTCCCGCAGGCCCGAATATCGCTGTGCGAGGCGGGCTCGTCCGAGCAGTTGACGGCCGTGCTGCGCGACCAGCTCGACATCGGCGTGGTGCACGCGCCGGTCGATACGCCCCGGCTGGCCTCGCGGCTGATCAGCGAGGAGCCCTACGTGCTGGCGGTGCCGCGCGGCCATGCGCGCGCCCGCCGCGCCCGGGCGCGCCTGGCCGACTTCGCGGCCGAGCCCTTCGTCTGCTTTTCGCGCGAGTGGTCGCCGGTGCTGTTCGACAACGTCATCGTCGCCTGCCGGCGCGCCGGCTTCAGCCCCGACATGACGCATACGGCGCGCCACGTCCTGACCATGCTGCAGATGGTGCGGATGGGCCTGGGCGTGGCCCTGGTCCCGGGCTCGGCGCGCCAGGCCGGCGTGCCGGAGGTGGCCTTCCTGGCGCTGGACGACCCGGTCGGGCCCGTGCAGCTGTGTGCCGTGTGGCGGGAAAAGCCCGCGCAAGTGATCGCCGACATCGTCGCGGAACTGGAGCGCGGGCCGGGCGGCTAGGGCTCCTGCCCGCGCCGCGCGCCTCAGAACAGCGTGCTGTCCACGTCTTCCAGCTCGCGCGCCAGCGTGCGCGCCGTCTTCACCAGGGCCGGCGCCAGCTCGTCGCGGATGCGCGAGCGGTCGGTCAGCGGTCCGACCGCGCTGCAGTTCAGCCCCATGGCCACCGGCGGGTCGCCCACGGAAAGCGGCACGCTGATCGCGAAGGTGTCGCGCTGGTACTCGCCGGCCGCCACGCAGTAGCCGTGGGCGTCCAGGTCGTGGAAGGCGCGCTCCATCTTGGCCACCACCTGCGGGCCGTGCGCGCCGCTGCGCTTCCAGATGCCGAACAGCAGCCGCTGGCGGGCCTCGGGCGGCTGCGCCCAGACGTAGGCGCGGCCGATCGCGCTCAGCGCCATCGGCACCGCCCGGCCCACGCCCAGCCGCAGGGTGGCGATGGTGCGGCCGTTGCAGTACTGCACGTAGATCATGTCCAGCTGGTCGGCCATGGCCAGGCCTACCGACATGTCGTAGCGGTCGGCGAAGGCCTGCATCACCGGCCGGGCGATGCGCGGCAGCGGGCTGTTGGCCAGGTACTGCCGCCCGGGCCGCAGGCCCCGCACGCCGATCTGCACGCGCACGCCGTCGGCTGCGCGGTCCAGGTAGCCCAGGGCCAGCAGCGTCGAGACCAGGCGCGACACCGACGCCTTGGAATAGCCGGTGCGCCGCACCAGCTCGGCGTGGGTGAGCGGCGACGGGTTGCCGTGGAAGACCTTGAGCAATTGCAGCGCGCGCTCCAGCGTCTGCGTGCCGGCCTGGGCATCGGACGGAGCCGGCGAACCGTCCCCGCCGGCCCCGCGCGCGCGCCGCGCCGGCGCCGCGTCGCGCCGGACGCCGGCGGGCCCGGCTGCCGCGGCCTCAGGCTGCCGGCTCATCTTCCGCCTCCCTGTCCTGCAGTTGCTGCGCCAGCGCCAGCAGCTGCGGCCCGGCCTTCTGCTCGATGCGCGCGCGGGTCAGCGTGCGCGACTGCCCGGCGCACAGCAGCACCATGGGCGGGCGCGCGCGCGAAGTCAGCGGCGCGGCCGCCACGGTGATGTCCGGCCCCCAGTCGCCGGTGGACAGGCAATAGCGCTTCTCGGCGATCTGCGCCTGCGCGTCGGTGATGCGGCGCCGGATCGCCATCCATTCGTCGCGCGGGTGGTAGCGGCGCATGTAGTCCATCAGGTAGCTGCGTTCCTTCTGGTGCAGGCAGGCCAGCAGCGCCCAGCCCACCGGCGAGGCGGCGATGGGCATGTGCTCGCCCACCGCCAGGCCCACCGTGGCCGGGTTGGACGCGCTGTGGCAATTGGCGAACAGCACCATGTCCAGCCCGTCGCGCCCGGCCAGGGCGACGAACACGCCGTTGTCGTCGGCCAGCCGCTGCATGCCCGGGCGGGCCTGCAGCACCACCTCGGTGTCGGCGATGGCCGCGTAGCCCAGGCTGAGCACCGATACGGCCAGCCGGTACTTGCGCCGGCGCGGGCAGTAGGTCAGATAGCCCAGCGAGGCCAGCGTCTGCGACAGGCGCGACACCGTGGCCTTGGGCAGGTGGGTGCGCGCGGCCAGGTCCTGGTTGGCCAGCCACTGCGTGTCGTCCAGGAAGGCGTCGAGCACGGCCAGGCCGCGCTCGACCGGCCGGATGGGCGGCTGCTTGGCCTCGGGCCGCTGCAGCGATGCGTAATAGGGCGGGTTGGGCGCGCGCAGCACGATGCGCACGTCCTTCGTGCGCCTGACCGGCCTTCTTGCGGCATCCATCGCGTCTCCTTGCGGCGCCGCGTCGCGTGCGCGGGCGTCCCTTGTCATGCGTCCTGCTTGGCCCTTCGGCCGGGGGACGATGCAATACCCGCGCGGCCGCGTCAACGGCATTCTATCTGTCGTTCCGTACATTGAAATATCTGGATGCGTTCTGATCGGGCAACCCTTGCCGCAGCGCAGCGGCGCGCAAGCCGGCCTTCCAAAATGGAAAAGCGCCGTAAATTCCGATGTACGGAACACCGCATGAGGCTTGCTTGACACGCCTTGCGCGCTTCCAGACCATACGCCCCAACGCAGTACCGGAACCGTGCGCCGCAGCGCCGGCATCCGATAACGACACAACGATCGAGACAGCGCGCCGCGCAAGGCCGCACGACGGCTGGCAGCAGTACACACCGCAACGCATGGCCCGGCGAATGCGCCCGCATTCGGCTGGCGCGCGCACGCGCCGGGCAATGCCACCGAAACGAAAGGACGGATACGGGAGCCATGGACGAGCAGAAGATGATGGAAGGCAAGGTCGCGGTCGTGACCGGCGCGGGCGGCGGCATCGGCAGGGAGATCGCCCTGCTGCTGGCGCGCCACGGCGCCAGCGTGGTGGTCAACGACATCGGCGCCTCGCTGGCGGGCGAAGGGCACGACGTGGGCCCGGCGCAGCGGGTGGTCGACGAGATCCAGGCGGCCGGCGGCAAGGCCGCGGCCAACACCGACAGCGTGGCCGACGCCGAAGGCGGGCAGCGCATCGTCGACTGCGCCGTCGCCCGCTTCGGCCGGCTGGACTGCGTGGTCAACAACGCCGGCATCCTGCGCGACATGCTCTTCCACAAGATGAGCCAGGACGCCTGGGACGCCGTGCTCAAGGTGCACCTGTACGGCGCCTACCACGTCAGCCGCGCCGCCGCGGCGGTGTTCCGCGAGCAGCAGTCCGGCAGCATGGTGCACATGACCTCCACCTCCGGCCTGATCGGCAACCTGGGCCAGGCCAACTATTCCGCCGCCAAGATGGGCCTGACCGCCCTGTCCAAGTCGATCGCGCTGGACATGCAGAAATTCAACGTGCGCTCGAACTGCATCGCGCCCTTCGCGTGGAGCCGCATGATCGACTCCATCCCGGCCAACACGCCCGAGCAGCAGGCGCGCGTCGAGAAGATCAAGCGCATGACGCCCGACAAGATCGCGCCGCTGGCCGTCTACCTGGCCAGCGACGCGGCCGCCGACGTCAACGGCCAGGTCTTCACCGTGCGCAACAACGAAATCTTCCTGATGAGCCAGCCGCGCCCCCTGCGCTCGGTGCACCGCGCCGAGGGCTGGACGCCGGCCAGCGTTGCCGGCCACGCCATGCCGGCGCTGAAGGCGTCCTTCGTGGCGCTGGACCGCTCGGCCGACGTGTTCAGCTGGGACCCGATCTGACCGCATACCCCTGGAGACACGCATGAGCGCCAAGACCGCCGAAATCCGCTCGGACATCGCCTACAGCACGCCCGACCGCATCGTCGTGCGCGGCAAGAACCTGGCCGACGACATCCTCGGCAAGATGAACCTGGGCGACTTCGCCTACCTGCAGCTGACCGGCAAGTCCGCCACGCCGGAGCAGTCGCGCATGTTCAACGCGGTGCTGATCACCCTGGTCGAGCACGGCATCACCCCCAGCGCTCTGGCCGCGCGCCTGACCTACGCGGGCGCGCCGGAATCGCTGCAGGCGGCGGTGGCCGCCGGCCTGTGCGGGCTGGGCACGGTGTTCGTCGGCTCCACCGAGGGCACGGCGAAGATGCTGTACGAGGCCTGGAACGAAGCCGGCGAGAACGCCGACCCGCAGGAGCTGGCCGAGCGCACCGTGGCCCGGTTCCGCGCGCGCCGGCAGATCATCCCGGGCATCGGCCACCCCGTGCACAAGCCCATCGACCCGCGCACGCCGCGCCTGTTCCAGATCGCGCAGGAAACCGGCATGAGCGGCAAGTACATCGACCTGATGCAGCGCATCGGCGCCGAGGCCGAGCGCGCCGCCGGCAAGAGCCTGCCGATCAACGCCACCGGCGCGCTGGGCGCGATCTGCTGCGAGTTCGGCTTTCCCTGGACCATCGTGCGCGGCTTCGGCGTGATGGCGCGCGCCATCGGCCTGGTCGGCCACATCCTGGAGGAATCGACCGCGCCCATGTCGCACCGCATCTGGCACGACATCGAGGCCCAGGCCAGCGCCCACCTGCGCGCCTGAGGCCCGCCAACAGGCCCCGCGGAGACCTCGCCATGAACGACCAGCCTGCCGTCCTCTTCTCGCACGCCGACGGCGTCGCCACGATCGCGCTGAACCGGCCGGACCGGCTGAACAGCCTGAACGACGCCATGCACGGGCAGATCGCCGCCTTCCTGGACCGCGCCGAGGCCGATCCCGGCCTGCGCGTGCTGGTGCTAACCGGCACCGGCCGCGCCTTCTGCGCCGGCCAGGACCAGGGCGACAGGAAGCCCCTGCCCGACGGCGAGCGGCGCGACCTCGGCCAGTCGCTGGAGCGCCACTACAAGCCGCTGCTGCTGCGCCTGCGGGCGCTGCCCGTGCCGGTGGTGTGCGCGATGAACGGCCTGGCCGCCGGGGTCGGCGCGTCGCTTGCGCTGGCCTGCGACATCGTCGTCGCGCGCAGGTCGGCCTACTTCGTCCAGGGCTTCACCAAGCTGGGCCTGATGCCCGACGGCGGCGCCACCCAGTTCCTGCCACAGCGCATCGGCGCGGCGCGCGCCATCGGCCTGTGCATGCTCAACGACCGGCTGGACGCCGAGCGCGCCGAGCAGTGGGGCCTGATCTGGCGCTGCGTGGACGATGCGGACTTCGACGCCGCCTGCGCCGAGCTGGTCGGCCGGCTGGCGGCCTCGGCCACGCAGGCGCTGGCGCGCACCAAGCAGGCCATCTACGCCGGCCCGGGCAATACGCTGGCGCAGCAGCTGGACCTGGAAAAGGAGGGCCAGCGGGCGCTGGGCTACACGCAGGACTACCAGGAAGGCACGGCCGCCTTCCGGGAGAAGCGCGCACCGGTTTTCACGGGACGCTGACCGCGCGGCGCGCGGGCTGCGACCGGCAGCACCGGACGGGCGGCGAACCGCCCCCGCCGGCAACGACGACAGGCAGGCAGCCGCCCCGGCATGCCCGCCCGACCAAAGGAGATGACCATGTCACGAATCACCACCATGCTGAAAGCGGCGCTGCTGGCCTGCGGGCTGCTGGGCGCGTCCGCCGCGGGCGCGGCCGACGTCACCATCGGCGCGCTCTTCCCCATGAGCGGGCCGAACGCCTCCTACGGCGACATCTTCGGCTCGGGCGCCAACCTGGCGGCCGAGCACGCCAACGCCGACAAGCTGCTCTCGGGCAAGCTGTCCATCCAGTACGAGGACAGCCAGGCCCTGCCCCAGGCGGGGCTGATCGGCATGAACAAGCTGGTCAACGTCCAGAAGGTGCCCTACGTGCTGTCGGCCTTCACCGGCGTGTCCAAGGCGATCTCCACCATCTCGTCGCGCACCCGCACGGTGGCCGTCAACGGCGGCGGCGTGGGTCCGGACCTGGCCGAGCTGGGGCCCTACTTCTGGAACGTCATCCCGCTGGCCAACGTGGAAGTCCGTTCCATCATCCCCTACCTGGTCAAGGAGCGCGGCCTGAAGCGCTTCGTGCTGGTCTACGTGGACGACCCGCTGGGCCAGGCCATCCGCAAGGAAATGGAAACCACGCTGCCGGGCGCCGGCGGCGAGCTGGTGCAGGCGCTGTCGGTGCCGGTGACCGCGCAGCAGTTCAGCGGCGTGGCCGCGCGCGTGCGCTCGGCCAACCCGGACGTCGTCTACATCGCGTCCTACGGCTCGCAGCAGTCGCAGATCGTCAAGCAGTTCCGCGACAACGGCATCAAGCAGCAATTCGCCAGCTACACGGCCTTCTCCATCCCGGAGATCAACGCGCTGCCCGAGGCCAAGGGCTCGCTCTACACCTCGCAGCGCATGGACTGGAACTCGCAGGACCCGGTCACCAAGCGCTTCGTCGACGACTACCGGGCCCGTCACGGCAAGCTGCCCACCGCCTACATCGCCAACTACTACAACGCGGTGCGCCTGTTCGCCCTGCTCGCCCACGACCTGGAAAGCAAGGGCCTGCCCGTGACCGGCGAGAACCTGCTCAAGCAGCGCGTCGAGACCAAGACCTTCGACATGGTCGGCGGCAAGATCACCATAGACGAGAACGGCACCGTGTCCATGCCCATGCAGATCAACGAGATCGACGGCCAAGGCGGCAAGGTGGTCAGCGCGGCCGAGGCCGGCTGAGCGCGGACACGCAAAGGGGGATGGCCATATGCTGCTGCTACAGCTCCTGATCAACGGCGTGCAGGCGGGCGCCCTGTACGCCCTGATCGCCGTGGGCTTCTCGCTGATCTTCGGGTCGACGCGGATCTTCCACTTCGCCCACGGCGCCACGTTCACCATCGCGGCCTACGTGTTCTATTACGTCTACTCGCTGCTCCAGCTGCACTGGCTGGCGGCCGTGCTGGCGGCGACGGTGGCGGCGGTGGCCTTCGGCCTGGCCGTCAACCGCCTGGTCTACACGCCCATCCAGAAGCACGAGGGCTCCTTCTTCACCGTCTTCGTCGCCTCCTTCGGCGTGGGCATCATCGCGCAGAACGTCTGCGGCATGCTGTTCGGCCGGGCCTTCGTGTCGGTGGACACGCCGCTGAGCCGCAGCGTCGAGCTGCTGCCCGACCTGTACGTCTCGCCGCTGTCGGGCATCGCCATCGTCATCGCCCTGGCCTTCTTCGCCGGCCTGCAGGCCTTCCTGATGCGCACCCACACCGGCATGGCGCTGCGCGCGCTGTCGGACAACCCCGGGCTGGTGCGCGCCTACGGCCTGAGCCCGCAGCGGCTGTCGATGGCGGTGTTCGCGCTGGGCTCGCTGCTGGTGGTGCCGGCCGCCGTGCTGCTGGCGGCCAGCTCCGGCCTGCAGCCGGCGCTGGGCCACCACATCATGCTGATCAGCCTGGCGGCCACCATCGTCGGCGGGGTCGGCAGCCTGCGCGGCGCGGCCTGCGCCGGCCTGCTGCTCGGCCTGGCCGAGAACCTGGCGCTCAATTGGTTCGAGCCGCAGTGGAGCGAGGCCGTCACCTTCATCGTGCTGTTCCTCTTCATCCTGTTCCGCCCCGCCGGTTTCTTCGGCCGGACGACCGTATCCTGAGGCCCACATGCTCGCCTACCTGCTCAACCTGGCCACGCTGATCTGCATCAACGCGGTGCTGGCGATCACGCTGAACTTCATCATGGGCTACGCCGGCATCTTCTCGCTGGCGCACGCCGCCTTCTTCGGCGTGGGCGCCTACACGGCCGCCTACGTGGCCATGCACGCCAGCGCCTCGCTGTTCCTGGCGATCCCTGCGGCCATGCTGGTCACCGGCCTGCTCTCGCTCGTCCTGGCCCTGCCGGCCCTGCGCGTGCGCGGCGAATATTTCGTCGCCGCCTCGCTGGGCCTGCAGGTGCTGGCAGTCACGGTGTTCTCGGAATGGAAGTCCGTCACCGGCGGCCTGGGCGGCACCATCGGCATCCCGCCGGCCGACCTGTTCGGCCATGCCGTGTCCGACCCGGTGGAATTCCTGCTGCTGGCGCTGGCCTGCCTGGTGCCCGTGATCCTGGTCACCACGGTGCTGCTGCGCAGCAGCTTCGGCCGCAGCCTCAAGGCCATCCGCGACAGCGAATCGGCCGCCCACGCCAGCGGCAAGAACGTGGCCGCCATCAAGACGCTGTCGGTGGTGTTCTCGTCCTCGCTGGCGGGCATCGCCGGCGCCCTGTACGCCTTCTACATGGGCTTCATCAACGTGGAAAGCTTCATGCTCGACACCTCGGTGCTGCTGATGGCCATGGTCATCATCGGCGGCACCGGCACCCTGCTCGGGCCGCTGGTCGGCACGGTGCTGCTGATGGCGCTGCCGGGCCTGTTCAGCTACATGTCCTTCCTGCCGCAGACCGAGATCGGCTCGATCCAGCAGATCGCCTACGGCCTGGCCATGGTGCTGCTGATGATCTACCGGCCGGGCGGCATCGTCGGCGCGCGCAGCAAGGGGGCCGCATGAACGCCGCCGTCCCCGCCCCAGCCCCGGCCGCGCAGGCGGCCGGCGACCCGCATCCCGTGCTGCTGCGCATCGACCACCTGCACCGCAGCTTCGGCGGCCTGAAGGTCACCAACGACGTCTCGCTGGACCTGCGCGCCGGCATGGTCACGACGCTGGTCGGCCCCAACGGCGCCGGCAAGACCACGCTCTTCAACCTGATCACCGGCCACCTGCTGCCCGACTCCGGCGACATCCTGTGGAACGGCCGCTCCATCGTCGGCCAGCGCCACTTCCGCATCGCCCGGCTGGGCGTGGCGCGCACCTTCCAGGACCTGCGCCTGTTCGACCACATGACGGTCGAGGAAAACGTCCTGACGGTGATGGAGCCGGCCTCCTGGCTGTGGCAGCCGGGCGGGCGCGCGGCGCAGGCGGCGCGGCGCGAGCGCGCGCACGGCATCCTGGAGCGCACCGGCCTGGCGGCCAAGGCGCGCACCCGCGCCATCGACCTGGCCTACGCCGAGCGCAAGTTCCTGAGCATGGCGCGCATCATGGCCACCGACGCCCGCATCTGGCTGCTCGACGAGCCGGCCTCGGGCCTGGACCGCGGCTCCTACGAGCACTTCCTGGAGCTGCTGCGCAGCCACGTGGCGGGCGGCGTCACGGTGTGCATCATCGAGCACAACCTGGACATCGTGGTCGGCATCTCCGACCGCATCGCCTTCCTGGACCAGGGCCGGCTGCTGGCCGACGGCGCGCCCGACGAGGTGCTCAAGGACCCGCACCTGGCGGCCATCTACTTCGGAGACCAGGCATGAACACGCCAGACATCGGCACGCCGGACGCCGCAAGCGGCGCTGCCGCCACTGCTGCTACCGCCACTGCCGCCGCGGCCGCCGGCCACGTGCTGCAGGGCCGCGGCCTGGTGGTCGGCTACGGCGGCCGGCCGGTCCTGCGCGACTTCGACTTCGGCCTGCGCCGCGGCGAGGTGCTGTGCCTGATCGGCCACAACGGCGCAGGCAAGTCCACCCTGCTCAAGACGCTCTTCGGCCTGGTGCCGCGCCAGGGCGGCGACATCCTGCTGGACGGCGAGGCCCTCGATGCGGTCGAGCCGCGGCGGCTCACCGAGGCCGGCGTGTCGCTGGTGCCGGAAGGCCGCGGCATCTTCCCCGGCCTGACGGTGGCCGAGACCTTCCGCCTGGGCCTGTGGTCGGCCGGCGTCGCGCCGGGCGAGCGCACGGCGCGGCTGGACTGGGTGATGTCGGTGCTGCCCGCGCTGGGCCAGTTCTACCGCCGCCGCGCCGGCACGCTGTCGGGCGGGCAGCAGCAGATGGTGTCGATCGGCCGCGCCCTGCTCAGCCGGCCGCGCTGCCTGCTGATGGACGAGCCCTCGATCGGCCTGGCGCCCAAGCTGTTCCAGGACCTGCTGCAGCCCATCCGCCAGCTGCAGCAGGACACCGGCATGGCCATCCTGCTGGTCGAGCAGAACGTGCGGCAGGCGCTGAAGATATCCGACCGCGTCATCGTCATGAAGTCGGGGGCCATCATCCGCGAGGCCCTGCCGGCGGAACTGGACGACAACGCCAAACTGATGGAGCTCTATTGAAATGAAACGTCATGGGACGCGCGACGCGCGCTGGAGCAACTGAGATGTCCCTGCTGCAAACCATACCGGCGCTGCTCGCGCGCCACGTCGCCGAGCGCGGCGACGCCGTGGCCTTCATCGACGGCGGCCGCGAGATCACCTACCGCGAGTTCGCGCGGCTGGTGGACCGCACCGCCGCCTGGCTGGCCGCCGAGGGCGTGGGCCCGGGCGACCGCGTGGCGGTCTGGCTGGTCAACCGGATCGAGTGGCTGGCGCTGTACTTCGGCCTGGCGCGGGTCGGCGCGGCCATGATGACGGTCAACACGCGCTACCGCTCGCACGAGCTGGCCTACATCCTGGAACGCTCGCAGGCCAGCCTGCTGGTGCTGCAGCTGAACTTCCGCAAGATCGACTTCCCCGCCGTGCTGCGCGGCGTGGCGC
>Ga0182738_1000367_pt1 | contig 65516 bp, 50 predicted proteins | sample eDN5th30CBELigMG_FD_128876 | JGI IMG/M metagenome (GOLD analysis project Ga0182738, IMG submission 128876) | Enriched Miracle-Growth compost microbial communities from Emeryville, California, USA - eDNA 5th pass 30_C BE-Lig MG (version 2)... ... | reverse complement strand
TCTTCCTGTAAAAGTACTTTTATACCGAAATCCTTCCACGGCTTGTAAAATTCCGGCTTCGGCAGGCACATATTAAAAATGGAATCGATATCCCAGTAAGGATCATAGACGAAATCACGGTTGGCGCGGAGATACATTTCCAGAAATTGATCCGCTGTTGGGATATCAAATAAAAGGGCCAGATTAATGCGGAAATGCCCGGCATCCACACCCGCCGGGCCCTGACAGGCATTCACCCAATCCACGATACCGCTGGGAGAAGAACCTCGCCATAAGATGTTACAGGGATGATAATCGCGGTGGATAAAAACAGCTTCGTAAGCAGGCTCTGTATCGCTGAAAAGAGCGATGGCATCTTTCCAGAGCGTGGGATGCCGGGTCCTATCCGGCACGCACAGGTGATTTTTATCAACCCAGCTTTGATAACTCCATCTGAAATGGGGAGCACGATGATGATGCAATCGCGCCAGTTGCGCGGCGGATTGTTCTAACCATTGATGGGGACGAGCCGGTTGCAAATCCACCTGACCTTCCAGATGCGACATTAGCAGCATTGGCAATTCCGTTTTTTCGGAAGCCGCAATAATAGCAGGTGCGGTGATGGATGTGCGTTGCGCTTCATGCAACGCCGCCACTTCATGCTGCACCAGATCAGGTTCTTCATCCAGCCATTTCTGATTATCTAAAACACGTAAAACAAATTGCGGCACACTACCATTTCGCACTAAAAAAACCAAAGAAGCGTTGGCGCCTTTTAGCGGAATAAAGTCTATATTCGCTGGAGCGATACCTGTATTTTGCCCCACCCATTCCCTGGTTTCGGCACTTAATTTCATAGGGGTAGTGTAGCGGATTGATAAAAGTACTTCTACGGTGCTTTCAAATAAGAGCTATTCGTAGTAATAGGAATGATAATACAGGTTGCAGATTGATGTTTCATGTTTATTTTTCCAACAGGAATGCCGTAAAATGGTTATTGGTAATATTGATGGTTGCCATTCCATTCATCACCGTTAATTCCTGGGTAGGATATACCGTCTTTACCGATGTAAAAGTACTTTTACCCAACGCCATCGGCAGATCAATTTCTTGATCTTTGCCGGATGTATTCATGATTACTAAAAGTACTTTTTTACTATCCGGCGATTGATACAAACTGGTATAAACGCCCTGCGGCAGCGAAAAGTACGTTTGCTGCCAATACGGAATAAATTTCCATTTCGCGTTCCAGCCGGTGGCGTCGAAGGCGCTGTAAACCTGCGCCACATGATCCGCTGGCATCCATGTCCACCAGATATTGGAATCGTGCAGCAAGGTTAATCCCAATAAATAATCGGCGTGCTGATATCCCAGCGTTTCCCATTCATCCGGTTTAATAGATTTGGCGCGTTCAAATTCCGGCAGAAGAACACTGGCCGGACCCCAATTATTTTGCGACGCAAATTCGGCGCGGAAACGATCCACCGGAAGGATATTTTCGTAACCGCGATTATCTTTGCGATCCAGTCGCCCGGTTAAATTTTCCCCGTCAATCAACGCATCGCTGAAGGAATCCGTGGGCAAAATGGTCAGTCCGGACATGTGATAAAAAATCTTGCCGTCAGGATGCTTCGCTTTCATTAGCGTGTAAATGCGCTCGAAGGTTTTTCGGATGCCGAGGATATTGTAGGTCGGTTCGATGGATCTATCGGGCATCACCGTACCTGCGCCGTGATAGATATTGGAATCCTGCACCGGCCGCGAGACATCAAAATAGAGCGCGTGCACATCGCCCTCAGTTAATAATTTGTTATATCCCCACGCATAAAAATCGCGCAACGAGCGCGCCGCCTGGCTCACCGCCGCCTTGCGATACACCGGAGCGGAAGTTGTGTTGGGGACGAACTTGGTAACCTCGGGAACCCATTCATCGCCGAATTGCGCAAACCAGGGATTATCTGTTCCCATCTGGGAAAGGCGTCCGTATGGCGCGGCATAAAAAGTGGCGCCGTAATAAGTGCGCACCGCCTTTTCGCCGCCATTGCCCGAAGGCACCGGAAGCGAACCCGTTAAATCGTAATTCCTCTTGTATTTCGGATCGGGCAGCCACCACCAATTTTGCCACCACGGCAAATACCATTTCAAATTGGGATTGGTTTTTTGCGATTGCGTGATATAGGATTCGATGGTTTTAGGCACGCTGATCAATCTCCAATCGCGGCTGTCTTTGGGCGCGGCTTTAACCGGCGAGGCGATCCAGCCGAAAGAAAATTGCAACGGCTTATCCAGCGTGGTTTTTTCATCGATCAAATGCACGCGCATCACCACGGAGCCATGTCCATCGGGAATGATTTCCACTTTTTTGCTGCCAATCCAGCCCGCCGTGCTTTCCAGAAAAAATTGAATACCGCCGTTGCCATTGCCCACCCACGGCATCGATGTGACTTTGCCTGTCCAGCCATCAGCGGGCAAATCGCCGGTTTGATATTCCATGTAATCATCGGCGGGGCGGATGAGTTTGGCCCATTCCGCTTTGAGGGGAATATCGAAAGTCAGCCCATCCAAAAGTACTTTTGGCGCTTGCGGCGCGGCGGTTAAGGTGAGCCACGACATGCCGTCAAATTCCGTATAAGAATCCGCGGTGAATGTGATATTTCCCAACGTTTGCCGGCGCAATGACGTGGCGCGTTTTGGCGTGATTTGTGTCCATGCCGCCGTGGCGTTTTTGGCATCGGTGGATGTTGCGGCGCTACCCGATTGCACCTCTAATCGCATCGGCGCGGATAGCATCGGTTTGCCCTGATTGATGATTTGCGTGGGTAATAATTTTCCACCATATTCGTAAGTGCGTCCCCAAAAAGAAATAGCGTCTTTGGTTTTATCCACCTGGACATTTGACCACGGCGGCGGTGGCGTATCACTGATGCCCAGCGTATTGCCGAGCCACGATGGCAACGGTTCTTTTTCCCATGGAATGGTTTGCTGTTGGATCACTTTTTCGCCATTATTGATTTGCGTGTTGACCGTGTATTTGCCCACCAGAAGTGATTCGATATCGAGCAGCATTGCCCCGTCCAGTTTTTCAATACTTTTGATATTTTGCTGCTGGACGGTTTTCCCCGCGGCATCATTGATGCGCACGCTCAAACTCAGATCGCCGGGTTTTTCGTTGCTTTGAATAACCCAGCCCACGCGAATCTGATGGCGGCTGGGATAACTCCACAATGCAAGCTGTCCCACTTGCTGCAAAATGACCGGCGCGGATTGGCGCAAAAGTACTTTTGCGCCATCTTTTACGGTAACCTCCGCAAGTGACCCGAGCGCGCTGCTGGGAAGGGCATTTAATTTTACAGGGTGATTGTAATCGTTTGGCGCAAGCGACACATTTTGCTGCGAAAGTACTTTTCCGTTCGCTGATAATGCCACGTGTATTTCACGCGCCGCGGCATTGGGATTTTGTAGCTGCATTTGCGCCGCGATATTGCCATCCGGCTTAATCGCAAACTGGCGCAAATCAACGGTGCCATCCGGAGCTGTCGCAAAATGCACGGTGCCAAATCCTGATGTCTGCGTTGGTGTTTCATTATCGATGCGTCCGCCGGCCGCCCAAATATCGGTGCGTTGCCGCAACATTTTCCAAACGCGCCCCAAGTTCACGCGCCATGTCATCCCATCGGAAACGGCATTGATGCCCAGCGATTTGAGCGGAATAGCCATTTCCATCGACCAGCCATTCGCATCAAAAGTACTTTTGACGCGCGCGCCGGATTGCCAGCCTTTATCGGCGTTTCCTGTATTGTCAATTGCCGCGTCTTCGACCGTGTCCAGTCCATTCACGCGCATGGAAAAGTACTTTTGCGCGGATGAGTCTGGCGCTAATTGGATGAAAAAATGGTCGTCATCTTTCACATCGCCATCCTGTTGCGTGGCATCTTTTTTGACGACGCCATAAAGCGTCGTGGTATCGGCGTGATCCTTGACTTCCGGCGGATTGTCGGAATGCAGCGCGACATAGAGATTTTGGTTATCATACGTCATTTTCGCCCAACTCTGCGGCGCTTCCATTTTCCAACTTTGCGCGTCGATAAAGCCTGTAACGCCGGTGGCGCTGCGCCATTCTTCGTCGCCAATTTTCCCGTCAATGGTGATAGGATGTTGCGTCGGCGCGATGGTGATTTCCGGATGTAAGGCAAAATTACCTTCCTGCCAGTAATGCTGCGCGATCGATGCCGCTCCGAGGGCCGTGTCGTAAATTTTGAATTCATCGATAATTTTATTTTGCTCGGAGGGATTTTCGCGCTGGCCGATGGCGATTGTTTTGATGTGCTCCGGCGGCGTGCAGAGCGATTGCCCCACCATGCGGCCATCCAAATAAACATACGCCGTGGATCCCTGACGCCAGCTCACTGCCCAATAGTGCCAATCTTCTTCGGGCGCTTTGGGGACGCTGAACGTTTTGGTGGGATCGTGGCCCTGACGCGATAACAGCCATGGGCGTGACGGCCCGGGCGAGTATTTATAAAACCACATAATGCTGCCGCCGGTGCCGTTTAATTCCCAAAACGTTTGCAGGTATTTGCCGCCGTTCCAAACCGCGCCCGGCAGACCTTTCATCCAAAAAGTGATCGTCCATTGATCGGATGGAATATTTCCCACCGCGTCAAAAACCACATGCTGATTGCTGCCGCCGCTGATTAAGCCCTGGCCGGAAATGCCCGGCGCAAATCGCGGCGTCTGGCCTTTGCCAAAAGTGCCCTGCGGATTGCCGCCGGCGGCGGTGGCATTGATGCTGCTGTCGAAAGGAACGTAGAAAAGTACTTTTGGAGGTGCGGCAAAAGCGATGATTGTTGATGAGATAAGGCAGGCGAAGAGGATCAGGAATTTATTCATTGTGAATGTTGATGGATGTATTACATAAAGGTATTGTTGCATCAATTTGGAGTGGGGGAGCAAGCTCCCGCACTCCAAATTGGCGATAAAAGTACTTTTACTAATTATTACTCGCCGGATTCCAGGCGTTGTTTGTTTTAGTATGCGCTCGATAATTCAATGCTTGCTGCACTACATCGCTACCTTTAAACCACTTGACATGGCCGTCAGTGAAAGCGATATTTTCGCCGCCAAAATGCCGTCCGCTTTGACAATCCGACAGGTAGTTGCTGTTAGTGATGTGTGTGGTGCAGTTGCGTCCGGCGTCGCCAACGCCGGGATTATACGACGACTGGCCATTGCTGGCTCCCGGAGTTAGCACCGTACTATCGCTTACATATTCGCCGCCGCCATCCATCATCATGTAAATGGTGGAAGCAGACTGAACGACCGATAGTTTCACCACAGAGGTAGAAGTGGGAGTGGGGGCGACGAAGAAATTAATGGAATATTCCAGATTTTGCGGATCAATAGATAAATCACCTGCCACTGGAGAAGACGGACAACGGAATAACTGCTTGCTTTTGGTGTAGGGTTGAATTGTTTTCCACCAAAAAGTCGCGGTGCCGGAACCATTCAGATACACATGAGCGCGCGGAAACGTTTCGTCATAATCCTGCACATACATCATCATACCAAGCGCCATCTGCTTCAAATTACTCATGCAACTGGCGCGCCGCGCGTTTTCTCTGGCTCTGGCGAATACAGGAAAAAGGATCGATGCGAGAATAGAAATAATAGCAATAACAACAAGAAGTTCAATTAAAGTAAAACCTGTTTTTAAGTGCAGTTGCGAGCGGTTCATCTTCATTTTTTATCTCCTTAATGCCCGAAGGGAATCAAAAGTACTTTTTGCAAAGCTCTCTGGAATATCAATCTATTATACCCGTTTCACGCTGCTACTAAACTTAGTTATCCGGCCATGTGTTGTGAAATCAGGCCAAAATTAGGAACCGGTTTTCCGATGGCGAAAGGCGCCTGGCGTGTATCCGGTGTGGCGGTGAAAGAAGGTGCTGAAGTAGGCTGCGGATTTGAAGCCCACCATCCAGGCGATGCCGTCGATGTTCCAGTTGGTTTCCGTCAGGAAGCGTTTGGATTCTTCGATGCGGCATTCGGTGAGGATTTCCCCAAAACTTTGCCCGGTTTTCTGGCGCAAATACCGGGTAAGCTGGCGTGGTGACATATATAAATGCCGGGCGACTTTTTCGATGGTGAGCGAGTGCCGCAGATTTGCCTTCACGTAGTCGCGCAATTCGTCAGCGGTTTTTTGCGAAGGAGATAATTGCCGGTTGTTGAAGGTGCTGTAGAACTCGTGACCGGCGTCGATTTCATGGAATATCGCCCAGAAGAATGCTGCAAGCAGATGTTGTTGTAGTTGCGGCGATTGGCGTTCGCCTTGCTGCGCCAGATCAAAAAAATCCTGCAACAGGCGCATGGCCCGGGTTTCGCTGATGTGGCAGGAAACTTCTTCCACGTGCAGCGAGCCATCTCTGGTGTGAATGGAATACATGCAGCTGATATCATCCCGTCCCAGCAGAATTTGCAGCTGTTCGCAATAGCCATTTTTGCGCCGTTCGCCTTCGAGACAGGGGCGAACGTTATCTGCCACATTGGGAACCAGGGAAGGCAGCAAAATGAAACTGCCTTCACCGCAGGTAATGATATATTTTCCCGCCACATAATCCGTGATGCCTTTGGTGACGCAGATTAATTTCGGCGCGGTGAGTTCCTGTAAATGATCTTCCGGCCATTCCGCGGCAAAAAGCCGGTAACCGGCGTTGCGCCGGCCACGCACAGGAATGCGTTTGCCGATCAATTTGTGGGGGCTAATATCAAATCCCGCCGGAAGATGTGCGCGCTTCATCACCGGCCGCGCCACCACCAGCCGCTGTTGCAAATCATTCTCTGTCCACGGTATCAACTTGTTCCGAAGGATTTTATCGAGCGTTTCCACGCCAAATAGTTGACGATAAATGGGGACGCGGGACAAGGGTGTGCCCGCCAGGAATGAATGCTACAGAAAAAGTACTTTTACTGCCGATCCATTTGCAGAAACAGATTGTTCAGCGATTCAACGAGTGTGGGATGAGCGAAAATGGCATCGCGGATGGCGGTGTAGGGGAGACGCATCTGGATGGCCAGCTGCAACGTTGCCATCACTTCGCCGCCTTCTGGAGCCAGGATGGCGGCTCCCAGGATTAGCTGATTTTCGGCGTGCACGATGGCCTTTAACATGCCGCGGGTTTCGCCGGATTCGAGGCCGCGGGCGGTTTGATCGAGAGCGAGTGATGCCACGCGAATAGGGATTTTCTCCTGACGCGCTTCTTTTTCGGTCATCCCGGCACGGCCCAGTTGCGGGTCGATAAAAATCGTATATGGCACAATGCGGTTATATATCGTTTTCTTCTCATTCTGCAAAAGGTTGTGGCGTAAAATGCGTGTGTCATCATAAGCGATATGAGTAAACGCAGGGCCGCCTTTGACATCGCCCAAAGCATAAACGCCGGGCGCGCTGGTTGTTAGGGCGCCATCGGTGCATATATAAGATTTATCATCTATTTCAATGCCACCCTTTGGTAGATCCAGCAATTTTGTATTCGGTGTATGTCCTGTGGCAATTAATAAATGGGTGCCGCTGATTTCTTTTTGTTGATTGTTCTGATCAAATGTGAGTGCGATAGAAGAATTGTCATAACGGATATTTTGTGTGTGACAGTTTAATAATACATTAATACCATCTTCCTCGAATATATCTTTTATCGTTTTCGCAATATCCGCATCTTCGCGTGGCAGCAACTGTGAGTTGCGTTGCACAATGGTAACTTGTGATCCAAAACGGCGGAACATCTGGGCAAATTCCACGGCAATATATCCGCCGCCCAGGATGAGCAAATGCGACGGAAGCGGATCGACTTCCATCAAACTTTCCGGCGTGAGATAGGGACATTCGCGGAGGCCGTCTATATCGGGAATCGCCGGACATGAACCGGTGGCGATTACAATGGTATCCGCGTGAATTTGCAAATGGCCGCCATTATTCAAATCCACCATTACCGTTTTGGCGGCCTCGAAATGAGCCTCGCCTTCGATGAAGTCCAGGCCGGGCACGCCGCTAATGCTGTTTTGGTAATCGCCGCGAAAATCTTCTACCATTTGGCGCTTGTGTTTTTTGATGGCATCGAAATCAATGTGGGGCGGCGTTGTGATGACGCCATATTTACCGGCCTGGCGCACCAGATGAGCGATGCGCGCGGACGCGATCATGGTTTTGGTGGGCGTGCAGCCCCAGTTAATGCACGATCCGCCCGGCCAGCGCCGTTCGATGAGCGCGGTATGCCATCCCGCCAGCGCAAGATGCTTGGCGAGCGAGCCGCCTTGCCCGGCTCCGATGATGGCCGCGTCGTAATGGGCAGTTTTCATGTCCCTGGCAGTATGCAGGACTCATGCCACCAAAGGAGCTGTCGGGAAAGTACTTTTTGTGTCTTACTCACTCATGTTACGCATCGCGAACATAACTTACCCGGAGTCGCAGCATTACAACGTTTATATATCGGCCAGCCGCGCGAAAGCTTCGTTAACGGCCTTCTTGGCGTCTTCCGGGGTTTCGCCCAATGCGGTGATGTGGCCCATCTTGCGTCCGGGGCGGGCTTCGGCTTTTCCATATAAGTGCAGGTGCAGGCCGGGGTGCAAAAGTACTTTTTCCCATTGCGGCGTTCCCTGTTGCCACAAATCGCCCAGTAGATTCACCATGGCGGTGGGGCGCAGGAATTCGGTGGGGCCGGGAGGTAATCCGCAGACCGCGCGCAGTTGTTGCTCGAACTGGCTGCAAGCGCAGGCTTCGATGGTCAAATGGCCAGAATTATGCGGGCGCGGGGCGATTTCATTGATGAGCAAGGTGTCGCCACGGCGGAAGAATTCCACGCAGATCACGCCCACCACTTCTAACGCTTCACACAGTTCGCGCACCATTTCCGCGGCCTGCTGGTGCAGCTGCGGCGAAGCGTTGGCGGGCGCCTGCGAGAGATGCAAAATGTGGTGGCGATGTTCGTTTTCGATGAGGCCATAATGGGCGAACTGGCCTGCGGCATTGCGGGAAGCCACCATTGAAACTTCGCTATCAAAGCTGATTTTTTCTTCCAGAATAGCTTCTGCCTGTTGCAGATTTTCCCAGGCCTGCCTGGCGTCGGCCAGATCTGTCACTTCGGCCTGTCCCTTGCCGTCATAGCCGAATCCGGCCGTTTTTAAAATCGCCGGAGCGCCGGTGTGTTGCAGCGCCTTTGCGATGTCATCTGCCGTGCGAATGGCATAAAAGCGGGGCAGGGGAAAACCGTGTTGGGCCAGAAAAGTCTTTTCGCGCAGGCGGTGTTGCGCGGTGAAAAGTACTTTTGAAGAAGGGTGCGCGGGAACGGCGTCTTCCAGCGCTTGCACGGTGGCGGAGGGAATGTTTTCAAATTCGTAGGTCACCACATCCACCGAACGGGCGAAGCGGGTGATGGCGTCGGTGTCGTTGAAATCGGCGATGGTTTGAAAATCCGCGATTTGAGCGGTGGGCTCGCCCGATTTCGATGTATAAACGTGCACGCGGTATCCCATGGATCGCGCTGCAAAAGTGAACATGCGGCCCAGTTGTCCGCTGCCCAGCATGCCGATGGTGGCGCCTGGTAAAAGTGATTGCATAATGAATGAGGGGGCGTTGGCTGCCTGTCTTACTCGGAAGGCAGTTCGGCTAAAAGTACTTTTTGGGTTTGCTGGTCGCGGAAAGCCTGCAATTTTTTGCGCAACGCGGGGCGGTTGTTGGCCAGGATGGCAACTGCCAGTAAGGCGGCGTTGGTGGCTCCGGCGGCGCCGATGGCGAGCGTGCCCACGGGAATGCCCGCCGGCATCTGGGCGATGGAAAGCAGCGAATCCATGCCGTTGAGAGCGCGGCTTTGCACCGGCACGCCCAGCACCGGCAGCGTGGTTTGCGCCGCCACCATTCCCGGTAAATGCGCGGCGCCGCCCGCGCCGGCGATGATCACTTCGAATCCGGCCTCGCCCGCGCCGGCGGCAAATTCCGCCATCTTTTGCGGCGTGCGATGCGCCGACACCACATCGCAGCGATGCGGTACGCCGAAATCATCCAGCACTTTGGCCGCGTTTTGCATGGTCTCCCAATCGGAAGTGCTTCCCATAATAATGGCGACCAGCGGTTTGGGTTGGCGTCGCGCCGTGGCAGCTTTTTTGCCCGCTTTGGTTGATAGTTTATTCATGAATCACTTTGTCGCTTAGAATGCAGGAGGTAGGAGTATAGGATGCAAGTGGCTGCGTAAAAGTACTTTTGCGCGATTGCCCTATCTACTTTCTACCCATTTACATATAGTATAAAAGTACTTTTAGGAATTAGCATGAAACGAGTTGTTATTGTGGGCGCCGGATTTGGTGGATTGGATGCGGCGCGCCATCTGGCCAGCCGCAAAGACGATGCCGCGCTGGAAGTCATTCTCATTGATCAGCATAATTATCACACGTTTATGCCGCTATTATATCAGGTGGCCACTTCCACGCTTAATGTGGAATCGATTGCCTTCCCGGTTCGCGCCCTCTTTCACGGCATGCGCAATATGCGATTTCTCCTGACCGAAGTGCAACGCGTGGATGCCGCCAATAAACGCCTGGAGACGGATACCGGCCTGGTGGAATATGATTATCTGGTGCTGGCCGGTGGCAGCGTGACCAATTTCTTTGGCATGCAGAATGTGGAGAAATTGGCTTTCGATCTGAAAGGATTGCATGATGCCACCAGTTTGCGCAATCACATTTTGGAATGTTTCGAAAAAGCCTCGCGTTGCGATGATGAGGCGCAGCGGCAGGCGTTGATGACGTTTGTGGTGGTGGGCGGCGGGCCCACCGGCGTGGAATTTTCGGGCGCGCTCAGCGAATTGATCAATCACGTGCTGGTGAAAGATTATCCGCAGTTGCCCATTGATAAAGCGCGCATAATCATGGTGGAAGCGCAGGAGCATTTGCTGACGCCGTTCCCGCCGCCGCTGCGGCAATATGCCCAGAAACGTTTGGAATCGATGGGCGTGGAGATCCGTTTGGGCCATTCGGTGGCGGATGCCACGCCGGAAAAAGTACTTTTGAAAGACGGCACTGAAATTCCTTCGCACACGCTGTTCTGGTCGGCGGGCGTGAAGGCTTCGGGATTGGGCGGTTCGCTGGGCGTGGAATTGCAACGCGGCGGCCGCGTGCCGGTGCAGCAGGATTTGAGCGTGGCGGCGCATCCGGAGATTTTCGTTATCGGCGATATGATGTATTTCGAGCAGGACGGTAAACCGTTGCCGATGCTGGCGCCGGTGGCGATGCAGAGCGGCGAATATGTGGCCGGCGCCATTCTGCGCCGCGAAACCGGCAAACCTGCCACAACTTTCCGCTATTTCGATAAAGGTTCCATGGCCGTGGTGGGCCGGAGCGCCGCCGTGGCTTCCGTGAAAAAACTGAAGTTAAAAGGCTTTTTCGCCTGGCTGGCCTGGCTGGCGCTGCACCTGTATTATCTGGTGGGCTTCCGCAATCGCACCATTACGCTGATCAGCTGGATGTTCGATTACATCTTTTTCAGCCGCCAGGTGCGGTTGATTAATAAACCCGGTGACGGCAAAAATCCCGATGGCGGGTGATGGCGTAAAAGTACTTTTATCCCGCATAAATTTTTTGCAGCAATTCCACGGCGCGGCACAGCATGGCTTCGCCGGTGCCGGGCATGGCGAAGGAAGAACGGGCCAGTTGCATTTCGTAGCCTTCCAGCAGATAATCGAGACGCCTTCCCACGTATCCGCCCCAGCCGTTGGCCAGTTCCACCGGAGCCGTGGTTTCAAAGGGAGAGGCATAGCGCAAATCCAGCGCGCATTGAGCGAACATCTGGCCGGTGAAAGTGGGCATGCACCAGTTGCCGACGCGCCAGGCCTGCATCGGCATATCCACCGTGTCGGGATATTCCAGCAGCAGCAATTTCTCGCGAGCGAAGACGCGCTCCTGATGGGAAAGCGCGCCGTCATGGGCCCGCGCTTCGTAAAGCGCTATTTCGTGGGGAGAAATTTTGTGGACTTGCTGGCTAAAAGTACTTTCCATCGCCGCTATTGTCACTTCATCGCTAAATGCCGCTTGCTGCCAGAGTTGATCCACCTGATCCACCAGCATGCCCGCCACGATGGCGCATTTCTGCGACGGTTTGATGCCTTCTTCAAACCACGGTTCCGGCATTTGCTGCGCGTTGACATTATTGATATCGCCGGACAGGCCATGCGCCAGCAGGCCGGTGCAGCCATCGCCAAAACGTTCCTTGATCTGACGCGCGAAGGCGCCGAAATAATCCGCCGAAATCACATCGCCGCCGTCCGCGCCCACGTAATGCAGCGAAAAGCTGGCCAGCACCGCCAGCGGCGCGCCGGTTTTGGTGCGAATCAGCAGCATTGGAAATGCGGGATCAGTGGGGCCGGCGGGATGCAATATGTCGGGATTGGCCTTGCCGGGATTGGTTTTTAAGCGCCCATCCTTCATGATGTAGCGGCGGTTATAGGATGGACGGTCTTCGTGGCCGGTGCCCCAGGCCACTTCGGCTGGTTGGAGTTTTTCGGGCAATGTAGCTGCGGCCGCAATAACCTGTTGCAGCATCTTCTCCACGTATGCGGTTTCCTGGTGCGATTCAAAAGCATCCATCATGGCCGGGCCGGAATGGGTATGGGTGCAGGCCACACAGATGTGCGCGAGCGGCAATTGTAATCTTTCATGAATTTCCTGTCGCAGCTGCGCCGCGTCCTGGTTGCTGATGCCGATTAAATCCAGCAGAATGAAAAGCAGTGTCGCGGTGCCGTTGCTCATCAACAATAGACGCGCAAACAGCGGATCGGCTATCGATTGCGCGGTGCGTTCGGATAACGAACCGGCCAGCGTGATGGGCAGGGCAGGGGAAATATCGATTTCGGCGCAGGCGGCAATAAAAGTACTTTTAGACATAGGCATAATTGTGACAGCATTGGCGTGGAGTGGAAAGAGACTGAAATAGTGATATGACGAAACTCTTCGGCGTCAAACTGTCTATAATATGATGTAACGCATAAAAATTTTTTACTATGATGAACGATCAACAAATCGCACGCGCATTAATGGAACAGAAAGCGGTCACGCTGGAGCAGGTGCAACAGGCGGCAAAAGAACGCTCGGTGGAAAAGTCGTTTGTGGTGGTGTTGCTGGAGCATGGCTGGGTGACGGAAGATCAATTGCGGGAAGTTGATCCGGATCTCGTTCCTGAGAAGCCGGCCGCGCAACCCGTGTCTCCACCATCTGTGGTGGGCATTGGACATGAAGATGTGGGCGATTTGGATGAAAGTGGTGTGCGAGTGGAAGGTGAAGAGGACCATTTCGAAGATCCCACGCAGGGCGCTATCATCACCTATTGCAATGAGTTGCTCAAAATCGCGGTGCAAATGCGCGCTTCCGATATGCATCTGGAGCCGACGCTGGAAGGATTACAACCGCGCTACCGCATTGATGGCCAGTTGCGTTCGGGTGGCTTGATTCCCAAAGAATTGCAGCCTTCCATCGTTTCGCGTTTCAAAGTACTTTCGCAGCTCAATATCACCGAAATGCGCTTGCCGCAGGATGGCAGGTTTCGGGCTGCGGTGGGCGGGCGGACTTTTGACTTTCGCGTTTCCACCTTGCCCAGTTTGCACGGCGAGAAAGTGGTGTTGCGGTTGCTGGATCGCAGCGCGCTGGTGACGGACTTGCGTCAGTTGGGATTCTCGGACGCCGATCAGAAAAAATTCGTTCCCATGCTGGGCCGCTCGCAGGGCATGATTCTGGTGACCGGCCCCACCGGTTCGGGAAAAACCACCACGCTCTATGCGGCGCTGGCCAACACGCGCGACGAAACCAAGAACGTGGTCACGGTGGAAGATCCCGTCGAATATGCCTTGCCCGGCGTGACGCAGACCAAAGTGCAATCGGAAATCGGCCTCACTTTCGCCACCCAGTTGCGCGCCATTTTGCGCCAGGATCCCGATGTCATTCTGGTGGGCGAAATCCGCGATCAGGAAACCGCCGATATCGCCATCCGCGCCGCACTGACCGGCCATCTGGTGCTTTCCACTCTGCATACTAATTCGGCGCCCGGCGCTATTACGCGGTTGATGGACATGGATGTTCCATCTTATCTGATCGCTTCCAGCCTGACCTGCGTGTTGGCGCAGCGCCTGGTGCGCATGATTTGCCGCGAATGCAAAACGTCCATTCCCGAAAGCGATCCACAATATCAAACCTCGCTGGAATTGCTGGGATTGGAAAAGGGCTTTCCACTCTTCCGTGGCGCCGGATGCGAGCATTGCAATCACACCGGCATGCGCGGACGATTGGCGATCATCGAATTATTCATCGTGAATAATGCCTTGCGCAAGGCCATTATGAATAAGGAAGATTCCTCGCAAATCCAAAAGATTGCTGTTGAATCCGGCATGCAAACATTGTGGCAGGATGGCCTGGAAAAATTGCGGCAGGGCTTAACTTCCGCCGAAGAGATTGCCCGCGTGGTGGTCAGCGATGAAGATCTGTAAGCAACGACTTTCCGGAGAAAACGCCGTATGAATTTTTCATCGGGCAACTGGCCACCGGCATTTCGCACCGTTTATGCTCCGGCCTGTTTTGCGTTGAGCGCGCTGCTAAAAGTACTTTTACCGCGCCTGCATATTAGTGGGCGGGGGAATCTGCCGCGCCGCGGCGGAATGATCTTAGCGCCCAATCATCTCTCCAATGCCGATCCGCTGTTGGTGGGTTATGCCGCCCATCGTCCTCTGTGTTACATGGCCAAGCGGGAGTTATTCGATATCCCGGTGCTGGGCAGGGCGATGCGGTTTGCCCATGCCTTTCCGGTGGAACGCGATTCGCCTGATCGCGCTGCGTTGCGCATGGCCGCGGAGGCGCTGGAGGAGGGCCGCCCGCTGGTGATTTTTCCGGAAGGCCGTTGCGCGCCCGATGGCAGGCTGCAACCCTTGCAACCCGGCGTGGCGCTGTTGGCCTTAAAATGCCGCGTGCCGGTGATCCCGGTTGTGCTTACCAACAGCCAGCAGTTCATTCCCTACGGAGAAACTTTGCCGCGCCCCACGCTGGCCCGCATTTCGGTGCATTTCTGCCCGCCGTTAGCGGTGGATGATTTATACCAACTGCCGTCGCGGCAGGCGCGGAGTATTTTTAATGAACGGCTGGAAACGGCAATGAGCAATAAGCAATGAGCAATGAGCAATGAGCAATGAGCAATGAGCAATGAGTTACTTTCCACAGGACAAAGGCGGGTAGTAGTATTAAATCTCCCTTTTTAAAGGCTACGGTGTCCTCGCATTGTTGCGAGGGTGTCATTTCGACCGAAGCGAGGAACGAGCGCAGTGGAGAAATCTTGCTTTTGGGCTTATTTTAATGCAAAAACAGCAAGATTTCTCCACTCCAAAATTTGCTTGCACAAACTCTTCCGGTCGAAATGACACACAACCGACTTATGGGGACACGGTGCGTTTTAAAGGGGGATTTTAAATTGATGCTGTTAGGAAAAAGTACTTTATTCAGTTGTTCCCAATAATGACCGGCAATTGTTTCAGATCGGGCGGCAGGCGGAAGTAGACGTTTTCTTCGGTGATTTTGAGGGTTTCCACGCTTTGCGCGCCACGATTTTGGAGATCCTGAATGAGCCGTTCCACCAGCACTTCCGGCGCGGATGCTCCGGCGGTGACGCCGACCGTGGTCACGCCTTCAAACCATGTATCCTGGAGCGATTTTTCATTATCAATCAGATAGGCCGGTGTGCCGCAGGACTGGGCCACTTCACGCAGACGCTGAGAATTAGAGGAATTCTGCGCGCCGATTACCAGGATTAAATCGCAATGTCCGGCCAATTCTTTGACGGCGGATTGGCGGTTGGTGGTGGCGTAACAGATGTCGTCTTTGGGCGGACTTTCGATCTGCGGAAACTTTGCTTTGAGCGCGGCAATGATGGCCTTGGTGTCATCCACGCTGAGCGTGGTCTGAGTTAGATAGACCAGCCTGGTGCCGGGCGCGAAATCCAGTTGCTGCACTTCTTCCACCGAATCCACCAGATGCATGGCCTGCGGTGCTTCGCCCATGGTGCCTTCCACTTCTTCGTGGCCGTGATGGCCGACCAGAATAATTTGATAGCCTTCTTTGGCAAAACGGATGGCTTCCAAATGTACTTTGGTGACCAGCGGGCAGGTGGCATCGATGATGAAGAGATGTTTTTCTTTGGCTCTGGCGCGTACCGCCGGGCTGACGCCGTGGGCCGAGAACACGCACACGATGGGATTCTCTGGCGTGCCGTCAGGGACTTCATCCAATTCGCTGACAAAAATAGCGCCGCGTTCGCGTAGACCATCCACCACGAACTGATTGTGCACAATTTCCTTGCGCATATAAATGGGGCGGGTGACCTTGAGGGCTTCTTCCACGATATCCACGGCGCGCACCACGCCGGCGCAAAAACCGCGCGGGGCCACCATTAAAACTTTTTCTAAAGGCATGATAAAAGTACTTTTAACGCGAGTTGCACCTGCAAAATTTCGCGAAGGTCATTCCGGCGGAGGACGGAATGACGATAAAGAGCAACTGCTTACTCGTAGCCGCAGGTCTTTAGCCTGCGTTTATGGGGAATGGCGCAGGCTACGATTTTCCCGCGTAACATGAGTTAGTATATCAAGCCACGAATTCGCGAAGCGTGGATTCCCATTTGGTGGGGATGAGCGCAACTAATACGTCATCCACTGCAAACACCAGATCAGCGGTGGGGATCATGGCTTTGCCGCTGCGCAGCACCGAGATAATGAGTGTGTCATGGGGCAATTGCAGATCGCGTAGTGCCGCGCCCACCAGCGGCGAATTCTCTTCGAGGATGATTTCCACTACTTCGATATCTGAACTTTCGAGCATCCCCATCAACACCACGGCGGGACGCTGCATCTTTTTGCCGATGAGATTTAGAATGGCGCCGGTGCTGTTAACGCGTTCGGAAATCCCCAGTTTTTCAAAAAGGGTTTCATTTTCGGGATTATTGATGCGGGCGATAACGCGGCCCCGGCCGAAACAATGCTGTGCCATCTGGCACACCACCAGATTGTCGGCATCGTCGCCGGTGGCCGCCACCACCAGATTGGCGCGTTCCACACCGGCCATCTGAAGAATGGTGGGTTCGCAACCGTCGCCTTGCATCACCACATCACCCAGATCTGCCGATAGCTGATGATAGGTGCGGGAATCTTTTTCCATGAGCAGCACTTCATAGTTACGGTTGATCAGCGAACGCGCCAGAAAGTATCCAATTTTTCCGCCGCCCACGATGATGGCATAGTTTTTGACAGTTTTTTCCGGCATGGCTATTTAATCTCCTGCTTCTTGATTTCCTGGAGCATGCTGTGATCGCCGTGAATGGCCAGGTCGCAAGACGTTTCCGGGAAGCTGCCGTTGGTTGCGTAGAGTTCCAGCAAACCGGTGGTGATGGTGGTGGTGCAGATGGTTTCCAGCCCCATTTCGTGATATTTTTCGGCGCGCACCGGATCGTGCAGGCGCGCCACGGCGCGTTCGACAGAGAACTGAATTTTGACCAGTTGCGCGATCATCAAATTGCGATTGTCGCCGCCGGTAAGCGCGAAGACAATATCGGCGTTTTCGAGACCGGCGCGGATTAAGACTTCCTGATCCAGCCCCGAACCCTGATAAGTGGATCCCTGAAAATTGGGCCCCAGGCGATTGAACGCCGCGCGGGTGATGTCCACGACCGAGACGCGATTGCCTGATTCCGCCAGCCGCCGTCCCAGACGGGAACCGCAACGGCCGCATCCCACGATGATGATATTCATAATGTTGTAGAAGTTGGAAGTGAGAGTGAGCAAAGGCCGGTATAAAAGTACTTTTACCGGTCTGCTCTGCCTTCTAACTTTGGGTTTCCGACTCCCTTTCCTCCTCGTATGGCAAGGCCTGCCGTCCGCTCTTTGGTTCGGAAGGCACGGCATCCTTATTTTCCTCTTGACCTTCAAAAGTGAATCCCGGTGGTAGATCGATATAGGCTTCGATGTGATAGGGAATGCTGATGAAGACTACGCCCGGCTTCAAGCGCAGCCGCAATCCCAGCAGCAGCCCGGTTTGACCGTGAAGCAATTTGGGCAGATAGCCGCTGGGCACGAATTCGGGCACCACGAAAGTGATGTTGCTGCGCGGATCCTGTTTTTGGAGACGGTCAATATAATCGATGACCGGGTCCACCAGCGAACGATAGGGCGAAGGCAAAATGGTCAGCGGCACGCCGCGCGCATATAATCGCCAGCGCTCCTGCACGCGCTGGGTGCGTTCGGGATTGATGGCCACGTGCACAGCGCGGGCATCTTCGGAAATGCTGCGCGCATATTGCAGCGCCGGAATCACACCACGATGAATATCGGGCGCCAACACCAGCACGTGATGCCGCATGCCTTGCGCGGGGCGGTAGTCTTCCAGGCTGAGCTGTTTCGCCACGCTTTTATAGTGGTTGTTGATGCGGCGGAAAATCAAAACGATGATGGGAATGGCGATGACCACCATCCAGGCGCCGCTGGTGAATTTGGTGCAGGCGATGATGATCGTCACCACTAATGTCGCGATGGCGCCGATGGAGTTGACGGTGGCAGATGTCTTCCAGCGCCGTCCCCGCAGTTTCCACCAGTGGATGACCATGCCCATCTGTGACAGCGTGAAAGCAACAAACACGCCCACCGCATACAGCGCGATCATTTGTGTCACCGAGGCCTCGAACACAACAATCACCACGCAGGCAGCAATGCCCAGAATGATGATGCCGTTGTTATACACCAGGCGGTCGCCGAGGTTGGTCAACTGACGCGGCATATAACGGTCTTCAGCGAGAATCGAAGCCAAACGCGGAAAACCGGCAAATGAGGTATTGGCGGCCAGGAACAAAATCAGCGCGGTGGCAAATTGCAGCACATAATAAAACCAACTTATCCAACTGCCATCCAGCGAGAGATGGGCCAATACGGAAACCAGGGTTTCGCTGGGATCGGCGATGTGGCCATTATGCAACACCAGTTCCTGCACGCCATTGACGGTGTGCGTTTCGAAAATGGGATGCACGCCGGTGAGAAAGGTCAAAGCGGAGATGGAGAGGAACAGCGTGATGAGAATCGCCGCCATCATGCCCAGCGTGATCGCGGCGTTTTTGGATTCGGGTTTCTGAAAAACAGGCACACCGTCGGCGATGGCTTCGATTCCGGTAAGCGCCGAACATCCCGATGCGAAAGCGCGCAAAATCACAAAGAAGGTGAGCGCCTGAAATCCAGGATTGCTGATAACAGCTTGTTCTGTCAGCGGTGCGTAATTGGCCAGATTACCGGTAAAATAGCGCGTGAAGCCAAAGATCAATACGATGCCTAATGACAAAATAAAGAGATAGGTGGGAATGGCGAAAACAGTTCCGCTTTCCCGCACGCCGCGCAAATTGATAATGGCGATCAGGGCCACAATGCCGATGCAGAGCGGCACCGCCAGATGTTGCAATTGCGGAAAGGCCGATGTCACGGCGTCCATTCCTGCCGCGGTTGATACGGCAGCCGTCAGCACATAATCGATCATCAGCGATGCCGCCGCGATCAGGCCCGGCGTTTCGCCCAGATTCTCTTTGGCCACGTGATAGGAACCGCCGCCGCCCGGATAGGCGAAGATGATCTGAATGTAAGACAGCGCCACCATCAGCAGCAGCACGCCAATGGCAAGGGCCAGCGGCAGCACTGCCCGCAATTGTTCCACGCTGCCCGGCTGCGCGGCAAAGCCCACCGCCAGGGTCAACGCCAGCAAAATTTCCTGCGTGGCATAGGCGTTGGACGAAATGGCGTCGGATGCGAAAATGGGAAGCGCGAAGACCTTGGGCAGACGTTCGTGCTGCGCCCGTTCAGTGGCGATGGGCTTGCCCATCACGAGTTGTTTCAATGAAAAAGGCATCGATGATTTCCGTGATCGCTTGAGACTTGTCAAAAGTACTTTTACAGGCGAAAAGTACGTTGATGTCTGCAAACGTCTACATTATATTACCTTTAGAACCATTCCTCAAAAGAATCAGCCCATATAAAATACCCGTAAAGGTTAGCGCGACCTGCCACAGGCGTCAATCTCGCTTGCGCCGGATGTCATGCAAAAGTACTTTTAACGCATCAGCTCGCCTGCGGCTGCAACGTTTTGGCGTGACTTTCGTCATAAGAGTTATGCATAAATTCGCCATTCTGATGCTTCCCGCGGCAATCGCCGGAGGAGGCTTATTTGCGCCTGCTGTTGCTGCGCCGGCCATCGATCCCCACGCCCAACAGATTTTGATGGCCAGTATCAAAACCTATCAATCGTTGAAGTCCTATCGCGACACCGCCGTTTTGGCCACCGTGGCGCCGGCCGGCAAAGATGTTTCCTATCAATCCATTGCCTGGAAAGCGCCCCGTTATTTGAATGTTGTCACCACCTATTCGGATAGTCATGCCCGCGATAATTATGATGGTCAGCGCTATAATCTTTCGCGCCGCGATGCGGACGGTGTTTATGTGTCGCAGCAGCCGCTTCCAGATGTTTCCTATGGAAGGCAGGTCGTGTTGCAATATATGCCGATGGGGCAATATTTTACGCCGTTTCTGGCTGGCATCAATCCGTTGCAAGCGCCGCTGGGCATGCGCATCACCGCCTTGAAAATGGGCCCGGCTGCTACATTGGGCGGGGTGCGCGTGGATACTCTCATCGCCAGCCCGCAAGATGCTCCCGGTAATCACCTGATCTATCTCATTGGCCAGAAAGATCACCTGGTGCGGCGCATCATCTGGGAAGGCGTCACCGTCGACAATGATAAATACACCGTTACCGAGACCCATTCTGATATCCAGGTCAATCCCACTTTCGCTGCCGCTGCTTTCGATTTTGTGCCGCCCGCCGATGCTCGTGTGCCGCCCATGGATGTGGAGGAATCCGATGAATCACTGCGCGAAGGACAGGTTGCGCCCGCTTTTACCGCGCCGGATGTGCAGCAGCAAACGCTCTCGCTGGAGCAATATCACGGAAAAGTACTTTTGCTGGATTTCTGGGCTTCGTGGTGTTTGCCATGCCGCTTTCAAATGCCCTATTTGAAAATGCTGTATCAGAAATATCATGATCGGGGATTCGAAATCGTGGGAGTTTCGCAGGACGAAAAACTTAGCGACTTGCAGCAACTGGTGCGGGAGGATGCCTTGCCCTGGCGGCAAATCCACGATGCCGATTATCAGACATCGCTTCAATATAAGGCGGCCACGCTGCCCTCCAATGCGCTGATTGGCCGCGATGGCAAAATTGTGGCGCTCAATCAGGATAAACTCCTGCTGGATGCCGCCATCCGCAAGGCGTTGGATGCGGGAAGATAGTTTTAAGCAGTTGCGTATAATCCGTTCCCTGAGCGGAGTCGAAGGGACGGATTATTGAAGACGGACACTTCGGCTCCGCTCAGTGACCGCTTTGTAGATAACATAAAAGTACTTTTAAGGATGATTCAAAATGACTTCTAACAATTATGCGGGCAGCCTGCGCGTGGCGCCCGATCAGGTCGAAGATCCGCAATACGATATTCCAGCAGAAGAAGACAGCCCGCCCGTTGCGGTGCTGGCTGGCGGTTGTTTCTGGTGCGTGGAAGCGGTGTTTCTGCCGCTTGATGGCGTGTTGCAGGTGACGTCGGGATATGTGGGCGGCGCGGCGCAGCATGCCAATTACCGCGATGTCTGCAACGGCAACACCGGGCATGCCGAAGCGGTGGAGATTCGCTTTGATCCCGCCAAAATCAGCTATGGCCAGATTCTAAAGTACTTTTTCACCATCGCCCATGATCCCACCCAGGAAAACCGCCAGGGCAATGACATCGGCACGCAATATCGCTCGGCCATCTTTTATGCCGACGAGAAACAGGCCGAAGTGGCCCAAAGTTATATAAACCAACTGACCGCCGCCAACGTTTTTAGCGCTCCTATCATGACGCAGCTGGAACCGTTGCAGCAGTTCTACCCAGCGGAAGAATATCACCAGAACTACGCCGCACAAAACCCCACTCAGCCTTATGTCGCCTATACGGCATTGCCCAAAGTAGAAAAGTTGCAGCGCTATTTTGGTGAGCGATTGAAAGCGAAGTAGTTGATTGGGAGTGCAGAAAAGTACTTTTACCAAACAGGAGAGAAATAATGTCGATAGAATATGATCTCACGCCGTTAAATGCAGCGCAGATTGCCGCACTGGCGCAGAGTTTGAGCGATGAAGAGAAGGCGGTCATTTTGCATCAGGGCACGGAACACCCCTTTTGCGGCGCCTTGCTGCATAACAAAGAAGATGGCGTTTATGCCTGCCGTTTATGTGGTTTGCCGCTGTTTCGTTCGGGTGGGAAGTTTGAATCCGGCACCGGCTGGCCCAGTTTCACCGAACCCTTTGATCCGCAACATCTTAAATATGTAGAAGATCTGGCGCACGGCATGGTGCGCACCGAAATTCGCTGCGCCCGTTGCGACGCCCATCTCGGCCATGTATTCCCCGACGGTCCGCCGCCCACCGGAGAACGTTATTGCATGAATAGTGTTTCGCTGGAATTTGTGCCGGAAGGACAGCCCTTGCGGGATAAAGTGGTTTCGTGAAACAAAAAATCCCCTCTCCCTGCCAGGGAGAGGTTTAGGGTGAGGGTCGTTTTCAATCTCCAACGATCAATGAACAATTGGCAGAAAAGTCCCTTTGCTCATGGATTATTGTTCGCTGTAACGTCGCCCCTCACCCCGCCCCTCTCCCCAAAGGGGCGAGGGAGTAATTGTTCACGCCAATCGCCGCAACACGCGTTCGCGGCCCAGCACTTCCAGCAACTCAAATAACGACGGCCCCACGGTGCGGCCGGAAACGGCAAAGCGTGCCGGATGAATAATCGCGGCGGGTTTGACGCCTTCCTGCTCGGCCAGGCTGCGGATGGCGTTTTCGATGGGATCATGTTCCCAGTTCGCCAGGCCTTCCAGCCGTTCGCGCAATTTCCCTAAAAGTACTTTTGCTTCGGGGGTGTCGTGCTTTTGGCCTTTGGGATCGTGTTCGAAATCATCGCTAAAGAAATACGTCGCGGCGGCGGTGATATCAGACAGATGATAAATGCGCTGGCGCGCCATGTCCAGCGCCGTGGCGGCGTAAGCTGGATCTTCTGCCATCGCTGTTTTTACCTTTTCCAGATAAGGCGCGGCCAGCGCAGCAAACTCCGCAACGGGCAATTGTTTGAAATGTTGTATATTGAACCATTCCAATTTTTCGCGGTCGAAAATGGCCCCGCCTTTTCCCACGTGTTCCAGTGAAAAGCGCTGAATCAATTCCTCGCGGCTGAAGATTTCCTGCGTTTCGCCTTCGCCCGGGTTCCATCCCAGCAACGCCAGATAATTGAGCATGGCCTCCGGCAAAATGCCGGCTTCCGCATAATCCATGAGATTGACAGCGCCGTGGCGCTTGGAAAGTTTGCTGCGGTCGTGTCCCAGCAAAAACGGCAAATGGGCAAACTGCGGCACCGGTTTTTGCAACGCATTATAAATGAGGATCTGGCGCGGCGTGTTGGAAAGACCGTCTTCGCCGCGGATCACATGGCTGATTTCCATCAGCGCGTCATCGATGGCGCAGGCAAAGTTATAGGTGGCGTTGCCATCGCTTTTCATAATGATGAAATCATCAATTTCCTTGTTTTGCCAGCTCACCTCACCGCGCACCAGATCGTTCCACGAAGTGACGCCTTCGGGGACGGCCAGGCGCAACACCGGCTTGCGGCCTTCCTTTTCATAGGCGGCGCGCTGCTCGGCGCTCAGATGGCGATGCGCGCCGTTGTAGCGCGGTGGCAGCTTCTGGGCCGCCTGTTCGGCCTTTATGGCGGCCAGTTCTTCGGTGGTTTCATAAGCCGGATAAGCCAGCCCGGCTTCCTGCAATTGCTGCGCATACTGGCGATAGATATCGAAACGCTCGCTCTGGCGATAGGGCCCAAACGGCCCGCCATTTTGCGGATTCTCATCGCTGTGCAATCCCAGCCAGTCCATCGCCTGATAAATCACTGCTTCATATTCCGCCAAACTGCGCGTGGCGTCAGTGTCTTCAATGCGCAACACAAAAGTGCCGCCATGATGGCGGGCAAATAAATAGTTAAACAAAGCAGTGCGCGCCGAACCCACATGAAAGAAACCAGTGGGCGAAGGCGCCATGCGTACACGAATCTTCGAACCAGTCATAGCGCCAGTTTAGCAGAATGCCGCCCAGAATGAATGCCCCCAAAAGTACTTTTGCTCCCTCTCCCTTTGGGAGAGAGCCGGGGTGAGGGGAGAACAATGATCAATGAGCAGGCGTATTGGCTGCCATAGCGTAGTTCCCCCTTGTAAAGAGGGGTTAGGGGGATTCTTAATCCTAACGCTCTGGCAGAACACGGGCCATTCCGCCCCTTCGCATTTCGTCTTGCCGGCATGACGACGAGCTCCATGAGGGGGAAACTGATGGGCGAAAACCATAGGGAGGGATAGTGCCAATAAAAGTACTTTTACATTACTGCGCCACCTTGCCTCTCCTCTTTTCGCTAAAGAATTCCTTGAAAATGCGCCACTTTGAAAGGAATAGAGTGTCAAAGATGCCGGTAGCACTGCAATGAAACTGCACTTGCCACACACAGTGAGGAATTTTAGTAAGCTATATCAGGAAAATGTTTAAAATCATTTCGTTTGGGGCATAATAGTAGTAGCCTGTATTTTTTGAGCAACTGTTTTGAGAGGTTTGCAATGATTAAGTTTAAGTTGATGCCGTTGATGATCCTGGGCGCGGTGATGGGTGCCCTAAGCGTTGGAGGCGCGCCAGCGCAAGCGCAAACAACAAATCCTATTTACGACCAGTTCAATAATGCGAAGGTGGCGTATGTGGGGAATGAACAGCAATTTTCCGCCGCCATCGATTTGCTGACGGATTTGCCGGGTAGTCAGGCGCCATCCATTATTCGATTTATTAAGCCGGGCATTTACAGTCTGGGTGAAGTAAACAATGTTGTTAGTGGCATCTCCTACAGTATTGAAGGCCCGGGCTCTTTTTATATGGATCCCACCGGAGCCACGATCCCTACTAATGGAGGATCTGACAGAGCCAGTCAATACGGTGTCACGATACGGGGAGGGATTGATCCGGTTGCCGTTGACTCGGGAACATCAGCTGGTAGCGATTTCTATCGTTTCATTACAGTGAGAAGCGGTCAGACTATTAATCTCAGCGGGCTGACTCTGATGGATTTTGGCCGGTATATGGGCGATGGCCCGGCCTGGACTAACTCCAGCCATCACTCCAGTGCGTGGGGCGGAACCATTTTGAACCAGGGAACAATGACGTTGACCAATGTCACTATCTTAAATTCGAGAGTGATTGGTCAGCAATCCCACATTAAAGCTGATACTGCTTCACCACCTAAATACACCGCGGATAGCGATCGTGTTGGCGGTTCTGCCTTGGGCGGCGCTATCTATAATAGTGGCTCGCTCACGATGCGTGGCGTCACTATCTTTAATTGTTCAGCGCAGACCCTGGCGTTCGATGATGGGACAGCTGCATTGGGTGGAGCTGTTTACAGCACAGGGACATTAGATGTGGCAAATTGCACCTTTGATAACAACGGTGTTTATGGAGATCGAGAGTTCGACGGTTATACCAATAACTACAACGATAATTATCATGGTGGCTCTCCGTTTGCGTTGGCAGCAAATACGCATGGTGCCTATCTCATAGCAGGAGGACGTTTAGTGGGTGGTGGAGCTATCGCCATTGATGGTGGTAGCGCTAATATTCAGAATATCACAGTCACGGCTAACAAGGCTTATGGCGGTCTGGCGCAGACGGCTTCTGACGGAGTGTATGGCGGCGGTATTTACTGGAAATCGGGCTTTTCCAATCCCTACAATTCTTTGTTTGCGGATAACGAAATGCATCTTTTTGATACAGATACTTTCACACCTACTGATACATCAGAAAATCGCCGCGTCGCAGGTGTTCGCCCAAACTTCCAATACTCTTATCCCACCGTCTATAAAGACCAATTCCAGGCTGTGAGCGGCTTGAACGTTAGCAACCCTATTGGCCCCAATGTGGCAAACGGATCCTCAGGCGATGGTAGTGGCGCCACAGATACCGGCATGTACTTCTGGGGTTATAAGGGTCCTCATAACCTCGCATATGGTGGAAAGCGGCTTAATGTTAATGGTTCGGATATTGATTATGGGTCATATCTTGGTGCCTACTTTACCGACTTGCAGGATAATGGTGGACAAACATTAACACGTGCGCCGAAGTCCGTAGATCAAAACGTACTACCTATTCCCAATCCCAATTCTGTCCCTGAGTCTGTATATAATAGCTACTATTTGTTGTCTCCGGTGGACAATGGCAGTATTCCGCACACCGGAACCACCTCCGCAGAGATTGCGAGTTATTTGGGCGGCGTTGACCAGCGCGGCGCAAAACGTGTGGTGCATGGACGTAATCCCGATAGCATAGATACCAGTGCCGGGTCAATTGTTGTAGATGTTGGTGCTGTGGAAGCGGAATATGAACCCGTTACACATGCGCTCAAGAAAGTGGGCGGTAACACCAAGCCTTTTGTTGAACGCGATTGGGATTCCGGTATTGCGGATGCAGATTATGATTGGGACGCCGATGGTGATGGTGTGACTGAAGGTGATGGAAAGCCTAACCATGATGTTGAAGTTACCACAGTGCAGATCAGAGATGCAGATGAGTATGGTCAGGCAACTTCGCATGAAGTGGAAGTTACTATTGATTTTCCTGACGGTAAAATACTGACTGACTTTAGTCAGTATTCGGGCATTACAGTTGTCTCGATTGATGAGAACAAGCACAAGGTAGTTATCCGTGGCACCATTAGTGACATTAATGCGGCGCTGGCCCAGGGGCTTTTGCTTTATCGTGATGACGCGCAGGTGGACTATCCGCCCAACTTTAGCATCACCGTTAATGACCTGGGTAACTATGGCTATGGTGGCGAAGAGATTTACTCTGATGTTACCACTCATGAGTTGATTGATCCGGTGTTTAATCCGGCTATTTATATTCAGCCGGTGAACCATAAGCCTAATGTATTGGCTCCCGGCACACAGTATGTCAAGAAGAATGCGGATAACACGGAGTTCAATAATCTGGTATTCTCACGCAACAACGGCAATGCCATTTACGTGAGCGACCCGGATATCAATGCTCCGATTACGAATCCCAGTACCAACACCTTGCCGGCTGGCTATGATCGCAGCGGTTTGCACATGCAAGTCACGTTAGAGGTATCTGACGGTTCGCTCTCCTTAGGAAACGCCAGTGCTGTCACCATTGTGAGTTCCGACTCGCAGAATGGTGGCACCAAGGTTACAATCGAAGGATCGCCCACGGCGCTCAATCTGGCTTTGGAAGGTCTTTCCTACCGACCCAACCCCGGCACCACATCGGATAAGTTAAACATTCTGGTGAACGACCTGGGTAACTATGGACAGGGTGGCCCATTGACAGCTACGGGCCATGTCAATATCAAGGTAAATGAAAGCGGCCAAAGTGATGGTAGCGGTAGTGATGGTGACGATTCCGCCACTGGCACCATCCGCTGGGAGGCAAGTGATGCGGTGCTCAACGGTAATACTGTGGAGATCACCTATACGCTGACGAACCTGAGTAACACTGATATCACCAATATTGTTGCTTCCGGATCAATTGCGGGCGGTGTGTATTTCAATACAGATGCTGATGGAGGAATTAGTTTTGCTCCTTCGGCCGGGGGCAATGCTGGCATCACTTATGATTACAACAGCCCCGAACTGCAGCGGCGGATTGACCCATCCAAGAATGGCCTGTCCGTAACGTGGGCATTGGTGGATGATAGTGGAAATCCATACGTTTTGCGGCAGGGCCGGAACGTGTTCCTGCGGGTCACCATTCCGGCGGATACCAGCGCGGCAGGGCATCAGGCTACAGGAGCATGGCGAGTGAACTTCACAACCATCGATGACGATAGCAATGCAACGAAGCCTGGGCCGACGCCACCCAGAACAGTGCAGTAAGTTATTTCAACCTTCAAAAATCTCTGAGCCAGCGAACCGGCTCAGAGATTTTTTTATTTGCCCGTTTTGTCATGCAGGTAACGCGTAATAAAAGTACTTTTGTTACGTTATAAAATACGAAATGTTGCGTTGTGCCGCAACCAAAAAAAGACAGGATAAACCGTGATGGTTATCCCGTCTTTCGGTGTGAAAGAGAAAACGTTATTGCATGGAAAGCGTGGAAATGCGGCGCGCCAGGTTGCCGGCGATGTCGCGGTAGACTTGCGCGGGTTCGCTTTCCGGCTGCGCAGCGATGACGGGTTTGCCGCTGTCGCCGGCGGTGGTGATGTCCATCACGCGGGGCACCTGTCCCAGCAGCGGCACTTTAAAAAAGTCCGCCGCGCGCTGGCCGCCGCCGGAGCCGAAGAGCGGAATCTTTTCGCCATCGGGCGTTTCATACCAGCTCATGTTTTCAACGATGCCGAGCAGGGGAACATTGATGCCGGCTTGTGCCATTTTAGAAAACATATTACCGGCGCGCGTCACATCTTCCAGCGCCACCGATTCCGGTGTGGTCACAATCACCGCGCCGGTGAGCGGCGCGTTCTGCATCAGCGTCAGTTGAATGTCGCCGGTGCCGGGTGGCAGGTCGATAATCAGATAATCCAACTCGCCCCACACCACGGAGCCGAGAAAAGTTTGAATCATCTTGCCCACCATCGGCCCGCGCCACACGATGGGCGAATTTTTATCGGTCAGAAAACCGATGGAAATCAGCGCGACGCCATATTGCTCCAATGGGTAAATGCGCTGCACGCCGTTTTCCTCGGAGCCTTCCGGCTGAATGCCTTCGGGAATTCCCATCATGATGGGAATGGATGGGCCGTAAATATCAGCATCCATCAACCCCACGCGCGCGCCGGTTTGCGCTAAGGCCAGCGCCAGATTGACCGATGTGGTGCTCTTGCCCACGCCGCCTTTCCCCGAAGCCACCGCGATGGCGTTCTTGACGCCGGGGATGAGATTCTTGATTTCCGGCGGCCGCCGCGTCTGCGCCGTCATGCCGATGCTCAAACCGGTCACACCCGGCAGCGCCGAAACCAACTCTTCCGCCTGCGCCTTCATTTGATCCTTGACCGGGCAGGCTGGCGTAGTTAATTCAATATCAAAAGCCACGTTGCCGCCGCAGATGCGCACCTTTTTGACAAATCCTAATGTGACAATATCCCGGTGCAAATCGGGATCGATTATGTTCGATAACGCTTTCAACACATCGGCTTCCGTCACCGCTGCGTCCGAAGCGATTGGTTGGTCTAACGTCTGTTCACTCATACATTAAATTCTATCAGTTTATGACGCGAGAAACAAAAAGAAGACATCTTTGTCTTCTATAGAAATGGTTATAAGAATTGTCGTATTAGGCAATGAACTTGAGCAATGAACAATGAGCAATTAACGATGGGCAATAAACGCTGGGGGTGCCAACTCCCTCGCCCCTTTGGGGAGAGGGCTGGGGTGAGGGGCGAAAGCGGACGAGTCTGCCAGGTCGTGATAAATGACACTGTGTTGATTTACGATTACACGATAAGCCATAAAAAAAGAACTTATTTTTTGGCATCCGCGACGCATTCCACCAGTTGCACCGACCAGGGTGCGACGCTAAAAGTACTTTTTCCTACGATGCGCCAGTGCTCCAACGGTCGCACTATTACCTGCGCTGGCGTTGCATTGAGGTTAAAAATGCCCACCCAGGCTTTGCGGTCATCCGCGCTTCGGCGGCTCAGCACGCGAATCTGGCTGGATGATTCTGCCTGGAGGATTTCTGCCGTGGAAGCGCCGGGCGCGTTGCCGGCCTGTTGACAAAGATGGGCGATTTCATTGATGAGGGCCAGATAACGTCCGTCCACGCCGTAGAAATATTGCCACACCTCAAACCCATCCGCGCCATTTAGCCACCAATAAAGCACCTGCGTGCGCAGATAAGCGGGATCGGCGAGGGCGACTTTTCCCGCCATGCTTCCCACTGCGGGATAAACCGGCGCGTGCGCGCCGTCGATAGTGGTTTTGCCCAATTCCAATTTGTCCATAAACCGCGGCAATTGCGCGGGCAATTTGGATGTCCAGCTGTAGAGCTGCGGATGGATGGCATCGGCGGCGCGCGAGAGCTGGGTGATGTCGGTGGCGGCCAGCACGCGGTTGGGATCATCGGGTTTGCCGGTGGCGCCGCTGGTGGAAACGGAAAGATGCAGCCCCGGCGCGCGTTGTGCGAGGATTTTGTGAAACCAGTTCACATAGGCTTCGCTCTGATCGTTGCGGAAATTAATCCAGGCTTTGTTGTGTTTGCCACCGGGCAGCACATCCTCCGGCCATAAAAGTACTTTTGCGCCCAGATGGGTTTCAAATGCCCGCCGCGACGCCTCGCCATAATCCGCATCCATGGCCTTTCGCCCCGGCTCATAATCCAGCATTAGGCCATAAACGCCCGGCATTTGCCGCAGCTCATTGGCGATTTTTTCGATGCCGTGCATAAAAGCCGGGCCGCCGTTTGCCATATAAGTGGGCGACCAGCGCGCTTTGTCGATGCTGCCATCTTGAAGCGTGGCGGCAGCTTCCGGCGGCGGCGCGTCCGGCATGTAATTATTGAATGTCCACCATTGATTGATGAAAACGCGCATCCCCAATTGCTGTAACTCTTTGCTATTTTGTTGATACATTGCCTTGGAGATAATGACGTAATTCACTCCGGCGCGGCGCAGTCCGTGATAGAGCTCCGCCATGCTGGCCGCGTTAAAATGCGGATCGTTCAGCCACATTCCCACGCGGATTGCGGATGCTGGAGCGATGCGGAAAGGCAGTTCCACCGGCTCCAATGTTACTTGGCGTTCGGCCACAATGTTTCCTTGTTGCAGCCATTTTAATCCCAAAGTACTTTTTTGCGCCTGTGGAGTGGGCCGCACCATGAGGAGCAGGTTGCCGGCGGAATTGGCCGCGCTGTAATCGCGGGAATCCGCGGTGTCTTTGGTCTGGCGCAGCTTCCAGGAGAACGACAGCGTGTGCGCCTGATCTGGCGCCTCATGTTCCGGCGGCGCTTCGCTGCCCTGCCATATTTGCCAATGCGCCGGAACGCTGATTTCAACATTACCCGCATCCGCAACCGCTGCGCCACGTGAATATCCCATCACATAAAACGCCTGCGCGGTTTCGCGAGCCACCGGCAGAGTATCCGTATCCTGATGCGGCCAGACGATGATTTCAGGTGTCGTCGCGGAAGAAGCCGGTGCGCAGGAAAAGTTCATGATGCTAAAAGTGATAACCAGGATAAGGCGGCCGAAAAGAGAGGCGATTTGTTTCATGATAATTTAAGGAGCCGGATTAAAGCTCGGTTTGCCCACCGATGCTGGCGTGTTTGCTGAGGTTGTCCACCAATTGTAGACCGATGAGGCATAATAGGGCGCAGTAGTCGCCAGCCATTTCACGTGGCCATCCGCAAAGGCGTAATTGGTGCCGTTCAGATGCAGGGAAGCTTTTCCTAAAAAGATCGATAAGCCGGGACTGGTATTAGATGTTTGATAAGTATTATACGATCCCTTGCCGGCCGTCCAATGGGCAGCTCCGCCATTGATGGTGGCCCCGTCATCAAGTCCTTCGTCGACCAGTAAGACTGTTAATGACGATTGCGTGAGAGCGGCCAGTTTTAGGCCCCGTGGGGCAGCGGTCACGTTATCAAATCCGAAGGACAGATTATAGGCATAGCTGGTATAAGTTCGTGATATCGGATCATCTGATGTTGGTGAAGTGCTGCTGGGGCAGTGCAATATCTGGACGCTTTTGACATAGGGTTGAATCATGTCTGCCCAGCCATAGGGCAATCGCGCCGTGCTGCCACTGGAATAAATGGGATAGCTCTCGTCATAGTCCTGCGTGTATTGCAAAAATCCTAACGCCAGTTGTTTCATGTTGCTCAAACAACTGGCGCGGCGTGCATTTTCTCGCGCTCTCGCAAACACTGGAAATAATATCGCTGCCAAAATGCCAATAATAGCAATGACGACAAGAAGTTCTATTAAGGTGAATGCCTGCAAATTTTGTTTTCTTTGTGAGTACATCTAAAATTCCTCCTCCAATGTGTAATGACGTAACGAATTATACCCATAATTGCAGCCGGTGAAACATTGGTATTGGCTAATCATCGCTTAATTTGACTTTTTTGACGAAAGGGCAAATGCTGAAGGAGATACGCCGTGATATTTGAGGAAAAGGTGGCGGAGTTGGGAAGGGCTTACGCCCACTAATCGTGCAATGACGGTAATGGAACGCGTACTTTCCCGCAATAAGCGCTGTGCTTCCTGCAGGCGTTGCGCCGTCAGATACTGGTTGAATGTTTGTCCCGCTTCCTGTTGAAAGCGGCGCACGAAATTGGAGCGTGACATATAAACCGCGTCCGCCACGCTCTGCGTCGTGAGATCATCACTGTAATGATGTTGGATGTATCGTTTTGCCATCTCGATGGGATTAGCCGAATCAAGCGGAAGCCGCTGCACATTGGTTTCGGGTAGGGGAGAAGCTGAAGAGTGGCCTTCTCCCAATTCGCGTGCAAACATTAAGAGGAATCCATGCAAGCTTATCTCCGCTAATTTTCTCGATGTGGATGTGTGCCCGGGTGCCTCCTGGAAAAAGGAGTTAAAGAAAGTCATTTTTTCAGGGCGTTCCACGATGCAATAATCGGATAACCACCGGATGGTGTGTTTGGTTTCCTGCGAATAACAGACCCAGGCCAAAAGGTGATGTGTTGTCCCCGGTTGCGGCATCAGCCAAAGTACTTCGCAATACCTATTAGAAAAGTCGCTCCCGTCAAAATGGGGTTTGTCAACGGGTTGGGGCACGTTTTCCCGAAAGAGCATGAAATGTCCCGGCGGACAATGCACCATGTAATCGGCAATATGGAAATCAGCCTGCCCACGCAGCACACAGGCGAGTGCCGGATAGCGGATTGTTTCCTGGCCATCCTCCGGCCAAACGGCAATTTTATAACTGGTATTGTTATAAGGCCGTGGCCCACGCACAGCTATTTTTCGCCCGCGCCGTCTTTTGACAGAGACTTGAATGGCGGATGGAAGTGGTTGCGCGTTGAATTCTTTCAGGGTATTGGCGCTGGCCACCAGGCGCGACATGCCGTATTGTTCCCACCAGGGCAAAACCTGCGTGGTGAGAATGGTGCGTATATCTTTTTGTTCGGTTTTCGGTTGCGTGCGCATTATTAAAAGTACTTTTATCAGTGTATCAATCCCCCAAAAGTACTTTTCGCTATACTGCGCATCGCAATGAAACGAATTAGCACTTTTCTGGAATCGAGCGAGCCGGTTAAATGGATCTTTTATGGCGATAGCATCACTCATGGCGCGGTGCATACCTTTGGCGCGCGCGATTATGCCGAGCATTTTGAGGAGCGGGTGCGTTTTGAAATGAAACGCCTTAATGATATCGTGATCAACACCGCCATCAGCGGCAACACCACGCGCGACTTATTGGCCGGATTCGATTGGCGTGTGCGGCAGTTTGCGCCGCAGGTGGTATTTATCATGATTGGCATGAACGATTGCAGCACCACGCGTAATCTGCCGCCCGAAGAATTTCAGAAAAACCTGCAATTGCTATGTGATCAATTACAGGAAATCAACGCGCTGCCCGTGCTGCAAACCACCTGTCCCATCCTGCCCAACACAGCGCCCGATCGCACCCCCACTTTTGCGGATTATATGCAAATAATCCGCGCGACCGCGCAGGCCAAAGATCTGCCGCTGATCGATCATCACCAATACTGGGAAAATAACCGCGATAAACTCTATTATTGGATGAGCAACGCCTTCCATCCCGGCGCCCACGGCCACCTGGCTTTCGCGCATTTTCTGTTTCGTGAGATAGGGATTTTTGACGCCAATTCCAGTGTGTGCAAATTATTTGTGCCGTAAAATAATTTTCTGATTCTGAAAAGTTGTATAAACAATATTCCGGACAGTTTTTAATGGATGCCTGAAACAGTAATTTCTCTGGCGTAATTCTCCCTTTTTAAAGTTACTGTGTTCCCATAAGCCTATGCTGTGTCATTTCGACCGAAGCGAGGAACGAGCGTAGTGGAGAAATCTTGCCGTTTTTACATCAATATAAGCCAAAACAGCAAGATTTCTCCACTCCAAAATTTGTTGAGACAAATTTTTCCGGTCGAAATGACACTATAGTAATTTATGGGGTACACAGTAGCCTTGTAAAGGGAGATTCTGAATGTAACAGATGGGAATAAAAGTACTTTTCTAAATCCATTAGACAAAACCATCATCCCCAAACGTCATCTTCATTGGAGGTGCATTTATCAAACTCACCGCAGCGATTCATCTTGGTGGCGTCAGAATTGGAGCTGATCGGACCAAGAATCTCGAAAACGAAACTGTCGATTTCGCTGATTTGGAAGAGGCGGAACTGGTGGCAGCCGTGTATGACCGCTATGCGAGTTCGCTCTATCGCTTGCTGATGGCATTGCTGGGGCGCGCCGAGGATGCTGAAGATGCTTTGCAGGAAGTCTTTCTAAAAATCGCTGCCCGGCGTTTTCCGCAGGTGCGGGATGTGCGTGCTTATTTGTTTCAAATGGCGCGGCATCAGGCCATTGATATGTTGCGCCGCCGGCAGCGCGAAACTCGGTGGATGGAAAACTGCGCGGAAGATCAAATGCCGCAGGTGCGGATGGATGTTCCTTCTTTAAATCACGATTGGCAGCGATTGCTGGCGCGGTTGCCGCTCGAACAACGGGAAATCATCGCGCTGAAAATCTGGGAGGAAATGACATTTGCCGAAATCGCCGATGTCGTCAAAGCTCCGCCCAATACTGTCGCCAGCCGCTATCGTTATGGCATTGAACGCTTGCGCAAATGGTGCGAGGAGGAAGAAAACGATGAGCAATAATCGCTGGGATATAGATGAAATAGAAAACCTGGGACGCCTTGCAGCGCCATCGCTTTCTCCCCAATTGCGTGAACGCACGCTGAGGCAATGCGCCCAAATGGCGCATCAAAAACAGCGCCGCCTCCGCCAACGCGGCTGGGCTTTGATCAGTATTTTTGCGGCGGTTTGCCTGCTGCACTGGGCGTCGATTTCGGCGCTCAATGCCAGTGCCGGTTTGCCGCCTGCCACCAACATTTCGTCATCGTCGCGGTTTGCTATGACGCCGGATGAATATCAAAAACTACTGCAACAGCGAGCCGCCTGGATGACGCTTGCAGAAGCCGATACAAATGTTGCCACGCAGCAAAGCAGGTGATTCTCATGACCGATAAAAGTACTTTTGAGACGGATAAGGCGCATCAATCAAAACCGCTTTTCCCTACATTTCGTGCACTGCCATCTGCGCTGTTGCGAAAGGCGCGCGGAGTGAAGCGATGTTGGAAACGGAGCTGGCATTATTTGTTGGGCTTCGCCATAATTCTCGTTTTCGTCTACGCGGCATTAGATATTTACGCCACGGCACAATTAAATCAGCAGCTCCATCTCATCCGTGCGCAGGGCGCGCCATTAACATTGGCCGAAGCCGCGCCGCCGCCAGTGTCGGATTCGCAGAATGCCACCATCTGGTATGATCGCGCGGTAAAGGCGTTGCAATATGAGGGCAAAGGCGTCCCGCCAACTTTGCCTCATGACAAAGCGCGCGCGTTTTTGGCCAAGAATCAAAAGGCGCTGGAGCTAATAAAAGAAACGACCACGAAACCGCAATATCGCCTTCACACCGATTGGAATGATCCGTTGCATGCGGTCTATCCTGAGTTCGCGCAAATGCGTAATCTGGCGCGTTTGTTATCCATGAAAGCCCAATATGAAGCGGAACAGGGAAATACGCAAGCAGCGCTTGAATGTATTCAACAACAATTGGCCATGGCAAAGCATCTGACACAAACACCCGTTTTAATTGGCGCACTGGTGGCGCGCGCTTTGGAAGGCATCGCAAATGGAACGCTGGCAAAAGTACTTTTTATCAGTAATATTGATGCTAAACAGGCGAGCGAATTCAAGAAGTCGTTGGTAGATATAGATTGGCCGCCGGTGCTTTATCGGGCATTGCAGGGAGAACGCGCCTTTGTCATCCAGGCGTATCAAGGCGACTGGAATTGGGATGCCTATGCATACAAAAGTTTACCGCGCCCCATCGATAAAACATTGCGATTTATATGGAAGCCATTTCGTAAATTAGATGAAACTTATTCATTGACTGTATGGCAAAAATTTTTGAAAGACATTCAAAATACGCCTGTTCCGTTGCCGATGAATTATATGTCGAAGATGGATAAACAAATAAGTCAGGCTCCCTGGTATGCTCGAACAGCAAGATTGACATTACCTGCTTTTACTGGTCAGCGACATATTATCGACATGGCAGAAGTAGAACGCCGTCAACGCGAAATCGCTTTAGCGCTGGCTGTTTATCATTCTCAGTATCATCAATATCCGGCGACATTAGATGATGTGAAACCCATAGGAAAAAGTACTTTTCCCATAGACCCTTACAGCGGAAAACCCTTTCATTACAGACGCGATGGCGATAGCTATATATTGTATAGCATTGGAACAAACCGCAAAGACGATAAAGGCGTTAATAATGCACATGGCCCTGCGCCACGCATACTCAAAGACGATATCATCTGGAAGAATTAGATATATCACTGATGTTACGCAGGAAGTTCCCTCTCCCTTTGGGAGAGGGCCAGGGTGAGGGCTTTACGCGCTAAAAGTACTTTACGTTTTCTTTTACCCTCATCCCAGCCTTCTCCCAGAGGGAGAAGGGGCTATTCCGCAGCGTAGCAAACTCACGCGCCAAAAACTCCATCCTTTCCTGAATCCGCAGATTCCGGCGGCGCTAAATCTTCTGGTGCTATTTGCGCACGCACGTCGGAGAAATTGGGGCTATCGAATAGCGTTGGAATTTTGGAGGCGAATTGTTCTCTCGGTTCAAACGAAAAGACGCGAATTGTTTTATCGCCCCAAGTACTTTCGGGGATCAATCGCAAGGCGCTGGTTTTGATATTGAGCGGCACTTGAACCAATCGCTGGAAATTAGTTTCTTCCTGAAAGACAACCTGCCAATCACCGGCATCATCACGTGCTTCGATGCGGAATTTTTTCACCAGGGATGATGGAACACGGCAGGTGTCGCCTTGCGGATAAGAACAAGGCATGCGTTTGGTGTGATTTAAATTGCTATCGAAAACCAATCTTGCCCCATTGATTTGCACGGGATGAGGCCAGGAATATTCAGCGATGCCGCCGGGTTCACAGCTCCAGGCGTGATCTTCCTCTTCGCGATCTCGCTCCATGCCATCACGCAATGCCGCCACATTTTCACCAGCGCCCGAAAGCTCGGCGCTGGCCGCAAGATTTGAAAGAGGACGTGTCAAACCGGGCAGCCAGCAATCATCATCCATTAATTGGTGTTGCAATTCGTGCAATTTTTCGCCCTGATTCAGCGCGCGCGGCGAACAATTGTGATGGATGCACAACGCCGCAGCGGTTCCAGCTGCCTGGCCGAGAATGGCGCAAGTCGCCATCACGCGCGTGCTTGAAAGCGCCGCGTGCGTCACGGAAATATTGCGCCCGGCGAATAGCAGGTTTTCAATATTGCACGAATAGAGACTGCGATACGGAATGCCAAAAGGCGAAGGCGCGGGATGAAAAATCGTCGGTTTGCCTGGATAAAGAAGTCCCGCCGGATGATGATCGTCCATCGGCCAGCCGCCATACGCTACTATATCTTCAAATCGGCCTTCATCGCGAACATCATTTTGCGTCAGAACGTGATCGCCAATATAGCGCCGATTTTCGCGTTTGCCCGGCAAACTGCCGATCCACTCCACCGCCCAATTTGCCGCGTTCTCGCGTTCGGGCGCGCGGTTTTTAATATAATCCCAAACGCCGTAAACGATCTTCATTAATTCGTCGCGGATACGTTCAGCATCTTTGATGGTGTCGTCCAATCCGCCCACTTCGATCCACCAGAAATTGGCGCCTTCCACGCCGCGAATGCGGGATGGCAAATCTTCCGGGCTATTGAATTTATAGGCCCAGCGCGGCGCCACAAATGTTTGCGGCGAATCAGTGCGGCGCAATTGAATCAGCAATGAATTGCCCATAGTTTTGGCGTCGGCATTTTGGGGTTCAATATCTTCATCAAATTCCTCACGCGCTTCGCGGCCAACGCGAAATTCCGCCGGAGTAAGCGCCGCCAGAATGCTGTCGCCGGAACAATCGATGAATTGTTTAGCCTCGACGGTGTGCATGGTTTGCGAAGTCAATTGCCAACTGGTGATGCTGGAAATGCGTTCGCCATCCATGGCGGCATTCAAACAGGAACAATTCAGAAACGTTGTCAGATTAGGCTGAAAATGCGCTTTGCCATAGAGCACGCTATCCCAAATGGAATAGTTGAGCGAGGAATTGTGATACAAATTATCGAGCTGAATTTCTTCCAGAATCCCCGTCTCTTTATTGTGATTGCCTTTGGCGCCGCAAATCCACATACGCACTTCCGAAGAAGCATTGCCGCCCAAAACCGGGCGATCATGAATCAAGGCAGTTTTAGCGCCGCCGCGCGCCGCAGCGATGGCAGCGCACAAGCCCGCCATGCCGCCGCCGATGACGCAAACATCGAATTGATGCGTTTCGTAATGAAGTGAATTAGTCATGATAAAAGTACTTTTGGTGTGATGTGTACTATTTATTGTAGCGTAATTCCCCCTTGTAAAGGCTACCGTGTCCCCACAAGTCAGATTGTGTGTCATTTCGACCGGGAAAATTTGTCTCGGCAAATTTTGGAGTGGAGAAATCTTGCCGTTTTGTATCAAGATAAGCCTTAACAGCAAGATTTCTCCACTACGCTCGTGCCTCGCTTCGGTCGAAATGACACCCTTGCAAAGATGTGGGGACACAGTAGCCTACAAAGGGGAAATATCTTGCGGCAAAAGTACTTTTATCGCGTATACATGTAATCAAGGGATTTTGTAAATCTGAAGATCGTCATACCAGATATTGTCCTCAGCCGAATCCTGTCGCATCGCATAGAGAAGAACCACCAATTTGCTCGCGCCTTCGGGAACTGTGGCGATGCCTTCAATCTTTTTCCATGAATCCTGCTTGTCTGTTGGCTTTCCGGTCATCATGCTATCCGAAGCGCTGCTTTCCACAAATTGTCCGTCATGCTGCCAGCGCACCCAGACAAATCCCATGCCTTCGCCCGTTTGACGCATCCAGCCGCGAATCAAATAGGTTGCCCCAGGTTTCACATCGATAGCCTGAATTAACGATCCATTACGAACGCCGGATAAACGGATGGCGCCGCCTGTGGAGCCGCTATGATTCACCTTGTTGTCTTGGGTAAAAGTGCCGGTAGAATTTTTCTGTTGCCAGGTTGACCAATTAGCCGGCGCGCCTTCAGTGTTCCAATCCGCGCGTGCGCTTTTTTGACCGGTGACTTTTTCAACGGCGGAAAAATTTCCGTTTGTTAATAGATCCGTTTTGGTTTTGTCATTCAAAAGAGCGGATATTCTCTGTGATATATCTGTTGTTGCAGGATGAAAAACATCGGTGAAAGCGTCATTGATTCCCGGAAGCACCTCTTCCCAATATTCCGCTTTCACCTGGGCCACGGCTTTTCCTTCGACTGGCCAGCGGCGGTATTTCTCGCCCCATGTCCACACATATTCGGTGCTGGCATTTGCCGCATAGGTGATATTGGTTTTGAGCCGTTGCGCTGGTGTCGATCCTTTGGGATCGATATACCACCGTGAAGTGGACGGATTTGCATAGGCATCCAAATAGATGCCAAAACTGGTTTGCACCTGCGCCAAGTACTTTTCCCGGTTCTCTGGCGCCACCAGATTTAATGCCCCATTACGCACCAGCTCCGCAGTTTTCAAAAAGGTATATTCATCATTGGCGCGATAACCTTTTGATTCGCAGCCATCCACAAATTGCATCGTCGCGGGAGCGCCGTCCAGCCATCCGTTGATGAAAGCGGGATAAAGTCCATATTGGGCTGATTCTAAAGCGGCGTTGGGATAAGCTGTATAAGCTGCGCCAGCGTTACTGCTGTTCATGAAGTAGGTAAAAATAACCAAATTCGGATCCACCGATGCGATGGCTTCGATCATTTCTTTGCCGCGCTGCCGTGCTTTATCCTGATATTCGGCGAAACTATGTTCGCCGTGTTGTTCCTGAAAAGCATAGGTAAATTGCCGGTAAAATTTTGCATAAGGTTCCGCATCAAAGAGGATGCCTTTGAGGTTTCCCTCTTTGGCTATTTCCGCAATGATACGATAATTCTCAATGATCACTTTCCAACCTGCATCATCGAACCAATCGACATCGCCCGGCGTGGCGGAAGTTTGAATAAAGTTGTCCGTCAATTTAGAAGAATGCACCGCTTTCAAATCGTTAATGGCTTTTTGAAACCATTCTTTCTTTAGAGGCTTGTCAGCAAAATTATCTCGGCTCGCAGAAACGTATTTATTATTATCGTCCCGTCCATCAACAGTGAGGATGACGCCATCATACGGCGTTTTCTCCATGATCTTGATATTCTTACGGAAAGTGTCCGCACCTGGCCGATCCCAACCTGCCGCGATGAGCTTCTTACGAATAGGCGAAGCAGTTTGAGCCAACGCGAAAAAAGACAAACAAAGAGATAGCCCGATGCAAATGGTAGTTGCGAAAGTACTTTTGAGTGATTTAGTTTTACAGAGTGTTTTCATAGATAGTTCCTGGAGTATTTCGAGGGAGTGGCAGACTTTCTTCTCGTCTTATGGATGAGATAAAAGTACTTTTTTATGTTACGCAGTTCAATGAATAATTCTGGCTTGTCGGCATTCCGTCATTCCCAACTTGATTGGGAATCCAGCGTGTTGGCAGGTTGCGAACGTTCTGGATTCCCGATAACAGCATTCGGGAATGACGCTACAAAGAGAAAATATTCCCACTGCGTAACATGAGTACTTTTTACCACCGAGTTGTTCTTCGCGATCTTCGCGGCTTCGCGTGATTTTTCCCATCTCAGATTAAAGATAAATGCTACGCATCCTGTCCCTTAATTAATGGCAAAAGAAGGATAGCCATTGGCTTCATTATGGGGCGTGCCACAGTCATAGATGGGAACCACCGGTCTTCCGTCAGATGCCTTGGGATCGCCTTTCAGCCATTTCACGTGTCCATCGGCAAAGGCATAATTAGCACCATCCAGATGCCGCATATTGATGGTGCGCAATCGGGCAAAATGACCAGCGCCATCCGTTTGGCGGCATCCTGAGGCAAACATTCCGGATGTATTGGTGGTATATCCATCTGTGGCATATCGGGCGGTTCCTTTAGCTCCATCGCCTGCCATGATTGTGGTGGTGGGATAGTCCACGGCAGCAATGGAGATGCCGGAATTCATGGTGCTGAGCATGATATTAAAAAAGTACTCGGTGTAACCTAAGGATCTGGCTTCGACGTCACTTCCCGCTAAAGAGGGGCACTTAAAAATTTGCGTGCTTTTTATATAGGGCTGCAACGCATCAGCCCATCCAAACGGCTCCGCAGTTGACGTCATGCGCCCAGCCATCGGAAACTTCTCATCATAATCCTGGGTATACATCATCACGCTCAGCGAAAGCTGTTTCAGATTACTCATGCAACTGGCGCGACGCGCGTTTTCGCGTGCTCTGGCAAACACCGGAAAGAGGATCGCTGCTAATATTGATATTATGGCTATGACGACCAATAGTTCTATCAATGTGAAACCGTTCGACCTATGACTCTGTAGTTCGTTTTGCGTTCTGCTCTTAATCATGATATCACCTGTCCGTTAAAGGATTTACTCTTTGATTATACCACTGAAATTAATAAATATAACAACGTTTTAAGGCATCCTGCGACGGGATCAGGTATTTTCTTTGTGGCGCCGGAAATCTCCTGGAGGAGCTCCCGTTCTTTGTTGAAACAGCTCGCGCAAGCGAGTGGGTTTAAGGCCGATAAAACGGCCGATTGCCGCAATAGACCAATCTGTCTGCTGGAGAAGATTGCAGGCCTTTTCAAAACGGCAATCATTGAGGTATTCCTGAAAAGTACTTCCTGTCTTCTGCAAGAAATGATTCGTGAAAAGGCGCCGCGACATATAAACATGGCGCGCCACTTCGTCCAGCGAAAGTGGATCGTTCAAATGTGTCTGCATATATTCTTGCGCCCGCGTGATGGCATCGTGCTTGGACGGCGGGACAGCAGGCAAGCCCGATTGCGAAACCGGCATGGGAAGTAACTGCGTCGATTCGCGCAATTCACGCCACATGATATTAACGAATGTGCTGAGTAATCCCTCGCAGATTTGCTGATAACGCGATTGCCGTTTTAGCATTTCCGAGTTGAATGTTTCCAGGCAATACGCCGCCTCGCTATTACTAATGTAACAGCGCTCTTCCGGCGAGTGGGCGCTCCAGTGCTCACCACCGCGAGTAATACTTAGCCAGCAAATAATGGCGCCACCAAATGGGCAGATCGTCAACATTTCACAGGCAGTATTGCCCGGCACCGAATCATCGAGGCATAAATGCGTGCCATCTGATTTCGCCACTCCGGGCGGCACCAAAACTCCATGCCCCGGACGGCAGTGCAACTCATAACCGCCCAGCGGAAAAAGCACGGCGCCGCTCAGGATATACGCCAGATTGGGCGTGCGAAAAGAATTAAGACCATCTTCCGGCCAACAGGCATCTTCTATTGCGGCATTGCCGTATGATCGCCTTCCCTTCAGGGCCTTGCGTTTGCCCAAAAGCGGTTTGGGCGTGCCATGAATATCAGCGGGTGCATATTCCCGCGCCGCTTGCCAGGCCTGCCATGAAGGTTGCGCCACAGCCATTTTTGCGATTCCATCGCGTTCCACCCAGGGAACAATTTGCTGATCAAATATCTTAAATAGCGATGATGTGCTCATGATGTGCTCTCCGCTAAAAGTACTTTTGATGATCCCAATCGGAAGCGTTGCGCCGCGGGTGACGCTTTGCTCAATACATCCGCATCCCCTGGGCGGCAGGTAAAATAGAGCACCTGATATTTCTCCGCGAAAGCGGCGATCATGGCGCTGGCTGCCTCTAAACGTTGATAGCCATCGGCATGCACCAGCACATCATCCATCACCACCGGCAACGGTTCCTGATGTCCCTGATTACAATAGTCTTCGATGAAGGCCAGCCGCAGGGCCAGATAGAACTGTTCTTTGGTGCCACGGCTCCAGTGAGACAGCGGCTTGCGGCCGCGCTCGCCTTCATCCAGTTCCACGGACTGTAATTTTCCAGAGGTTAATACCGCCTGATAGCGGCCATCTGTCACGTTTTGCATCAGCGCGCCGGCGCGTTTGATCACGGCTGGTTGGCGTTCTTTTTCAAAGCGCCGGCGCGTATCATCCAGCAGTGCATAGGTGGCTCGCTCCACAGCCCACTGTGCGATTAAATCGGCAATGCGCGTTTTTTGTTCTTCCTGCTGGCGCAATAATGCCGATAGCTGCCCTTCATTTTCTTCCCATTGCCTGATCCTGTTATTCCATTCGCCCTGCTGCCGTTCCGCTTCCAGACGCTCACTCTGGCAGCGTTCAAAAACTTCTTTTGCGGTATACAACTTTTCTTTAACTGTTGCCGCATCTAATTCCGCCAGTATCTTTTCAAGAGCCAATCGGGCCGGTCCCGGCGCGGAGTGAGTGTCCAGAATTTCTTCCTGCTTGCGGCATTCGTCATATATCTTCTGGTGTTGTTCAGCTATTTGTGTTTTGGCATCGAAATCATCTTCGTCCGCGGCCTGCACTGTTTGCAATAGCGCCGTGATCTGGCTTTCATTATCCGCCAGACGCTTTTCCTGAATAGACAGATTTTCCTGCCAATCCTTTTGTTCTGCTAATAGAGCCTCGCGGCGGACGTGCTGTTTTTTATGCAGATCGAGTTCGTCGAATAAAGCTCGCACCGCCGCCGGAATATCATTGGCCGCCGGCGCGGGGCGTTGCAGTTGTTTCCACAAATCATGCACCCGCGTTTCATATTGCTGTTGCTGTTGTTTTAAGGCTTCGCATTGTTGCTGGCACTCGTGCCGCTTGCGCAATTCGTCGCGTATTTTCTGCATCAGGTCAAATAATTGCAACGCATTTTGCGGCGTTGCGGAAGCTGGCAGGTGTCGTTCCTGCAACCAGGTGCGCCATGCGCTTTGGTGTTGCTCAAAAGTACTTTTAGCGCGCGCCGCGTTGTCCTGGCTTTCCTGTTGTGATTCGGTTATTTGCGCGATATCATCTTCGCGCCGCTTGATGTCGCGCAACAGGTTGTCATAACGCGAGCGCGCTTCGCGATGTCGCTGCAATAGCTCGGTGAAATTCCTGATATCAGTGCGGTTTTCCAATACCCAGCCAAACTGCGCTGCCAACTGCTGCACTTGATCGCGCGCCTGCGCGGCTTCTGCCTGCCAGGAATCGATTTGTTCCTGCAACTGCGCCATTTCCGTTTCGTGTTGCGCACGCTGCGCTTGTTGTTCCTGTTCCCACCGCCGCGCGTCCTGCTTGTGGCGGAGCGCCATCCATGCTATTGCCGCCGCGATGAAAAGACAGAGTACAAAGGTAGCGATACCGAATTCATTGTGCCAAAGCAGCATCCCCACCAGACCGGCAATAAGCGGAAAAACCGCCCACCACGCGGGAAAAAGTACTTTGGGCGCATATACACTTTTTTGCGATTGCGAAAAGTACTTTTGGCGCGTCTTTAGATTTTCTGTCGCCATGTCGCAGCGCGAAGAAGCCTCTTGCGCGTTGCGCAATAATTCATCTGCATCCTGCAGCGCGTGTGATTGCTGCGTGATGGCATCGGTTGCCAAAGGCTCGCGGGCAAACTCCTGCTGCATTTCTTCGCGTAATCGCTGCTGCGACTTTTGAAGCTCGGCGATCTGGCGCGCGATGGCGACTTCGCTTTGATGCGCCTCGTCCCATTGCCGGTGCGTTTCGTCCAGTGTTTTTTCAAATTGTTGGATCGCCAGACGCGGCTCGCGCGATATATCTATTTTCGCTAAACGAGCTTCATCCCATCCCGGCCCCAGTTGCTCCAATTGCGCCTGAATTTGCTGCGTGCTGTTCTCGCATTTTTGTTCCAATCCTGGCTGTTCGCGCAGCACCGATTCATAGAGAGCGAGCTGTTCTTTGAGATAAGTGATGTCCGCAGCGTTTTTGATTACTGCCGCATCAATGATGTGCTTTTTTAATTCTGCTTCCACGTGCTCCAAACGTGGTTGTATCTCTTCGAGTTTTTCGCGGCATTGGCGGCGCTCGGAACGCCATTGTTCCATGGCGTGTATTTGTTCATCCGTCAATTCCGGCCGCGCTGGCAATGCTGCTAAATCCTGCCGCAGGCCTGCCAGTTTGACCCAGGTCGGCCACACGTCATCCCGTTGTTGCGCCGCTATGAGTTCGCGCTCCGCGGTTTTATATTGCTGGTGCAGCGAGTTTGCTTTTTCCTGATATTGCTGCAATTGCGCGCGATCGGCGTTATAGTTTTCGATTTGATCACCGAGTGCTTTAATGTTGTCCTGCAATTTTTTATATTCCGCTATCGCCACATTGAGCGGCTGGTTGCGGCCGCGTTTGGTGTAAATATCGCTGGCGTTTGTTGCGGCATTTTCCAATGCGCTCAGCAATTCCAGGTTTCCTGATGAAGCCGCGTAAACGCGTTTTTCCATCTGTTCCGCGGATGCCGACAGGCCGTTTAATTCGTCCAGGCTAAAGGCGAAAATCTGTTCGTAAAGCATTCTGTCCGCGCCGACTAATAATGTATCCAGAGTTACTTCACGGTTGGCGCCCAGCAGCTGCACGCTGCAAGTGCCGGCGGATGATTTATCGCCGACGCGTTCGATTCGCAGTTTTTCGGCATGGCTATTTTGCACAATCGCCCAGCCGCCATGCGCGCCACCGCCAATGGGCATATAGCGCTGCGCGTCGCCGGTGGATCTATCGCGTTGGGCAAATCCAAAAAAGAGCGCGCGCACAAATTCGAGCAGCGTGGTTTTGCCGGCTTCGTTGGCGCCTTCGATGATGTTGAGGCCGGGGCCTATTTCGGAAAGTTCCAGATCACGCAGAGCGCCAAAACCGGTGACGTGTAATTTCTCAAATCTCACGGCTATCCTCCACAAGCAAATCCGCGCCGTGCGTTTCGGCCTGTTCCAGCCAGCCGGGCAATTGTGCGTCGAGCCATTGTTGATATTCCGCCGCGCCGCGAATATCCAGCGCCTCGCGCACCGTGGGATGATCGCAGGCATCGGCCAGCGATAAAAGTACTTTTTGCCGCAACTCCTGGTTTGTTTTTGCTTCCTGGCACAGCCTCAAAAAATCGCCCAGCAGATTATTTTCCTGCCGCTTTGTTTCCAGATCTAAATCGGGCCGCGTGGCGTTTTGCAGGCGATCAATCCACACCGATTCCAGCCGCCCGTTTAGTTCTTCGCGCATCACGTTCCGTGTTTGCGGATTCCGTAAAACTCCGTGCAACGGCCCACGTCCGGTGATTTCAAGGCGCGCGATGAGGGCGCGCTGTTCCTGCTGACGCAGCGCATTTAACTTCTCTTCCAGCGTTTGCAATAGCGCCTCTTCGCTTTCGATCTTTGTAATATCGCACGAGACATTTGCCCAGCGTAGCGAATCAGTGGGGATGAATTCCAGTTGGCAATGGCGATCTTTAACATTCACCAGATAACATCCGTGCGCGCCGGTTTCGCGCGCGCTCAGTCCCTGCGGCGTGCCGGGATAGACAATGGCCGGCGCGTCCGCTGAAAGTACTTTTGCCTGATGCACATGGCCCAGCGCCCAGTAATCGATGGCAATTTCCTTGAGCTGCGCCACGCTGCATGGTGCGTAATTATCGTGCGCCGGATCGCCGCCCACGTTGCCGTGCAGCATGCCGATGCGAAAGTATTTTTCCTCTGGCGCGCCCGGCTTAAAATGCCGCAACACGTTTTCCGTGACGGCGCGTTGCGGATAGGAATAGCCATAAATCGCCGCGATGGGGATATTATCTTGATCTATAAAATACGGTTCATTGCCGCCGGAAGGAAATTCAAAATAGGTGGCGGGAAACTCCAATTGGGCGCGGCGGCTGCCGCCGTGATCGTGATTGCCGCGAATCACGCAGCTATAAATTCCCGCTTCATCCAATCGCTGTATGCCTTTTTGAAACTGCAATTGCGCCCATAAGTTGGGATATTCCGCGTCGAAGATATCGCCGGAAAATAGCACGAAAAGTACTTTTCGCGTGATAGCCAATTGAATGATTTGGTCAAACGCCGCATAAGTGGCCTTTTCTGCCGCGGCGATATTGGGATTTTGGTGCAACCCGCGAAACGGCGCGCCCAGATGGAGATCGGCGGCGTGGATGAATTGAAACTCAGACATAGATTATTATTGTACCTGCAACGAACGGGTAGGGATGCTAATCCACATCTTTCACATAACGCTCGTCGCCCAGCTCCGCCTGCACGCGGTGCAATTCGTCTTTTAATTCCTGCCGGATGTTAGCATATTCCGGCGCGGCGTAGACGTTATTTAATTCATACGGATCTTTTTCCAGATCGAATAATTCCCATTCCGGCTCATGCGTTTCGCCGCCTGCGCCGGGCTGATTTAATCCGTCGTTGTAGAAATAGATCAATTTATAGCGATGGGTGCGGATGCCATAATGGGCATAGACATTGTGAGAACTATCGCCGTGCATCCAGTAGCGATAATAAAAAGTCTGCCGCCAATCGTCCGGCGTTTGGCCGTTTAATAACGGCATCAAACTTTTGCCCTGCATTTCCTGCGGAATATCAACTCCAGCCGCGTCCAAAAACAGCGGCGCGAAATCCATATTGGAGACTATATCCGTATTGATGGTTCCGGCTTTTGCCGCATCCGGATAACGCACCAGGAACGGCATCCGCAGCGATTCCTCGTAGATAAACCGTTTATCATACCAGCCATGATCGCCCAGGAAAAATCCCTGATCGGAGGTATACACAACGATGGTATTTTCGGCTAATCCGCTTTCATCCAGATAATCCAAAAGCCGCCCCACGTTGTCATCGATGCTGGCGACCACGCGCAGGTAATCTTTGATATAACGCTGATAGGCCCAGCGGCGCATGTCGTTTTCGGAGAGATCTTTTGAAAGTGTACATTTCAAATCGATGGGAAGCATATTCACGCCAACGCGCATCTTCGCGGCGGCCGCGGCGGAAGAGCGGTTTTGATAATCATCGAAAAGCGTTTCCGGTTCCGGTATCTCTTCATTGAGATACAGATGCGCATGTTTTTCATCCGGCTCCCACGGGCGATGTGGCGCTTTATGATGCGTCATCAAACAGAACGGTTTATCAGGATCACGTTTTTTCAAAAAGTCCAGACTGAGATCAGTGATGATATCGGTGGCATAACCTTTGACCGTTTTGCGCGTGCCGCCGTCCGGTCCTTTAAAAATAAATTCCGGATTATGATATAAGCCCTGACCGGGAACAACCGCCCAATCATCAAAACCGGTGGGGCAATGTTCCGGCCCTTCGCCCAGATGCCACTTGCCGAAAATAGCTGTTTGATAACCATTTTGCTGCAATAATTTGGGATATGTCTGCAAGCGATTATCCATGTGCGTGGCCAGCGTGGTCACGCCGTTGATGTGGTTATAGGTGCCCGTCAAAATCGAAGCACGGCTGGGCGTGCAGATGGAATTGGTGCAAAAACAATTGTCAAATCGCACGCCGCCCTGCGCGATGCGGTCGATATTTGGCGTCTTGTTAATACGGCTGCCATACGCGCTAATCGCGTGCGCGGCATGGTCATCCGACATGATGAAGAGGATGTTGGGTTGGCCGGTTTTCATAGTAAAAGTACTTTTATCATGATTGGATGAAGGATGTCATATTTGATCTGTTGGAAAAGTACTTTTACCGCTTGCGCCCAAAGTACTTTTCCGCTCTACTTTATCTGTGTCTTTGCTATCGGAACATCTCAGGAGCAAGTTAATTCCGTGGTCGCGTCAGAACGCGCATGAGCGTTTTATCGTGGCGCGTCCGAAGATGAGCGCGGCGGAGATGCCGGAGGGGGTGGCGTTGCGGCGCCGCCACATCGCGGGCCGGCGCGTGGTCATCAAAGACCGGCGCTATTATGGCAACCGGCGCGGGCTCAAGGCGCAATGGCCCGAAGCCGGGTTGGGAGAATGGGAACAATATAAAATGATGTGCGTGCTGGCCGGGCGCATCAATACGCATTTGGGCAATTCTGGCAGCGGATTCGCACATCATGCGCATTGTGCCGCAGGGATATAACAAAGTCGCGGTGTATAATAATATCAATCGCTATGTGGATTACCGGCATCTGGAAACTACCAATGTCCTATTTTGCGATGGGCATGTGAAAAGCCTGCGTCAGGGCGCCATTCAGCAGCGGGATATGACAAAGGTGGGCGATTTGCAGTTTGTGTTGTGGGGTTTTCCCATCAGTGGCATTTAAAGCGATTTAATAGTCCTCTCAAAGTACTTTTGCTATGAAGAGAAAAACGTTTATTATGGGTTCCTTATCGATGGCGGCATTATCCTGTTGCGGAGACTTGCTGGCGGACGAGCAGAAGACGGCATTTCATATCGTGCAAAAGAAGCAGGCCAAAGCCGTTATCGTGATTGCGCGAAACGCCTCCGATCAGGTGCGGGAAGCTGCCCGTCATTTGCAATATCATCTGCAACGCGCCAGCGGAGCGCAGTTGCAAATTCGCACAGATGATGTCGCAACGTTGGTAAAACTTCCCGGCGATTTCGTCCGTCTGGCGGTGGGTGAAAGTGTGCTGACGCGGGCTTTGGGAATTTCCGTGCAGCAGTTGCAGCCGGAACAATTCCGTCTCCTGACCAGCGGAAACACCCTGGCGTTGCTGGGGCATGATGTTCCCGTCGAATTAAGGCGCATCAAATATGCCACGCCTAACAGCACCGCAACATTGTGGGCGGTGGATTATTTTCTGGATCGTTATTTGGGCGTGCGCTGGCTGTGGCCCGGCGAAGTGGGAACTTATGTGCCGGCTGCTGCGGATATCGTATTGCCGGAAATCGATATCATCTCGCAGCCGCGCATGGAGCAGCGCACGTTGTTATCGCGGTTTCAGATTTTAAAAGACAATCCGCAAATGATTCTCAGCGCCGCCCAACACGAGCAGCTCGCGGAAGACTGTCTGGCATGGCTCAATCATCACCAGATGGGCGATCGTTCCAATATCGATTTTCAACATTCATTCGGCAATTGGTGGGATAAATATCACGCCGCCCATCCGGAGTATTTCGCGCTGTCGCCCGAAGGCAAACGCGAACCGCGCGGTGGCGATGGGAAGGCGGCGAAGTTATGTGTGGGGAATCCGGTGATCGATGACGCCATCATCGCGGAATGGCAGGCTGCCGGAACGCCCGATATGTGGAAGATAAGTCCCAATGACGGCGTGGGGTTTTGCACCTGTCCACGGTGCCGCGCGTTGGATGAACCATCTCATCAGGATGTAAATGCGATCTGGATGGGAAAGACCAATCTCACTGCGCGTTATGTGAAATTCTGGAACCGGCTACAGGGGAAAATGCGTAACATCAATCCCAGAGTGCGCATTTCGGTGCTGGCTTATAGCGCCTATCGCAACGCGCCGCCCGCGGATGTGCCGGTGCCGGATGGCTTGGTCATTGCGCTGGTGCCGGCCTACTGGCAATATGAAATTTGGAACGGCTGGGCCGATCGCGGCGTGTCTATTATCCTGCGCCCCAACTGGTGGCACGTCGGCGCGGTAGCGCCCAATCTGCCGTTGCATCGCATGGGAGCCTTTTTCAAAAACGCCATGCAGCGCGGCATGATCGGATTTTTCTTCGACAGTTTGCTGGGTTATTGGGGCACGCAGGGCATCTGTTATTACATGATCGCGCGGCTCAGCGAGAGGCCGGATTTGGATGTCGATGATGTGATTGGCGAATATTGCAGCGCTTTCGGCGCGGCGTCCGCGGAGATACAAAAGTACTTTTTATACTGGGAAGATTATACGGAGAAATGCACGTTTCCGACCGTGGCCGGCGGCGTGGTGAATCAGGATCATGAAGGGCTATTCGCGCAAGCAATCCAAAAATATCATTTCTCGCCCAATCCCCGCATCGGCTGCTGGCAGACTTTGCCGCTGTTATATAACGATGAAATTCTTAATCCCGCATACACTCTTTTAGATCAGGCGGAAAAGCAGGTGGCGTCTGAAAGTACTTTTGTGAAACAGCGCGTCGCCTTTTTGCGGGATGGCCTCGATCAATTAAAGCTGACGCGCGATGTCATTCAAACGGCCTATCCGCAATTGCGCCCAGCGGGAATGAGCGAAGCCGAAGCCGAAGCCCAAACGCGCCATCAACAACTGGCGGATCAACTGCGCCAGATGCGGCGCGAGATGGGGCCGCGCCATGTGATCTGGCCCGATCTCTCCGAGCATTTTGAAAAAGTATTGCGCATTCCCACACAAAGCAAAATCATTCCCAAAAAGAAAGAGCAGGATTTGGCCGGAAAATAATCCTAAGGCAAAAGTACTTTTATGGTATCTTTGATTAGAGTGGTTTTGAGCTTGCGTAATAGAGGTAACTTTTGTGCGAAACCAGATGAAATGCCGTGAGGTAATTCCCCCTTTAAAAAACTACCATGCCCCTATAAGCCGGTTGTGTGTCATTTCGACCGGAAAAATTTGTGTAAGCAAATTTTGGAGTGGAGAAATCTTGCTGTCCACTGGGGATAATACTTACAGTAAGATTTCTCCATTGCGCTCGTTCCTCGCTTCGGTCGAAATGACACCCACGCAAAGATGTAGGGACACCGTAGCATTTACAAGGGGAATTATCCCCTGAAAATCAGTATCTTACCGGTTTGTCTAAAAAAGGAAATCAAATGAATTGTATTGTTATTTTATGCGACACTCTGCGCGCCGATCATTGCGGCGCGTATCATCGTGGGCGCAAGCTCAACGAATGTTGGAGCGCCGAGCAGCCGGATTGGATGGTGCCCACGCCCAACATGGATCGCATCGCGGCGCGCGGCACAACATTCGAGAACGCCTGGTGCGGGTCGTCGCCGTGCATGCCGGCGCGGCGCGATATTTATACCGGGCGTTATGAATTTCTGGAGCGCGGCTGGGGGCCGCTGGCGGAAACTGATCTGGACTTGCCGCGGCAGGTTTCCGGCGAACCCAATCATTCGCTGCACAAAATGAAGAAGCAGGAATTGCGCGTCAGTGGCCTCGTCACCGATCATTTTCATCTGTGGGAAGACGGTTCCGGAAATTATCACATGGGCTACACCGGTTTTGAATTTATCCGCGGCCAGGAAGCCGACAACTGGCGCACCGATCCCATTGAATTTCCCTGCCCGCCGCAGTTTGTGGATTCTCCATTGGAACGGCATTATCGCCACGCCGCGCTGTTTCGCAAGGAAGAAAAAGACTGGTTCGCCGCGCAGGTTTTCACCAGGGCCAGCGAATGGCTGGATGTCAATCACACGCACGATAATTTCTATTTGCACATCGATTGTTTCTGTCCGCATGAGCCGTGGGATCCGCCGGAGGAATTGGTGAAAATGTTCGATCCGCGTGGCTATGAAAATAACAACGGCATTCCCGCCGGTGTCTATGACAAATGGGCCAAGCACATGAGCGCCTCGGATTTGCGCAACACGCAGGCGCGTTATGCGGCGCAGGTGGTGTTGACCGATCGATGGCTGGGGAAATTCCTGGATAAAATGGATGAATACAATTTGTGGGAAAACACCGTGCTGATTTTTACCAGCGACCACGGCACCTTCAACGGCGATCATGCCAGGCTCGGAAAATTGCAAACGCATCTGCACGACGCTACCGGACATATTCCCTTTATCGTGGCGCATCCGCAATTTGGCCACGGCCAGCGCCGCCAACAATTGGTGCAACTGGTGGATATTTATCCCACGGTTCTGGCGGCGGTGGAACGTCCCTGCCCGCCGGATCGGCATGGCGTGAATCTATTGCCGGTGTTGGAAGATGCCCATGCGCCCACGCGCGACTGGGCGCTGAACGGCGTTTTCGGCAAAAGCGTTTCGATCACCGACGGCGAATGGATTCTGCATCAATCGCCGCGCGAAACTAACGTGCCGCTTTACTGGTATGACTATTGTTGGAATCGTTTTATGAGAGGCATTGAACTGGGTGATTTCAAAGACGGCAAACGCCAGGCGACCATGCAACCCTGGCCAACGGAGACATGGCTTTCGCATAAGACGGAGGATTTTAATGAATTGGAAAACCTCGCGGACAAGCAACCGGAAAAGTTGCGTGAAATGCAGCATATTCTTAAAGACCAATTACAACAAGCCGGTGCGCCGCCGGAGCAATTGGAAAGGCTTGGAATAGCGGATATATAAAAGTACTTTTGTCACTTTAGCGGCAAATACAAAATTTGATTATTCCATTCGTTTTCCGAGCTTGCCTCCGCGAGCAACACGATATCATCTATCGCCAAACCGATAGGCAATGCCTGGTGAATCTCAATTACACCTGGCATCAACCGAGCCGATTCGATTCGCTGGTAAGCATATTTTGTAATAGTGGCAACGTCATGCGACAACAGAATGCGATTTTCTTGAGCGGCCCATTCCAAGACCATGGGATCTGTGGCGCCACTCAAACCAATATCTTGAACGCGAACAATATCAATCGCCGCATTGCGCCGGATAATTCCACGCACAATATCGTTATTGAGGTTCTCGTCGGCCAAAAAACGGATCATGATTCAAGAAGTCGTGCGGCGTTGCATTAGGCGTTCGCGAATACCTGCAGGGTTAAAACGCGCTTCGTTTTGTTTGCGGATTTTCGTCATACCCTGTTGATGTTGGCGAAGATGTTCTTGTAGCTGTGGCTGATTTTGGAGGTAATAACTGATGGTGGAATAAACGTCCGCAAGTTTCAGCGAAGGATAACGCAGCGCGATTTCTTCCGCGGAAGCTCCGGCATCAAACGCTGCGATGACGGTATTCAACGTAACGCGCGTCCCCGAAACGCAGAGCACACCGCTGGCATTTTCTGTAACAGGAATGGGTATTGTGGCAACTGGCATTATCTCTCACCTCTCTTTATATTTTATCTCATTTGTGCCGGAAAGATTATTCGTAGCAGATGAAGCGATATTTTAAATGAGTTAGAATACGTTTCACAACCATCACAAAAAGGAAAAATCAAATGCGTGCAATTGTTGTCCTCTTCGATTCACTGTCCCGAAAGTACTTACAACCCTATGGCAACGATTGGGTGCAAACGCCCAATTTTGCGCGGCTTGCCGAGCGCAGCGTCACCTTTGATAAATGCTACGTCGGCAGCATGCCGTGTATTCCGGCGCGGCGGGAGATTCATACCGGGCGCTATAATTTTCTGCATCGTTCATGGGGGCCGGTGGAACCGTTCGATGATTCCGTGCCGGAGATTTTGAAAAAGAACGGCATCTATACGCATCTCGCCACCGATCATTATCACTACTGGCAGGACGGCGGCGCGACCTATCATCAGCGTTATTCCAGTTTCGATTTCGTGCGCGGGCAGGAAGGCGATAGTTGGAAAGCCGAAGTGAAAGACCCCGAAATCCCCGAACACCTGGGCGGCGGCTCGCGGCAGGATTGGATCAATCGCAAATATATCAACACGCCCGAAACCGCCATTCAAACCGGCACCTTCAATTATGGCATGGAGTTTTTGGATCGAAATCACAGCGAAGACAACTGGATGCTGCAAATAGAATGTTTCGATCCGCATCCGCCGTTTTTTGCCACGGAAGAATATCGCCAATTATATAGCCACGATTACGACGGGCCGCATTTTGACTGGCCGGGATACGGGCCGATCAAAGACAACGAACCGCCGGAAGCGGTGGCGCATTTGCAAAAAGAATATGCCGCCATCGTCAGCCAGTGCGACGCCTCGCTGGGGCGCGTGCTGGACGCGATGGATCAATATCAGTTGTGGGATGACACGATGTTGATCGTGACCACCGATCACGGCTTTCTGCTGGGCGAGCATAATGGCTGGGCATTTGTGTGGCCGCCGTTTTATGATGAAATAGCGGTGAAGCCGTTCTTCGTGTGGGATCCGCGTTGCCGGCGCGCCGACGAACGTTGCGACGCGCTGGTGCAAACATTGGATATTCCCGCGACATTGCTGGAATATTTCGGCCAGCCATTGCCGCCGGATATGCAGGGCAAGCCGTTAAAAGAGACCGTGGCCAATAATGCCGAAGTGCGCGATGCCGCGTTGTTTGGGGTTTTCGGCGGGCATGTGAATGTGAGCGATGGACGCTATGTGTATATGCGTGCGCCGGTGCATGAAGCCAATCAGCCGCTGTATGAATACACCCTGATGCCCACGCATCTGGGCAAAATGTTTTCCCTGGAAGAGTTGCGCACGACGCAGTTAGCACCGCCGTTTTCCTTCACCAAAGGCTGCCCGGTGAACCAGATCGAGGCGCGGGATTTTCACAAAAGCAGAGCCTATCAATTTGGCACCCTGCTATTCGATTTGCAAAACGACCCGCAACAGCAAAATCCGATTCACGATGAAGCGGTGGAAAAACGCATGACGGAATTGTTGTTGCGTTTGATGAAAGAAACCGACGCGCCGCGCGAGCAATATGAACGGCTGGGATTAACGATTGAGGTGCAATGAAAATTGGCATGAATGAAAGCTGCGCCATGACTCGCGAACAAGCCCTGGCCGGAAAAGAAATTCCGCAGCACATCAAAGAAAATCTGGCTTTGATTGATGTGGGATATTGGTCATTTGAGAATTGTGAACGCATCGGCCAATTGGTAATCCATCATGATTTGGCTGAGGAAGTGCAGGCCATTTTCGCCGAGATCAAAGCCGCGCGTTTTCCCATCGAAAAAGTCATTCCGGTTTCCCAATATAATTGGTCGGATGATGCGTCGATGCAAGATAATAATTCATCGGCTTTTAATTACCGTAATATCGTAGATGGCCAAAACCTATCGCAGCACGCCTACGGCCGCGCCATCGATATTAATCCGCACCAGAATCCGTATGTGAAAGGCGATATCATTCTGCCGCCAAAGGCCGTTTATCAGCCAGATGTTCCTGGCACGATTGTTTCGGGTGATGTTGTCGTAGAAGCGTTTCTAAAACGCGGCTGGGATTGGGGCGGCGATTGGCAGCGTCTGAAAGATTGGCAGCATTTTGAGAAACGCGCGTCTTGAGTAAAAGTACTTTTTGTCATGCAAACTACGAACCCCGCCAGTGATGGCGGGGTTCGTATGTAATATCTCGCGCAGAGGCGCAAAGCAGCAAAGAAAATTAGTGAGCGGAAGCCTGCCCTCACTCGAGTATTCCAATTCAAAACTGGCTCAACTGCCGCATTGCGTTAAAGCGCGAGTCCACTTCTTCGCGAGAAAGTTTGGCCAATGCAGTTGCCGAAAATCCTGCACGGTGGCCGAGGCCACAACACTTCCATAAACCACGGCACGGCGCAAATTGGCGGCAGAGAGATCATCGGTACTGGCCAGATAGCCCATAAACGCGCCGGCGAAACTGTCGCCCGCGCCGGTGGGATCTTTGATTTCGTCGAGCGGAAAACTGGGAGTTGCGAAAATATCCTTATCCGAAAACATTAATGCGCCATGTTCGCCTTTTTTGATGATGACGTGTTGCGGCCCCAGATTCTGCAACTTCTTGCCGGCAATAATAATGTTATCTTCGCCGGTGAGCATTTTGGATTCGGTGTCGTTGAGCACGGCCACATGCACTTTGGAAAAAATCTCCAGCACCTTTTCGCGCGCCAGATTGATCCACAAATTCATAGTGTCGCACAGCACCAGTTTGGGATTATGCACTTGCTCTAATGTGCGCAATTGCAACTCGGGATTGATATTCCCCAACAGCACAAAAGTACTTTCCCTGTGCGAATCGGGCAGGGTGGGATTGAAGGTTTCGAAAACGCCCAGTTGTGTTTCATGGGTATTGGCCTGGTTGAGGTCATCGTTATAATCGCCCGACCAGCGGAAAGTTTTGCCGGATGTATCGATTTGCAAACCGTCCAGATTGATATTGCGATCACGGAAAAGTTGCAGATGTTCTTCAGGAAAATCCCCGCCCACGATTCCAACAAGGCGCGTGGGCGCAAACAGCGATGCGGCGATGGATGCATAAGAGGCCGCGCCGCCCAAAATATTATCCGCGCGTCCAGCGGGAGATTCAATGTTATCCAGTGCGACAGAGCCAACGACGAGAACGGAATTAGACATAAGTTTTTAGGTGTGTAGGTTTTTAGGTGCAAGGCGAGAACCCGGCAGTGCCTTACTATTTTACCATGTTGCGCAAAAGTACTTTTATCCTGTGCGTTGTTTAAAAATAAAGTGAAAAATCCATGCAACAGGAATAGCCAGCAGTCCGCCGAGATAGGCCGAATTATGCATGTATTCTGCGCACAGAAAACGGCGCGGTTGTTCCAGGTTTGCTGGAATATACCAAGTGGAATAATTTGCAAAATTGAGGTGTGCGGTTTGAAAATAACCGATGACTAAACCGCATAATGCGAAAAGGAGCGTGAAGGCGCAAATGACTGGTATGGACCACAGCAAAGCGCGGCGCATGGTGGCTGCATCGCGATGAATGACTCCTGCAATTCCTGTGAAAATTCCGAGCGGCCAGCCCATCCACCATGATGCAAGAAAACCCACTTCCGCGGCACGCAGCCGTTGCGGAATGGCGGCGTTCATCAAACCGAATTGTTCAAATTTGAATTTGGTGAAGTATTCGGGAGAGATGGTGTAGCTGATCTGGTTATGTACTGCACCGAATACGCCCGCAACCAGAAATGCAAGCAACACATACAAAATAAAGAGGGAAGTTTTTGTCATGTCTTGCTTTTCTATTTAGAAAAGTACTTTTATTCCGCCGGGCGCATGATGCGCACCGTCAGAAAGAGTGCGACCTGATCCTGATTTTTATCAAAGCCCAGCATCGTGGAATCGAGGCCGCTAATGATGACTGTCTGGTTGTTTTTAACATTTAATGTAGTGACTAAAGGAGGATTTAATCGATCGCGCAACCAGACCGTATTGTGGAATAGGGAAAATGCTTTTCCCGGCTCCGTCATGAGTTTACTCAATCCCTCGTTCACAGAGACATGTAGATCGAGGGAAATAGTATCGGTTGAATCATTGATGTGGGGCGTAAATGTCGTGCGCAATTGCGATGTGATGTCGATTGGCTGATCGTCAATTGAGCCCGCCGCCAGCGGAACAGAAGGTGTTTTTTCGTTTTTAATACCAATAAAAACGGGAGTGGTTCTGGACGAAGCAATCGAACCTCTTAAATGGTTTATGGTGGTGATGCGAGGTGAGTTGAGGATATTCGCTTTACCTTCTGATATCAGTTGATGAAGTCTGGATTGGAGTGCCAGCTGTGATTCTGCGGTGAGAATACTGAGTTGATAGGGAGCGTGTTGTGATGGCGAATTCGGTGCAGGTTGAAGCGGCTTCGTTTCCAGTGATGTCAAATCTTCCTGGCGGACTTTGACGATTTGCAGCTCCAATTCGCATTGAGGAAGGGGATGATCCATAAATTCGACAAACCGTTTTGTTTGATCGAATGTGGGGAGATCGGATAAAACCCACAGGGTATTTTGATGGGTGTCAACTGTAAGGACTCCCGCAAAATTGAGTGGCGGCGCGCCTGATGTGATGGCCTGGATAAAATCCTGCGAAGAGTAATGAGGATCGTTCAGCGATGGAATTTTAAATTCGATCGGTTCTTTTTGATGTTCCGGATCGATGAAATATGCCATCATATCCGGCCGCACATGATACACCCGGAGAGAACGCCATTCCTGTTGAGGAGATTGTTGCGCGAAGCCCGGATGAGGTTTTACGCAAATTAAAGTCACAAAGACAATCGAGCAGAAAACGGCAACGCAAAATCGTTTCATGAACCTATTTTATAACATTTATGCGTTGTGTGTCCTAAAAGTACTTTGGTTGATGTCTGCATTTTTGAATGAGGAAACATCAACCAAAGTACTGTTATCTGCTGCCCGAATATTTATTTCATCACAACATCCGCAAACTCCAGCCATTCCTGCGTCACGTCGCGGGTGATGGATTTGCCGGTGTCGTCGGTTAATTTCTCCAGCGGGAACGGTGCGATTTCGCTGCCTTTCAGCGCTGCCATGACGCCGAAGTTTCCGGCTTGCACATATTCCGCCGCCGCCACACCAAAACGCGCGCCCAGAATGCGGTCGGTCAATGTCGGTTGTCCACCGCGCATCAAATGCGCCATCACGGAAACGCGGGTATCCCAGCCCAGTTCTTTCTTAATTTGATAAGCGCACCAATCGCCGACGCGGCGTTCTTTCAAAATGGGATGGCCGAACGAATCGATTTCCACGGATGCTTCGCCGAGCCGCGTGCCATTCAAACCTTTGGCGATTTCATCCGCCCACGAATCCAGATCAGGATGATCGGCGCCCTCCGCCACCACGACGAGCGCGTAATTGCGGCGCTTTTTCACGTCGCGCAATTTGGCGAACAATCCATCCAGATCAGCGGGATTGCGTTCTGGCACTAAGACATAATCGGCATTCGCGGCGATGGCGGAATAGAGCGCTGTCCAGCCGGCTTTGCGTCCGAACACTTCCAGCACCAAAACGCGATTATGCGAATCCGCGGTGTCGCGCAAACGCTCGATGGCGTCCATTGCCAAAGTCGTCGCAGTGTCAAATCCAAAACATTGATCGGTGCCAAATACATCGTTATCCATGGTTTTGGGAACGCCCACGCAGTTGATCGGCTTGGAGATCAAATCGCCTTTGGTCAATCGCGAAGCCACGCTCAAGGTGTCGTCACCGCCGATGGCGACAATGGCATCGAGGCCTAATTCGGCGACATTTTTTTCCAGGTTGGGAATATATTCGGGATGCGTTTTGTCGTAAGCATTGGTGCGCGAGGTATGCAGGATCGTGCCGCCTTGCTTGATGATGGGGCGCACGTCATCCACCGAAAGTACTTTTGCGTTCGGTTTATCGCCGGTCAAACTGGCCCAGCCGTTTTGCAGGCCCAATACTTCAATTCCAAAATCCGCGGCGCGGGTGACCACGCCTTTAATCGTAGGATTCAATCCCGGGCAATCGCCGCCGCCGGTTAGAATACCAATCTTCTTTACTGCCATTTTTCGTCTCCTAACTGTTTCGTTTTTCCGCAACAATCTTACCAAAAAATGTCAGTTCGTTCCGATTTCGAAATGACATGGAGGAGACGTTTCTTAAAAGTACTTTTATGTCCTATCTGCTTCTGCGGCGGCGCGGCAGCATGATGACGATGCGTGTGCCCTTGCCCAGTTTGCTGCGCATGCGAATGCGGCCGCCGTGTGCTTCCACGATTTTCTTTACCGATAACAATCCCAGCCCGGTGCCTTTGGCCATGGATTGAGTGTGTTCGAGGCGGACGAAAGGAATGAAGGCTTTTTTGATATCCTCATGCGCCATGCCCGCGCCTTTATCGGAAATGTGCAGATTGACCCATTTCCGGTTGCAATGCAATTGCACGCTGATTTCACTTTCGGGCGGCGAATATTTGGAAGCATTGGAAAGCAGATTGAGCACCACGCGCTCGATCTTTTTGGGGTCGGCTTCGATGGCGGGCACATCATGAAGCTCGCATTTCAGCGGGTGGTCATCGAGAGATTCGCTGCATTCGGCCACCACGTTTTCCACCAGTTCGCCCATATTTACTTCCTGCAAATTGAGTTGCACTTTGCCGGTGGAGGCCTGCGCAGCGTCGGCCAGTTCGGCGATGTTTTCTTCCAGCTTGCGGGTGTTCAGCACAATTAGTTGCAGCCATTCTTCGCGTTCTTGGGCTGTGGCTCTTTCGCCTTTGTGATTGAGCAATTGTGCCAGCCCGCCGATCACCACCAGCGGATTTTTCAGATCATGTGCCACTGTGGCGACGAAGTGCATGCGCTCGTTTTCGCGTTCCACCATGGCGTCGGCCATGACGTTGAAGGTTTCGCTCAAACTGCCCAGTTCGTCTTCCCGCAAAACTGGCGCGCGCACATTCATGTGGCCATTGGCGATAGCGCGCGCGGTGCGGCTGAGGGCGATGATGGGATTGAAAATACGCAGCCACAATTCCAGGCTGCCCCATAGCAGCAGCAAACCCGCGGCGGCCAGAATGCCAATGCCCCACCATCGTGACAGCTGGCTGATGCGGCCGGCGGCTTCGCGCGTGGCCTGCAACTGGTTGGTATTGATGCCGCGCAGTAATTGCAAATTCGAATACATCGATTCGCCCAGTTCAAATTGCCCCTTGCGAATGCCAGCGAGAGCGTTCTTTTTGAACTGGCCATATTGATCGACCACCTGCAGGGAAAGTGTTTGCTTCTCGCTGGAATTGGCGTCGCGCACCAGTTGTTCTTCATATTGATCGGCCGCGGCAAAAGCGGATTCCGGCAATTGTTTGCGCATTGCCACCTCGCGCCGCAAAGAGAGAATCTCTAATTCAAGCATCACATTGGTCAGCAGATGCTCGTTTTCCTGCTGCAATTCGCCGTTCTGGCGGTGCAGTTGAAAGGTGGCCAGTAGCATTCCGCCCACCAGCAGAGCGAAGATAAGCCAGGTGCCGGTCACCCAAATCATCAGGAACCAACGCAATCCGTTGCGCCGAATTCTTGCGAATCGTTTTCTCATGCCATCACTCTACGCCCGCATGTCTGACGTTATTTTACCATGCGCGCCCACAATAAAATTCCGCAGATGGTTTTGGCATCGCGGATGCGTGCGTCCTCGATCATGGGAAGCAATTCATCCAGGGAATAGCTTTCCATTTCGATGATTTCGTCTTCTTCGGGTTGTGCTGTGGTTACTTCCATATCCTGCGCCAGAAAACCATACATGAATTCCGACGAATATCCCGGCGCCAGATAACATTGAAACAATGGCGTCATGTTAGCCGTGCGCAGGCCGCATTCTTCCAGCAATTCGCGATGGGCGCACTGAGCGGGATCTTCGCCGGCTTCCAGGCTGCCGGCGGGAAGTTCCAATAAGGCCTGTTCGGTGGGTTTGCGGAATTGCCGCACCAGCAAAATGCGGCCATCTTTCTGCACCGGTACAATGCACACCGCGCCGCGATGTTCCACAATCTCGCGCTGCGCGGTGTGGCCGTTGGAGAGCGTCACGGTATCTTTGCGCAGATGAATCACGCGTCCTTCATACAGCCGTTCGGTATCAATTGTTGTTTCGCGGAATTGTTCTATCGCCATATGTCTCTCCAAAAGTACTTTTAGTCTATTGCTTATGATAGCACAGGCACAACGCGGCTGTGATGCGGTACAATACATAGCATTATGGATGGAACTTCCAAAAGACGCCTCTTTTTTGCCATTGCCACTGTTGTTATCTGTTTGTTATGGGCGGGAATGTTACTGGGCATTTCGTTTCTGGAAACTCCTGTCAAGTTTCTCGCTCCCACCATCACCGCGGCTGTTGCTCTGGATGTGGGGCGCACCGTGTTTCATTATTTCTTTCTGGTGCAGATGGCCGTGATGTTACTGCTGGCCATTGCAGTCTTCTTTGTGCGGCCGCCGAAACTGGCGCGGCTGTTGCTGGGCATCATCGCGGCGTCGCTGCTGGTGCAGGTGATCTGGCTGCTGCCGGTGCTGGATGCGCGGGTTACGATGGTGCAAAGCGGCATCGCCATTGCGCAGCTTCCCAAAACGCAGGTGCACAATGTTTACGCGATTTGCGAAGTGTTAAAATTGGGCGGCTTGATCTGGCTGGGCATTGATGGCATTAACCGTTTGCGCGGTGCCTGAAAAAAGAATCGCATTTTGCCATTTGCTGTGGCATAATCAAATTAGCTGATTTGAAGTATCAAAAGTACTTTTCAAGGAGAACTATGTTCAAGGAATTCAAGGAATTCGCAATGCAGGGCGACGTGATGGACATGGCCATCGGTATCATCATCGGCGCCGCGTTCGGCACCGTGGTGAAGTCGCTGGTGGATAATGTATTGATGCCGCCGCTGGGGCTGTTGCTGGGCAAAGTGGATTTCAGCAATTTGTTTATCAACCTCAGCAGCACTCCCGCCAATTCGCTGGCTGAGGCCAAAGCGGCCGGTCTTCCCGTGATCGCTTATGGCACCTTCATCAACGACATTATTAGTTTCATTCTGGTGGCATTCGCGGTGTTCCTGATCGTGAAACAGATTAATCGCGCTAAAAAAGAGCAGGCTGCGACTGCCAAAGATTGCCCGCAATGCTGCTCCTCCATTCCCGTTGATGCCAAACGTTGCCCCAATTGCACCAGCGAACTGAGCGCATAAAAGTACTTTTGTGCCTTTTCGTAGTTTTTAATTTCTAACGGCGTTGTTGTGCAAAGATGATTTGTGCAACAACGCCATTTCTAATTCGCCATTCTCACTTCCTTTGCTTGCCGAAAAGTACTTTCAACGGTAAATTGTGTGTCATGGAATATACCCGGTCACACGAGCTTTATGAGCGCGCCTGCAATGTTCTGGCGGGTGGCGTTTCCAGCGAATTTCGCAAGTTTAACCAGCCGCATCCGCTGTTTTACGAACGCGGCGAAGGCAGCCGCATCTGGGATGTGGACGGCAATGAATACCTCGATTTCACCCTCAGTCAGGGGCCGTTGATTCTCGGTCATTCCAATCCGCAAGTGCTGGAACGGATTAACCACGATTCCCAAAAGGGACAGCTTTTCGCCGGCCAGCATCTGGCTGAATTGGAACTGGCCGAAAAGCTGCAATCGCTGATTCCCTGCGCCGAACTGATGCGTTTTTCCCTCTCCGGCAGCGAAAGCGATCACGCCGCCTTGCGCCTGGCGCGCGGCATCACGGGACGCGGCAAATTCCTGCGTTTTGAAGGTCATTATCACGGCTGGTTCGATAACGTGGCCGTCGGCATCAATGGCACCGAAGAGCAACTCGGCCCGCGCGAAAATCCCACGCCCGTCGGTTGGACCGGCGGTTTGCCCGAGCGCGTTTTTGAGGAAAGCATCGTTTTGCCGTGGAACGATCTGGCGCTGCTCGAAAAAGTCGTCAGCGAACGCCACGATGAAATCGCCGCCATCATCACCGAAGGCGTGATGTGCAACAACGGCTGCATCCCGCCCGAACCGGGATTTTTGCAGGGCATCCGCGATTTGTGCGACAAATACAACATCATTTTCATCCTCGATGAAGTCATCACTGGTTTTCGCCTCGGCCTGGGCGGCGCGCAAAAGTACTTTGGCGTCACGCCCGATCTCGCCGTGTTCGGCAAAGCCATGGCCAGCGGTTATCCCATCAGCGTCTTGGCCGGCAAAAAGAAATTCATGGACTTGGTGGCGAACAGCAAAGTGATTCACGCTGGCACCATGAACAGTTGCAATCCCTGCATCGCTGCCGCGCTGGCCACCATCGGAGTATTGGAAACCGAAAACGTCAATGCCAAAATCACGGATTTGGGTAAATCGCTGATGGCGGGGATCCAGGCCGCCGGCAAAAAGCACGGGCAAAATTTGTTGGTGCAGGGCATGGGCCCGATGTTCCACGCCGGTTTTACCGATCTTGATAAGGTGACTGATTATCGCGGCACGCTGTCTTACGACAAAGCCAAGTACGGCAAGTTTGCCTGGGGTCTCCAACAACGCGGCATCCGCACCATCGGCCGCGGATTATGGTATATTTCCAACGCCCACACCCAGGCCGATATCGACCGCGCCATCAGCAGCGCCGATGAAGTGCTGGCGGAGTTGTAAAAGTACTTTTACATCGATGGACAGGATAAACAGGATTTTTATTTTATCTTGCTCATGTTACGCAGTCCCAATAACGGCATTCGGGAATGACTCTATAGAGGAAAATATTTCCACCACGTAACATGAGTTATCTTGTCCATCTTGTCTATCGATGTAAAATTTAATTTATATGAATAACGCTCCTGACGTTCTTCGATTCCAGGCGCAGTTGCAGGAAGGGCCAAAGCAGAAGCCGTATCTGCTGTTAGAATTTCCTGAAGCGGTCAGCCAAAAATTTCCTTCGCACGGCGCAACCCGAATCGAAGGTACCATCAATGACCAACCGTTCCGCGCGCCGCTTGAATCCAACGCTTCCGGCGGCCATTCCTTGCATGTCAATAAAGCGATGCAAAAAGATGCCAAAGTGGGTGATTGGGTTGATCTGATTATTCTGGGGCCGGAGCCGGAACTGGTCGTTCCAGACGATTTGCAATTGGCGTTGGATAATTCTCCCGAAGCGAGAACCTTTTGGAACGGATTGACGCCGGAAATACATCGTGATTGGGTGCGCTGGATTATTTTGGCCAAACAAGCGCCAACTCGCGCGCGCCGCATTACCCG
>Ga0182738_1000365_pt1 | contig 65723 bp, 50 predicted proteins | sample eDN5th30CBELigMG_FD_128876 | JGI IMG/M metagenome (GOLD analysis project Ga0182738, IMG submission 128876) | Enriched Miracle-Growth compost microbial communities from Emeryville, California, USA - eDNA 5th pass 30_C BE-Lig MG (version 2)... ... | reverse complement strand
TCTCTATCCCTGCCCGCCATGACGTGGCGCGGCGGATGGACTGCGCGTGGCTGGCCCAGCTCGTCGCCGACCACCGGCTGAGCGAGGACGAGGCACACGAGATCGCGCGCGCGCTGGCCTATGACCTGGCAAAGGCGGCCTACCGGCTGTGACGGCGCGTCTTTCGCTCAGGCAGTTGCCCGCACTGACGAGCCGGATCGCCCCGCCGGCTTATGACCGCGCCGCACTCGCGGAGGGCGTGGTCCATCTGGGCCTCGGCGCCTTCAGCCGGGCGCATCTGGCCGCCTATCTCGATGCCGTCGCCGCCACGGGAGACAGGCGCTGGGGCATCGTGGGTGTCTCGCTGCGGTCGGCTAGCGTGCGCGATCGGCTGGCGCCGCAGGACGGACTCTACACGTTGCTGGTCCGGGATGGCGAGAGCGAGGATGCGCGCGTTATCGGAACGCTACGGCGCATTCTCGTCGCACCGGAAGGCCCCGAAGCGGTCGTCACCGCCATGGCCCAGCCGAGCGTCCATCTCGTCACGCTGACCGTCACGGAGAAGGGCTATGGCCTCAACCGGGCCGGCGGCGGCCTCGACCGCGGCAATGCCGGCATCGCTGCCGATCTCGCCGACCTTAGGACGCCGCGCACCGCGCCCGGCTTCATCGTCGCCGCGCTGGCCCGGCGGCGCGCGGCCGGCCTGCCGCCCTTCACCGCTGCGAGCTGCGACAATCTGCCACACAATGGCGCTCTACTACGCGACGCCGTCCTCGCCATGGCGCGTGCGCATGACGGCGCACTGGCGGACTGGATCGCGCGCGAAGGCGCTTTCCCATCCTCGATGGTCGACCGGATCGTCCCCGCAACGCCGCCCGAACGCATCGACCGTTTCGCGGCCACTCATGGCCTATGCGACGCCGCATTGATCGAAACCGAGCCCTTCACCCAATGGGTACTGGAAGCGCGCTTCGCGGGCGTGATGCCGGACCTTGCGCGGGCGGGCGTGACGCTCACGCAGGCTGTTGCCCCCTGGGAGGAAGCGAAGCTGCGCCTGCTCAACGGCGCTCATTCGGCCATCGCCTATCTGGGTGGGCTGGCCGGCATCGCCCATGTCCATGCGTTCGTCGACGATCGGCACCGCCGTGCCTTCATCACGCGCTTGTGGGATGAAAGCGCCGTCACGATCGCGCCGCCGCCCGAGCTTGATCTCGCCCGCTACCGCGCGGCACTGATGCACCGCTTCGCCAATCCCATGCTGCGCCACCGCACGGCCCAGATCGCGATGGACGGCTCGCAGAAGCTGCCGCAGCGCCTCGTCGCGCCGTTGCGGATCCGGCTGGCGGCCGGCCTCCCCTCGCCGGCGCTGGAACTGGCCATTGCCGCCTGGATGGTATGGCAGCGCGGCGTGGATGCGCGGGGCGAGCGCTTCACCGTCGACGATCCGCTCGCCGCCCGCACCGCCGCTCTCTGGCGCGAGAGCGCCACGGCCGCCATCGCGTGCCAGCGCCTGCTCGCACTGGGCGAGGTCTTCGGCTCGTTGGCGGCGCAGCAGCCCGATCTCGTCGCGCGGCTCAGCGACACCGTGACCCGGTTCCTCGCGCAAGGCCCGCTGGCCATGATCGCACCTCTCACCATCGGAAAGGACTGACCATGACGCAGACGCACATCGATCGCCGGCGGATGTTGGCCGGAACGGCAGGCGCCGCGGCGATGGCACTCACGGGCATGCCCACGCTCCGCGCCGCCACGCAGCGGCCGGCCGACAGCCTGGCATCGGCCGCCGAGAAAGCCGGCTGCCGCTTCGGCTCGGCCTTCAACGCCCTCCCGCGCGGCATCGAAAGTGCCTCCTATCTCAACCCCGGCTATGCCACGCTACTGGAGCGCGACTGCAACATCCTGGTCGCGGAAAATGAACTCAAATGGGCTGCCATACGGCCGGACGTGGACCGCTACGATTTTACGCGTTTTGACGGGATGATGGCCTATGCGCAGGCCCAAGGCATGGCGATGCGGGGGCACACGCTGCTCTGGCACAAGGCCAAATGGTTCCCGAAATGGCTCAACACGCTCGATTTCGGCACGCGCCCAGCCAGCCGGGCAGAGGACATCCTCGTCAGCCACATCCGCACGGTGACGGCGCGTTATGCAGGCCAGATCGTGAGCTATGATGTGGTCAACGAAGCCGTGGTGCCGGAGACGGGCGCGCTCGAAAAAACCGTGCTCTCCCAAGCCTTCGGCAGCGAGGCCGGCCTGCTCGACCGCGCCTTTCATGCCGCGCGGGAGCATGCGCCGGGCATCCAGCTCGTCTATAATGACTTCATGAGCTGGGAGCCCGGCCAGGAGGCGCATCGCGCGGGCGTGCTCAAGCTGCTGGAGGGATTCAAGGCGCGCGGCACGCCGGTCGACGCGCTGGGCGTCCAGTCGCATATCGAGATGTACACGCTCGATCCGGCGACTGGCCTGGGCCCGCATGACGAAAAGGGCTTCCGCGCCTTCCTCGATGAAGTGACGGGCATGGGTTATGATCTCGTCATCACCGAATTCGACGTGAAGGACAATGCGCTACCCATGGATGTCACCCGGCGGGATCACGGGGTGGCCGACTATGCCCGCGCCTATCTGGACCTCATGCTCTCCTATCCGCAGCTCAAGGATGTACTCTGCTGGGGGCTCAACGACAAATATAGCTGGCTACAAGGCTTCAGCCCGCGCGAGGACAAGGCCCCGTTGCGCTGTTGCCCCTATGATGGCGAAGGCAGGCCCAAGCTGCTGCGCCAGACCATCATAGACGCGTTTGCGGCGCGGGCGGCGCGAACCTAGGATTTTATCACCTTGGCGGACGCGGCACAGCCGCCTCCACCCGGCCGCCCATAAGATTGCCATCGGGCGGCCGGGAAGGAGCGCGCGTCGGCTGCCGGGTCGATTCTAAAGCGTCGGGCCGCTGTCTGGGCGCGGGGTAGCCCGTGGGCCCATCAGCAGCGGCGCGAGCCTGAGCGATATGGGCAGCCTTGCTGGCGTCAATTTGTATGAGTATATGCACAAAGGACTCGCTCATACCGGGAAGCCCCTTTGCCCATGACCACGCCCAAGCCTTCGTCTCAACTGCGCAGCCGCGCGTGGTTCGACAATCCCGACAATATCGACATGACGGCGCTCTATCTGGAGCGTTACCTCAATTTCGGCCTTAGCCTTGAGGAGCTGCGCTCGGGCAAGCCGATCATCGGCATCGCTCAGACGGGCAGCGATCTTTCGCCGTGCAACCGCCACCATCTCGTCCTGGCCGAGCGGCTGCGCGAAGGCATTCGCGAGGCGGGCGGCATTGCGCTGGAATTTCCGGTCCACCCCATTCAGGAGACCGGCAAGCGCCCGACCGCCGCGCTGGACCGCAACCTCGCCTATCTCGGCCTTGTGGAAGTGCTCTACGGCTACCCGCTCGACGGCGTGGTGCTCACCATCGGCTGCGACAAGACCACACCGGCCGCGCTGATGGCCGCTGCCACCGTCAACATCCCCGCCATCGCCCTCTCGGTGGGGCCAATGCTCAACGGCTGGTATCGCAACGAGCGCACCGGCTCGGGCACCATTGTGTGGAAGGCACGCGAGATGCTGGCGGCGGGCGAGATCGACGATGCCGAGTTCATCCGCCTCGTCGCCTCCTCCGCGCCTTCGACCGGCTATTGCAACACCATGGGCACGGCGACGACCATGAATTCGCTGACCGAGGGGCTTGGCATGTCGCTACCCGGCTCCGCCGCCATCCCCGCGCCCCATCGGGACCGCGCCGAATGCGCCTGGCGCACCGGCAAGCGCATCGTCGAGATGGTGCATGAGGACCTCAAGCCCTCCGACATTCTGACTCATGACGCCTTTCTCAACGCCATCGCAATCAACAGCGCCATCGGCGGCTCGACCAACGCACCGATTCACCTGACCGCCGTGGCGCGGCACATGGGCATCGACCTGCCGCTCAAGACCTGGCAGGCGCATGGGCTCGACGTGCCGCTGCTCGTCAACCTGCAACCGGCAGGCGAATATCTGGGCGAGGACTTTTATCGCGCCGGCGGCGTGCCTGCCGTGACGAGCCAGCTCATCAGCGCCGGGCTCATCCGCGAGGATGCCCGGACCGTGAACGGCCGCACCATCGGCCAGAACTGCCGGGGTGTGCCAATCGAGGATGAGCGCGTGATCCGGCCGTTCGACCAGCCGCTCAAGGCAGCGGCGGGCTTTGTGGTGCTCTCGGGTAATCTCTTCGACAGCGCAATCATGAAGACCAGCGTCATCTCCGAGGAGTTCCGCGCGCGCTACCTCTCCAATCCTGACGATCCCGATGCGTTTGAGGGGCCAGTGGTCGTGTTCGACGGGCCGGAAGATTATCATGCGCGCATCGACGATCCGGCCAGCGCCATCACGCCGGACACGCTGCTGGTGATGCGCGGCACCGGGCCGATCGGCTATCCCGGCGCGGCCGAGGTGGTGAACATGCGTCCGCCCGCGCACCTGATCCTCGACGGTGTGCATTCGCTGCCGTGCCTGGGCGACGGGCGCCAGTCGGGCACGAGCGGCAGCCCGTCCATCCTCAATGCCAGCCCCGAGGCTGCGGTGAACGGCAATCTCGCGCTGCTACGCACCGGCGACCGCGTACGCATCGACCTCAGGGCCGGCACCGCCGACATTCTGGTGAGCGAGGAAGAACTGGCCCGCCGCCGCGCAGAATTGGAGGCGCAGGGCGGCTATCCCTATCCCGCCTCGCAAACGCCCTGGCAGCAGATCCAGCGTGCGCTCGTCGGCCAGCTCGGCGACGGCGCGATCCTGGAGGGCGCGGAGGACTATCAGCGCATCGCGCAGACCAAGGGCCTGCCGCGGGATAACCACTAGCGACAATCCACTCCTGACTGAGCACAGCCCGTGCTGCTGCGGGGGCGGGCGCACGGGCGGCTAAGGCATTGGCCAGGCCTGATGCCTCTGTTTGTCCGGACAAATCCTAAATAAGCTGCTGGCTATGCCGGAGAGCCCGGCCGGGGCCCCGCTCAGTCGTCGGAACGGCGCGTCGCGTTGCTAACGCTGCTGTCGTGCCCGCTCTTGTCACTGAAGAAGGCGAGTGCAAACAGGCCACAGCCCAACGTCACGGAGAAAAACACGCCCAAAATCGTCGCCACAACCGTGTGCGCGGTGAGCGTCCCGACGCTGCCGAGGAACACCAAAGCGGCAATGACGACCAGCACCGCCGCAAGGACGATCCATTTCATCATGCGTTGAAACTGCTGCCGGGCGTCCTGATTGCTGCTCATGCGACTCTCCCTAGCACAGCCGCGCATCTTGTGCCGCCGCTATTCGTCCATTGCTGCGACATCCGGCCTGTTTTGCCGTACCCTGTGACCTCTAATCACTGGCGCATTTTCAGGATGGCAGATGGGCGGCCGCGTTCCGGATCGCCGCGCACCGAGCATGGGCGACAGCGCGCCGCCTTATTGGGGCCGCAAACTCAGAACCACCTGATCCGGATCGGAGCGGTCAACATGCACGCCCGGTGTCAGTTCCAGGAAGGCAAGAAATGACTCCGTATCGTTGGACCTGAACTCGCCGGAGAAGCGCGCACTGGCGAGTTTCTTGTCCGTCACGACAATCTGCACACGGTTATAACGGTTGAACTCCTGAGCAATCTCGGAAAGCGGCTCATCCTCGAACGACAGTTGGCGTGCACGCCAGAGAGTCACTTCGGACATGTCCGCCTCGCTCACCCGGGGGCTTGCGAAGTCCTGCTGCATGTCGGCGCGGTATCCGGCGAGCACAAGAACGTCGCCCGCCCCCGGGTGCGGCGCTTTCGCGGCAGCGGCTGAACGCTGGAACTGTGCGTCCGACTGCCGGCCTACCAGAACCTTGCCCTCCATCACCACCACATGAACCCCCTTCTCATCGCGCTCCACGTTGAATTTGGTGCCGACGGCCTGGGCGACGGTGTGGTCGGTATAAACGCGAAACGGGCGAGTCGGATCGTGCGCAACCTCGAACAGCGCTTCGCCCTTCAGAAGATCGATTCGCCGCTCCTCTCCGGCTAAGGTCACACGCAGGCTGGAATTCGTGTTCATATGCACGATGGAGCCGTCATCGAGAACGACCGAGCGCTGCTCCCCTCTCGTGGTGTCGTAGGTGATCGCCGTTTCACTTCCCCAGAGACCGGGCCAGGACGGCACAAGATAGGCCGCGCTTACGATCATCAGCAGCAGCGCCGCCGCCACGGCAAACCAGCGGGGGCGAAAGCCGGGCTTTATTGGGTGGAGTGTAGCAGAGCCCTCCTTGGTCATGTCATCATTCGACGCGGCCGGATGGGGGATTTGCGCGAAAAGTGGAATGACCTCCGGCGCATGCGCGGCGAGTAGCGCGTCGACGGAAATCCGGCCGGCGCCGTCCACCATCTCCATTCCGCCCAATATGCTTGCGGCATAGAGCAACTCGTCCACATGGACGGGCGATGCGACAAGCCACTGGGCAAGATGCCGCCGCTCCGCCTCGGAAAGGAAGCCCGCATCGAGACGCACGGCCCAGTCGGCCGCTTCCTCGGCGATCTGACGATTGGGGACACCGTTGGTCATGGGATTTCCCGTTGGAGGACCGTGCGGCACTGCAAGAGCGCGCGGGTCAGATATTTGTGCACGGTATGCGGTGAAATGGCGAGCCGCTCTGCAATTTCCTGATGTGAGTAGCCATCCCGTTTACGCAGAAGCAGCACTGCCTGACAAAGCGGAGGCAATTCGGCAAGCGCCTTCTCCAGCATCTGAATTTCGGAGCGGTTCTCCATCTGATCGCAGAAGCGCCCGCCATCGCCCTGCACCAAAACCGCCTCCGCTGTTTCGGGATCGAGCGTCACCGGCTGCTTGCTCCGACGCAGCATGAACTCGCCGACGAGGTTGAACGCTATACGGAAGAGATAGGATTCCGGCTTGTGGATCAGCTCTGCCTGAGGAACGCGGCAAAGGCGCATATAGGCTTCCTGCGCAATATCCTGCGCATCGGCCGGATTTCCCGTGCGCATTTCGAGAAAACGCAAGAGACGTGGCGCATAGTGGCGCATGACGCTCCCGAACCGTTCACCCGTGCCGGGCAGGTGCTCCGGCGGCGCGGTGGCAGGGGAGGCATCCGTCTTGTCCTTTTCGGTCTCTCTGGCCACTCCGCACTCCGCCGCGCCTGACGTTCCGAACCATTGCAGACAGCGCAACACATGTCTGCAGCGCTTAAGAGCGTTGCGCATGAGGTATCTGGGTATAACCAGATTGACAAAAGCAGCCGAAATGCGGTCGCATAGCCAAAATGCTGCGGCCTCCGTACCCAAAATGGCCACGGTGACCGCTCTTCAAATAAGGCCTGAGCCATCAACTGGACGGGGCATGAGGGGAGGATCATAGGCACATGGCGCTGCGCCGCTTACGCTGCTCGCTTGCCAGTGCCTCATTCGCGCGGATGTTGCTGCTCGCAAGCGCCCTTGTGGCGACGCCAGTTCCGGCACCCGCACAGGCCGCCGCGCCGGATGTCCCCGGCCAGGACGCGCTCGTCGACATCTCCATTCCCGAGCAACCCATGTCGACAGCCCTGCAGGCCTTTGCCCGTCAGGTCGGCAAGCAGATCGTCTTCTATTCGAAAGACGCCCAGCGCCTGCGGGCCCGTGCCCTTCACGGACGCTTCTCTGAGCGGGACGCGCTCAGACGTATCCTGCTCGGCTCTGGCCTGGACTTCATCTACGTCAACGCGCGCACCATCGGCATCGGCCGACGGGACGCGAATGGGCGCTTCATCTTTTCTTCCGGCGCGTTCGGCCAGGAGAATGAGCAAGAGCAGGACAACGAGGAGGCGTCCCGCCCAATCGTCGTGACCGGCCGTCTGCTTGATGCCGAACTCTCCTCCGAAGCCAAGCACAAGGCCGACCGAATCCTCGACGTGCTGACATCGGACCAGGCAAGCCAATTGCCGGATAAAAACGTCGCGGAGACGCTCGCGCGCATTCCGGGTGTCGCTCTCTTCCGCAATGGCGAAACGGGCGACGGGGCCTTCGTCTCCATCCGCGGCCTCGATTCCGCGCTCTCACTCATCCAGTTCGATGGGGTCAACGCGGCGCAGGTGAACTATTACAGCCGCGGCGTACCCCTGGAAGGCATCACCTCGGACAATGTTCAGGAAATCCGGATCTTCAAATCCCCCCTGCCCGCCGATGAAGGCTCGGGCGTGGGGGGCGCCGTCAACATCATCTCCAGGACACCGCTGAGAGACAAGCGCTCGCAATTCAGGGTGGACGGCGCCGTCAACTACAGCGATTTCTCAAGAAAGCCCGGCTTCGACGGCAGCTTCTCCGTCACGCGGCTCTTCAACGACCGGTTCGGGATCAATCTGTCGGCCTATGTCCGTCGCCGCTTCACCTATAATTACGAGATCGCCGACGATTTCATCAATCTAGCCTATATCGACGGCATTCCGGACGCCAGCGGCAGAACGATTCCGGCGCGCGAGCTCTTCGACCTGGGCCTTGTCTCGCAGGCCAATTATCGCAGCTTCCCCTCCGGTTTCTTCAGCCCGGCGCAACTGTTTTTCGAGGATCACAGCTACCAGCTTCAGGAGCAGATGCGCGACACGCTGTCGCTTTCGGGCACGATCGACTGGCGCCCGGCCGAGCACACGCTGCTCACACTCAGCGGCCGGTACAGCCGAACCCGGATCCACGGCAACGAATGGGAAATTGCGTTCGACGAGGATGTCGGCGCCTTCGCCCTGCAGGGTGATCGGCTCGTCGCCACGATGACCGACCTTGAGCTGGACTTTAATGCACAGCTGGAAGATTCGGTCGATTCCAATGCCATCCTTCAGCTCCGGGGTCGAACGGACACGGGCCCCTGGACCATCGATTGGCAGGCGAGCTACGCCACGGCCCAATCCATCAATCCGCAAACGGACATCGAGTTCAGCTCGAATAACCGGTTCGATCGCGGACGGACACCGCCACTCACCTACCAACCATTCAGTTTCAAGCACGCCTTCATGCCCGTGCCTAACCTCGCCATCATGCGCGATGCCGGCTTTGCGGCCGGAGCGGCCAACCTGCTCGACAACACCGAGAATGTCGGCTTTCGGCAATATGAAATGACGCAGCGGAACGACCGTTATGCCTTCAAGGCCGATATCGTCTATCGGCCGCAGATCAGGCTGCTGGGCGGCACGTTGGACAGCATTGCGATAGGCGGGAAGTTCGAGCGGTCGGACCGCTATACCTTCTTCGATTATTATCAGTCGGCAGCAACAAGGCTGAACGTCGACGGGTCATTCAGTGGATCAAGTCCCGGCAACGCCCTGGGCACGCCCTTGAGAGCGTTCGCGCCGCTCCTGAACATCGGCGAAGCGGACCTTGCACAGATCGGCCATCCGCTGGCGCCGCTCGGCGTCCGGACGATTCCCCGGTTCGGCGAACGCGAATGGCGCGACTGGGCGCAGCGCGCTTTGGACAGCTTCCTGGCGGCCGACGCCCCTTATTATTCGCGCGATTTCTTCGATGGGCAGGAAGATATTTTCGCCGGCTATCTGCAAGCGACCTTCGAAGCAGACCGGCTGACTGTCATTGGTGGCGTGCGGTTCGAGCAATATCGCGGGGCGTTCGCAACGCCTCTCAGTTTTATCGGACAACTCCAGCTCATCTCGAGCGAGAGCGTTCGCCTGCTCGATCTCGGCCAGCCAGGCGTGGCACTGGATGTGGTGCGCACGCATGCCCGGAACCGGGAAGTCCTGCCGCGTGTGACCGCGCGCTACCAGGTGGCAGATAATTTCCAGGTCCGCTTTGGCGCGGGCATATCACTGGCGCGCCCGACCTATTCGCAGCTTGGGCGCGCCTCCACGGTCAATATCGCCATGGATATTGAGAATGATGGCGGCGGTGCCATTCTGCCCAGCGTCCAGGACGTCGCGGGCGCGGTTGCTGCGGGCGGCATCAAGCCGGAGCAGATCAGGAATGTCGTGTTCAATGTGCGCAACGGCAATCCCAAGCTGAAGAATACACGATCGTTCAATCTCGATCTCTCGGTCGAGTGGTATCCCACCCGCGGCACATCGCTCTCGCTGGGTCTTTTCCACAAATATCTGCGCAACTTCATCTTCATTGGCGCGGAATCGTCGGACAACACGCTCGACACGGCCTTCGTCGAAACGCTGATGGCGCCGGAGGCCGTCCAGCTGCTCGCACCCGTGGGCGGCATCGAGGCGCTGGCCGGCGATCGCTACAATGCCACGGTCAGCTTCAGCCAACCGATGAATGGCCCCGGCGCTACGCTGATCGGTGCGGAAATCGGCGTCAATCACCGCTTTTCATGGGCGCCCGGCTTCTTGCGCTATTTCGGCTTCTCCGGAAATCTGACCCTCCTGCGCAGCAAGGCGGAGTTCGTGGTCAACCGGATGCTGAACAATACGGACGCCATCGTCGCCCTGGGCCATTACAAGCCCGGCGACAAATTGCGGCGTCACACCAGCTTCTATCGCGCGCCGGAATTCAATGGCAACGCCTCTTTCTTCTTCGACAATGGACGGGTCGATGCCAATCTTTCGGCCAGCTATCAGGCCCAATCCTTTCGATCCGTCGGCGATTTCGGCGTCGATCGCTTCACCGGCGCCTATACCCAGCTCGATTTCTTCCTCGGCTACCGGCTGCCCAGGCCGCTTTCCAACATCAAGCTGTTCTTCGAAGTCGCCGATCTCACCGATGGCGGCTGGAAAGCCGCGGATGTCCAGAGCGTCGGCAAGGGATACGGGGTCTATGACGGTGCGTCGTTCAACGGCCGGGAGTTCCGGCTTGGGCTGAGAGGGCGCTTTTAGCGTGGGCCGACCGGGGACCGGCTGCGCAATTCGACTGCACAATGAGTTTTGATGATCGAACCAAGGAGAAAAGAGGATGCACGTTAAACTGACATTTGCCCTGGCTCTTGCCGGAACGGCGGCCATGGCGCCGGCCCAGCCGGAGCGACCGGCCGGCTATCTGGCAGCCGGGGAATTCGACGTGACGCCGGTGCTCGAAGCGGCCCCACGTCCGGGCGATCCGCGCTATGAGACCGATCGGGACATCTTCCGCGATACCCGCTCGATGGTCGGCACGCCACGCTATGCGCTGGCGGAGAGTGATGTGGACTTCAGCCCCGCCTCCATGCTGCGTAATTTCAGTTGCGCGGCCGGCGTCGCACTGACGCCCGAAAACGCGCCACGGCTCCTGAGGGTGCTCCAGCGCGCCACCATGGACACCGGCATGCAGAGCGGCCGGGCCAAGGATGTTTACAAGCGCGAGCGGCCCTATGTGGTCGACCAGGGGCCGAGCTGCCAGCCGCCCGAACAATTGATGGACCGCCGCACCGGCCGCATGAGCTATGATTATCCCTCCGGCCACACTACGGGCGGTTGGACCTGGGCACTGGTGCTCGCCAGCGTCATGCCCGAACGGGCGCAGCAAATCCTGCAACGCGGCCGGGCCTATGGCGAAAGCCGCTATATCTGCGGGGCACATAATCACAGCGCGGTCGAAGCGGGCTTCCTTGCGGCGACGGCGACCATGACCGTGGTGCAGACCAAGCCGGCCTATCAGGATGATCTGAAGGCGGCGCGGGCAGAGGTCGCCGCGCTGCGTGCCGCCGGCACGGCGGCGCCAGCCAATTGCGAGGCGGAGAAAGCGCTCATCGAGCAGCCCATTCTCTCCAATCAGACCGCAAACCCGGCGCCCTGACGAGACGAGTGCGGGGCGGACAAAGGTGCCGCCCCGCCCCGCTCGAAAGCAGCCTTCGCCGCGAAGCCAGAAAGCATCCGTGCTCCTGCGCAGGCAGGAGCACGGGATCAGAATGAGGGCGTCAATCGGCGCTTTCGAGCAAATGGGCAGCCGCGCGGTGCACATGTTTCTCCACCGTGCTCAGCGAGACGCCCAGCCGCGTCGCAATGTCGCCATGCTTCATACCCTCCAGCCGACGCAGGATGAAGATCGTGCGCGTCCGCTCGGGAAGTTCCTGCAGGCTGGCCGCCACGCGGCTCACTTCCTGCCGGGATTCCAATATCCGATCGCACGGGAAGACGCGCGGATCCACGATGTCGGCATCGATGGGCTGGTGCGCGCCGCGTGAGCGGGCCTTGTTGCGCCGCGTCCAGTCGACGAGCACGCTGTTCGCGGTTTCGAAGACATAGCATTGCAGGGCCTGCATGTCGTTGATCGTCCCCCGGCGGAACAGCCGGAGCAGGACCTCGTGAGCAAGATCCTCGGCCTCCTCCGGTTCACGTAGGCGCCGTGCGAAATAGCGCACCAGTGCGGCCCTGAACTCTGCGGCTTTCGGCTGGAAATGTGCGCCCGTCCCTGTCCGCGAGACACAGTTTCTCGACCTCGCGTCGAGCCCCTCAACACAAGCCATGCTCCCTCCCGGCGCGAACGTCTTTTCGTTCCCGCTGGGGTGCGTTCGCTAAGCCTATAGAGGGCGCGACGAGGGTGTTTTGGGTATGCGCCGATCAGCGCAGGCGTTCGACCTTCAGGGTTCGGCCCAACTCGGTGAGGCGCATGCGGTATCCGCCAAAGCCCGACCGCCAGATCTCGACGGCGACCGGCGCATCGGCAGGGAGGTCGACAACTTGCATGTCGCTCTGGATCTGTCGCCAGACCTGGCCATTGCCCAGTCGCATCTCGAGACGATTGAGAGGGGTGCGCTGGGACGAAATGATGGTGGCTGCGAAACGCTGCGCCTCCTCGGCGGCGGCACGCGGTGCGCCGGTGCGCCGCGCGGCCTGTTCGGCACCCAGCGTTTCCATGCCTGGCGGCATCGTCGGCTGGGTCGCAATCCCGGGCTGCGCAGCTGCGGAAGGCGTTTCCAGATCGCGTTCGGCGCGTGCCAGGGCCGCCTGGGTTTCCGCGAGCAGCGTGCGCAGACAGGCCACGCGCTCGGCCCCCGCCAACGAAGCGCAGCGATCGGCATCATCCTGCGCGGCGGCAGGCTGGGGCGCGGTTCCCAAAACCAAGAGCGTGCCCAGCCCGGCGCTTAGAGAACAGAATCCGGCATATCGTTTCGCGGCCATTCCACCTCTCCCATTCACGCATTGCGACGCATGATTCGCATCCGGCTATCATGGATTCTGCCCCGAGATAAAGGCGGGAAACCGCCGCGTAGCCGCCATTTTCTCGCGTCTGAAATTTTTTGAAGCAGCGGTTACGGCTTTTGAAAAACGCTGCGTCCTTGCCCTGTGGAACGACAATTTTTCATGGGGAGGAACCGAAGAATGAGACTGAACACTGTGGTCATGCGCCAGCTTGGCACTGTGCGCGCGGCGGCGCTGACGAGCGCCGGATTGATGACCTTGGCGGCGGCGCCCGCGCTGGCGCAGGAGAGTGGGCAGACGGAGGCCGCCTCCCCCGACGCGATCGTCGTCACCGGGTCGCGCATCGTGCGCCGCGATTTCCAGGCTAACAGCCCCATCGTGACGCTGGAATCCGAAACCTTCGAAAATGTGAGTACCGTCGCCATTGAGACGGTGCTGAACCAGTTGCCGCAGTTCGTGCCGGCGCTGAGCCAGTTCGAGACGATGGACGTGCAGAACAGCGCGACCAGCACACCGGGCGCGTCCACGGTCAACCTGCGCGGCCTCGGCTCCAACCGCAATCTCGTGCTCATCGATGGCCGGCGCGGGCAGCCGATCAACGGCTCGCTCATTGTGGACATCAACTCCATTCCCTCGGCCGCGGTGCAGCGCGTCGAGGTCATCACGGGCGGCGCCTCGGCCGTCTATGGCGCGGATGCCGTAAGCGGTGTCGTCAACTTCATCCTCAAGAAGGATTTCGACGGCTTCGAGTTCGGCTCGCAATATGGCCTGACGGAGAAGGGCGACGCGGCGGAATTCCGCGTGTCGGCCCTCATGGGGGCCAATCTCGGCAATGGCCGGGGCAATGTCATGTTCGGGATCGAGCATGCCTCGCGCGGCGCGGCCTATAGCCGTGACCGCAAGTTCTTCCGCGATGGCTGGGCTGATCCGGCATCGACCTATGGTCGGGCCTCGCGCCTGAGCGACGTCTACTGGACGCCCAACCCCCACGCGAGCTGGGGCGAGAACAGGCCGAGCCAGGCCGCCGTGGACGCCGTCTTCGGCGGGCCAGGCGGCAATCGCTCCGGACCGTTCTTCTTCAATGCAGACAACAGCGTCTATCAGGATCGCGGCATCGGCTACACGCACTATAACGGCCCGCTGATGGTGGACGAAGCGGGCGCGCAGACGCTCATCAACAGCTATGTGGCGCCCGGCGCTTCGTCCGGCGACATCGCCTACCGATATCTCGATAATTCCGCCACGCCCGTGCTGCGCGAGAACCAGCTGGGCACGATGATCTCCAACCCGTTGCAGCGTTATTCGGCCTTTGGCCGGATCGGCTACGAGCTGACCGATTCCATCTCCTATTTCGCCCAGGCGAACTTCACTGACACGCGCAACAAGACGCGCCGCGTCTGGTCGCCGGCCGCGGGCGGCTGGGCCGTCGTCATTCCGCATGGCAGCGGGCTTTACGAGCCTTCGCTCAATGAGGATGGCACGACCAACCGGGACTATCAGGCAGGCGGCGTCTATGGGCTGAACTGCGGCCCGACCGGCGGATGCACCAATTCGGAGGTGTGGCCGGTGCCGACAGAGCTGGCCGCGCTTCTCGCATCGCGTCCGGATCCCGACGCGCCGTTCGTTCTGGAAAGCCCGGCGCTTCGGCAGATCGGCGATCGCGGCATCGACAACAACACCACCATCTATCAGATCACCACGGGCTTCGAAGGCAAGCTGCCGGTCAGCGACTGGACGTTCGAGGCCTACGTCTCGCATGGCCGCACGCGCGTCGTGTCCTCGATGGCCGGTACCGTCTCGGTGAGCAACCTGCGGGCGCTCGCCTCCGCGCCTAATTATGGGCGCAATGCCAGCATCACCGGCAACACTCTCATCAATCCGGAGGGTTTCGGCGGCAAGATCATCCGTTGTAGCTCGGGCCTGCAATATTTCGATGTCGCCAAGACTCTGACGGATGACTGCATCCGGGCCATCGAGGGGCGGATGACACACGTCACCACGCTGAGCCAGCAGATCGCGGAAGCCAACGTCCAGGGCAGCCTCTTCAATCTGCCGGGCGGCGAGGCCCGCGCAGCCTTCGGTGTCAGCTACCGCGAAAACGACTTCGACTATCATGTCGACAAGCTCGAGCAGGTACAGAACATCGCCGATCTGCCGGCCGGCCTGTTCGGCTCCGGCTCCACCAACGGCAAAATCTCGTCTAAGGAGATCTACGGCGAAGTGCTGCTGCCGCTGGTGGCTGACCTGCCGCTCATCAAGAAGTTCGAGCTGGATCTGGGCTATCGCTATTCGGACTACAACATCGTTGGCGGCCTGAGCACCTACAAGATTCTGGGCGATTGGCAGGTGGCCCGCTTCCTGCGCATTCGCGGCGGCTACAATCTGGCCACGCGCGCCCCCAACGTCGGCGAGCTTTTCCAGAGCGACACGACAACGGTGGTCGCCAGCTCGGTCGGCGATCCCTGCCTCGCCAACACGGCTGCGGCCTATGGCAACAATCCCAACAACGCGGACCGGCAGAAGGTCATCGACCTCTGCAATATCCTGATCGATGACCCAACGTCCGAATATTCTCAGGATCCGCTGAACTACCGCGCAACGGAGACGCCCGGCGGCATCGCCCTGGGGGACATCACCGGCAATAAAGATTTGAGGCCGGAGGAGGCGAAGACGTGGACGCTCGGCGCGGTTCTCTCCTCGCCCTCGGATCATCCGCTGCTCTCGCGCTTCACTCTGGCGGTCGATTATTACAACATCCATGTCGACGGCACGATCGGAACGCTCAGTTTCGACGAGACCTATCGCCAGTGCTTCGATCCGCAGTTCAATCCCAATTACGACCCGCAGAACCCCTTCTGCCAGCGCATCCGGCGCCAGCAGGGTACGGGCGATTCCGGCTCCATTGGCCTGGTCAACGTTAATCGCGGCATGCTGGAGACGGCGGGCTTCGACGTGCAACTGAACTGGTCCGCCAGAATGCGGGATCTGGGCATCGGCGCACCCGGCACGCTGGGTCTGTCCATCCTGGCCAACTATGTCAGCTTTAATCGCGTGCAGGCCGTCAAGGGCGGGCCGGTCGACGATTTCACCGGCACCGGCACATCATTCCGCTACCGGCTGAACACGTCGCTCTCCTATCGGAACAATCTCTATTCCATCAATCTGCGGCATCGCTTCCTGCCGGGGCAGCCGCATCCGGCGAGCATTGCCGATCCCGCTACGACATCGCGGGGGCCGGGCGACTATCACATCTTCGATCTGAACGGCACGCTGAAGGCTTTCGAGAATATCGACCTTCGCTTCGGCATCGACAATCTGTTCAATCGACAGCCGATGATCACCTCGAGCAGTCCCACCAACAGCGGTGTCGGAACGACCAGCTCGGGCTATTACGATGTGCTGAGCCGCCGCTTCTATATCGGCGTGACGGCGCGCCTCTGAGCCCGTTCCGCGCGCATGGTGCGATCCCGCGTGGAGCGCACCATGCGCGTTTCATGGCAGTACCTCGACTTGCGACGGCCCCTTTCTCCCGGAGGCCGTCGTTTTTTTGTCAGCCGGGCTGGAGCCCCGGCACCACAACGCGATCGCGGACGAATTGCGTCAGCACCCATTTCTCACCACTTTGCGGCGGACGCCCGGCGTGCAGCGTGCGCGTATCGCCCACGCCGCCTGGGCGGACATTCACGAAGAACATGGCATCACCCGCACGCCCCTTGTGACGGAGCGCGAGGCGCGGAAACTCCGTGGTGCCACCGCTGTAATCGTCGTTGAGATAGAGCAGAAAGGTCACGACACGCTGGCCGTTGCGTGCAATGTCCTGTGCATATTCGGGGATTTGCGGATCGACGAAATCATAATGATCCTCAAAGGCCTGACCGGCGGAATAATGCAGGACGGCGGCCGGCTCGAGATGGGCGAACGGCGTGCCGACGGCGGCCGCAATCCGCATCTGCATCATGATCTGCGCAAGATCGGTGTCCAGCAGGCTGAACAAGGCCGCGGAATTGGTGCGCTCCCCAGTCTGTTCGACACTCCCTGTGTGAGGATTATAGACCTCCGCGCGAGACAGGCGCCCGCACGCCTGAGCCATCAGCCAGGCACACAGGCGCGGGGACGCAAAGCCGGCAAAGGCCCGCACCAGCGGATCGCCATGGACGTCACGGCCCGGCGGCGGAGTCAGCCAGGCCCCCAGATCAATATCGGCACGCAGCGCGCCCCACAGAGCGCGCTCTGGCTCTGCGGCGGCAGCGCGCGCGGCAAGGTCCGGGTCCGTGCACAAGACCCTCAGGGCGCCCCGGGCGCGCGGCGAGCCAAGCTCGGCGGCGTACTGAAGCCAATGGAGCGCCTCACCCCAGTCTTGGGTGCAATGAATCCCCGCTCCGGAGAGAATGGAGACCAGATCAGCCGAAAGCGCGTCACCATCGCTCGCCGTTTCCCTCAGCAGCGTGACGCCCTGCGGGCCCAGCAGCGGCGCGCGATCACCCAGAAGAATGCGCAGGCCCACTGTGCGCTTTGCCAACAGGTCGCCGCCCGCCGCAGCGCGCGACAAGAGTGCGATAGCCTGTATATGCTGCCCCGCCTCATCCAGCGCGGCAGCCTCACGACATGCCGAAGAAGCAGCGCCGTCCTGGGGAGACTGCCTGCCGCCCGGGCTTGGCTGAATTGCCGGATGGTCCTCCCCCAAGATCGCGTCTCTCCCTTTCTGCGCCGACCGCTGCCCCCACTTGCGCAGGCGATCGCCCCATATTGATACGCGGTCACAGCCCGGTCGCCAACGGCCGAAGATGAACGCTGGCACACAAATACGGGCGGTAGGGCACTCTTCCCCGGACGCGCGGAAGCCTGTCCCAAAGCCGGACCGGAGATCCGAGAACCAGCATCGACCGGGAAATTGACAAGGACGATAGCCGCCTCGCCTCATCCGGGAGATTTTCTGGGGCACTCGCTATGATCTGGTATTTAATGCCTATGAGGCAGCGCGATACCTAGGCCCCGCGCGGGTCAGCAGCTATCCTAGGGACAGATAACAGACCTACAGGCGCTCTATCGAGATGAGAGCACATAGGCTTTTGTCCGCGTACGTTTGTACCGGACACCTGCAAAGCCATTGTCTCTAACATTCTCTAGGGGCTTCAACGCCCTAGAGTAATGGTACCCAGAAGAGCTTGACTTGTGCTCAGACAAGCAACTGATCTGACAAGAAGAATCATCAATCGTTTTGATCTCCGAAGCCCCCTATAGCACATTCTTTATTCGTGGAAAAGGCTGGATGTACTTGGACGCTAAGTTCGAGTCCTCACTGGTGCTTACACTCAGCCGCCATGATAATGCGCTTACACCCGCCCATCGGCACTGCACTCTCTTATCTTCGACAGTAATTGTGCGCGGTCACTGCGCGTCGGTTGCACTCGCGAGCTTGCGCGGGCCTCAGCGAAAGTGAATCCGGCGAATCGGCTCAGTGCTGTTTTATTATTCACAACTCCTGCCTGGCCCGCTTAGGTGAACGCATGGCTTCAATGACCCCAAATCCAGAGCCGCCTAGAACCAAACCCAAAGAAAGGCCGCTCGCGCTGGATGATGCTTTGGCGCTCGCGGCGTATAATCAGAATTCGGAGAACTTCCGCTCGCTCAACACGCTGATGTGGCAAATTCCACTGATCGCGATGACCTTGACTGGAGGATTATGGTTCGGCGTGTCGAAGGTCGAAGGCATGCCAGGATTGCGGATCGCATTGCTTCTCCTGGCGGGCGCCTGCGATCTGGGGCTAATAGTCGTTCTCGAACGATTGCGCTTCATCATGGGCCGATATTTGGCTTGGCTTCAGTTCGGCAACCCAGCCGGCTTCGTTGATGCAATCGGTACTAGCCGCTGGACAGGTGATCAGACGGTCAAGAGGACCTTTCAGATCATGTTAGCATCTGCCGCCTTGATCAGTTTCCTGCTATTGGTCGGCCCAATGATACAATCAGCTTTTTCCGTAAAAGACGATCCACGCGCGGCAGCCATCGCTTGGTACGATGCGCACGCAGCCTCGTTAGCGGATGGCTATGAGGGGCTGAGCGCGGAGGAAACGCACCCACAGCTGTTCGCACAGGTGAGTGGAAAGCTCCCTCTGCGAATCCTCGATATAGGCGCCGGAACCGGTCGTGATGCGGCGGCGCTGGCGGCACTTGGCCATGACGTCACAGCCGTCGATCCATCCGCAAAGATGTTGCGCGTGGCGAAAGCGCTGCACGCAAATAGCGAAGTCGCCTGGGTCAACGACGCGCTTCCGGACCTGAGCCGGGAAACGGGACAAAATGATATCATCTTGCTCAGCGCGGTCTGGATGCACGTGCCACCTGCCGACCGAGTGCAGGCCTTCGACCGGCTGGCCGAGCTGTTGGCTCCCGGTGGTAGCCTCTATATTACGCTTCGCCTCGGTCCCGCCGAACCTGCTCGTGGTGTCTGGAGCGTAGACACGGAAGAAATCCGTACACTTGCTGCCGCGCATCGCCTTCAGTTCAAGGATCTCGGTCGTCGCCCAGATCTGATGGGACGCAATGAGGTGAACTGGCAGGCACTCCTTGTCACCCGGCCGAAATAGTCGGCGGCGCAAGCAAAACGGCCGCACGCATGGCAGAAATCTATCGGAGGCCGCGAATTGCCGCGGTGACTGCTTTCCAGTCAGGTTCCTGCGTCATGTGACACCAGGAAAAGCGTAGCGCGCCATCGATCCTGTCGCCCGCAAGGCCCATGGCGACTAGCACGTGGCTCGGATCGTAGCTCGCCGAAGTGCATGCGGACCCGTTCGACAGCGCCATCTGATCTTTGAGAACGAGCATAACTGCCTCGGAATCGAGGCTGGGAAAACTCAAATTGATTATCGATGCCAAGCAATTGTCCTGCGAACCGTTGATTTCGGCGCCGAGTGGCTGGAATGCGTTGAGAAGATGTTCCCGTATCTCCATACACCGCCCTCGGCGTTTGTCAGCGTCGCGCGCGGCTGCGGCGCACGCGGCTCCGAATGCAGCGATCAGTGCGACCGGCAATGTCCCTGGGCGTAATCCGCGTTCCTGCCCGCCACCATAGGTAAGGGGCGCGAGCGGCACCTTTGTGGGCCCCCGACGAACAATCAGCGCGCCGATCCCTTTGGGCGCGTAGAGCTTGTGGCCGGATACGCTGATCATGTGGATATTGGGACTGGCTAACGGGACTACGTGCTTGCCGAAGCTTTGCGCAGCATCAACGTGAAAGAACGTATCTGTACCGGTCAGGCCCGCCGCAATCGAGTCGATCGGCTGGAGAGTGCCAGTCTCGTTGTTGGCGTGCATTACCGATACGAGCAAGGTATCGGATCTGACTGCGGCGAGAACCGCATCGGCACTCACTCGGCCATCCGACGCCGGTTTTACGAATGTCACCTCGAAGCCTTCAACTGCAAGGGCCTCCATCGGCTCGAGGACCGCCTTGTGTTCAATGGCAGTGGTAACGATGTGTCGCCTCCCGGCGGCTACGCCATGTCCGCGCAGGCCGAGAATCGCCAGGTTGTTCGCTTCAGTTGCGCCGCTGGTAAAGATCACCTCGTCAGCGCGCGCCCCGGCCAGTGCGGCGACCTGGGCGCGTGCCGCCTGAACCGCCCGCTTGGCCTGCGCGCCAAACTCATGGGTGCGGCTCCCCGCATTGCCATATTCAAGATCGGTGAAGCGCAGCAGGGCCTCGCGGGCTTCCGGATCGATGGGGGCGGTTGCCGCGCAGTCGAAATAAGCTGTCATTTCTCAAACAAAGTATGTTTCCTGTTTGACAAACAGTGCCACAACGGAGAGGGTGCGTCCAGAGGGAGCATGCGTTGGCACGGGTATGGTAGCAGGATTCGAATACGCCTTTCCGGCGATCCGGGGCATTCAAGCCAGCCGTGAGTTCTACGTCTCGATGTGTCCGCTTCGGCTGCTGCCAAAGCTCTTCCTCTTCAACGAGGATGAGATGGTACCCGAGCTTCGCGCGCAACGCCAGCTGAACAAGGCGCGGTTGCCAGAAATGGCGCGTTATGTTCTGGAAAACCCCGACGATTACGTCTTTTCGGCGATCACGGCCTCAGTCGATGCCGACGTCAAATTCGAACCGTTCGGTGATGATCCGGATTCGCGCAAAATGGGCGTACTCCGCATTCCCATGTCCGCGCGCTTTGTCTTAAACGACGGCCAGCATCGTCGTGCCGCGATCGAGCTCGCGATGCGCGAAAATCCGTCAATCGGCGACGAGAGCATCGCCGTCGTCTTCTTCCTCGATCAAGGGCTGGCTCGATGCCAGCAGATGTTCGCAGACCTCAACCGCTATGCAATCCGGCCGGCGCGTTCGCTTGGCGTCCTTTACGATCACCGTGACGACAAGGCGCTCCTCGCGAAGTTGGTAGTGGCACAAGCCCCCGTCTTCAGGGATGTCGTCGAGATGGAGCGGACGACGCTTGCCCCGCGTTCACGACGGCTCTTCACGCTAAGCGCGATTTATACTGCGACGGCCGCATTACTGCAAAATGTCGATCTCGAAGCCGCGGAAGAGCGGGCAAAACTAGCTGCGGAGTTTTGGGAAACCGTGGGCTCGCAGCTGCCGCAATGGGCCCAGGTCCAACAAGGAAAGCTTACAGCCGGCGATGTGCGCGAAGGCTTTCTCCATACTCACGGAGTGGTTCTCCAAGCGCTAGGCCGGGTCGGCAATGGCTTGATGCATCATCAGACTAAAGACTGGAAGAAGCAACTGAAGAACCTAGGTACTATCGACTGGCGGCGCAGTAATGCCACCCTATGGGAGGGCCGCGCAATGATTGGGGGTCGTGTCTCGAAAGCGCAACAGAATGTGCTGCTCACAACCAACGCAATCAAAAATCATCTTGGCCTAAATTTGACCGCTGACGAGACGCGGGCGGAAGAAGCCTTTCAACGAGGAGACCGCCGCGATGGCTGAACAACCGCGGCGCAAAAGCGCATTCAACGAGCTCGGTTTCGAGGCGACGATCGCCGCGCTCATGGACGAAGTCCAGACAATGTATCGTGCGGACGGGATTCCCTGGGTCGTTGGCTATAGCGGCGGCAAAGACAGCTCGGCTGTCCTTCAGCTCATCTGGATGTCACTTGCCGCCATGCCCGAAGAGCAGCGGACCAAACCAATCTATGTGATCAGCACCGACACGCTTGTCGAAAATCCCATTGTTGCCGCGTGGGTTCAGAACTCGCTCGAGAAGATGGGAGACGCTGCCTCAGCGGCATCACTTCCGTTGACCCCGCACCGCCTGACACCCGAGGTTCGCAACAGCTTTTGGGTAAATTTAATTGGCCGCGGCTATCCCGCGCCGCGCCCGCGTTTCCGGTGGTGTACCGAGCGGCTTAAGATCAACCCGTCGAACAAGTTCATCAGCGAGGTGGTACGGGCCAACGGGGAGGCGATTGTCGTCCTCGGAACGCGTAAGGCAGAAAGCGCAGCCCGCAACCACGTCATGACTCGGCTAGAAGGGAAGCAGGTTCGGGCGAAGCTCTCGCCGAATACGACCCTGCCCAACGCCTATGTCTACAGTCCGATCGCCGACTGGTCGAACGACGATGTGTGGACGTTCCTCATGCAGCGGCGCAATCCGTGGGGACACAATAACAAGGACCTTCTTACCCTGTACCAGGGCGCATCCGCCGACGGGGAATGTCCGCTGGTCATTGACTCCTCTACCCCGAGTTGCGGTGACAGCCGGTTCGGCTGCTGGGTCTGCACTTTGGTCGATCAAGATCGGTCGATGCAGGCGATGATCCAGAACGACACTGACAAAGAGTGGATGCAGCCGCTCCTGAACCTGCGCAATGCGCTCGACGTTCCCGATGATCGACCGCTGCGCGATTTCAGGCGGATGAGCGGCCACGTCCAGCTCTTCAATGACCAGCCTGTACCTGGACCATACACGCAGCAGGCTCGCGAAAACTGGTTGGCGGATCTGCTTGCCGCACAGCTCCACGTGCAAATTCACGGCCCCGAGGAAATGGCTGGTCTAGAGCTGATCACCCTCCCGGAACTTGAAGAAATCCGGCGCATCTGGGTCGTCGAAAAGCACGAAATCGAAGATAGCCTGCCGAAGCTATACGAACGCGTGATGCAGCGAGCATATCCCGGCGGACGGTTGGATGACGGCATGAGCTTCAGCGCCGAGGATGTTGAACTGCTGAAGGAGATCAGCGGTGACCCGCTCCATTTCCAGCTGACGCGCCAGCTTCTGTCGATTGAGCGCAAACATCGCGTGATGACGCGGCGCGCCGGCGTCTTCACCCAGCTCGAACGTGCTATCGAGCGTGGCTTCTACGAGGATGAAGCAGACGCGACTGATCGCGCACGGGCGCGCGTTCAGGCCAAACAGGAGGCTGCCGAGCGGGCGGAAGACATCGCGTGATCATCGACCAGCTTATTCTTCACGATTTCGGACAATATGGTGGCCGCGTGGTCGTCGACCTGACACCGCCGTCGTCAGAACAGCCGATTGTGCTGTTTGGTGGCCTGAACGGCGCGGGCAAGACGACGCTGCTCGATGCCATTCAGCTATGCCTATTCGGACCGCTGGCACGCCCGTCGAGGCGCGAGGGCATGGCCTATGAGCAGTATCTCGACGGCTCGATACATCGTGGCGGTGGCGCGACCAGCGCTGCGGTGGAACTTCGCTTTCGGCACATGTTGCATGGCGAAGAGCAAATCTATCACGTCAAGCGCAGTTGGAAGCGGACACCCAAGAACTGCAAGGATCAGCTCGAAGTGATCCGGAATCATCGCTTTGACGCAATGGCCACCGATCATTGGGCCGAGCAGGTCGAGGAATTCCTGCCGTCGCGTATCGCGCATCTGTTCCTGTTCGATGGCGAGCAAATCGAGGCCTATGCCGACCCACGCAACTCCTCGGGACTGATCGAGACGGCAGTCTACAACCTGCTCGGCCTCGATCTGGTTGAAAAGTTGGGATCCGATCTTTCCGTCATCGAGCGCCGTCGGAGGATGGAAGCGCGACCACAGGACGAACGAGATCAGCTGACGGTGCTGGAGGGGCGCCGCAACGAACTGCGAGAACGCGTCAATGTCGTTCATGCTGCATACGCTAAGCGCGAAGCGGATTTAAGCCGGGTCGCTGACCAGCGCGCGCGGCTCGAAGAACGCTTCCGCAAGGAAGGTGGGCATCTGTACGAACGCCGCGACGAGCTTGAGCGCGCGCAAGCGGCTGCGGAGGCGCGGCTTCGCTCGACCGAGCGCGCGCTACGTGACGCGGCCGCCGGCGCGGCGCCGCTTCTTCTTGTTCAACCGCTGCTGCAACGAACGGTGAAGCAGGTTCGTGCGGAGACGGTGTCCGCACAGGCGCTCTCAACGGACCAGCTCCTCTCAGAGCGCGATGCGCAAATTCTCGACCGCGTCGCCGGGCAGAAGGGCTCGTCTGCGCTCTTGAAGACGCTCACCGAATTCCTCCGCGAAGACCGAGTGAGCCGTCGCGAAGCTGTGGAACCGCCCCGGCTGTTAATGAGCGATCTTGGACGCGAACGGCTGCGCGAACTGACCGACGAAGAACTCGACCGCGCACGTGCGATGCTGCCAGCACTTCTCAGCGAACAGCATGAGGCGCAAGTCGCGCTTGAAGATGCTCGTAACGAGGTGGCAGCCGTGCCGGCCCCCGAGGCACTCACGGTCTTGTCGCGCGAGCGAGATGAATTGATCGCGCGCGAAGCGGTTCTCCAAACCGAGCAAAAAGCGGAGAGCGAATTGCTTGATCGGCTACGCCGCGATGTGGAGCGGGCAAATGCCGAGATTGCGCGCTTCGCAGCGGACCGGAAAGAGGCCGAACTGGCGCAGGATGACCGAGCACGTGTACTCCTCCATATCAATCGCGTTCGTGACACGCTCGACAAGTTTCGCGATGCCGTCATCCGACGACATCTAAGCCGCATCGAAGCGCTGGTTCTCGATAGCTTCCAGCAGCTGCTCCGTAAAAAGACACTGGTGGCGAGCCTCAGGATCGATCCGGGGACCTTTCAACTCGCTTTGGCCGGCCGTGATGGAAATCCTCTGCCACCCGACCGCTTATCCGCGGGCGAGCGCCAACTCCTTGCCACTTCCGTCCTTTGGGGACTTGCCCGAGCTTCGGGCCGGCCTCTGCCGACGGTGATCGATACGCCTCTGGGCCGACTGGACAGCTCGCATCGTCGCCGACTTGTGACCCACTATTTCCCGCTCGCCAGTCATCAGGTCATTCTTCTTTCGACCGACGAGGAGATTGCGGGCGGCTATTTCGAGGCGCTCAAGCCCTACGTCGGGCGCGTCTATCATCTGAAGTTCGACGAAGCGCGTGGCACAACCAGCGTCGAACTCGGATATTTCAGCGAGCCCGCCCATGTCGATTAGGTCGATCCGCTTCTCGCAAACAGCGCGCGAACAGCTTGCACGACTAAAGCGTCACACGGGCATTGAGCATATGAATGTGCTCGCTCGCTGGGCGCTGTGCACCTCGCTCGCCGAATCTATTCCTCCACCGCCGGTGAAGATCCCGGCGGACAGCAATCTCGAAATGAGCTGGGAGGTATTCGGAGGCCGCTATGCCGATGTACTGCTTGCGCTCGTCAAACAGCGCTGCTTCGAAGATGGATTGAGCGAGGAAGACGAGGAGGTCGCGCAACAACTTCGTCTGCATGTTCACCGCGGGCTTTCCTATCTCGCGGGTGATCGCAAGCTCAGGAGTATCGTCAACCTCATCGAACGGGCTGAACACGTGGCCTGACCGATGGAGGTCGCACGCCACCGTACGGCTCTATCTCGCTATGCGCTGTCGCGGCCATGGCGGCTGGCGATCGACGACGGACTGGTGGCGGGCGACGCGAGCCTGTTCGACTATGGCTGCGGCAGGGGCGATGACCTGAGGTTGCTCGCCAGCGAGGGTTTCGACGCGAACGGCTGGGACCCCAACCACCGGCCTGACGTCGAGCGCACACCTGCCGACATCGTCAACCTCGGCTATGTGATCAACGTTATCGAAGCGCTGGACGAGCGCAGTGAAACGCTGCGCGGCGCGTGGTCGATCGCGAGATCGATGCTAATCGTGGCCGCGCGGATGGCCGGTGAGGAGCGCGATCTCGCGCAGCGCACGCCATTGGCTGACGGCGTGCTCACCAGCCGTAACACGTTCCAAAAATTCTACGATCAGCAGGAGCTCAAGCATTGGATCGAGCAGGTTCTCGAACGCGAGGCGATCGCTGCCGGCCCAGGGATCTTCTATGTCTTTCGAGATCACGACGCGGGCGAGGCCTACCGTAGCTCTCGCGTTCGCCGGCGGATTGCGGCGCCCTCGGTCACGCTCGCGGAACAGCGATGCCGTGAAAATCCCGCACTTGTGGAGGCGCTGATCCAGTTCTACACCGACCGGGGACGCTTGCCGGAGGTCGAAGAACTTGCCGCGGGTGCGAACATCGTCAACGTTTTCGGAAGCATCAAACGCGCTTTCAAGGCGATCGTGCGCACGAATACCGAGGTGGACTGGGGGCCGATCGTCACGGCACGGCGCGAGGACCTCTTGATCTTCCTTGCCCTCAGCCGGTTCGAGCGCGGCATGCGCTGGTCCAAGCTCAGCGGCACGCTACAGCGCGATGTCCGTGCTTTGTTCGGTACCTATGGCGCGGCTCAGCGCCAGGCCGAGGCATTGTTGCTGGCGCTCGGTCGGCCCGGCGCGATCGACGAGGCCGTGAACGAAGCGAGCGTTGGCAAGCGAACTCCCACCGCTCTGTATGTGCATATCTCCGCGCTAGAACGTTTGCCGCCGCTGTTGCGCGCCTTTGCCGGGTGCGGACAAGGTTATCTCGGCGCCGTGGATGGCGCGACGCTGATCAAGCTCTATCGGCGAGAGCCGAAGCTCTCTTATCTCGTCTATCCCAATTTCGATCGCGAGCCGCACCCCGCGCTCGACGTATCGCTCAATATCGATCTACGCGAGCTGCGGCTCAAGCGCCGGCGGTTCAGTGGGCAGCCCAATCCGCCGATCCTCCATCGCAAGGAGTGTTTCGTCGCAGAAGATTATCCTCGCCGAGCGACTTTCGCGCGCCTGACCGAGGCCGAGGAGAAGGCGGGCCTGCTCGAGGAAACCGATCGGATCGGACTCAAGCACGGCTGGGAAGCCATGCTTGCAAGCAAGCGCCTCATGCTGAAGGGCCATCGCCTGGTGGCCCAACCTCTCAGGCCGCCACAGCCACCTCGATGAGCTGAGCATAGTCGCGAAGGAATTCCTCGGCAGACCGCGGTTTAGTGTCGCGCCGTTCTGCGAGATATTCAAACCCGCCGCTCGCATAGGCATTCATGCGCTTCATGCCGTATTCGGTCAGATGGTTGTTGCCGTTGCTCGCATCGACCACGTCCTTGAACAGGGCGCGAACGGCCGCCTTCTCCGTCACATCAATGCCTTTGTATTTCATTTCGGCGATAACGAGCAGGCCGATGAGCAGATTGCTCGCGGGCTTATAATCATCGATGAAATAGTCGATAAACTCCTTCGAGCCGGCACCGCTGATGTGGGTTTCGCTCGATCGACCGCTCGCAAACCCGGCCATCAGACAAAAATAATAGAGGTCGAATTTCGAGCGCACGTGCGGCGTCTTTTCGATCTCAGAGAACCAGGCTTCAGCGTCGGTGCGCAGTCGGAACATTGCCATGGTTTCAAGCCTCCTGCTCGTCTTTGAGACCGAAGCTCATGAAATAGTCGCGGTCTTCGACGAGGACCGCGCTGTCGGTCTGCACCACGCCCTCCTTGGGAAGGCCGGGCAGCAGGCGCGCCGTGCCGTCGGTCTTACGGAACATGGTCAGGAATTTCACTGAACCGGCCGCCTTTTCGAGGGGGACCACGAAGCCCGGCCGCTCGGTGTTGATCGTGAAGCCCACGAACTGTGTGCAGAGCGTGGGGATCAGCCCGGCGATATTCTCGCGGACATCGCCATCGATGGGGTTAGCGGGGCTATCAACCACGAGGGGAAAGTTGTTGTTGCCGCGATTGAGCACGCTCATGAGGAAGGTGTAGCCGACTGACAGCGTTTGACCGACGCTGGCTCCTTCCTGGTCCGCAAGTCGCAAGGACCGATCGATCTTAGCGATCTCCAGCGGGTCGTTGATGAGGATGCCCTTGATGCGCTGGTTGGCCTCGGCGACCAGCTCATCCTTGATTTGCATACGGGCCAGTGTCGCCGTCCGGGCGAGGATGTCCTTCAGGATGTCCGTTTGCTTACGAAGTGAAACGGTCTCGGTGATCTCAGCAATCTTGGCACTTACTTCACGCAATTTACGTTCGAGCAGCTTGAGTGAGAAGATCGGCTTGTCGTCAGGATTGCCTTCGCTGGCGATCGCATCGAGCACGCCGCGATAATCGGCATACTTGGCTTGATGTTCTTCGAGCGAGGCCTCCCAGGCCTTTAGCTGTTCGTCGCCCTCGTCGATCAGCTTCTGCTTCAGCGTTCGAACAAGCTGTTCGGCCTTATGGCGGGCACGCTGGGCGGTGCCGAGCATCTGGAGCTGAGCGGCGAGCTTCTTGTCCAGCGGCTCGTCGCCCATGCTGCCGGTGAACTTGTCGATGTCGGACTTCAGCGCATTGATCGTGCCGCTCTCGTCGGCATCGAGGTAGCGTTTGGATCGCGTGATGATCTCGTGTCGTGCGCCCTCGGTCATATCGCGGCCGCAGATGCACTCGGGCTCGTTGATAAGCTCCTCGAAAAATTGCGCCGACGTGTTCTCGGGCAACCGCAGCAGATCGAGATTTTCCTTCAACTCCATGAGCGAGGCACCAAAGCCGCCATTCAGCGCGAGCGGCATGCGGACTGCGGTCATTGCAGCGCTGGTCGCAGCCAGAAGATCACGCTCGGTATCGGCCAGTGCCTGCAACGCCGTGGCATGCTCAGCTTGGGTCGATTTCATAGAGGCCAAGCGCTGATTGATCTTGGTCTCGAGCTCAGTGATCTCCTTCGCGTGGATCGCAATTTCCCGCGTGGCGTGCGCTTCCATCTTCTGGATTTCGTCGCGGCGCTTGGTCAGCGCCGTCTGTTCGTTCAGATAGCGCTGCAGCCCGCTATCGGTCTTGGGACCACTGGCCTTCGACCGTGCCTCCCACTCGTCCTCGGCGAAGTCGGACACCTGACCAAGAAGATAGAGTTGGCACAGGGCATCGATCGCCCGGTCGGCTTCGGCTTTCGTGGGATCAAACAGCTCGTCCGCAAACTCACCATCGAAGATGAAGAGGCGCAGGAATTCCGGCGAAAGGAACTGATGTACCTCCGGCGAAGGAGACCAGCCCGATACGATCCCGCCGCTGCCGACCGTTGTGGTGCGATAGCGCGCAATGCCATTTTCGAAGTCGAGCGTGAGTTCAAAGGTCAGTGGCCGGCCATTGACGAGCAGCTTGACAATGAACTCGCCTTCGGCCCGCGTATCGAGACGGCGACGCAATCGGCGGACCTGCTCGGGCGTCCAACTGGCGGCTTCGTTGCTGAGCGTTGCCTTGATCAGCTCGAGCGTGGTGGTTTTGCCCGTGCCGTTGGGCATCTGAATGAGCGCCACCTTGGCCGGGCTGCCCTCTGCATCGAGCAAGTTGATGTCAATGTCGGGCGTCCGGAGACCACGACTGGACCAGCCTGCGAGATCAATCCGCATCGCCGGCCTCCGGCAGCACCAAGGCCTGACGGACTTCGTCGTAGAACTGTCCGCGCGCATCGCGGCTAAGATCTTGGTCGCTCATCTGGGTCAGCCACGCGAGCAAGCGTTTCGCGACGGCATCGGGCTGTCCCAATTCCTTTGTCGCGGATTTGAGTGCGCCAGCGAGCGCGGGATCAAGCGCCATCGTTCACTTCCCTTCTGGTCTTTGCAAGTTCGGTCAGCCAGGCGCATCGCTCCTGGTCGGCGTTGAGGAATGTATCGCCCGGCGCTGACGGGCGCACAAAGTCGATAACCAGCGCCCGCTTGCCGTGATCATTGGGATCGGTGCGCAGAGCCCGCCCGATCCGCTGAATTGTCTCAAGCTTGGCCCGGGCAGAAGCAAACAGCACTACGGTCGAGAGCGACCGAATGTCGATTCCCTGGCTGATGCGATGGCAGGTGATCAGGCAGTCAATCTCTCCGTTCGCAAAGCTGACGAGATGGGCGCGATCGTCCTCGGCATAATAGGTTCGATAGCGGTGCGTATAACGGTCAACAATCGTGAGGATCTGCGCGCCATATTCCTTCGTCTCAACAAAGACGATTGCGCGATTTAGCCACTCTGGATGCGATTGCAGATGATCGCAGAAAACGGCCGGCTTCATCTCGGCCGTTTTGTAGACCTTGGCAATTTCCGTCCATAGTTCCTCATCGCGCATGGGATTGCCTTCATGCGCTCGTGCGGCCTTCTTCGCGTAAACCGCCGCCAAGCGTTCCCGGTCGCCATCAGTCAGGTCATAGGCCAACGGGAGATAGTCGAACTCGCTAAGCACGCCGCGCTGAATCGCCGCCTCCAGCGGGAATTTGAACAGCGTCTTTCCCAAGGCGGTCTCGATGAACGCATTGCCAGCGGCGTCGTAGGCGCGGTCAGGCGTGGCGCTGAGACCCAGCTTCCAGTTGAACGAATCGTGCGCGCGGGCGAGGTTTCGCACCAGCGAGGGTGTTCCCAGCCCGTGGACCTCGTCATGGACGATCAGCATCTTGGCCTTTGTCTTGTCGGGAAGCCGAGCGATGATTTTGTGAAGCTGCTCGCGTGAGACAACGAGAAGCGCGTGGTGTGGGTCGAGGGCAAATTCGCCAAGCTCGTGATGACGCTCGAAATGCTTGTAGACGAGCCAGGAAGGCTTCTGGCGAAGCGCCCAGCTATCGAGTTCGCTTCCCCATTGGTCGAGCAGGTCGGTCCCCTCCATCGCGACGATAGCGCTGTCGATATGGCCTTCGGCAATCAGCCGATCGAGAATCTTGATTGCGGTGCGGGTCTTGCCGGTGCCCGTCGCCATTTCCAGAATACCGGCATGGGCTTCCATGAAAGCGGCAACCGCTTCGTCTTGATGGCGCCAACGCTGGTCTGGAACCGCCGGGGCTTTGTCGTCTGGCACGGAGGCGGGCTTGTCACGCAAGCGCTTCGGCGCACGAGCCCTTAGCCGGTCGAGCACTTCGCCCTTGGGCGCGAGCACACTCAGGCCTTCAGCCAGACCGTTCCAAGCTTCCTCAAATTGGTCGATCTTGATGGCAACACGCTCGGACTCGCCGGGAAGCCAACTTCGATACACGTCGATGGATTCATAATTCCGTCGATGGCCGCCGTATGTTTCGTTTGCCGATCCGGTAAAGGCGACCGCGCGATTTTCCGGGAAGTCGAAAATACCGATCTTCTCGTGAAAGATACCGGGATCGTCGACATGTTCGGCAAAGGCGAAGCGAAGTTCAAGCCGATCGTTCGTGACCAGCCAGGCGAAAATCTGAGCCCGAAGACCCAAGTCTGACGGCGTTTCAGCGAGCGCCGCGATTGCTTCCAGAGCCTTGTCGACCATCATTGCGCGATAGGCGTCGCGCTGTTCTGCGGAACCCAGGCTTCGCAACGTCTCGCGGTCGTGCTCAGACAATTCTGGCGACGCGATCAGCTGGATCTTGAGACCGTCCTCGAGCGCAAGGCGCGGGAGGGAGTCGGTCCAGCTGAGCAGTGCGGAGGTCGAGAAATAGCCGACCGCGCGCCGATAGCGGCTGGCTTCGCGCATGCAGGGCTGGAAGAAACTTGCCGCGAGGTCGTCCCGGCCGCTTCGGTAATGCCCCTTGAGCTGATCGATCGCCATCATGCCGCGCGTGCTGCCTCAATCATCTTCGAGCAGCCAGGCCGCCGCGGCATCGCGCCGGGCAACCTCAGCGCTCCTTCGATGCTCGCGCATCAGACGCGCGAAGAGATCGTCATCTTCCTCATCGTCGTCTTCTGGAGCTTCGACGGCCAATTCGACCGAGGCGGCGCCGAGCAGGGCAGCGACGCGGTCAAGTGAAACCCAACCGAGGGCGTCAGGTGCGGCCGCCAACGCTTCCCTTGTGATGTCCTCGCCGAGAACGCTTTCCCAAGCCAGCGTGCCCGTTCGCAGGCGCTCGGCCTCAAGCTGCGCGGCGAGCGCTGCGGCGCGTTCCGTTGCCGGGTGAGCGAGCAGGACCTGTTCGTCGAGATCGGCCTCCGGCACGACTACACATCCCAACGCAATCATCAGCGCAAGAAGTCCTTGCCCGCCGGCCGCATCGAGGCGCCGCCCCATCATGCGGTTGACGCTGAGCCAACTAAGCGCACCCCGCTCCTGGGTGATGCGGCAGGCAGCGAGCAGTCGGTCGAGGTCGGGTCGCGGCTCCGGATACGGGACCTTTCCAGTGACGGCGATTTCGAATCGTCCTTCGAGAGCCTTGATACGTTGCCATTCATCGCGAACCGATTGCGCGACAGGCCAGGCTTCGATCGAGGCAACCGAGAGAAGCGAATGATAAAGTGCCGGCGAGGCTTCGAAGCGAGCCCAGCCGCACATGCGGTATTCGGCGGCTGGCGTCCAAAGTCGATAGGTGCCCCAAGGCTCGCTCGCCTTGCGTCCGAAGACATAAGCGCGAACTTGAGCTTCGTTCAGGAGATAGGGGTGCGATCCGACGAGAAGCGCTTCCTCGTCAAGGGCATGCTCGGGGAGCGCGTAGACGCCGGGAAGGACACGCAGGAAGAGGTCCGGGCGGCTGACGATGACAGGTGCGACACTGTTGCGGGACCGGCCCGGTTCCAAGATGCGATCCGCATCGCGGTACAAGTCCACCACCGCCGTTGGTCCGCGTTCGATGAGCGCGCCCTGCAAGGCTCCGGCAATCGTCTGCGGATCGATCAGCTCATAGGGGCGTTCCGATGCCTCACATTGGGGGAGCGGCAGATTGCGCGGCCCTTGGCCAATGGCGATCCAGAGCCCGTCTTCGATCTCCAGAAAGAGGTGAGGCGCGATCTCCATGACGATATCGAAATCGCGCAACGAACAGGCGTCGTCGCCGAACGCAAGAGCATAGGCCTCGCCCAGCTCGTAGATCGACAGCGCGCGACCGGCTTTGCACAGCAAACGATGGAGCCTGACCATGCGCCGCAAACGGGCTCGGGGCTTTTGATCGAACAGATACCCGTCGGCAAGCCAAAGCTCGGTTTCGACACAGACGGCCGCGAGCAGGACGACTGGATCGACGCCGGGCAAAAGATCATCGACCGCCGCGGGCAGTTTGCGCGGGGTCGAAGGTTGGCGAAGTTCTTCGCCGAGCGCCAGAACTGCATCGGTATCACAGCTCTTGGCGAGGAACCCATAGCGCATGGCGACGCTTGTTTGCGCCAGCCACTCACCAAGGCTCAGGCCCGCAATATCGAGCGCGAGCGACAAGTGCGGCGGCAGCTCGCGTCGAATCTGGTGGCTATCATGCACCGGCAGAAAAGGAGCCCGACGCTCTTCCCAGAAATGCTCTGACGTTTCGCCGAGCAACTCCCGCAACGCCGTTCCGTCCAGTTTGGCAGCGAGTTTGCGAAGCGCCTTTGCCTCAATCTGCCGAACGCGCTCGCGCGTGACGGAATAGGTCTCGCTGATCTCCTCGAGCGTTTCGACCACGCCCGTATGGAAGCCATAACGGCGATGAAGAATGGCGGTCTCGCGTTCGTCCAGGATCGGGAGTGCCCAGTCGAGAAGCCCTTTAAGGTCGGCGTCACGCGGTGGGCTGGCTGACACGGTTTCGAGAATGAGATTGGCAAGCTCCACGCGCCGCCCCGCTGGCGTTCCGAATAAGTAGGCGCAGTCATCGAGGAGAATGGCCGGGTCAGAGCAATGGCGGACAAGCACGCGCACCACCTGCGCCTGGACGAGACCCTCCAGTTCGACCAGCGACTTGCGCCCGAAATTCGGCTTTCGCAGCAGCTCCGCTCGCGCTGCCTGGCCGCCGGTCAGAAGGTCGGTCAAAGCATTGTTCGCCAGCGGCGAGCCGGCCAGCACATTACCGAGGCGCGCCGATACGACCTGACCTTTTAGCGCGTCGCCATAGGTAAGGCCAGCGAGCTTTGTCAGAAGCGCCTCGCGGCGCGGATCTCTGTCCACTCGGACGCTGGTTGCCACTGCGCAGTCGCCGGGCCGTATCGCGCACCGCTCGAGATAGGCGGCGATCAGGGCTTCGAGTTCGTTCGCCGTGCCCTTGCCGAACGCCCAGAGCGTCGTCATGAACATAGATCGCGCAGCGGGGCCGGCGTCGAGATATTCGCCAACCGTCGTGCAGGGCATATTTCCCTCTAGCACGCCGCGCTCGATCGTGTTGCACAAGCGGACTGAAGCCGGACCCTCGGCGACCAGCGCCTCAATGGTCATGGCGCGAACGGCTTCAACATCGCCTTCGCTCCGCGGTAGGTCGTCAGGATCGGTGATGTTCAGAGAAGCTGCCCCTGCCTCCATCGTCAGGCCGCCTGATCGTTGGCAGGTTCCTTGCCCGCAAAATCCTTATAGGCCCGGGCAAGATAGAAAACACGGGGCGGCCGACCCTTGCCGCGGCCGCCCGCATTATTGGCGACGATCGCATCGACGAATGCTTCCAGCATCGCAATGGTAAACAGGTCTGCCGATGCCGGGTTGAGAGACAGGTCAGCGTGATCATGCTTATCAAGATAGGCATTAAATGCGACGATCTTGGGCCGAGCCACTGCGGGGTCGAGTGCTCCATCGCCAAGCTGAGCGCGAATTCGGTCGATCGAGGTCAGGCCAAGCGCCTGGGCCTCGTCAAAAGCGAGACCGGCGTTCACCGAAAGATCGGCGTCCGGGAAATAAGGGCGCAGGCGCGCGACGAAATCGTGGACGTCGGTAAAGTCGCCGGTCTGCTCGGTCATGCGGGCGATATTCGCGGCGAGAAGCCGCGTGATCGCTGCATCGCCGGCGCGGGTAAGGTGGCCGAGGGCTTCGAGGAGCCCGCGCTCGGCTTCGCTCGGTCCTTCGCCTTCGGGCTTGTAGCCGATGTCGTGTTCGATCTCGTTCCAGACGTGCGCCATCATCGAACAAATCTGGATTTCGCAGCTCGCGCCGCGCAGATTTTCGTAATTGCCGACGAGCTCATTCTCCGGGAGATGCACCTGGCAGTGCGTAGCACGATAGAATTGCCCAGCAGCCGGCTTCAACTTGTCTTTTGGATCGATATCAATCGCGCCCCCATCCACGCCGCAAAAAAGTGCTGCGACAGCTTCGGAGACACGCTCCTCGTCTTCGGGTCGATAGGTCGCGATGCGAACGCCGGCAAAGTCGCCGATCTTGGCGAACACCTCGTCGACCGTCGCATAGTTCTTGTCGGACCTGCGGGAAAAGCGGCGGAGCTTGCCCTCAAAGCTTCTGATCGTTTTCGTTCGCGAGGTGACCTGGGCACGGATGGCGTTGTCTTCAACAACGGCCGTACGGCAGAGATCCGCCACGCGGCTCGCGAGCTTGATATAACGATCGCGTTCTCGATCGTACCGCGCCACAGCTTCAACAACGATAGATTCGGAAATCGGCACGCATTTCCCCCCTTGTCCTGCAAAGTGCCGACTCTTCCTCTGTCTGTCGACACCATTTGCCTTTTATTTCAGAGATCGGTGCCAGAAAGTTAGCGGCGCCATTTCGCTTTGTACTCGGCGCGCTGTCAGGAAATAGTCGGTCCCGCGCGACCGCGGCCAAACTGCCAACTAACGCCAACCGAGCGCATCAGCCCGCTGACCTGATGGCCGATCTGCTTTTCGAGCGCGGACCGCCACGGCACCAGTGTGAAATCCCGCGCTCGTTCGACGAGCGCATAACTGCCGCTCTCCAAGTCCACGCACTGGGAGATCACACCCTCGACACGATCGCCGATCTGGGCCGGCTCGAACCGCTTGCCGACCTGCTGAGATAGCCGAGCACCGGCATCGCGCATTTCGCGCCGGCCCAGCACTTCCAGCGCGTCGCTCCGCAACTTGAACTGCCCGCCTTCGCCTGATGCCAGCTGCTGCTCGATCAGCCATTGCCGTCGCGCCACTATGGCCGTCCTCACTTCGCGTCCGAAGCCGATGTCGCGCACAGGCTCGGCGGCTCCCGATGCCAGTTCGCGATCGAGCCAGGTTGGCGCCTCGATCGCTGCCAAGTCGGCGACCTGCCGCGACGACAGGATAGACAGGGCCATAGGTCGGTCGCGCCGCTGCCGCTGCGCGAACGCTTCCGCGCGGACGAGGTGATCACGGGGAATTGACCAACTGCCGTCCGCATTTCGCTCTGGTCCAGCGCCCGCGCGCCGCATCGCCTCCAGACGCCGCACATGGCTGGCCGCGAACGCCTCGCTGGCGTTGGGATCGTGGCGCAGATGGAGGTCGACCGAGTAATATCCGCCGTTAGCGCGGGCGACGGCATCGACTGTTCGATCCGTCTGGCTAGCCACTGCCTTGGTCGGCTCGATTCGTACCGTCGCGCCCTCAGGCACCGAAGGCGTAGCGCCGCCCCGACCGACGTCGACATAGTGGACCCGGCCATCGACGCCATCGACCATCATGTAATGGCGGTCGCGATGCTCGTCGGAAAAGCCTCGGTTGATCAGCCGCCCGACGATCGGTTCGCGCAGCTCGGTTGCGACCACCTGCTCGATCCCGGCGCGGTCGAGCCGGCGCGCGGTCAGCTCGCGCTGCATAAGGCGGATGATGTCGCCGCGCTCACCCATGCGGCGGAGCGTTTCCTGGAGACCCTCGGCGAGACGATAACGACCGCCGCCGATGTCCTCGGCGAGGTCCATCGCCTTCAGCTTGCGGAGCCGGCCCGCCGAGACCGACTGGTGGAAGGGATCGTTGTCGGTCGCCGCTACGGTGCGATCGGTATCCATCCGCCTGAGCAGCCGCCGGTCGATCGCGGTCATTCGCTCCTGGTCGACATCGTGGCGCAGACGCGCCTCGATCTCATGATCGGTTCGCGGCCCCAGGTCGAGGGTCACCAGCTCGGACGCGCGCTCGCGCAGCCTATGCGAAATATACTCACGCGCGATGATGAGATTGTTGCCGCAATCGTCGACCCCACGCAGGACTATATGGGTGTGCGGGCGCTCGGTGTTGAAGTGGTCGACCGCCACCCAGTCGAGCTTCGTCCCCAGGTCCTGCTCGACCTGCGTCATGAGGCGGCGGATATAGAGCTTTAGGTCGGGATATTCGGCGCCGTCCTCGGCCGAGACGATGAAGCGGAACTGGTGGCGGTCGCCGGCCGTGCGCTTGAGGAATTCGCCGCCATCGGCGTGGTCGGTTTCCGGGCCGTAGAGCTCGCCCGGCAGCCCCTCGCGCGTGACTCCGTCGCGCTGGATGTAGCGCATGTGCGCGCGGGCAGCCTGACCGGCCTTGCCCTGCAGTCGGATCAGGCTGGCTTTCACCACCGCCCGTCGCCCGCGAAATCCGGCAAGCCGATCACGGCTGGAAAGCAACCGTCCCATGCTCGCACCGCGTCCGATCCTGCTGCCGTCGAAGCGGCGCGATCGCACCCCGGTCTTAGTGCCAGCTAGACGCGCCGTCTTGAGAATGCGCCCGCCATATTTGACGGTGCGCTTGCCATCCTTGCCGCGCTTCCTGCCGAGTTCGGGCGTAAAGTCGTCGTCAGGCATCGCAAGGCGTCCAAGTCTCGCGATTTGGGGTAAAAACCGGGAGATTTCCGACAATCCTGCTCCGATTGTCTCGCGCTACCGCCCGACTGTCTCTCAAAAAAAGAATGTGCAGACAGATACTTACGCAGCGTTGGGAGACGCTGCCTTTATCTTGTTTCTCCTCTCTTCCTTCCTCCTCACCTTCACGGCTCGAAAAAGGGGGAGAGACGCCGCCGAACCGACGCCGCCTCTCCCTGTGAATGCGCTCCCGATCAGTGCGCATGGAGCATCGCATCCCGCGCCAGAACCAGCGACCGAAACTGCCGGCACCCCATCATCCCGTGTGCCCGGCCATCGCCATCCACGAGCATGGTGGCACAGAACCACTTCCCGTCGAGCCGTCCGAGACAGGCTATCCGATCGAGTTGCACATCCTCGTCATCGATGCTGTCGTAACCGCCGAGCCAGCGCTCCTCGACCCGTGCCTCCCAGCGAAAATCCACCTCCTCAGCCTCGAGAAACCACCCTGCCAATGCCTTCCCGGCACCGCGTCCGAACTCCAGTTCAAGCCCCGCGACCAGCGCTTCCATCGCGCGATCCACGACATAGGCCGACGCCGTTCCGATGCTCTGATACATGTTCATGATGACCTCCAACGCTTGTGCTCTCACCATCGAGAACGGCGTTCGAGGGACGGGTGGCGGAGCGGCTGTCAGGGCCGCAGAGCGAAGCGCAGCGCCGCGAAGCGGACGTGGGGGGAACCGATTTTCGAAGAAAATCGGGGGGAACCCGCGGGCCTTGATAGCCGCTGCGCCAGCCGTCACGCTGGGACTATCGAGACGAGCTTCCCCCCCCCCGGCGACGCACAACATCGCCTCAATTCCCCTGCGACAGCGCGATGAAAAGCGACGATGGTGGCGCGGAACGAGGGTGCTCGGAGGCTGCTGGCGCAGCATCCCTGCGAACCGCGAAGATCGACAGCGGAGGCGATGCGACAGCGACCGCTGCCGCCGGAACGCGCGTCGGCGGCGCTACGCTGGCCAGATAGCGGACCGTCTCGCCCGGGAGTGCGCGTCGCCAGGTAAGATGCTCGGCGTACCGCCCAGGGCCGGCATTATAGGCGGCGAACAAGCCCGGATAGCCGAACTGCTCGTACATCAACCGGAGATAGAAGGTGCCGGCGAGAATGTTGTCGCGAGGATCGTCAGGGTCGTGACCGAGGCCGAGCCGCACGCGCATGTCCGTCCAGGTTCCCGGCATCAGCTGCATGAGCCCCATCGCGCCGGCGGACGAGCGGATCGGTCGTCCGCGCAGACGCGTGTGACCTCCGCTTTCGGCCTGCATCACCGCCTCGATCCACTCGATTGGCACCCCGAACCGCGCCGATGCCTCGGCGGTATAGGACCGCCAGTCGGTCACGGCTTCCGCATGGGTAGGGGCAGCGACGACGAGGCAAGCGGCCGCAAGGCAACGCTCATCGGCATGGCGGCAGCAGGGGCGCTGCTATCCCTCGTGATCGGCTGGAGCACGGCATTGCCCACGATCGTAGTTCTCGTGCTCGCATTTCTCTACGGGTTCGCCGCGCTGGGCGATTCGGGCGTGCTGTCGACCGCCATGGCCGACGCTGTTCCAGCCGGCCAACTCGGCCGCCTTCTCGCCTTGCGCTCCATCCTCGGCTTCGGGGCGGGCGCATTGTCGCCCCTTGCGTTCGGCTGGATTCTCGACCTGTCCAATCCGCCCGGTGCGCTGCCGAGCCATTGGGGTTGGGCATTCACCATGCTGGCGGCGGGCGGCATCCTGGCAACGATTGCCGCCTGGTTCCTATATCCCGGGACCGCACGAGCCGCAGAACGCATGACCCCCGATGCAGGAACAAGCGACAGGTAACGACAGCGCCACGTGACCACCTCATTCGGTGCTTTCTTCAGCGGTTCCGATGGAAAAGCCGCTAGGGGCGATTTCCCGGCCAGCGGTGAAGCGACCGTTGTGTGCTCCTCGTCACTGCCCACGTTGCCGGCTAAAGCCCCCCGGAGATCCGCAGCACGGTAGCATTCACGTAGGACGCCTCGTCGGAGAGGAGCCAGAGTACACCGGCTGCGATCTCGTCCGGCTCACCGACCCTGCCGCTCGGGATGCGCGATACCACCCGGGCGGGCCGATCAGGTTCTCCGGCAGCGGCATGGATGTCGGTATGCACCGTGCCGGGCGCGACCGCGTTGATCCGGATGCCACAGGGCGCCAGTTCCTTGCCGAGCCCTATGGTCAGCGCTTCGACCCCCGCCTTGGTGGCGGCGTAGTGGACATACTCACCCGGTGCCCCGAGCGTCGAGGCGATCGACGAGATGTTGACCATCCGTCCTTTTACATGTCGCGCACGCCAGCGACGAACCGCTTCCAGCGCTCTCGACTTCGCTCACCAAGGCCAGTGCGGCTGTCTCATCCGACTGGTAGGAGAAGGCAACCGCGATCCCTGCTTGGGCGGCACGGCGCACCACTGATGCGCCGATGCCGCGTCCTCCGCCGGTCACGAGCAGCACATCACCGGCCATCGCTAGACGACCATTTCGTCGGGCTCGTCGCGAAGCGCAGCGACCACGCGAAGCGCACGCTCCAAATCATCCCGGTTCGTCGTTGCCATAATCGAAAGCCTGACCCCGCCGGCGCATTCGCCGCCGACGAAGGAAGCGTCGGGCGGTGTCAGGCGCACGCCTTGTTCGCTCGCCCGCCTTGCAAGCTTCTCCGCGCGCACCGGCGCCATGGGCAGCCAGATATGCGGGGCGCCGTCCGGCATCGGCACCTCGTCGAGGCGCAGGATGCGTCGTGCCAACGCGATCCGCGCCTTGGCCTCCTTCCGCAGGATCGAGGCGACCGCCGTGTCCGCCCCGAGGTCGATGAGGGCACAGGCCATCTCCACCCCGTAGGGAGCGGATCCCCATACCTCTGCGCGCAAGGCGCGCATGATCGGGGATCGCCGCTCGGGCGGCGGGGCGATGATACCGACGCGCAGCAGCGGTGTCAGGCACTTCGAGATGCTGTTGAGATAATAGGTCCGCCCGGGCGCCATCTCCTTGAAGGTAGGAGCGCCCTTGGTGGCGTAGACCGAGTAGATATCGTCCTCGACGATCCTGGCGTCATGCCTCTCGATCACGGAAAGTAGTTCGCGGCGGCGCGTCTCCCCGGTCTCGAAGCCGATCGGGTTGTGGCCGACCGGCGTCAGGTAGACGATCCTTGCCCCGGTGGACTTGAGCACCTTGTCAAGATTCGCGGGTTCCATGCCCTCGCTGTCGTGGCGCACCGGGACCATTTCCATATCCAGCGCCCGCGCGGCGGCGATCGCGCCGGGATAGGTCGCGCCCTCCGTTGCGATGAGGCTCGATGTGTCCTTCAGGTCCTGGAAGGCGAGGTGCACGCCGTGCTGGACGCCGACGCTGAGGATGAGGTCGTCCTCGGAAAGCGCAACCCGGCTGCGCCGGAGCCAGTCGGCGAGGATGCGGCGCTGTTCGACAGTCCCGCGCTGGTCCGCATAGCCGCCGTGCGGCAGCGCCAGCGAGGCGCGCATAGCGCGCCCGGCGGCGGACCTGAACATGTCCTCGGGAATAACCTGGGGCGGTCCGTTGACGGAAAGGTCGATAATGCCGTCGTGCACCGGAGCGATGCGCACATCATTGACGAATGTACCCCGACCGACTTCGCCGCGAAGGATGCCGCGCGCGCTGAGAAGGTCCAACGCCTTGGTGACCGTGCCGATTGCCACGCCTGCCTGCTGGGCCAGGACACGGTGGGTCGGCAGCCTGTCACCCGGCTGGTAGCGCCGCTCACCGATCAGCTGCTCGACCGCCGTTGCAAGCCGCTCGTGAAGCGGTCCGGGCACATCCGGCAACTGGATTTTCTGGCTTGAGGTGGTGGTCAATGGTGCTCGCAATACAATATGAGGAATTGTACTACATCGCAGAAAATGCCGCTGCGGCCCAGCATTAAATGGCCGGCTCGTCCGTCGCGGAAGCACGGACCGGCGGTTGCATAGGTGGACAAGTTGCGTCCTCATGCATCAGCCCTTTCCGCCCAGCGGTGAAGCACATTGGACACCCCAACCATGTCCAGTTCGCCGTTCCCATCAGCCACGGCGGAGCTGTAGAGTTCGCGGCAGCTATCGATGAGCGGGGCGGTAGCGCCCGATCCAGCAGCAGCCTCGCGAACCAGATCGACATTCCTGAGCACGTCGCTGATGGCTGCCTGTGCTGCCCAGTCCCGGGCCACAAGCTTGGCTGCCTTCACTTGCGAGACGTTGCTTGCCATCGGACTTTCCGCGAGAACATCGCGCAAGACTGCCGGGTCGATCCCCGCGCGCTCGGCAAAATGGAAGGCCTCGACGAGACCCGACACCATGACAATCATGTACAGGTTGACCGCCAGCTTCATCCCGAGCGCGCCCGGAATCGCACCGCAATCGAAGCTCGCCTGGCAGATGGGCGCCAGCAGCTCACGCGCATCGACGACGTCGCGACGCTCCCCCGACAGCATGGCGACGAGACGCCGCTCTTGCGCCTGCTGCCGTGAACCGGACACCGGTGCTTCTACATAGCGCCCACCGGCCTCGGCCACCCGCGCGGCGAGGCAGGCAGACCATGCCGGTGGTGCGGTGCCCGTGTTAATGATCAACTTGCCGCGCACAGTCCGCGCGAAGGCCTCACTGCCGCGGCCGAGCATCGCGTCCGCTGCATCGGGCCCCGCGAGCATCAGGACCACGGTTGCGCAGCGGTCGAAAATCTCCTCGATGCTTGCTGCCGCTTCTGCGCCTGCTTCGACGACGGTGGCCAGCTTGGCCGGGGTTCGGTTCCACGCCAGCAGCTTCTGGCCCGCGCCCAGCAGGTTGAGCGCCATGGGCTCGCCCATGAGCCCCAGCCCGATGAACCCGAGCTTGGTCACGGATTGAGCGGCGCCTGCGCCAGCGGCTTGTACAGGCTGGCATGCGGCCAACGGCGGAACACGGCGAGTTCCTCGGCTTCGGCACGGAACGCCTGCAGCCTGGCAAACCGACCTTCGGTCCAGATGTCGGGGATCCGGTGCTGCATGAAGGTACCGGCTACAGCCAGGCTGAGACCTGCTTGCGCCGGCCTGCCGGGTGCCAGCCAGAGCGCCTCGGGATCGATCCGTTCTTCGAGCAGGTCGCATGCCGCGCTCACCTGACCGATTACCCGGTCTGTCCACTCGGCGTACTGTTTTTCGGCCGGCCTCAACTCACGCTCGTAGACGAGCTGGACCGCCTTGTCGCAGGCGGTCTGGGTAAGGCCGAGCAGGGCCGCGCTCCGGCTGCGTACCGCCCGATCCCGCGGCCAAAGACTGCTCTCGCTGGCGAGGCGGTCGAAATGCTCAATGATGACATGGGAGTCCGTGAGCGGTGTCCCGTCATCGAGGAGCAGTGTCGGCGCTCGAACCACCGGGTTGAACGCTCGAAACTCCGCGTAGTCGGAGAAGACCGAGACGGGCACATGCTCGAATTCCACCCCCAGCCCAGACAGGCTGATCGCCACGCGCCGGGTGTAGGGCGAGGTCAGCATTCCGACGAGTTTCATGATGTGTGCCCTCCGGCAAGGTCGGAACGCACTGCCTCCGCGCCGTTGACGATGGCCTCATGCGCCAGGCGCGCCAGCGAACCGGCGAGGCTGATCCTGGCCACACCCGCATCTGCAGCGGCGCGGGCGGTGGCGCTTGCCGCTGCGGGATAGACGATGACGCTCACGGGGCGCGAGACCGCCGCGCAGACCGCGCGGATGGCCTCGAGATCGGGCAATCCGGGAGCGAACAGTACATCGGCCCCCGCAGCTTCAAATGCCTTCAGCCGCGCAATCGTGTCTTCGAGGTCGAGCCGCCCATGGAGGAAATTCTCAGCACGCGCGGTCACGACGAGGCCGCCCGCCGACCGTGCTGCCGCGACGGATTGCCGAACGCGCTCAACCGCATGTTCGAAGGGGTAGATGGGCCGATCCTTGCAGCCGCTGGCATCCTCGATCGAAGCGCCGGCGAGACCCGCCCTGATGGCCGCCTCCATCAGGCGCCCGCATTCCGCTGGGTCGTCGTGAAATCCGTTTTCCAGGTCGGCGGAGACCGGGATGTCGACGGCTGCGCAGATCGACGTGGCGACCTCCAGGGAGGCCTGCCGCCCCATTTCCCCGTCCCGCACGCCGTGCTCCAGCGCCAGGCCGCCGCTGGTCGTGGCAATGGCATCGAAGCCTGCCTGCGCAATCGCCTTGGCGGTCCCGGCCGACCAGATGTTCGGCATGACCAAGGGCGCCCCTGGCCGGTGCAGGGCGCGGAACTTCTCAACCTTCTCGGATCTCGCCAGCATGCCGTGTTCCTTCAGTAGGGATCGCCGTTCTTGTGCGTGAAGCGCCAGCCCTTGGCGCCCCGATGCGCGACAAGATCGTCGAACGGATACGAGGCTTCGTCACCTTCGGTGCGGTCGCCGATCTCGAGATAGCTTGCCGGACGCTTGCCTCGATTTTCCAGGTGGTGGCTCTCGCCCGCCGCCGGAAAGCCGACGCACATGCCGGCTGCAAGGATGTGCTCCTCGGTTCCGCTGACGAGCATCACCTCGCCATCAAGGACATAGATGAACTCGTCCTGCCGGCTGTGACGATGCTGGAGAGCCGAAACGGCGCCCGGCTCGAGCGTCGTGAGATTGACCCCGAAGTTGTGCAGCCCGAACTGGTCGCCGAGCTGACGCTTTTGTCGCCCCTCCATCCGCGTCGCGAAAGGCGGCGGATAGGCCGACGGGGTACTCCTGGGCGGAACCTCGGTTGCCTTGATCGGCGGCTTCATGGCTCAGCATCCACGCCAGTCATGTGACAATGCGCGGATTGTGTTGGGACCACTCGCTTCCCTCGTGATGCGCATAACAGCTCGCTTTGCTCTCATAATTGGATCTGTTGCCATAATCTTGCAGATTTGTTCATCTCGATCAATCCATATTGTATCGATTGAACATTCACGCTGGGCGAGCCGTTCATCACATGGTGTGTAACGGCGGAGAACTGCGTGAGTCTGTCACAGATGGAAGACCGCGTGAGACAGAGCTTCGAGCAACAGGCCTTCATGGCCACGATCGGAGCCGTGCTCGATGAAGTCAGCCAAGGCCGGGTCGTCCTGCGTCTGCCGTTTGCGGTTGCCCTCACGCAGCAGAACGGTTTTCTGCACGGCGGTGTGATCGCGGCGGTCGCAGATGTCGCAGGAGGTTACGCCGCCTACAGCCTGTTCGATGACGCCAGCGACGTGCTCACGGTCGAATTCAAGCTGAACCTGCTGGCACCCGCCCTCGGCCCGTTTGTCACTGCGGTCGGCGAGGTCCTGAGGAGTGGCCGGACCCTTACGGTATGCTCGCTGCGGGTCTTCGATCATAACGATGGCGAGCCGCGCCTGTGCGCGGCGGGGCAGCAGACGCTGATGCGCATGACGGCGGACACAGCCGGAAGGCGCTCGGCCGCCGAGCAACACGGTGGCGGACTGCCATGATGGACTTTTCGATCTATGCTTCGCTGCTGATCTTCTCGCTGGTGATGTCGATCACGCCCGGTCCGAACAACCTCCTGCTCGCCACCTCGGGCCTCGCCTACGGTTTCAGGAGAACGCTTCCCGCGCTGTTCGGCACGCTGGCTGGCCTCGCGGTGCTGTTTGTTATCAGCGGCGCGGGGGTCGGCGCGATCGTGCTGGCCAACCCGCACGCCCAGGTGCTGCTGCGCGCCTTCGGCGCCGGCTACCTCGCCTACCTGGCGCTGCGGCTCTGGCGCGTGAGCACAATTCCGGATGCGCAAAGGCGATCGCCCCTCCGGATCTGGCACGCGGCTGCGTTCCAGTTCATCAACCCGAAGGCCTGGATGATGACGGTTACGGCCGTATCGCTCTATGTGGCGGCCGCTCCGGATTACTGGGTGACGCTGGCCGTAGTCTCGGCGACATTTCTCATCGTGTCCGTTCCCTCGATCGCCATCTGGGCGGCCTTCGGGGCAGCGATGAAGTCCGCGCTGCGCGAACCTTCGCGCGTAAAGCTGTTCAATCGAGTGATGGCCGTGCTGACGATCCTGTCCGCCGGGCTCGTCTTCCTGTGGAGCTAGATCAACATGGTTACGGTATTCGGCGACGAACAGTCGGGAAATTGTCTCAAGGTGAGATGGCTGCTCGATTACCTCGGCCACCCATATGCATGGGAGCACGTCGATGTCCTCGCAGGAGGGGCAAGGACGGAAGCGTTCCGACAGATGAATCCGGCCGGTCAGGTGCCGGTCGTGCGCCTCGATGATGGCCGCACCATCGCGCAGTCGAATGCCATCGTGCTCTACTTCTGCGCGGACTCGCCCCTCGTTCCCTCAGGCCCCTATGCCCGGGCGAAGATGCTCGAGTGGCTGTTCTGGGAGCAATACAGCCATGAACCCACCCTCGCTGTCCGCCGATTCCAGAAGGTCTATCTCGGCAAGGCAGACAGCGAGATCGATCCGACGCTGCTGGAGCGGGGAAACGCTGCGCTGATGCGCATGGAGAACCATCTGGAGAGCCGGCAATGGCTCGTCGACGATTTCTCCGCCGCCGATCTCTGCCTGCTTCCCTATACGGCCCTTGCAACCGAGGGTGGTTTCGACCTCGCCAAATTTCCGGCTGTGAACGACTGGGTCAGTCGAGCCTCTGATGTACTCCACGTTCAGTCCAATGGTGATCAGCAAAGTCGCTGATAGCTCGGACTTTTCCACGCAGGGCGCATCGAGAGCGCGTTGCCGAAGCAAAGCGCCGAGACCGCGGCAATAAGTATCGGTTCGCGAGCAGCCAGACAGGAACGATACGACGCGATGGTTCCCGGCTGCACCAGAAACGTCGTTGGCGACACCGGCAGGTGCCTGATGCCTGTGCGCCATTTCTCCGATGCTGGGGGTCAGCCAGCGAGCGAATGAGTCGCCCGCCGGCGGAGGCTCGCATGACCCCGACCAAGCTGCTGATAGGACAGATCCTTGTCGTACTCGCAATCATACTCGCGGGGATCTGGGCGGCGACGCAATGGGCGGCCGCAAGCCTCGCTTACCAGTTAGAGCTTGGACGCCCCTGGTTCGGTCTGTTCGGCGTGCCGATCTATCATCCATGGTCGATCTTCCCGTGGTGGTTCTCGTTCGATGCCTATGCACCAATCGTCTTCGACGAGGCCGGCGCCATCGCTGCCGGCAGTGGATTGCTCGGCTGCGGAGCCGCGATCTTCGGCTCGGTCTGGCGGGCACGCCAGTCGAGCAACGTTACCACCTACGGTTCGGCCCGCTGGGCTACGCGAAAGGATGTCGCTGCCGCGGGCCTGTTCGGGAGAACGGGTGTCGCGCTCGGCGTCCCTGCACAGGTCGTTCCTGACACCAGCCGGTATCTGACGCCGGCTTCACGAAACGGCGAAACTCCATGCCGGACCTGCCGTGGCCACACAGCGCCGCAGGCCATCCGTACATGGAGACCATCATGCCTTTTCTCACTCGCAAGCCTAGGATCGGCGCGCTGCTCGCAGTCACAATGGGCGGGCCATTGATCATGAGCGTGATGTCGGCAACGCCGGCTCACGCGCAGATCACCGTCTTCGACCCGAGCAACTACGCGCAGAACATCCTCACCGCCGCGCGCACCCTCCAGAGCGTGAACCAGCAAATCCAGCAGCTCCAGAACGAAGCGCAGATGCTGGTGAACCAGGGCAAGAACCTCGCGCGCATCGACTTCCCCCAGCTCGATGCTCTTCGCCAAAAGCTTGCCGAGATCGACCGGCTGATGGGCCGCGCCCAGGCAATCGATTTTCGGCTCGACCAGCTCGACGACAAGTTCCAGTCGCTTTTCCCCCAGGACTTCTCGTCAGCACTCCGCACCGATGCCCGCGTGCGTCCGCCGCAAGCGGAAGGCTCGCGGGTCGAGCACCGAGGCGGCTGAGCGATTTCATACGACCGGCGGCCCGAAGCGCATTAGGCAACGATCAGCGATGTCGTATAGGCACCCTTTCAGGAACGCGGACTGGTCCTCGAGGCCTGCCGGCCTGGCCGCATTGATTGTGTCCATCTGTTCCACGCAGAGTGTATGGAACTCGGGACCCGTCGCGCGCAGTGCCCCAGAGACAAGGCGCGTGCGAAGGCTTAGTGCATCCGATTTCACCCTCTGCTGGAGTTGTGCGACTTCCACGCTTTCCTGATATTTGGGGGTGCGGATCGATGCGGCGTAGTCGAGCCGCATCTCTAAAGCCAAGCCAATGATTTCTTCGGGCAATGACGCCGCGGCAAGTTTCTCGGCGAGCTTTCCGCCCGCGGCACGCTTCGCTCCTTCGGCCAGATCTTCGAGCTTTCGAGCCCACCAGTTTGCGATCCGCGCTCGCGTGATTATCTTCTTGGACTTGTCCGGAACCCATTTTGCGTCACCGGCAGTCTTGGCTATCAGCCGCAATTCTTCGAGCAAGGCATCCAGCTGGTCGAGCATCAAGGTGCAGCCGGCCCGCATCACCAGGGTCATAAGTCGCCGGCGATTGTCGTTGACGACGTCCTTGTGATCGTAGCGAACGTCCCAGTGACAGTGTGTGAGCCAGTATTCGCAGTCATTGCCCTTGGGCGATTTCGCATCGGGAAAGCGGGCTTCAAGGTCCGTCTGAAGGTTGACCATTTCCTTCGCATCCGCGGCACGGGCGTCGGTTCCGAACGGGTAGGTTGAGGGCTTCAGCGCCTTTGACGGCTGGCGAAGTGTCACGATCCGGAATCGGGCAAGCTCCGCATGCTTGTCGCGCCCGAGGGAAGCTTCGAATAGCGACAGGGTCTTCTTCTTCTCGGACAGGGCAGCCACGGTCCAGAGCTGGTCCGGCTCCTCGGCCTTCACCTGCGCATATTCGGCGATGAGCGTCTCCGCATTCGCCATCTGCCGAATAACGATTGCGTCCTCATGGGTGTCGCAATGCACCTTGAGGACGGAGCTATCCTCGAGCATCTCGATCAGGAAGCCGACCACGATTTCATCCTGGTAGCTGAAGCCCGCGCGCGCGATCGGTCCACCTTGCTCGGAAGGCTGCGAGACGTCGACCGACGGCCAGACAACTTCCGGCGCGGGTTGGTCGGCTGGCTCAGGCATGAAGCGGACGTGCGCAAATAATGCCGGAAGCAGTCCGGCATATCTCTTCGATCCGTGGCGAAGCGCTAAGCTTGATGATGGCCCCTCCCTGCCAGTCAATGGACACGCATGAGCCGAAAATTTCAAGCACCTTGCTTATCGAGGTGGATCGAAAGGCTCCCTTGATCGAACAATCCGCTGGACTGCCCAGTGTCGCGTTGGTGCCGGTGCGGGCACAATCGACAATGCTCCATCGCGGCAATGATTTATTCCGCCGGACTTCGTCCTGAATGACAGGAAGTCTAGCGCGAGCCCGGTCTTAAGCAGGGCAGGCGCTCAATTTAGGCCAGCCTCCACGATAAACGGGGTCGGCGTGTTCTTCCAGTGAGACTGATCGGACGCGACGACGAGGATGCGCTTGGCGCGGGTCAGGCCGACATAGAACAGGCGCCGTGCCTCATCATAGGCTTCCTGCGTCGATGTCGAGAAGTGCGGGATGCTGCCGTTGTTCATACAAATAAGAGCGACGCCATCGAATTCGCGCCCCTTGGAATTGTGCAGCGTGATCAGCTTGAGCGCATGCTCGGGATTGGCGAACAGGCCCATATCGGAGACCAGCAGATTCGCGAGATCGACCTTACTGGCCTGCATGTCGGACAACATTTCCTCGGCGGAATCGATCAGCGGCTGTTTGGCGCTGCACGGCAGCCACTCCTCTCGCTCGAGATAGTCACCGGCCTTGCGGGCGATGGCACGCAGCCAAGCGACGCCGCCGGGACGCTGGTCGGCAAGTTCGCGAGCGAGATAGATAAGGCCGAGCGCCGCGCGACGCCCCTGATAGCTGAACATGTCGTAGCGCGAGTTCCCGGTGAGATCACCGATGAGCCGAAACAGTGCCCGCTCGACACCCGGGAGTCCGAGGTAATTGCCGGCCTCGGCGCAGGCTCCAAGTTGCTCGGCAAGTCCTGCAACCAGACGCCGACGCTTGTAGGGGCGCGCACCCGGACCGAAGACCGGGACGTCGAATTCGCGGAGGGCGCGGGCGACGGGGATGAGATGCGTCCACCATGGCGCAAGGATCGCAGCCTTGCCGAGCGTAATGCCGGCATCCTGCAGGGCGGGCAGGAAATGGTCGGTGATAGCGTCGATCGGCCGGCCGACATGGACGTACTTCACTTGCGCCGCGAGCTGGGCTGCATCGCCCGCCGACTGCATCCCCGGCACGGTCGGGATGAGTGTTGATGCAGTGCTGACTATCGCCGGCCCGCACCGGAAGTTGCCGGTCAGCGCCGTGTCGCGGTGCGCGTCGATCTGATCGCCGAACTGCTCGGCGAGTTCGGGGCGAGCCCCGGCGAAGCGCATGATCGACTGGTTCTGGTCACCGACGAGAAAGAAGCGGGTGTGGAGGAAATCCCGGAGCGTGCCGAAGATGGCGATCTGGATGTCTGTGGTGTCTTGGAATTCGTCGATCAGCAGCCAGGCAAAGCGGCTCGCGATGCCGCGTCCGACGAACGGGTGCTGTTCGAGAATCTTCCATGAATAATAGAGGATCATCGTGAAATCGAGGTATCCGTGGGCGCGGACCCGCTCCCAATAGAGCGCGGCGGATTCGTCGGTGACGATGCCGGTCTCGATACCATGGCCGCAGGGTTCGCCGTTCACGTCGATGCGAAGCGATTCATAGTCCTCAAACACCTGCCCGACGGGCATGCGACCGAACGCGTCCTCGACCGCCGTCACGATCTGCTCGAACAGGCTGTTCTCGCGGGAGAGCACCTGAAACGACGCCGGCACCTCGGGAATCAACCAGCCATAGGGGCGCAGGATGAATTGCAGACAGAAAGCGTGGATCGTGGAGATTTCACAGCGGTCCGCGATCGCGTTGTTGCCGTAGGTACGCAACCGGGCCTCAATCTCGTCGACCGCGGCATTGGTATAGGTGATGCAGCCGATGAACTGGGGTGTACCGACGACCTGATCGGCCAGTGTCAGCAGCTTGGCGAGAATGACCCGCGTTTTGCCGCTGCCTGGGCAAGCCGTCAGCAGCAGATTGCCGTCATGTTCGACCGCCTCGCGCTGTTCGGGCGTCAGCCGTATCATTCGGTGAGCCACTCATAGGCCTGCTCGATATAGGGCGGCAGATCGGTCGCGAGATTAGCGTAGCGCGCTGCTATCTGCGCGAAACGTGCTTTGCCAAAGCGCTTGGCGGCATTGAGCGTGATACGGCCAAGCTCGACGCGCAGCGCCGTCTCTTCGGCGAGGCTCAGTCCCCCGAGCGCGAGCGTTGCGAGCCCATTCTCCATCTGCGCAAGGACCTGCGGCGCGCCGAGAGCACGAACGGTCTCGATCAGCATCGGCAGGCGCCCGACCGATACCAGTTCGCGTTCGAAAGTTGTGGCGCCCGCGAATGTGGACACAAAGTGGCTTTCCAGCGCCACCAGATCGGGCGCGTCGGTTTCCGGATCGAAGTCCTCGGCGTCGGACGGCTTCATGTCAGCATCGGCTACAATGGCGCACTTCTTCTCGAGCGAGCCGGCGCGGAACAGCTTGGAATAGACGTCGAAATGGACGCCATGAATCGCGATAACCGAAATGCCGAGCCGTTCGAGCTTGACGCCGTACACCTGCTCGATCAGCGCCGGGATCAGGAACATTTCGGCGGGCCCTTCGACCAGCATGACCTTGCGAGCGTAGAGCAATGCGCTCTTGGTTGCGTCGAGATAGCGTTCGAGATCGGCAATCTCTGGGGCGGTCAGCGCCGCGTTGAGCGCCAGATTGCCAGCAGCAATGGTCGCGTCCTGGCGCTTGGTGAGCGATACAATGCTGCTCAGCGGAACCTGTGAGGTCACCTGGGTGCTGTGACTGGTAAGGATGGTCTGCACGCCGATCGCGCGTAGTGCCGCGATCAGCGAGAATTGCAGCTGGGGATGGAGATGCGCTTCGGGCTCCTCGATCAGGATCAACTGGCCGGCCGACCGGTTGAGCGCGATCCGCCGCTGGAGATATTCCATCAGGATGGCGATGTAGAGGATGTTGTTCATGCCAAGACCGTTGCGGCCGGGTTCGAACGAGGTGAGCGACAGGTCCGACAAAATGATTTTTAGGTTGCGAATGATCGCGCGGAAGGTTGCGGCGGACAGGCCGAGCGTGGCGTCCATCTCGAACGCGGGACCAGAGACATCCTTGAACCGCGCATCGATTGCCCCTGCTATCTCGGCGATAGTCGCCGAGTTCGCGATTGCCTGATTGGCCTGGTCGAGGATGGCAATCAGGGCATCCTGCTCGGCCGCATCGACCTCGAACGCCTCAATCAAGCGGATAAGCGGTGACTGGCGGGGATTGCGCAGGTCGTTCTCCACATCGCGGAGCGCGGGCAGATGAACGAGAAGGTAGGATTGCAGGTCAGCGAAGCGCACGGACTCGCCGATCCCCTCGTCATCCCAGGCAATGTCGGTGAGGTCGATCGCAGGATCACCGCCACCGCGGATTTCCCACTGATAGTCCTCAAGGGTCAGCGTGCCGGGTGCGATGTCGCCACTTGCAAGTTGCTCCCGGACAGCCGGGCGCGGGCGGAAGCGGTAAAATATGCGCGCACGATCCGCGGCAGTCTTCCAGGTGCTGACCAGCGCCTCTTCGTTCACCCTACCCTCGAACCCCGTCAGCTCAATGCCAATCAGAACTTGGCTTGGCTCGGCAATATCGATCGCGGAGTGGATGTCCTCGCGCAGCAGTGACCGGAAACTCGACGGCAACATATTGTCGAGACAGATTTGGATCGCGCGCAGGATCGCGGTCTTGCCGGTGTTGTTCTCGCCGATGATGCAGCACAGGTCATCAGCGACATTTACGTCCAGCGACGCGAAGGTGCGAAAGTTCTGAATTACGATCCGCGCTACCCGCATCATCCCCGCCTCGACTGTTCGGCGGCGAAGTGACGCCCCGATGCTATGTGATTGAATTAGGACCAACGCCAAGACAAGCACGTTCGAAGGTCACACCGACTTTGATTATTCTTGGAATCCCCCGACGGCCGAGCCAAAGGCCGTGGTCTGCCACTGGAGCGCGAGGACCGGAAGCCGGCGAGCTGACCGGGAGGGGGCATGGAGGTCGACCCGGGAGCGTAGCTGCCGGTCACTTGGGCCTCTACGAACGAACGCTTGGACAGATCTAGCGCTCCAATAGGCGATCCGGTTCCACCATCCTTCTAGAGCACCGCCACGTAAACGAACGTCCGCGTTTGGATTGGAGTGGCGAGCGTTGGAGGTGCGGAAATGAGGCGCGAAGCTGGCGCCGGCGTGACCGGCTGCAACGGCCGCGTACCGCCTTTTCGCTTTCGAAAGAGACGTTCCGGAGTGTCCGAAAGCTGCCTATCTTCGCCGACCGATACGCGGAGAGCGTCGATGGTCGGACCACCGGCGCTATTTGAGGTTGCCTAGTTCGCGTTCCGCAAATTTTGGAAATCAGCCCGGATTACTTTCCCGCCGTCACGTAGTTTGTTAAGGTAAACCGACCAGCGCTGCATCATCCTCACACGCTCGTCCCAATATTCGCCGCGAGCATAGGCGCGTCGGACCTGGTTGGTGTCGACATGCGCCAGTTGGCGTTCGATCGCATCCGGATGCCACTCTCCCATCTCGTTCAAAAGCGTGGCCGCCATTGCCCGGAAGCCATGGGCGGTCATCTGGTCGCTGGTATAGCCGAGCCGGCGCAATCCCGCATTGACCGTATTCTCGGACATGCGCTTGCGCGGATGCCCAAGGCACGGAAACAGGTACTTCCACCAATGGGTGTGCTCGTGGAGTTCCTTCAGCATCGCGAGGACTTGCCGCGACAGTGGCACCCGATGAGGCCGCCGCATCTTCATCCGTTCGGCCGGGATGAACCAGATGGCTTCCTCCCAGTCGATGTCGGTCCATTCGGCGGCCCGCAACTCGCCTGGCCGTAGCAAGACATGCGGAGACAGTCGCATCGCCATCCGCGTCACCGGATAGCCCTTGTAGTCCTCGAGCACTCTCATCAGCGCTCCTACCTCCGAGGGCCTCGTGATCGCAGCGAAGTGCTTGGGCTTCGGCGTGGCGATTGCACCGCGCAGGTCCGCGGCCACATCCTTGTCGCACCGGACTGTGGCAACGCCGTAGCGGAAGACCCGGCTAAGCACGCTGCGCATACGCCAAGCACTCTCATAGGCGCCCGTGGCCTCGATCTTGCGCAGGACGGCCAGAGCTTCGTGAGGCGTGATCTGCGCGATCGGCAGGTCGCCGATGACCGGATAGGCTTTCTCAAGCAGCCACCGGATCTTGTCGATCGTGATCGGCGCCAACCCATCGCGCTCACACTTTACCAGCCATTCCTTCGCAACCAGCTCGAACGTGGTAGCTGCCGCATGCCTGGCCGCGATCCGCGCGCGCTTCTTTTCGATGGCAGGGTCCATTCCGGCGGCAATCTGCTCGCGGGCCTCGTCCCGCTTCGCACGGGCGGCGGCGAGACCGACGACAGGCCATTTCCCCAGGTGAAGAGTCTTCTGCTTGCCCAGGAAGCGGTAGTTCATGCGCCAGAGCTTGGAGCCGTTCGGCTTGACCGCGAGATAGAGGCCGAGGGTATCGTGAAGCTTGTAGAGCTTTTCTGAGGGCTTCGCGGTCGTGATCTTGATATGAGTCAGCATTGGATTCATCCCAGCAAGCCGGGTCGATCCGGGGCCATCAAAGGCACCCCAAATGTGAGGGTGCTGTTGGTGGTCCTAGCCGGACGTCACCGGAAATTTAGCCGGCGATCATCGGTCGATTTTATGCTGTGAAACCAGACGCTTGCTGGACGTTGCTGGACGCACTTAGCGCCAGAAAGTGGTGCCCAGAAGAGGACTCGAACCTCCACGACCTTGCGATCGCCAGCACCTGAAGCTGGTGCGTCTACCAATTCCGCCATCTGGGCACGGGTCAGCTTGTGGGCCAACAAGGTAGGGAGCGGCGCCTAGCCGGGCAAGACTCCCTTGTCAACCGCGCCGATGGCGGGAAGATGAAAAAGGGTTGCGGCGGGATTGCCGACCAATGCCGTGCTGCGGCCTGCTTGTGCCGCGCTTGTGCCGCATGTCGCCGGACCGGCGCTAAAATCGCGGCCAAAATCCGGGCATGAGGCCGCCGGTGGTTGTCTTGGCGCGGGAGCTGTTGCAAGGGAACGCGGAGCAACCAATCGCGCGCCGGCAGGCAGCGCGGCAGCGTGCAACATTCAAGACGGCAGGGTGTCGGAACATGAGCAAGACGGACGAGGCTGGAACAGTAGCGCTCTTCGGCGGCGGCGGCTTTGTAGGCCGGGCCGTGGCGCAGGCGCTGTTCGCGCGAGGCTATCGCGTACGGATCGCGCAGCGGACGCCGCGCCTCGCTTATGCGGTGCGCGCGCTCGGCGGGCTAGGCTACACGCAGTTCGTGGCCTGCGACATCACCGATGCGGACGCAGTCGCCCGGGCAACCCAGGGCGCTTGCGCCGCCGTCAATCTGGTCGGCCTGCTCAAGGGCAACATGAAGGCCGTCCATGTCGAGGGCGCCCGCAACGTGGCGCAGGCCGCCGCAGCGGCCGGCCTCTCCACGCTGGTGCACGTCTCGGCCATCGGCGCGGACCCGCAGGCCGCCGCCGTCTATGGCCGCACCAAGGGCGAGGGCGAAGCCGCCGTGCGCGCCGCCTACCCGGCGGCGACCATCGTGCGCCCGTCCATCATCTTCGGTCAGGACGACCAGTTCACCAATCGCTTCGCCCGCCTCGTCTCCGCGGCACCGGTGGTACCGGTGATCCGGGGCGAGACGAAATTCCAGCCGGTAAGCGTGGGCGATGTCGCCGCTGCCATCGCCCTGGCCGTTGCCGATCCCGGTCGCTTCGGCGGCGAAACCTATGAACTGGCGGGGCCGGACACGCTCTCGCTCGCGCAGATCATGACGTGGATCGCGACTGAGACGGGCCGCAGTCCCGCCTTCCTGCCAGTGCCGGACGCGTTGGCACGGCCGCTGGCGGCTCTGACCGGCTGGGCGCCCTGCGCGCCGATCACGCTCGACCAGTTCAGGATGCTGCTGCACGACAATGTCGCCGCGCCCGACACCAAGGGGTTCGCCGCATTCGATATCCGGCCCACGCCCATGGCGGCGCTCGCGCCCGCCTGGCTGACGCGCTATCGCCGCAACGGCCGCTTCGCGCGGACCGCGCCCGTCTGACCGATCCGCCAGCCGGGGGCGCCGCGGCGCCCGCGCGCCACCCCTGCCCCGCCCCCAGATCATTCGAGGCTCGCCGACGCGCCATGGACAGCCATTTACTGACCGTCATTCTGCTCGGCATCGTCGAAGGACTGACCGAGTTCCTGCCCGTCTCCTCGACCGGCCATCTCATTCTGGCGAGCGAGCTGCTCGGCTATGACGCAGCACGCTGGGCGACGTTCAACGTCGTGATCCAGCTCGGCGCCATCCTGGCGGTGGTGGTGCTCTACTGGCGCACCTTCTGGACTGTTGCGCTCGGCCTGTTGCGGCGCGAGGATTCGAGCTGGCGCTTCATCGCCAATCTGCTCCTCGCCTTCCTGCCCTCGGCGCTCATCGGACTGGCGCTGCACAGCTACATCGAGGCGCTGCTCGGCGCGCCCATGGTGGTAGCAGTGGCGCTGGTGCTGGGCGGCATCGCCATCATTCTCATCGAGCGACTGATCGAGACCGGCAGGATCAGTGGCGTAGCAAACATCCCCTTCTCCCGTGCCCTCGGTATCGGCTTCATCCAGTGTCTGGCGATGATCCCCGGCGTCAGCCGCTCGGGCGCGACCATCATGGGCGCGCTTATGCTGGGCATCGACCGGCGCACGGCCGCCGAATTCAGCTTCTTCCTGGCGATCCCGACCATGCTCGGCGCCACGACGCTGGAGATCGCCAAGAACCGCGACGCGCTCGCGAGCGCGGCGGTGAACTGGACCGACATCGGCATCGGCTTCGTGGTCTCTTTCATCGTCGCCATTCTGGTCATCAAATGGTTCGTGGGCATGGTCTCGCGCAGCGGCTTCTATCCGTTCGCCTGGTATCGGATCATCGCCGGGATCGCAGCGATTGCCTGGCTGACGTTGAAATAGGACCGAACCGGACCATTGACGTTGAGATGTTTTTGCAAAGGTGGAGATTTACTCTAGGGTTCGAGAAAAATAGGACATAAAGACTAACCTATTTCCGGGAAAATGCGTGACTCACCGCATTTGCGGGCATAAATGCGTCGCCGTTCACCAAAGGGAATGGGTAAATGGCCGACAATCCGATGCTGAAGTTCGTCACGCGGGCGCAATCCTATCCGGAAAAGCGGCCAGTCGATGAACGCGCGCGGGATTTCGACGAAATTTCGACCAGCTTTGCCACCGATTCGGCCGAGGCGCAGGCTGCGCGCTGCTCGCAATGCGGTGTGCCCTATTGCTCGGTGCACTGCCCACTGCACAATCACATCCCCGACTGGCTGCGCCTCACCGCCGAGGGCCGCCTGCGCGAGGCCTATGAGCTCAGCAATCTCACCTCCACCATGCCGGAGATCTGCGGACGCATCTGCCCGCAGGACCGCCTGTGCGAGGGCAATTGCGTCATCGAATTTTCCGGCCACGGCGCCGTCACCATCGGCTCGGTCGAGAAGTTCATCACCGACACCGCCTGGAAGGAAGGCTGGGTGGAAGCCGTCGAGGTCGGCGAGGCCACCGGGCTCTCGGTGGGCGTGATCGGCGCGGGCCCAGCCGGGCTCACCACCGCCGAATATCTCCGCGCCGCCGGCCATGAAGTGCATGTCTACGACCGGCACGACCGGCCCGGCGGGCTGCTTACCTACGGCATCCCCGGCTTCAAGCTGGAGAAGGACGTGGTGCTGCGCCGCGTGCGGCGACTGGAGGAAGCGGGCATCCACTTCCACCTGAACTTCGAGGTCGGCCGCGACGCCAGCTTCGCGCAGTTGCGTGCCCGCCATGATGCCTTGCTCATCGCCACCGGCGTCTACAAGGCGCGCGACATCAAGGCCCCGGGCGTCGGCACGGCGGGCGTGGTCAAGGCGCTCGACTATCTCATCGCCTCCAACCGCGCCGGCTTCGGCGATCCGGTACCCGGCCATGAGGATGGCTCGCTGCTCGCCACCGGCAAGGACGTCGTCGTCATCGGCGGCGGCGACACCGCCATGGACTGCGTGCGCACTGCCATCCGTCAGGGCGCGAAGAGCGTGCGCTGCCTCTATCGGCGCGACCGCGAGAACATGCCCGGTTCCCAGCGCGAAGTGCGCAATGCCGAGGAGGAAGGCGTCGAGTTCGTGTGGCTCTCCGCCCCGGTCGCCTTCGAGGGCACCGAGCATGTCACCGGGGTGCGCATGATCCACATGCGCCTGGGCCCGCCCGACGCCTCCGGCCGCCGCGCGCCCGAGCCCGAGCCGGGCAGCGAGACGAGCATCCCGGCCGATCTCGTCATCAAGGCGCTGGGTTACGATCCGGAGGATCTTCCCGGCCTGTTCGGCGAGCCCGCGTTGTCCACCACGCGCTGGGGCACGCTGCGCATCGATCCGCGCACGATGATGACCAGCCTTGATGGCGTGTTCGCCGCCGGCGACATCGTGCGTGGCGCCAGCCTTGTGGTGTGGGCCATTCGCGATGGGCGCGACGTGACCGATCACATGCAGGCCTATCTGCTCGCCAAGGCCGCAAAGAAGGAAAAGGCGGCGGCATGAGCCCTCGCTTCGCCCCGCTCTCGGCCCTGGGCTTGGCATTCTTGCTGGCGGTGCCGGCTGCGCCCCTGCTCGCCCAGGCGCCGACCGCGCCGGAGTCCGCCCCACAGGCGGCGCTGTCGCCCAAGGCGATGGCGCTCCTGGAGACGGTCTCGCCGCGTGCCGAGTTCGAGCAGCAGTTCAGCCAGGCCTTCCTCGGCTCGTTCAACCAGGCGCTGGCGAAGGACAGCGGCCTGACCGCGCTGGAGGCGGCAAAGCCCGGCCTGACCGAGGCGTTGCGCGCTGCGGTGACGGCGGAGCTGTCGCGGCAGATTGCAGAGGAATATCGACATTTCTCCGGCGCTCTGGGCCATGTCTATCAGGATGCGCTCACCGAACCGGAGATGGACGAGGTGATTGCCTTTTACCGCAGCCCGGCCGGCCAGCGGATGATGACCCGGATGAAGGCCGCCGCCCAGACCTCCGTCGCGCAGATGCAGCAGAATGGAGAGGCGGGCGACGTGCAGGGCACGCTCCAGTCGGTGACCAGCAGCGCCCTCGCCGCCGGCATCCAGGGCCTGAGCGCCGAGGATCTGCAAGCGGTCACGGCCTTCTCGACACGGCCGGCAGGCCTCAAGATGGCGCAGACCCAGGGCCGCATCATGGCCGTGACCACGGAGCAGACGCAGGCGATGGTCGCGCGCCTCTCCGCCAAGTTCCAGCCCGTCATCCAGCAGGTGATGGCGCGCTACCTCTCTCAAGATTGACCCCACCGGGAACCCGACCGATGACCATGACGCACTATGAAAAGATGGAAGCCGAACGCGCCCGCCTCGCGGTCGAGGGCATGTATCGTCCGGAGTTCGAGAGCGATGCCTGCGGCGTCGGCCTCGTCGCCGCGACGGATGGCAAGCCCTCGCGCCGGGTGGTGGCGAGCGCCATCGACGCACTGAAGGCGGTGTGGCACCGCGGCGCCGTGGATGCGGACGGCAAGACCGGCGACGGCGCGGGCATCCATGTCGACCTGCCGGTGCGCTTTTTCGACGATGCGATTGCCGCCTCGGGCCACAAGCCTCTGCCCAATCGTCTGGCGGTGGGTATGGTCTTCCTGCCGCGCACGGACCTCAACGCGCAGGAAACTTGCCGCACCATCGTCGAGAGCGAGATCATCGAAGCCGGCTACAAGATCTACGGCTGGCGGCAAGTGCCCGTCGACGTCTCGGTGATCGGCGAGAAGGCGCAGAGCACGCGCCCCGAAATCGAACAGATCCTCATCGCCGGGCCCATGCCTGAGGAGCAGGACGTCGCCGAGTTCGAGCGCGCCCTCTATCTCGTGCGCCGACGCATCGAGAAGAAGGTGGTCGAGGCGCAGATCAACGGGTTCTACATCTGCTCGCTCTCCTGCCGGTCGATCATCTACAAGGGGCTGTTCCTCGCGGAGTCGCTTTCGGTCTTTTATCCGGACCTCGCCGACGAGCGCTTCGAGAGCCGCATCGCTATCTTCCACCAGCGCTATTCCACCAACACCTTCCCGCAATGGTGGCTGGCCCAGCCGTTCCGCACCCTCGCCCATAATGGCGAGATCAACACGATCCGCGGCAACGGCAACTGGATGAAGAGCCACGAGATCAAGATGGCCGCGTTGGCCTTTGGCGAGCAGTCGGGCGACATCAAGCCGGTGATCCCCGCCGGCGCCTCCGATACTGCGGCACTGGACGCGGTGTTCGAGACGCTGTGCCGCGCGGGCCGCGATGCGCCGACCGCCAAGCTCATGCTCGTGCCCGAGGCCTGGCAGAGTTCGGACGACCTGCCCGAGGCGCACCAGCACATGTACAATTATCTCGCCTCAGTGATGGAGCCGTGGGACGGGCCGGCGGCTCTCGCCATGACGGATGGCCGCTGGGCCGTGGCAGGCATGGACCGCAACGCGCTGCGCCCGCTGCGTTACACGCTGACCAACGACAATCTGCTGATCGTCGGGTCGGAGACGGGCATGGTCGTGGTGCCGGAGAGCACCGTGCTCAAGAAGGGCCGGCTGGGCCCGGGTCGCATGATCGCCGTCGATCTGGACGCGGGGAAAGTCTACGACGACCGTGCCATCAAGGACCGGATTGCCGCCGAGCGCCCCTATGCCGATTATGTGCGCGGTTTCCGCACCGCCGCCGACCTGCCGCCGCCCAGTGCCGACGCACGCCCCGCCTGGACCAAGACGGAGCTGACCCGCCGCCAGGTCGCCGCCAACATGACGCTGGAGGACATGGAGCTGATCCTCAGCCCCATGGTCGAGGACGCCAAGGAAGCCGTCGGCTCGATGGGCGACGACAGCCCGCTCGCGGTCATCACCGACAAGCCGCGGACGGTCAGCCACTTCTTCCGGCAGAATTTCAGCCAGGTCACCAACCCGCCGATCGACTCGCTGCGCGAACGGCATGTGATGAGCCTCAAGACGCGTTTCTCGAACCTCGCCAACATCCTGGAAGAGGAATCGCAGAACGCCAATGTGCTGGTGCTGGATTCACCGGTGCTGCTGTGTGCGGACTGGTCGCGCCTCAAGAATGATTTCGGCCGCGCCGTGGCGGAAATCGACTGCACCTTCGCCGCCGACGGCCCCGCCGACGCGCTGCGTGCCGCCATCGGCCGCATCCGCGATGAGGCAGAATCCGCCGTGCGCGCCGGGCAGACCGAGCTGTTCCTTTCGGACGAGAATGTGGGCCCCGGCCGCGTCGGAATCGCCATGGTGCTCGCCGCCGCCGCCGTGCACACTCATCTCGTGCGCAAGGGGCTGCGCAGCTACGCCTCGATCAACGTGCGCTCGGCCGAATGCCTCGACCCGCATTATTTCGCCGTGCTGATCGGCGTAGGCGCCACCACCGTAAACGCCTATCTGGCCGAGGCCTGCATCGCCGACCGCCACGCGCGCGGCCTGTTCGGCGAGCGCACGCTGGACGAATGCTGCGAGCGTTTCCGCACCGCCATCAACGAGGGCCTGCTCAAGATCATGAGCAAGATGGGGATCGCCGTCATCTCCTCCTATCGCGGCGGCTATAATTTCGAGGCGGTCGGCCTCTCTCGCGCGCTGGTGAACGATCTGTTCCCCGGCATGCCGAGCAAGATCTCGGGCGAAGGCTATGCCTCGCTGCAATATAATGCCCTGCTGCGGCACGAGGCGGCCTTCAACCAGGCCGTCGTCAAGTTGCCGGTGGGCGGCTTTTACCGGCACCGCGCCGGCGGCGACACCCACGCCTATTCCGCGCAGCTCATGCACCTGTTGCAGACCGCCGTCTCGACCGACAGCTATTCCACTTATCTCCAGTTCTCGCGCGGGGCACGGGACCTGCCGCCGGTCTACCTGCGCGATCTGCTGGAGCTGAACTATCCCAACCAGGCTGTACCCATCGACGAAGTCGAGGCGATCACAGAGATCCGCAAGCGCTTCGTGACGCCGGGCATGTCACTGGGCGCGCTTTCCCCGGAGGCGCATGAGACGCTCGCCATCGCCATGAACCGCATCGGCGCCAAGGCCGTTTCGGGCGAAGGCGGTGAGGACCGCGAGCGCTTCAAGCCGCGCGAGAATGGCGACAATGCCAACTCGACGATCAAGCAGATCGCCTCGGGTCGCTTCGGCGTCACCGCCGAATATCTGGGCGCCTGCGAGGAAATCGAGATCAAGGTCGCGCAGGGCGCAAAGCCCGGCGAAGGCGGGCAGCTCCCCGGCTTCAAGGTGACGGACATGATCGCGAAGCTGCGCCATGCCACGCCGGGCGTGACGCTCATCTCGCCGCCGCCGCACCACGACATCTACTCGATCGAGGATCTGGCGCAGCTCATCTACGACCTGAAGCAAATCAACCCGGATGCGCGGGTCTGCGTCAAGCTGGTGAGCCAATCCGGCATTGGCACCGTGGCGGCTGGCGTGGCGAAGGCGCACGCCGACGTGATCCTGGTCTCCGGCAATGTCGGCGGCACGGGCGCGAGCCCCCTCACCTCGATCAAGTTCGCCGGCCTGCCCTGGGAAATGGGCCTCGCCGAAGCCAATCAGGTGCTGACGCTCAACGGCCTGCGCCATCGCGTCAAGCTGCGCACCGACGGCGGCCTCAAGACCGGGCGGGACATCGTCATCGCCGCGATCCTGGGCGCCGAGGAGTTCGGCATCGGCACGCTCAGCCTTGTCGCCATGGGCTGTATCATGGTGCGTCAGTGCCATAGCAACACCTGCCCGGTGGGCGTGTGCGTGCAGGACGAGCGGCTGCGCGCCAAGTTCACCGGCACGCCGGAGAAGGTTATCAATCTCATGACCTTCATCGCCGAGGAAGTGCGCGAGATCCTGGCGCGCCTGGGCTGCCGCAGCCTCGACGAGGTGATCGGTCGCACCGAACTGCTGAAGCAGGTCAATCGCGGCGCCGACCATCTCGATGACCTCGACCTCAACCCCATTCTCGCCAAGGTGGACGCCGAGGACACGCAGCGCCGCTTCAACCTGCCGACCTGGCGCAACGAAGTGCCCGACAGCCTGGACGCGCAGATGATCTCGGACGCTAAGGCCGTGTTCGAGCGCGGCGAGAAGATGCAGCTCACCTACACCGTGCGCAACACGCATCGCGCCGTGGGCACGCGCTTCTCGGCACTGGTGACACGCAAGTTCGGCATGTCGACCCTGCAGGACGGGCATATCCACGTCCGCCTGCGCGGCACGGCGGGCCAGTCGCTCGGCGCTTTCCTGTGCAAGGGCATCACGCTGGAAGTGTTCGGCGATGCCAACGACTATGTCGGCAAGGGCCTCTCGGGCGGCATCATCGCCGTGCGGCCGCTGGTCTCCTCACCACTGGAGAGCCAGGAGAACACCATCATCGGCAACACCGTGCTCTACGGCGCCACCTCCGGCAAGCTCTTCGCTGCCGGTCAGGCCGGCGAGCGCTTTGCGGTGCGCAACTCGGGTGCGCAGGTGGTGGTGGAAGGCTGCGGCGCCAACGGCTGTGAGTATATGACCGGCGGCACCGCCGTGATCCTGGGCGAGGTGGGCGCCAATTTCGGTGCGGGCATGACCGGGGGCATGGCCTTCGTTTATGACGAAAGTGCCACCTTCGCGCGCCATGCCAATCCCGAGAGCATCATCTGGCAGCGCCTCGCCAGCGCGCATTGGGAAGGCGTGCTTAAGGCGCTGGTCGAGGAGCATGCTAAGCGGACGGACAGCAACTGGGCGCACGGCCTGCTGCACGACTGGGATCGCGCGCGCGACCATTTCTGGCAGGTCTGCCCCAAGGAAATGGTGAACCGACTGGAGCAGCCGCTTTCCGACGAAGAAGCCGAGCCGCCCGTCGCGGCGGAGTGATCGCCGGCCCGTCGGGGACTGGCAGACCGAAACAAGTGCCGTGCGGGCCGGGTGATTCATGGAGGCCTAGCCCGCACGGTCGATTGTGGCGGCGGACGGCGCAAGGCAACGCCTTATCCGCTTCGTGGAGCGCGGCTCGGCCGGTCGCTGGGGGGCTGGTGGACGGCGCCGAGGACAAGAGACACCGCTCTAGACCGATGATGCGCTGCCAATAGCGTCCCACCTGCTGACGGTACCGCAATACGGCCACCACCGTACCCCCCGTGCTCCTGCGCAGGCAGGAGCACGGGGCGCAGCCTACCGCCCTTGCGCATGTCGAACGTTCACAAACTTCGACGAGCATAGAGCGACCGTTGCACCCGCTCTCGCAATAGGGCGAGACGCCATGTCGACGACACAAATCTTCATCGTGGCGCAGGTCATGACCCGGCTGCGCGCCATTTCGTAACATTGGGTGACAGGGGAAAGGCGCTGGAGTGGAGTGCTCTACCAATCCGCCCGTCACACATGCCAGCCGCATTGCGCAATGCTCTTCACCAGCCCTGAACCGGCGCATCGCGCTGGCCGAGCCGATGGATCAGATCTGCTGAGTACCCGTCGTTCTCAGCGCCCAAGGCTCCTGCCTGCGCAGGAGCACATAGTTCCTTCATTTCAAGCTTATGCCGCCCAGCGCAGCTCCTGCACGCGAAGTACTGGCGCCCCTTTCAAGACTCTGCGGTCTCGCGCTAGGCAGCCACATCGCCTCGATGCGCCATCAGTGCTTCAGGGCAGGCCCGGGGCGCCTGCACCGGTCGCGGCGTCCGACTGCGCGCGGCGCAGCACCGGCAATTGCGGCAGCGGCGGCGCTTCCACGGCTTCCAAAGGCTCCGTGTCCTCCTCGGTAACCGGCTCAACCCAGAACCCCATGGCCTGCGCCATTTGCCGGTAGCGCGTCTCGGCCGCGTCGCAGCCTTCGCAGACATGGACCTGGGGTGCTTCCACTGCCGGCGCCGGCGCCCCGGATGCGAGGGCACGGCCAACGAGCGGCTCCGGCGCTGTGGGCCGCGAACCCGTGGGGCGCGTCAGGTCCGTTTCACTCACGGGCGCACTGGCCAGATCGATACCGGCCGCCACAAAGCGGCCGAGCGTGGTGCCGCCCACAAAAGCGAGCAGGAACATACCGCTCCAGAAGAGCACGAGCCGGTCTCTTGCCTTCATCGCGACAGTTTACCACAGCCCTCCGGCACGGCCAGCATGGCAAATGCCGCAACGGTGGACGCGCGCCGCGCAGCCTGTCTCATTTCAGGCACGGCCAAAAGCCGACAGATTCCATATCCGGAAGGCCCGCATCCGCCCGCGCAAAATAAGCCCACCTAACGTCATCCCAGCGAACGCTGGAATCTCCTTTGACCGCAATCGACTTGGCCCTGGCTTCCAGGCTGCGCAGAAAAACGGCAGACGCAGGAGCACGACAAGAGCGCTCAAGCCTGAGCGCGAGCGGGCGGCGGGGCGCGCAGGGCGCGGGCTCGCGAGGGCCAGAGCCCCCTCCCCGCGCCCTCATCAGTGCGGCCCACCGTCACCGCTCTCGCTGGAACGGCCCCAATCCTCATTGGCGCGGGCAATGATGTAAGCGTGGATCGCGTCCACTTCGTCGGGCTTGAGCAAGTCGGCGAAGCTCGCCATGCCCTTGTCCTGATAGAGACCATTGAGCACGATGTCGTTGAACTTGCCGTGCGTCTCGCGCGTCATGCGGCGCAGGTCCTTGACGCCACCAATCGCCTGCTGGCCGTGGCACTGGGCACAGGTGTTGGCGAAGAGTTGCGCGCCGCGGGCAATGGTCGCCTCGCTGGCCGTCACCGGCGGCGGATCGGGGATCTGTTCATCGGCCTTGAGCGGCGGCAACGTCACCTTGCCGTCCAGCTTGAAGACGAGCAGCCGGGCCGAAGCGCGGGGCAGCTCGATACCGGCGCCCCGCTCGATCTGCGCGGCGCCGCCGCC
>Ga0182738_1000364_pt1 | contig 65768 bp, 45 predicted proteins | sample eDN5th30CBELigMG_FD_128876 | JGI IMG/M metagenome (GOLD analysis project Ga0182738, IMG submission 128876) | Enriched Miracle-Growth compost microbial communities from Emeryville, California, USA - eDNA 5th pass 30_C BE-Lig MG (version 2)... ... | reverse complement strand
GGGTACTTAATATTTGGTCGTTTGTATTGTTGAAATCGACAGAATGAGATTTTTCTCTGAATTCTATATGGAAATATTAGAGATCCAACCCATTTTCCACAATATTTACTTTGGTAAGCAGTTGCGTTGGAGGATTTGTTTCTTTTATGCGAAGATTGTTGATTTTTGGAGTTGCCTTTTGAAGAGGCTGCGCCAAAGGGCGTTAATGAGGAAACAAAAGTTGGAGAAAATCTATTCTCAAAATCTCCGTGTCCCAGCTGACCCTTGAAATTCGACCCCCAACTGTAAACTTCTCCTCTTGCTTTCAAAATATAAGATATTTTTCGTTCATAACAATAGTCGAATACAAGTTAAAGCATAGGTGAAATCTGCTCCGCAAGTCACCGAGATAATCTCCAAATGGTTCAAACTCTATGAAAAGTCAAGTCGATCAAAGATAATTGGAGCTCACAGGAAGAATTGTTGGTTTGAGTGTATTCACGACTTCCTCAATCCCAAGTTGACCAAAAGAATTGGATCCTGACATGTACAATTTCAACTTATCTATCGTATACCCAGTTAGATCGAAACAAACCAATTTTCTCTCACTTGTCAAAATTGCAGTATGATTTTCTCCCGCTGAGACATAAATGGGCTTATCATTCAGGTTCCTATCATCAGAAATCAGACGAGACTCAAAAGTCAAAACGAACTTGATTAGATTCAGCTGACTAGTTTTCTGTAATGAACTGGAGTTTGCCAGCTGTCCATTTCGATTGAATCCCCAAGTATTCACAAAAACATTATTCGAAATGTTTTCTTTTTCTTGTTTCTTCACAACAAGCTCATTAGAAGATTTGGATTTTGGAAGAGACTTTTGGAAAGAAGGGTTAGTTGTCGTTAATTTGTTCAAGTCTTCTTGATAGACTTTCTGAAAGTTCAAGGTTTTATTAAAGTAATAATCCATTTTGAATTCCTTGTTTTTTAACGTTTCAATCAAATACAACAAAAAGTTCAAAAATTTTTTTAAATAAATGCTAGTTTTACATTTAATATTCTACCTTCCAATTTTAACTAGCACTTTGATGAAATATTGGTTCGTCAAATATTTTTAAAAGTGTTTTTTTTTTATATTCACGATATAGAAACAGAAGAAAATAATTACAAGGCATAGTTTTTATCCAAAATTCTATTTACAATATTTTTTACCATAAAACTTGTTCCAGTTGATATAGGGCCCTTTCATATTTTGAGATTAATTCAAATGATAAAGTCTTACTTTAATCAGATTCATTGTAATTCCTTTATACATCCCTTTTACTCCTTCTGTTTTGATTGTATGTTTAACCCACAAGAGTCCACCTCTGAATAAAATTAGTTATAAGTTCCTGCTCCAAAAATACTTTTTTTGGGTAATTTCTCCTCTTTCGAGAAGTACTGCTTGAACTTGCATCTTCTTTCTGATCACATCAAAAGGATATGCAACTAAACAAATTTATCACTTTCTTTTTCATATTTTATTTACCTAATTGCGCTCCTAGTCCTGCAATGGCACCAAATAGAAAATCAAAAATTTTGCTCTGCTTCCAGTGTGGATGGTTTTCAATCAAATACCCTTTGAGCAGGTGATACATACCAAATCCAACTCCGTGATATGGGATAATGCCAGTCAAGGAAGGAATGATTCCATGATAAAATGCTTTGACTCCTTCAGTTCTATAAACAGTTTGCACAGCTTGAACAATTGATTTTTGGGCATGAACCTCCACTTCGATCGCCATGCGAGTTCTAGACACATAAATATTAATCCCTTTGTAAAATTTTATCAACCTGATAAAGTCCAAGGGATAAGTTGCTGCAGTTGAGACAATACCAGTGAGAGATCCAGAGAGAAAATTAAACATATTTTTTTGGACTTTGGTGTGTTCAGGTCGACGGAAAAACTAGGGATTTTGTCAAGCTTGTAGATAAAATGATCAAAATTACGTTTTGGAAATAGTCAAAAGATGCAAATTGCTACAAATAATATGATTCATAAAGAGATAAATTTTAATCCTTACGATTGCTGAATAGGGGAAAACTCTTATTGCTGTTGCTGTATTTCCACGCCATAAACTCTTTAATCCTTGGGTCTTGTAAAGGTTTGTCGCTTCATTTATTGCAGCGTTGTATGTGAACTTTCTTGAGCTTGTCTATCAACGAAATGGATATATTGGAAGAGAATCAAAAGATATTACTACAAAAAGAATTTTGACACGATCAAGAGGCGCAATTACACTTTTTGCAACAATACCAGCGCAGCCTCCTGAAATAAAACTCTTGAGATATTTTCTTTTGCTTTGGTTCTGTGGAGAATTGCTCATATCCCACCGAAATCTTCAGTGTTTTGTAGGCTTAAAAATTCGTTTTTGAACGGGAAAAATTAAATATAAAAGATTTCTTCATGCATTTCAATGAAATAGAGAGGGGATCAATTGAAGTAGAAAAATTAGGAAGAGGGACTTTTTGAAAAATATCGAACCAGAAGGAAAAAAGTCCAAGTCATTCTTGGATAGATGTTCAGAAAAGTTTTAAAGGAAGGAAGATTGAGAAAGGTTTGTTGAAGTTCGAGAGCACACAAAGAATTCTACTTGATCGGTACAGAGTTCTGAAAAAGAAAATAGCAGAAAAATACATCCTGAGTTTCATTGATTTTTGCTAATTTCTCTTCATTTCTAATAATTTCTGCTAAAATCTACTTAATTGTACTTTTAGACAAGAAAGTTTGGTGCGTATATATTCGAGAAAACTGAAAAAAGATAGATATGAAGGCATTTGATCCATTTTTGTCATTTTATCGATATTTGGTCAGAATTTTTTTTCTTCTTTTCATGATAATTTATCAACAAAAATTTTTTTCATAAAATCACAGATTCGATGAAGAAAAAATTTTTCTCGTCTGAAATGAGACAGAAATCAGAAAGAAACTCATCAAGAAAGGAAGGAAGTAATTCTTTTCGAAATACAAAGAGAATGCATAACTTTAAACATATCTTTCAAATTGAATTGAATGACCTCAATTAAAAATTAGCATAAAATTTTTATTTTAGAGGAGTCATGGCAAAGGTTAAAAAGCCAACTATGCTTTTCAAGCTTCTTAGTTCTGTCTCAACAGGCTACTTTTATGTCGGAAAGAAAAGCACAAAGTAATTATTTCGTCAATTCATAGATATTTGACATTTTTTTTCATAGATTCGCCACAAGAAAGTTAACCCTTAGAAAATTTGATCCCGTCGTCAACCAATATGTCGTTTTCAACGAAACAAAGCTTTCTTCTGGTAGAAAGAAGTAAACAGCAATTTTAGACTGATTTCTCTCACAAACTGAAGCATACTTTTCAGCTCAGCTATAAATATTTGATGTTGTAGAAATATTGTAACCATTTCGCACAAACTGTTGCTTAATTGTATGCATTCAAGTTATAGAAAACTTTTTAACGATGAAAAATCTGTCTCATCTTTTTTTGTTAGATTTAACAAAAATTCACTTTGAGAAATTGAGCTGAAAAGTCAGATATCGTTCCAGCTTGGGCAAAGAATTTACAGTAAAATATCAGTTTCTCTCTGGTTGGTAATTCAAGTGATATTTTCAGACTCAGATCCATTACTCACCTTGGAAATTCAGTCTCAATATTGCAAAAACAAAAAATTACCTCTATTCAGCAATTAACAATTGAATTTTTCTCAAGGCAATATAGAGAATAAGAAGAAACAGACAGGGCTTTCCAATAATTTTCCAGACATTGTCGGAGATCTTCCAGAAAAACTTACATTCCCCCATAACTGGAGAAAACCTCATGATTCTTTATTCCAATTCAATCACTCAAAAAGTACACAATCCGAACAGAGAAATTATTTTGTAAAGAGATCTCTCAAATGGTGAAAAGAGTTAAAAAATAAAAGATTTTTGTTGGAAAATCCTCTCTAAATATTTTTAACCAAATTTGTTTTTCAATGATTTTCTGTGATTCAAGAAAGTCAGACAATGGGATTATTCCAGATTCCTCATATAAACTTTCTGAGCAAAAGTTTTTCAGGCAAGCAGACAGACAGACGGAACTCATCACCGCACCGCAGTGATCTCAAATTAATATTATTTTTCAAAAGAAATTTTTTCCTCATAGAAGGCAACAAATTTTTTCTGATGAATAAACGCTTTCTATATATTGACTAATAATTATGAATAAAAACAATAACAATCAACTAATTTTATTTGTTCTTAATCTTAAGATCCAGTGGCTTAAAAGTAAAATACATCTAATCTAGGTCTGCTCCCCTAAATTGTGTAGAAGAGCTCGTGTCTTGTATAGTTATTTTCTGGATCGCTTTCCAAGTTGGGGAGGAAAGCGTTCAAGGAGTCTTGGGCGCTGATGTAGAGCATGTTGTAAATCTTCCAGTATGCTTCTCTCACCTAAAAAACCATTAATAAATTGAATCAATAAAAAATTTACTCTTCTAGCGGGGTGATACAGTCCTTGTAAAGTGTAGAGAAGAACGTTTCCAGGTCCTAGACCAACTCTCATAGCTTCGATAGCGTCCATAACGGCATTGATGACGTGAGGACTTGTTTCAAAGACATTGGGCCAGACATGATTGAGCAAGTGGTTGAGAGAATCTTCGCAACCAAGCCCAGCAACACCAAGAGCCAAATGCTTAACGGCAGAGCAAGCAGTTTGTCTGTGGACGAGATCTCTATCAGTCAGAGCGTCTTCTAACAAAGTGGTCACTGTGTAGATATAATCTTTAGCCATTTCTCCAATATACTCAAACATGAAGCTCAATGACTTCAAGACACCGTTCTGGACATTCAGTTCGGGGACTCTATACTCGTTCATAAGTGCCGGCAACACAGTGAAGGGTCCGCAGGTCTCTGCAACGATAGCAATAGCGACAGTTGTACAGACTCTGTTTTGTCTTTCCTGGACTTTCAAGTTGTTCAACAAAGTGTACAAGACATCTTGAGGTCCGATGGCCTTAGCAATGTAACCGAATGTGTTGACAGTAGCTCTTCTGATACCCTTCTTGTGAGCCTTCAAAAGATCGAGAAGATCGAAACAAATTCTCATCCATTCTTTGGCTGAAACGTATTCAGCACCTCTATCTGCGATACGTCCAACCAAATCAATACAGTTTTCTTGGACTTTCTCGTGTCTGTTTTTCAAAATAGGAGTCAATCTTGGAAGCAAATCCTTGATTGGTGGAGTCATTTTGGTCATACCAATAACGTTAACGATAGCCTTCAAGCCTCCGAGAATGGAACCCAAGACTTCGGGGTATTCTTCTCCCAAACTTTCATAAAGCATAACGCCCAACTTTCCAAGCTTGGTTTCCTCACCGCAGTTTCTCATGACTGAAGCGATTCTTGCAATCAAATCAGCAGCTTGTTGACGCACTCTGGCAGACTTGTTGTTCAGTCTCCACTGGATGATACCGCAAATTTGAGGGAAGTAAGACTTGGCTCTTTGGTTGAGGCAATTGACGACTGCACCAAAACCGTTGAGCATGACTTGAGTATCATCAGAGGTTTGCTCGTGGAAAGCGTGAAGAAGACCATCCATAAGTTGCATTTCGAGCTTGTTTCCAATGTCTGAAACACCCAAGGTTGTCACGATCTTCTCAATGGTTTCCATGACCATCTTTCTGAATGGCTCGTTATCGTCCTTGAGGTATCTCACAATCTTTTCAATGATTTCGGCACCGCCGACCTTGTTGGAAATTTCAACAGTGGTTTCGACGAGTTGTCTGTAGTTTCTTCTGTCGAGAGCCATTTTACGAACCCAGAACTTCTCAAAGAAGGGAGTCATAATTTCCTGGCGGACATAAGTGGCTTTCACACCTTCAGTGGCAACGCACTGCTTCACGACTTTCAACACAATCTTCTTCATTTCTTCATCGGGAGTATCAAACTCTCTGACCAAAACAGCCATGACCAATTCAGTGTACTCAGAGGCATTTTCAGGGTCCATCAAAGGAATAATGAAACCAATAGCTTTGAGGAAAGCAGCGAGACCCTTGGTTCTATGCTTGTTTATACCTTCATACAGGGGTTGTAAAACTGATTCGAATGCTTCAACACCATAAGGGAAAGATGCTTCAGCAAGGGCAGCAATGGCCAAAGCTGCGATTGTTCTAACCTTTTGTTGCTCATCTTCGAGACCATGGTCAATGATATCGACCAAAGATTTCAAGTGGGGGAGGACGGCGCATCCCATCAATATAGCAATTTGCTGAACAATCTTGATACCAGTGTGTCTGGCTTGCCAACTCTTCTTACTTTGGCAAACGGCCTTCAAGAAGGGAAGTAAGGTTGGGATACCCAAGGCAGAGGCAACGACGGCAAAGGCTCTGGCGGTGGTGTTACGGACGTACTCGTCGTTGTGATCAATATCGGGACGCATTGTTGAAATCATGGTAGCCAAACCAGCGGCCTTGGCAAGGTTAGAAACGATTTCTCTACCCTCAACTCTGGCATAGTAATCTTCATCGATCAACAAAGGTTCAATAACAACCAGAATTTTATGGACGTAAGGTCTCACCAAATCGTCCAACTTGTACAAAATTCTGTCTATAACTTTAACGAGGAGATGGCGTTCTTGATCTTCAAGAGTGGGGGACATGAGCAAAGGCAAAATTTGGTTAAAGAGTGGGCCAGCACCTAGCTCACGGGCTTTTTCGGTAATTTGACGAAGGGCAGACTTTCTCATTGGTGGGGTTCCGTTCTTAATCTTCAAAAGGAGCATCATAATCTTACGCTCCTTTTGTTCTTCCAAAGACAAGTCCTCCTCATTGACGTTATTGAGCAATGCTCCAAAGTAACCAAGATCTTCAGGCTTAATGCTGGGCATAGCTCCAGGACCTGATGAAGGAGTGCCTGGCACCTCATAGGGGCGTCCAGTTGATTCAGGCATCTGGTAATAAGAAGGAGTCTGAGCATAAGGTGTTGGGGTTCCGAGAAGCTTGTTTGCTGGAATTCTGCTTTGATATCCTTCAGGAGGCTTCACAATCTATCAATCGTTATCAATAACAAATTCAAAAAGAAATCAAAGAAATTCATATCATCTATAAAATTCAAGAAGTGTAGTAGTGATAGTAGTAGTATCAGTTCAAAAAAAATTATCAGTGTGGGTACCTGTAGATAAAGAAGTTTTATTTAATAACAAAGGGCTATTGTTAATAAAACCAAAGGAGAAGGAAGAAAAACTTTACCTCAAAGCCGGCGGAAGGAAGCATCTGATCCAGTTCTTCATCTGTAAGGGGTCTATTTCTCTCATCCATTTCTTTTTCCCATCTCAATTGCTGAACTCTTTCAGGAGTCATTGCAGCAATTGAATTGACTTGATTCATTCCTGGAGTTCCAATTCCCATAGCCATAGCTCCGCTCTTGATAAAAGAGTTAGAGAAATTGTGAGAATAAAACTTTACAGGAGTAGGGGTGAAGGCTCCTCCGTAGGCGCTTGGAGTCATCATTGATCCTGAGGCGACAGGGGTCTTGTCATCCCACCTTGACTTTCCTCTTCCTGGAGTAGGAGTTTCGCCAAATCTGCCTGGAGTTGGTTCTGCGCCCCATCTGCCTGGTGTTGGGGTCTCACCAAATCGGTTTCTTCCTGGGGTAGCCTCTGCAGTGCCACCAGCGGGAGTTAAATCCCAACGATTTCTCTTGGTGACGGATTCTCCTCCTTTTGGGGCAGTATCCCATTTTGATGCTCCGGTTCTTGCGGGAGCTTCGGTTCTCTCCCATTCTGAGGCAGTGCTTCCGGCAGTTGAGACGGACTTGCGGTCCTTTGAGACGGCTGCTGCTCTTTCGTCTTTGGCAGCTTTAATTTCAGCCTTCTTTTCAAGAGCCTTTTTCTTTTGCTCTTCTTTGGACTTGGCGACCTTTAACAAAACTTCGTGGCGCTCATTTTCAAGCTTTTGTTCAACCATAATATCAGCATAAGTTCTGCTGTTGACATCTGGGGTCTTGTCGAGGAAAGGATCATGACGAGGTGGAGAAATCATTCTGAGATTCTTCCTTTGCAAATACTTATCTTCTCTGTCTGCAATTTTTCTGCTTGGTTGGTCAAGAAGATCATCATGAGAACCGGCCATTTTTGCTTCTTCAATCAATTCCTTGTGTGCAGAATAGCCTTGCTTTATCTTCTTCTTCGTGCGATCTTGACCATCTTCATCTTCAAATCCAGAATACATGTTACCTGATGCTTTTTAAAATAAACTAGAAATCAAATTTAATTTTATTAAATTGAATCTTCTAGATATAAAGATTACCTCGCATGCAGATTCCATCAATTAATCAAATTATTTTTCCCGAACTTTGTAGTGAATGTTGGAGAGGATGAGGAAGGCACAGTCAGTCATCTTTATTCTTTGCCTGTTATTCAATGAACTGAAAGATGAAATAAACTTTTATGATGACAAATAATGGAAAAACTTGAAAAGAAAAGAGAATAGAATTTATCAAAAAATTATCTGGAAAATATTTTCGAGATCCCGAAACAGACTCAAACTGACTGATACATTGATTGGTTTATTTATGTTCAAACCTGATCTAAATAAATACGATGGAAAATTTAACTTTTCGGCCGATTTTTTTCGGTTTAATTCTTTTAATATTTACCAGAATTTGACTGACACTCAAATAGTGGGAGAAAAATTTAGGTAACTAGTTTACTTTTTCATGCATGATTGAATGAAGAAATAAATAAATTAGAATTTTGGACAAATAAAATAAGTATTATTACATAAAATTAGAGTGATTATACAATTGAATGTTTTATGACTTTTGCACCACCAGATGATCCGATATTGAATTTCGAAGCTTTAGCGGAGGTTATTCTTTTTGGGAGAGGACTCATTGAATGATGATTATGGGGCTTTTTCTTGATTGACTTTTGAAATGTAAATATGATATTTTAAAATATAATAAGGAGATTACGCTAAATATTGTAAATGCTGCTTGGCGGAATTGATCTTCAGTGAGAGGACGTTCTTTGTCTAAAACAACTTCAGTCTCGATAAGCTCATCAGGAACGGTGATTTCAGGTCGCACTTTTTCAAGTTGACCCTTCATAATATTGGCATTATCATACGCAACAATATTATTAAGGTCTTCAACCTCTGCTTCAATCTCAGTTGTTGGTCCCTTTTCTAGTTTAATTTGCTTTAAAAAGGTTATTTTATAACGAAAAAAAAAAAGCTTTTCTGAACCTCTGCAGTGAGCCGCGAGAATTTATTAATAAGTTTCATTCCATGTTCTTCAAGTTGACCAATAAATTCATTTATATTATGCTCAGTAAAAGTGTTGTTTCTGATTTTCGCTAGGAATTCTTCATTAGCCCCAATAGCCTTGAAAACTTTCTCAATATGTTCCTAATTTGATATTAGACGGAAAAGTAGGAATTGAAACTCTCACCTTATGTTCTTTTAAGATTTCAATTAATTTTCTATATTGGATTTTACATTGTCTTCGAACTTTTTCTTCATGTTCAAGTTTGCTCAGTAAAATTTCGGCTTCTTCCGCACCTTTCTTATCATATTTAACTCCCTTCAAATTATAACTCATCAGTTGGTCCTAAAAGAAAAAGTTAGAAGCCTCCTGAAAATTTCTCAAACCTTGAGAGACTTAATTCTATTATCCAAAGATTTAATTTCAGAGCTGAGGTCTGCAATGTTTTGTTCGGTGTTTTGAACCTATCATCGTCAAATAAATATTTCGGTTAATATACTCTCAAAGCAAGGTCTTCAAAAACTTCAACAACTTCTTGAGGTTTATGGACGCCGATGCCTTTTTTTATTGTTTCAAATGCAATTCTAATCTCTTCTTCTTTTTTGGCAGAAATATTATACTCATTTTCCATTATTTCATTATTTTTCAACTTTTCTTCTAACTTTCTCTGGTTTTTGATCATTGCTAAATCAGATAAGACTCCCTTCTAGTTTTCCCAAAGGATACCAATTTCGAGTTGATCAAGAGTCCTTCGTTCTTTTTCTTTTGAAAGAATAAAGCCTTGGAATTCTTTTTCTTCATCAATTTTATGATTCACTTCTTCTAATTTCTCATAAAATTTAGATTTCAGAGCATCTGCTTGTTGATTGAGAGCTCTCAACTCCTCTTCAACTTCATTCTTTTGGAGATAAGCCTGACTCGCATTTTCAATTGTTCTTTCAATCTCCTCTTGCTTCGCTTTAATGTCCTCCTCCAATCGAACAGCGACCCTATCATTTCATATTAATCTATGCCCAAAAAATTTCAATACTGATCAATTAATAATCGATGTCTTCTGAGGGTATCCACTCTTTCTCGAAGTCCATCGTTGTAAACCAGAGTTTCGTTCAATTTATGGCTTGCTTGTTCAATTTTGTTTTCATATAGTTCAATCTTGAAACAATTTAAGTATTCCCTCAAAAATACATTATCCTCACCTCTCTCGTTAGAGAGTCAACACTCTCTTGGACTGCTTTATTTTTACTCTTCTTTTCACGCTGGGCCCCGAGTTGTTGAGAAACCTCTCGAATATCTTCTTCCAATTTGAAGCTATTCAAAAGTTCATCATTAATTTTGTCAATATAACCCCTTTCTTCTGAAGATATGATATAGAATCTCAACAAACGCTGAACAAGAATTAATCAATTGATATCATCATTGTGTTACAAAGAGAATTTCATAAGATGGAGGATCGTTTGATTCGATATTTGAAAGGACGCTTCTTAAATCTGATAGCTTATCTTCATCCATTATCTCGACAGCTTTTTCTTCAAACAAATTCTTTGTTTTTTCATTGAGAGCTTTGGAACCATATTCGATTAGCCTTTTGAGATTTTTCATGATATCATTGTCAATCGTCACAAGACTTTATTTGGATGTTAGAGAGGAAAAACCATAAAATAAGTCTACAATATAATTTTTTTCAGGGTTCTTTTCTTGTCAATCTCAATTGGATCAACTTCAGCATAACGGGATTGCATCATACTTTTCGAAATATTGAAGGACGTTGAGGTTGCTGCAAATTTCCTCTTGTTCACTATTCTCGAGACAGGGCGCTCTTCTTCTACAATAACAACATGACTTTCTTCCATCTAATCACAGCTGACTGTAAGTTTTATTTTCACAATAAAGAGTGATAAATCAAACGGTACTTTCCGAAAATTTATTTTCTGCTTAATTAATTTTCTTTATCAAAGTGATTTACGAATAATAAAATTTAGAGATAGATAGATGATTTATGAATTATTATTAGCTTTCAAAAAAACAAATGTGATTATATTTTTGAACATTTAAAATTTAGAGTTTATTCAAGGTTTCGACGTATCTTCGACCGTTTTTAAAAAGAACTTGTTGTTCAAGATTGGTGCTTGAGCCTTTTACAGCATAGAAGTTATTATCAGTTTCCTTGGCTTGATGTTCTTTAAGATGGGCATTCAAGTTGAGTTTTCCATTTTTCAAAGATTCAAAAACTTGAGGATCAAGTCTTTCTTCCAAATCCTTCAATCTTGATTGAACTTCTTCAACAATCTACGTAGAGAATCAGAATGAAACATATATAGGTTTGTTTGTACCTTCTCGGTTGGGATTTCGTTTGATTCAAGACTTTCCTGCTTTGTCTTAATTCCTAATTGATCACATAATTTGGCAGTAATAATCTTTGCATTCAAAACAAGTTTTGTTCTCGTTATAATTTGGTTTGCTAAAGAGATGGTTAATTTTGCCGTCACAAATCAAATAAAGAATTACAGAGTTGATCTGCTTTAGCTTTCTTTTCTCTCAAAACCTTTTGGAGTTGGTCACGACTCTCCATGGAATCATAAGGAGATTTCACAACCTCTTGTTGAACTCTTTGAGAATTTTTTGCTTTCTTCAAAGTCTCAAGGTAATTTTGTTGAGCTTCTTTTTCTTGTCTCAGCTTTTCCAAATCACGGCTGACGTTATAAATGCTTCCCTAAAAAGTTTTGTCAAACATATTGCCTCTTCAAAATCATATACTTCATATTCATTGAGTTTTTCAACGTAATCAGAGAATTTGGTGAACTTGGGATCTTCAAAATCTAAACCAATCTTTTCTTCAACAATGGCTATGAACTTTCTCAATTCTTCCAATTGTTCTTGATTTGCTATTGCTTTTTCTTTCAATGCACTATCGGCCAAATCTTTTTGCTCTTGCTTTTCTCTTTGAATTCTTGCAGTGTTTTTCAAATGATCAACAGTGTCATTAGAAGATTTTTCCAATTTTGAGTAGGCATGATCAATTCTATGTTCGACTTTTAATGTCATGGTTTTTTCACTCTTGATATGTCTCATCATTGATTCAATGGTTTGGAACTTTTCTTCTTGAGCTTGAACGAATTGTTCAGACAACTTTTCAAGTTCTGCTGTCTTCCTGGTATTGGCAGCAATCTCTTGTCTTTCCATCTGAATCAACTTATTGAAATTGGTCAACAGATAATTCAGACTCTAATAAGTATTTACAACCAATCTATTTATCCCTTTACTCTGATATAGAGTTCATCTTCTTTCTTATTCTTTAAACAGATCTTAATAATGCTTTCCAATCTCGATTTCTGATTAATTGCAACGTCTTTATTATGCTCAGCCTTTCCAATTGAATCATTCACTTCGGCGCTCTTTGAATTGAATTTTTCAGTGAAATCGACAGCTCCCGTTCGACTTAAATTAGCTTCAATAACAGAAGAGTCTTTGAGTTTTTTGGCACATGATTTTCTATTCAGAGTGAGGCAAAGTAGAAATATCCTTTACGTTTTGTAGATGATGTCATTGAGAGTGAAATTGAGTTGTTGAACTTTAGATTCGAGTTCTTGAACATTCTTTTCGGAATACAACAAGACAGAATCTTGGTAGTGAGGAAGAAGGAGAGTTTTAAGAGATTCATTGCTTTTTTGCAAAGATTGCTCAAATCTCTTTTCTGAGAAGAACAAACTCTTTTCCTTGATTTGGGTGTGGTTGCTGAATTTATCCTTGGCGAAAATGCTTGTATTCACAAAACCAGAGTCTCTTCTGTCATTAAGGAATTAATCTCTGTCATCAAAAAATTATTACCCAGTATTATCTCCTTCAGTGGCTTTTTCAACTTTACTTAAATTCAAGGAGGCATTGAAATTGCTTGTATCCAAGAACTCGCAAGTGACGAAAAGTGGATCCTTTTTAGTCTTTTGATGCTTCACTGTTTGAATTCCTTTACTGGGCATGACAGGTGTTAAATCTCCCAGGGCAGCAGATCTATTGGTTCCTGTGAACTGGTTTTGATTCATTGAGAGAGATGGGGAGTTGTTGGAGTGTCTGAGATTATTCAATGGAGGCAGAACCTTCCTCTTTGATGTTGTTGAAGGTTCAAGGCTTCCGGTGCCAGTGCTATTTTGTTCTCCTTCAGTATTTGGCTTTTTCACTAAAATCAGTTGCTTCTTAAGCTTAGCCTCAATAGCAATCTTCAAAGCCTCTATTCAGGAATGAGGGTTACGCCTCAAAAAAAACTTCTTACGTTTGGTTTTTTCTCGTTCGTCGGGGACTGAAATATATTTGGTTGCAGATGAATAACATTCGTAAATGATTCTGGAATAGTTCATTTTGAAACTCAATGTGACCCATGGGAACATCATCCATAACCATCTCTTGTAATAATAGAATGTAGGTTGTGCTTGGCCTTTCGTTTGAAGGAGTTTATGATATATAACTTCTTCCTTTTTGGCAACCTCATTATCTGGTTCAGTACTCCTGTGGAAATGGTTAGAACGAGAGAATTTGACATTAAAAATTACAGGGTAGTTGTGCCACCTAAGATACTGAGGCTTCTTCTGCCTTTAACTCTTAAGGTCGAGTTTGCTTGAGAAAATTCGTCGAGTTGAGCTTGATTAGGTTGGACTTCATCATTTTCATCCAAGTACTTTTGCTTCTGAGCTGGTTCCTCAGGACCCTTGTGTTTTTGTGCCTCGAGGTTACTGAAATATTCCTTGAATTTTTCTCTGTTTTCAGGAATGTCAACATTCAAGCCTTCGAATTCATTCAAAATTGCGGGAAGCTTCTTTTTGGTGGTCTTCTTTTTTGCTTTATCATTCTTTGTGGGGCTTTCATAAGTGTCTGTTGGCAATCTCTGAGTCTTGGAAGCATATTCCTCTTTTCTCTTTTGAGTCGATTCATAAATTTGATTGGCAAGTTCCTTAATCATATTCTCACCATAATCTGGGAATTCCTTAGATAACTCATGCTCAATTTCTTCAATATCATCAATCTTATCATCTTCATCTTCCCAATTCTCAGCTAAAAACATTCCCATCTTCTTAATTTCACGTCTGAGGCCAATTTCTTTCATTTCTTTGCCTCCCTTGATAGGTGGATGTCTAAATTCAGGAGTGAGTTCAGTTTCAAAGTCACTAAACTCCTTCAAGAATCTGGAAATTTGCAAGATGATCATAAATGTGTCTTCAGCACTGGGCTTATAATGCATCTCAAAGCTTTCGATAGCATTGGAGTATTCCATTACTGGATCGAAACCCTTGTGTTCGAGGATCTGCCAGTATCTGCATAATTCAAATTTATTATTGGGGTTGAATAACAATAAAAAGTTCTCGATGCTTGAAACAACTTCCTTGAGCTTAAAATACGCCTTGCATCCATGGAGATGATAGGATAACTCTTCAAGCTTTCTGATGGAAGTTGGAGCTTTTTTAATGACTTCAGAGACATCCTCATGAAGTTTGGTGACATAAGGCGAGTTTTTCAGAGAATAGAATTGGGAAATGGCTTTCTTGAAGGGTTCATTATTGATTTTCCACAAGTCTTTATGTTTCATGAAAAAGTTTTTAAATACTGCAACAAGAGATTTCCACTCTTTTGTCTGAACCCTCACAAGATCAAGAAGCTCAGTTTCTGTCAAACCTTTTTCAGTTATTGTCATTGCTGTCAATAAAGCCTTGAAATTGTCGGCATCCATAATGTTCTTGGAAAAATGATCAAGTAAAAAGATTAATAATTCATCAATATTATTAATCTCTTTTAATTTCTCAAAATCGAGTCTTTGATAGATTTTAGCAAATTCTTCTTTGCTGATTTCAGATTCTTTGATGATATGATCACTAGGATAAGGGAGCAGAGTTGACAAATAGGTCTTGACAAAAAGTGAAAATCTCAAAACTTCATTTGACTTGCTCTTCAAGATGTCAAGAACTTTTTGTTGATAATTTTGATCAATCTATATCAAATGAATGAAAACGATCTCTCAAACATTTTTACGATGTATGAAGTGCGGGAAAGTTGATTGTTGATGAGTGAGGTGAGAACAAGAGGTTCATCTTCGATTTTAATAATGTTACAGCCGCAATTTTCAAAATGCTTTATTGCTAATGTGCCAGGCTCTGTCGTAACAATGACTTTGATCTTGAGAGGGAAGGTTCTGAGACAATTAAAACGTGAAATAAACTCAAACTCATACTGAGGGAACCAAAGAGCCACATTTGCTTCTTCTCCAGTCTCGGGATCAACAAACATGTTTATTCCATCAAAAATCAAAATTATTGTGGAGTCATCAACAACTCTCCCCCTAAAGAGAATTTATTTGGAAGAACGACTTTTCAAAAGTACATTAAAGCTCTGCTTGAGACATCTAACCAATAGCTGAAATAGTTGACAATTTTTGATTCAAGGAGTTCGACTTTCTGAGCAATGTTAAAGTTTTCCTAAAAGTTTGAGATTAATATGCTCCAAAATTTCAAAGAGATATACTCTTAAACGAATAAGAATTTTGTAGATTGCATAATAGTGACTGGCATTGTTTCCTCCAGTACCAGCAAAGTGAGCGATGATTAAATCAGGATGACTCTAATCAGCGTTAATAGACATCAAATCGAGGAAATACTTTTTTGGAGCGCTCCTGGTGATATTTCATCCATTGTGCCAAGAGGGTTTTCTTACCTACACCCTCATCAGCCTGAATTACAAGCGGTTTGTTTTCTTCAGCCTAAAAAGTTTATTTGAGATCATCAAAAAAATTACAGAAGTCTCTTTATCCAACCAGTTTTCAATCTCCAAAAAGTACTTTTCAAGGCCTGCAGTAGTTCTAGTTGATTTTTAGTCAAAAAGAAAAGGAGGAGGGAGTTTACTGATTCTTGTAATAATCAATAATCATTTCCGAGGAACTAAATAAAATCATCAAAGATAATGCCTAAAATTTATATACTCAATCCTTTTGGTGTATTCCTCCATAAGGTTCTTTGCCATTGTCTTCTCCATTTCGCTATTGTTTCAAAGGATTTTTGTTTAATCTGTTTTATTGTTTTATTTTTATTAAGCTCAACTCAGCTTTACTCCACCGATTTTCTTGTATCTATTAAACCTTTAAACAATATTCAATTTTTTCATCATAATAATTTTTCCCAAAATGGTTCACCTTAACGATTTGGTTGAAGCCACTGCTGCATTCCCACTTTAAGGCTCTCAGTGACATGCATTTTTTAGCCACAAATCCTTTATTTCACAGCAAAGATATAATCTGACTTCTTTTGGGCTTTTTCCAATTCCAATTAATAAAACCTCAGGATCGCAAGCAACTATATATAAATATACTTTTTTGTATTTTACTTCTTTATCAACAAAATTGGTGTTTAGAAAAAAAGGTTGTTTTAAATCAATGGGTTTTTCTCGGTGGACTTTCTTTCATCATAAATTTATTTTCTCAGGTGAATTGCCTTCCGTTACCTCCTTAGATTAATCACTCCGTAATTTAACGCATGTTTTTATCATAAATCAATATTTTTTTGTTTCATAAGAAGTCAAAAAATTAAAATTCATATAGACAGGAAATATTGGAATTTAAAGAGAAGAAAATGGCTGCAAATTTTGTTCAGAGGCAAATTCTTAAAAACTCGAAAACTGAGGACTTAACCTGTTTTTGGTATAAAACTGAAAGATTTCTCCTCAAGGTTTTTTTCTGGCAACGAGATTGGAAGTATTATCGGAAAATTTTTTCCATGTTTCAGAAGAATCATAAATCTCGTTACCAAAAAGGAAAAAAAAATGAAGACTCAACTTTTCTCCAAAAAAAATGAGAACCGAAGTCCAAAAATTTTCATTCAGTACCTTGGCAAAAAAACAGGAAAATATTCGAAAACCACAGCCTCGATTATTCTCTCTAAAAAAGCGTTCAAATATGAAAAAAATAACAAAATGAATTTTCATCAAAAAAAAAACTTCCCATCTCATTTGATTAAAAAATTCAACAAGATAATGCGCGGTTTGAAAAGAAATAAAGAATGAATGATTTCCTATATTGTGTTTTTTTAAAACAAAAAGTAGTATAATTTTTTTTTAATTAAATAAATGGCCAAATCTTCAAAAAAGTTGGGAAAGCTCAATATTGAGCTGGATAATAAAATCTATTCTCAGCCATCAGAAGGAGCTCTGAATCCTTCTTACTACATCAAAGCTAAGATGAGAGATGACACCTGGCACCTTGCAAAAATTATCGATTGTCGTCCAGTGAGAGATTTAGATTTGAAAAAAAAGAAAAATGACTATTCTTATGAATATTATGTCCACTATCAGGATTTCAATAGAAGAAACGATGAATGGATTTCGCGAGCCAGAATTATGCCATTGGAAATGCTCATTGAAGAAGAACATACCAAGAAAAAAAGAAAAGGTGAGGAGAAAAAGCACGAAAACAATGTTGATGATGAACATCAGGGTATGGACGCCGCCGATTTGCTTGCACACGAGCAGGCTACAAAATTAAAGACAATCGACTATATTCAAATGGGAAAACACAAGTGTGAAACTTGGTACTTCTCCCCTTACCCAAAAAGATGTCAGAACATTCCTTGCTTATTTATTTGCGAATTTTGTCTCTCTTTCTATGTGTCAAAAGAGGAACTCATTAGACACAGCCAGATCTGCACCTTAACCCATCCTCCTGGGGATGAAATCTACCGTCACGGGAATAACTCAATGTATGAAATTGATGGACAAAGGAATCAAACTTATTGTGAAAACCTTGGATACCTAGCCAAACTTTTCCTTGATCACAAAACATTATACTTTGATGTCAAGCCCTTCTTGTACTTTGTCTTGACTGAAAATGACGAACACGGAAGTCATATGGTAGGCTATTTTTCAAAAGAAAAGGATTCTCCAGAATACAATCTTGCCTGTATTCTGACACTGCCCTTCCACCAAAGAAAAGGTTACGGAAAGCTTCTCATCACATTCTCTTACGAGCTCTCATTCATTGAAAAGAAGGTCGGTACCCCTGAAAGACCATTGTCAGATTTAGGCAGAGAAAGTTATATTTCATGGTGGACACAGAGGATCATCGAGTATATTAAAAAACACCCAGGGGAATCTTACTCAATCCAAGATATTACTGATGAAACAATGGTGCATGGCGATGATATTGTCTATATTCTTGAAAAATACAATCTGATCAAGTATACTCCAAGTGGTTACTACTTGTGCACAGACATGGCCGTCCTTGACAAATTGTTTAAAGCTGCAGGAAGACCAGGTCGTGAGTGCTCAAGAGAAAAAATCATCTGGGTTCCTTATCACGTGAAAAACGAAACAAGCTAAAAAGCAAAAGAGGCCAACTCAGAAAACATTTTTTCCTGTATATTTGCCATATTTGACAACTTTTGCTTTTCAATATTTGAAAAATCGAATTTGCATCCGCATAACTGTTTAAGTAATATCAAAAGTTTGCCAAAGACTCGAGATTCCGATTATTTTTATGTTGATTAATATTATTGATATCAAGAAAAAAAACATTTCATTTGAATCAACCAGATCTGCAATTTTTTTTAATACCATATAATTTTCTCAACTTAATTTCGTAAAAATGTGCAATTTAGAGTCTGAATATTAAATATGAAGAAGGATAATATTATAGATAAAAGTAAGTTTAAGAAGTAAAAGTAGGTTGTTATTAGCCTTCGATCTCCAGGATTTTTTCCTTATTTTGGTCAAAGGTGTCAAAGATCACGTTATTTCGCATGATTTTTCCTTTGTAAACATTTAAAAAATGATATGAGGATTTTTTTGGAGATGATCCAATCACGCAAAGATAGGCTTGGTTATCAGTCTCGTTATGCTCAACTGAAAACCCTCGATAATAGTCAAGACAAAGTCCTGTGGCAATATAAGAAGTATTCATAGTGTCCAAATGAGTTATAGCAATTCTTCCGCGACTCTCACAGCTAATCAAACTGTTTTGGAGAATATCAATGTAGATTATTCCAGAAGTATGTATTTGCAAGGTCTTGGAGCAACTTCCACTTTTCAGATCAAAGAAGCGAATCACATTGTCATCTCCAGCCGAGATGATGACCTCCTTTGAGTTCTGATTTGGACTTTTGATGGTTTCACACATGATGCTTCTGACCCAGTTTGTGTGTTGTTCAAACTGTCGAATTTTTCTTATTTTTTTGTTATTCATGCTCCAAACACAAATTTTGTGTTCATAAGAGTTCACCAATGTTGTGACCCCCTTATTTTGATTGAAAACTCCAAGGCTTTGGACAGGTTGAATTCCAAGCTTGATTCTGTGAATAGTTATCCCCTTTTGCCAATCCCAAAACCTAACTTCGCCTTGGCTATTTCCAGAGATCACTAGGCCATTTTTGCTCAATGGGTCTTTTTTGTTGGGCAAAACTTTCACAGAAAGGATATTCCTTGAGCTTCCTGTCAGCTCCTTGAAAATAGTATTCGTGGAATAGTCATAAATGATGAGACGGCCAAGCTCTCCTCCAATGACAAACATCTGTCTCTTGGCCCCTTCTTCTTCTTTAAAAAAGAGCTCCTCGAGGCAATTCATCATGAACCCCAACCGAAATTTTTCCACGCTATGGCCATCCTTGATGCTCCAAAACTTCAAATACTCATCATCGCTACATGTTGCAATCAATCTTTCATAATGTGTTTCATTAACTTTATGCAAGGGACTAAAAATCAAAACACTTCTAATCCATTGACTATGAGCACATATTTGCTGACACACCTTTTGATAGCGCTCATCTGTATCATATGATGGGTCTAAAAATGGATATTGTCCAAAACAGTCTCCCATTGACGAATTCAAATTTATTTTTTTAATATTACAGAATTTATAAATATTTCCATCAATAAATTATAGTTGAATTTTTTTCATTTTTAGAGACTGGCAAATGATGATTTGCAAGAAAAGGTTCAGATGATGTTCGCCTTCAAGAGAATTCCATGTGAATAACAAATAATAACCTACTTTCTTGATTTGATCAAAATAATAAAGTAATCTTAAAAAATCTATTCTACTAGACAAATTTGTTTTAACGTATTTCCCGAAAAATAAAGTACAAAGTGCAAAACAAAAACAAAATTTAATTTTATATGGACTCATTCCCTTTACAAAAGATTCCCCAGAACCTTTATGGCAACAATCTTGTTTTTCCAAGTATTGGGACAAATCGAGATGTACAAGCAAACTCCCCTCTTTTCTTTCCAAATGCGAGCTTCTTTAAAAAGAGCACACAAAAAAAGACATTAAATTCGCTCAAACTGCCAGGAGAGGATTTCTCAGTCTCTTCTTCAACAAGACCCGACATTACAAACCATCCAAAATTCAAAGAAAATGATACCCAGAAGAAATTTGTGAAAAGCGAATATATATTGGCTCCCCCGCAAAAGAGAAAGCGCAGTCAAATTGTTAACGACTTTTCTCAAGAGGACTATCTCAGTCCTTTGCACCCAAGAGTCAAGGCTTTACAAGGATCACTGCTTGATTTAACAAGAACAGACTCGGAATCCAAAAAATCATCAAAATTCGAAGAATGGCACACGCCTCAAAAGAAATTACATGTCTTTTGGGATCATCATGAAAATGAAAAACAAGAAAAAATCTCTGAAATGAAGCACCATTTGTTTGAAACCGAATTTTCCAGACTCACCAATGACTATAAAATTCTCGAAGTAATGATAAATCTTTTATTTTGCTAAAATTCGCCCAAGGTTTTGGGAAGAGGAAGCTTTGGCAAAGTTTATCGATGTATCAATCGGATTGACAAAAATGAATATGCGATCAAAGAGACTTTCAGAAGCTTTACTGGAAAAAATAAAGTCTACGGCTTAAACGAAACTCAGGCTTTGGCTTCTCTCACAGCATTCGAAGACAATACAAATGTTGTTCGATATTTTAATTCATGGATTGAAGATGATCGACTCTATCTTGTGGTATGTAATTCTCATATATTGAAATTAACCCTGATAAGATGGAATTTTGTCCTTCATCTTTAAAAGAAGAACGTAAACAAAAGGGGAAAATGACTGAAACAGCTGTGAGGAAAGTTCTTCGAGATGTTTGCTTAGGCCTTGCTTATCTCCATAGACATAGCATTGCTCACCTTGACATCAAACCTGGTAATACTTTATTCCCTTCAAAATTCTCACCTCCAATTCTAGAAAATATCTTGATATCTAAATCAATGAAGTATAAAATCGGAGACATGGGGCAATCAAGGATTGTAAAGCGAGCAGGCGATATTGAAGAGGGAGACTCGAGATATGTAGCTCCAGAATTATTGAATTGTGATGATTGTGAAGACGAAATCGACTTGAAAAAGTGTGATATTTTTTCATTAGGCATGACTGCTTTTGAACTTTTGACAGGTATTTATTTAAATGAAAACTTTGAAAAAGTAATTGATTTCTCAAGATCACAACGCACCACCAAATGGAGACGAGTGGCATCAGTTGAGAAATGGGAAACTAGATCTTCTGGAAGCAATTCCAGGCATTTCCCAGCGATTAAAAATTTTGATTAGAAGAATGCTCGGCAAGAGTCCTTTCGAGAGACCATCAGCTCAGGAGCTTTTGGCGCATGATTTACCAAGTGAAATGGAAGTCGAACTAAAATGGGAAAAAATCCAAAATAGGATTCTTCAAGAAAGAAAAGCAGATTTGGAAAATCAGTTAAATGAAAGAAAAAAAAGAAGAAATTCTTTTTAATTCATCATCGAGTAAATGAATGAATGAGTATTTTACTAAAATTTTCCTCTCTATAATATATTAGAAATTTTACTCTTTATATCGTTTAGTATTATCCAATGTACATTTAATTATACGTACTGAAATATTATTAACAAGCTATATATTATATTAACATTATCTGTCTATGTGAAAACTAGAATGATTCTTTTTGGATCTTACTTTGTTCAAACCGATTTGGATTTGAAAAACTAGGTTCTAATAAATAGTCAAGATATTCAGCATCCTCATGATTATGAAGTGGAAAAATGGGATATTTCCTCTTGCTTTTTAGGCTAAAGGTAAATTACAGAATTTGATTTCTTGTTTTAAATCAATCTCCTGCTGTTTTCTCATTTATCATAAGATTTTAGAAAAAAATATAACTTAACACAACATGATTTTTCCCTTTCTAATCCAAAACAATGAAACTTTTGTTTTAATTTTAATTGAGTAAATTAAAAAAACCTCGTGAAATTCAGCCTTAGTGTATTAAAAGAGTTAAACCTTGGAATCAATATTTATAAAAATCAATAAATCTGAATCCTTTACAAAATCACTGATTTTGATGTCCACCGCTAAGGCTGTCCCAAACAACATCGCGATTCTCAAGCTGACACGTAAATCAACTTGGTTTTTCTTTTATGCTTAGTTTATAGTACCACTCGGCTCTTCTTGTAATAATAGCACTTACAATCCATCATACACAGATCTCGACAACAGACCAAAGAAGGGCAATACTAAAGCTGCAAGTCCATCTAGAAACGTCCCCCAACCAGCTCAACAAGGAACAAATTCCTCCAAGACCTCACCTCTGAAAGGCCAAAAGTCTGCAAATTCTGCAACTACTCAACCTCGAACTCAAAAGACTTCTCCCGAAAGAAATCCCAAAGTCTTGAACTCACAAACTACTAGTGATTCCAAAAAGCTTGGCCAAGTCAACGGTTCCAAGTCCCCCAAGAAAGCAGGAACCAAGGAGGTTGTTGAAATCCCAAAGGTGGAAGAAGAAGAAGAAACTTTGACTGCTGAGGAAATCAAGGAACGCCTTTACAAGCTCTTCCAATACTACACAAGCTTTGGCGAACGCAACAATGTCGGCTACTTGAAGAGCCATAGATTCACCAAGATGATGGTCGATGCCGAAGTTCGTGATGAATCCTTGAACCAAAGCTCTTTGGATTTGTTGTTTGTCGGAGAACTAAAGCATAGTGGCAACCTCAAATTCGACAAGTTTTTGGGCTTGCTATCAAGAACCGCAAGAGTGAAATATGAAGAAGAAATAGCCGAAGAATCTGAGGCATTAGATAAATTGTTAAAGGATCATATGTTCCCATTGTATGAAAAGATCTTTAAAGACGGAGACATCGGAATAGATCAAGATGAAGAAGACGACACAGTCTTGGAAGAAGGAACCAAGATGGTCTTTGATGTCGTTGATGATACTTTGAAGGGAATTTTCCAAACTTACTTCCCCTTCGAAATCCAATCTGCACAAGATCCCCAAGTTTTCAGACAGAAAATGGAGAACGCACTCTTTATGTTTTTGAGAGATTTCGGCTTGTGCCCCGGCCTTATTAGCAAGGGAGCTGCTTTCTCTGCTTGGACCGAAGTTATGAGAACTCCATTGGAAGGAGACGCTCAGAATCAAAGCCTCCTGGACCAAAGTGCCCTTGACCCCTCCAAAAGCAAAAAGAACAAAAAGCCAAACGATAAGGAACTTCCTTTCCCCTTCGAAAAGTTCAAGATGTTTTTGGTGAGAATGGCAAACCTTGCACACCAAACTCAGGCTCAGAACCAAAGCTTATACCAAAACCAAAGTTTCATCCAGAACCCTAACCAAAGTCAAACCATGAGTCCCAATCATAATGGTAACTTCGGCTTCACCCCTAGCCACATGGGATTCAGTCCTCATCCTGGTTTCACTCCCGCCAATCGTGTTTTTACTCCTGCCAATCATGGTTTTACTCCTGCCCATCATGGCTTTACTCCCGCCAATCATGGCTTTACACCTGCTAATCATCCTACATCTGGTTTTGCCAACCATCCTGGCTTTAGCCCCAGCCCTGTTGGCTTTACCCCAAGTCATTTCAATCAAACTATGGGATCTGAATGGAAAGTCTCCCAACAAGATAAAACCACTCAATTGCTCGAAAGAATGGATATTGCATTCAGAACTCTTAGCTCTCAAAAGAAGGCTGCTGTCCCAACGAAAGCTGGTGTCAAACAGACCTTGCTCGTCTCTGCTGAAGCTGTCAATAAAGTAATTTCTTTTTAATAAATTATTCATCATCTTTTCCTTCTAGATCAATAGCTATTTAAAGACTCAAGATAGTTTTACAATTGGAGGAACTAAAAAAAAGAAGAAGGGGCAAGATAAAAAGGCTGTTGTTGTGACAACTGGTACCAGATATGAAGACTATAATATTGTGGATGAAGATTTGATTACTCTCTTTGAAAAGCACTACTATGCTCTCCTCAAGGTCTTCCAATACTATTGCTCTTTTGGAGAACCACTCAACTCCACCAGACTCCATGCCTTTAAATTCACCAAATTATTGAAGGAAGGCGGACTTCTTCAATTTGCTCCAAATACTGCTTACCCTGAATCTGGATTCAGAATCCTCCAAGGAATCGCTGCACCTGTTGGAGCTCCCACTCTCACTGTTGCTGACGCAGACATTATTGTTGCCAGCTTGTCAGGTCCTAAGCAGGTCAGAGAAATCAATGATAAGAAGATGAATTATGACAAAGACGTTGAAACTCCTTTCATTGGATACTTGAACTATTTATATAAAAATAATCCACTTGGCTTGGCAACTCAAAATAAACTCGAGTACGAAGCCTTCTTAAAAGGAATCGAACAGGTCGCTAAAAAGTTATACCCCGACCTCGCTTTGGCTAAGGCTGCTGCCAAAATCATCGAAAAGAACCTCTTGAAATTGGAAAAAGAAATAGGTCAAGTCCAAAAAACCAATGGCAGCAAACCTCTCAAGGTTCTCGTTGATCTCCTCCAAGATATGAAAATCGTAATTTTGTACTTGTTTGAGCTTAGACTAATCATAACCCTAGGTTGAATTTTTGGGCACAGTTCATAAATCAATGATGTTGTATTATAAATTCTACGCTGATTCAAAGGGGATGATGAATATTGAAAAGTTTATGCAATTTTGCAGAGACTTTGGTGTCTTCCCTCATTTGGTCTCCAAGGGAAAACTTTGCACATTTTTCCACGCCCTTGCTGGTGTCAGATCTCAAGCTGAAGAAGGTGAATCAGTTATGAATCAACAAATAAATCAAAACTCTACAATGTTATCCGGGACAAAATCAGTGAGCAAAGTTTCAACCAAATCCAAAAAGGCTGTTGAGCAACAAGAGGAGGATATGATTGATCAACACATGTTTGTCGAAGTTTTGGCAGTTATTGCTATTGAAATTCCTTATTTAAACCCTCAACCAAATGAAATTGAAAAGGTAAAGATTTTGAATTTCGAAGACGGTGTCCTAATTTTTTTTTCCAGATTTTCAATTTACTCGAAAAATTAAATCAATCACAAGGACCAATTATTGTTAGAAAAGAACTCGGTTTAACAAGGTAATATTTGGAAAAAAATCCAAAAACTAATTTCTCCTAACTAGAACTGTGAACGGAATGCATTGGGATATAATGCACGAAGTGAGACAAAAACACCCCGAATTGTTCATCGAAGAAGAAGAGGAAGAAACTCCAGCTGAAGTTTTTGACGCCTTGGTCCAAAAGAATTTAAATAACCCCAACCCTAAATAAATCTCTTTGTTTGTAAATCAACTCATAACTTGATATTTTTTTCATATTCGTATCCATAAATTAATTATGTACACTTGTCAATCTCTTTTTTCAAGGATAAATACGTTACATCACTCAAAGTAACAGCGTTTTTATTTTATCACCATCATCCAAATATCTTGCTTGATCTTAAAAATCTCTTTTCACTCCCTAGAATCTACGATCAACTTTGAAATCTTCACATTCAACATAACAAGAAGTTAATTTTTTCAGTTTCTTCATGCTTTCTTTGATCCACTTTTCATCATCTTTGCTCAATTTCATATTTTCGATGGTCAACGTAACGATGTCAATATTTTCTTTGAGGAAGAGCTTTTTGATGCTTGATCCTTTGAGGAGATTTTGAAGTCTCAAATCGACCTTAATAGCAGTGAGATTTTTCAATTTTGACAAAACCTCAAAGAACTTGCCGAATGAAGCTGGCTTGATGGTGATTGGGAAGACGACTTCAACAACAATTGTGTCTGCCTTCTTTAAATTCGAAACCCCCTTAATGAGAGATTCAAAGTCAAAATTGCAAGGATTTTGGCTGTGCAATTGAACAGAGAAAAGCTGTAGATTCTCCAGTCTTCCAATATTCAAACATAACTTTTGCAAAGCCAAAGTTTCAAACTCTTTTTCGTAGACAACTTTCAGCTCTTTCATTTCTCTATTTTTAAACACTGAGTCGATCAGATCTTCATTCAGCTCAATATTCTTGAGATTGCAGATTTGAAGGTTTACACTTGGTTTCAAAAAGTAACTCGCCAGATCTAAGCCGATACCTTGTGAGTATCCTTCGAGATACAGATATTTTAGGTTGCTTAAAATCGAATTTTCCTGGGGAAGACAGCAGCGAATAAGCTCCTTAAAACTTGATTTGCAGCGATTTATTGTGAGATTTAAAGAAATCAAACTGCTTAATGTTTCGAGGACACCCAAAAACTGTTCGAAAGTCTGAAAGTAACACGAGTCATAATAAGTTTCAAGCTCAAGATGTGATATGTTTTTGAGACTCTTCGCCACCTCCATCTCCTGAGTCACTAAGGCTTCTTGCACTTTCTTATTGCAAAGCTTTCCCAATTGCAAGCCAAGGAAACTCAGTTCCTTCAAATTGCACAAGTTCTTAAAGACAAACTCCAGGTCATTGACATCATGGCTTTTCAGATTCAAATCCAGTGCCCTAAGCTTAGCAAGATGGCCAAGATTTTGGAGAACTTGTTGAGTTTCTTCTGTCGAAAATGCAGATGTAAAGTTGAATGCGAGTGACTTCAGGGTGTTCAGCTTCATAAAGAATGTAAAGATTTTTTTATAAAAATCTGCAAAATGTCGAATAATTGGGAAGGAAATGTTTCTCAGCTTCCGATATTTGCTGGCAGAAGTTTGGGTAATTAACTAGATAGATTAAAAATAAAAAATTAATTCAAAATACATGTTGTAAGTTTGATATTTCATTTGAAGCATAGTCAATCGCGGTGATTTGTGGAGCAATGTGAGACCAAAATTTTCTCTTCAAATACAGCCGGGCTTTCGCGTTAATTACAACTTTTAAGCCCTTGAGATGGTGTTTCCTCTCTGGAAATTGCCTGACATGGAGTTCGGGTTTCTCCAATTTGAGAATCAGATGTTTGCAGCATGGTTTGTCCGATTTAAGGCATTTCAAGTATCTATAGTCTTTATTGCAAAGTTTGACTTCTAAAGCATAGAAAAATTTCGTTCCATACACGCGAGCCTGTCGTTTTGCATCTTTTCTCGGACTGTCAAAAGCCCAAAGAAGGTGTGGTTTTATTTTCGGCTTTTCTGAGCTGAGGTTTCCACTAAGTGGATTTGAGTTGGCTAAAATCTTAGATTTTGATGCCTTTATTTGTTTAAGGCTTTGCTTTGAACTCTTTTGAAGGTTTGACGACATCACAAAGATTGATAAAGAATTAATTTGTAAAATTAAAATAAATCTCGAGATCAATCACTTTTATTTTTTGCCCTCCTTGAATCTGAACTCTGAACAGAATAATTTATTCAATTAATTTTGATTTAAACATTTTAGGGAACCAAAAGGTCTCGGAAAAATGGAATAATGTGGTGATTTACAGTATGTTGAAATTTTTTCTCCATTTTAAGTGAGTCAGCCAAAGAAAAATTTATTCATTTTTTATTTCTGAGGAGATCCAAGATTCAAAGTTTAAAAGATTTTTTCCCCAAAATGTATGAGATCAAGTGCACAGCACAACTCAATTCAAGAACCTAAAGGGTTTTTATTATTAAAAGAATCCAATACCTTTTTCATCAGGTGTTGATGATTTTGGAGGAAACAAAAATGTCAATTGACGATCTCCAAGAATTTGGAAAGCTCCACGTGGAGTCTCAGAAATTTTTATCTTTGAAATTAGGCACAAAAAACTACAGTTCCCGGCTCGCAACGTATTGACTTGAAAATGACGAAAAATTGGGTTTAGAAAAAGCGCAAAATGCTATCTGTACATATTTTGTGAAAAAGTCGACTGGTCAAAGCGAAGCCATAAATTAAAAAAATTTTCATTTTTGAGATTTATTGAGATTAAAAATTTTCAGGACTTAGGACTCAGAAAGGTGTTTACACTCAGTACCTGCCGTAGAGCTGTTAAAGATTTTGATAGATTTCATCAAAATTTTAGGAAATCATTTTTACAACTTTTATCAAGAGGGAAATGAGAGCTCTTTTATATAGAGAGGGGCATAAATATTATTATATTAGTATTTAGACAAAAACTTGACAGCAACTATTAATAAATTAATTCGCATGTCAGTTTGATATAAAATTCATCGTAATAGACATATACTCCAAAATTTTAGTTTTGAATAGGAAGGAAAATTATAAAAATCGTCATTGATTTGGTGGTTTTGTACTTTGTTACCAGTTACCAGTTTCTGGCTTTGTATGTGAATGTCCGAGTTGAAAGTAAACTACTTCGATCTCTATTTGTATCTCGCGTTCCTAAAGTCGAGTTATAACTTGACCTCTCCGTTCTTTCTGTTAAAGGACCATCTCTTTGCAAATCCTCTTTTTAAAATTAAAAAGTATTCCTAAAAAATCTTCTTACTGCTTGTATATGAGGATGTCACATAGTTTCGTAATGAAAACTCGTCCATAGAAGGGTTGCGATGCAATTTAGTTCTAATTGGCGGCTGCTGCTGTTGATGTTGCAGTGGGATTTTTTCGTCTTGGTTTTCAGAGTCGATGTTTTTAGAGATTCTATCCAATCTGAGATTGAATCGCCTGTCATTTTCCTTGTTGACAGACGTGACAGTTGGGAGAGCATGGGATGTGAATCTTCTTTGAGTATTGATGTTTGAGTACCCTGGGTCAAAATCAGGAATCGGAGAGCTTTTTTCAACTGTAGATCCACTTCTTGCATGGAAATTGGGAGGAGTCGCTTTGTGCTTTTCTGTAAGTAACTGTCTCAAAAGCTTTCAAAATTAGTTTATAAGTCTCAAATCAATCTATTTACTTGATTTTCTTGAGTCAGCCTGCTTACTTGCTGCTCTAAGCTTTCCCATCGGCTCATTGCCTCCAAAAGGTACTTATAGCAATCGCAATTTGCATTCAGACTAAGAATAAATAAACACTCGATGAACAATTTCCTCTCATTACCTTTTTTCGAGGGAAGCTTGAATTTTCTTGTTTCCGGGGTGATCTCGGCCACTGGAGTAATTCTCATTTTCTTTTGACCTCTTATATTCAATTGGATCTCTATGACTCAGAATTTTTCTGTTCTCACTTTCATAATTTGATTGCAAATAAGTCTTGTACTCCTTTTGTGTATGATATCTTGCAGTGTCGCTCCCTCCAGTAGCTTTCCCTTTCTGATATTTGTCTCTATCGAGATTTTCTAGCAAGGCACTTCTGGGGCTCAAACTGCCATGAAGCTCTTCTTTGGTCATTTTTAAACTTCCTCTACTGGTGAGTTTTTCGTTTTCATTATTCTTCTGCTTTTGCACCACAACGTGCTTCTTTTGGGTTTTATTGAAATTTCTTTCCCTGTCATGACTAACCAGATCATGCAAGAGCTCCCCAAGGTCAAGTTTGCTGTTATTAAAGCTGGAGTCAAACATAATAGCAGAAATATTTGAAATATTCGCAGCATTTTCTTTTAAGACGTCAAGTCTTGCATCCTTCTCAGCTGATCTTCCCCCTTGATTATCAAAGACCAACGTCTCTTCAAGAGGCTCAGTAGTTAATCTATACCCATTTTCATATTTATATGCCCTATCAGGAGTCTCAATCGTCTCATTTGTCAAACCTAATTGGAGTTAAGTCCAAAAACCTTGAAATATCCTCTCTTACTTTTAGTTAGAATATCTTTAATGAAAGAAAAGAGACTCTCATCTTCAATCAAAAGCTCCAGGAAATTTTGAATACAGTTTATGTGAGCTTCCGTCTCATTTCTTCCATATCCTCCAGGAAATTGTTACTCAAAAAATAGTCTGTCGATGTTACCAAAGGTTCGGTGGCTTTTGTATCCAATTGAAAACTCATAACTATGATTGAAATTAGATCATTATTCAGTTGGAATCGAGTGCAAACCATTTATACGAAATCATCTTTGATGAGGCTTCAAGTTGTGAGCCAACAATATTTCTGAGTTTGTATAAAGCTCCTTTCAACTGTTGAGGATTCAGTGATCTCAAAAGACATTTAAGTTGTTGTTGTTGCGCAAAGGTTGTGTGCTTCTTGGTATTCATTGGCTTTTCTTTCAATTTAAAACTCATATAGCGAATATCTGCTGAAATTAACAGCTAAATTTAACCTATTCCAATTCAAATGACATTAATTTTTTAAGAAAAAAGCAAATCAACTCTTTCTTACGGATTTCAGGATTTATCCTCCAAAACAGAGATTAACGCATTTCCTTCTATTTCATTCATGATGTTTTCACAAATTACCTTTTCATCCTTGAAAAGATGCGCAGCACTTCCTCATCCAAGAGATTAAGATTTTGATGATACTATCTGTGGTGAAAGTCAAATTGTTTTTTAAATTTAGTTTAAAGAGGACCCGAGAATTAAACGTTCCTTTTAAAATATCAAGAATTTGGAAGAGATTCACTACTGTTCGCACTTTTCAAAACTTTAGATGTTTTTGAGAAAACGATTTTTGGAGAAATAAATCGTTAAAAAAGAGAATTAATTATTTCAAAAAGGATTTCTCCCATAGTTATGAAATAAGGGGTTTTGTGAAATGTTCGTTCTCGAAGAAAGAAAACAAAGCCAGGAGAATTTTCACAAAAAACAATCTAAAGTCAACAAAATTTTTCTCAAAAGAGAGAGAGAAAGAGAAAACGTTAGAAAAAAATTTTGAAAATGACAATTAATAATTCCCTAATAAAATGATTTCAGACTTCTAAGAAAGAGAAGGAAATTATTGAGCTTCAGTTCTCACAAAAAGGCCTCTGTTTTAAGCAGTTTCAGCACTAACTTGTGGAAGAAAAAATTGTCCGATTTTTTTTCGTTTTCTGTAGCAAAAAAGAGTTTCAGAATTCTTTCAAGAGAGAGAAAGGAAGCGAGTATTTCATTTGTCTTCATCTCTTGCTTGTCTTTCAAAGAACCTACTTTTTATTTGTTTGAAGCAATTTGATAGTGATAAAACCCCTTGATTTGAATTAATTTTGTTGACATCTGTTTTTTATCTTGGCCCACAAAGGTAAATCTATGCAAACTTCTTGAAGACCAGATATTCACAGTGGATCCATTCTTTCAGTTCTCAAAAATATGCAAATATCTATTCATGAAAAAATCGTCTCGTTGAGTTGTAACCAAAATCACAAAAAATCAGTCTTCAGACGAAAATAACATTGAATTGAGGAAACTCAATTCTAAAGTTTGAAAAATGACTCCAAACTTTTGGAAAAAGCATTCGTCAAATCATTGATTTTGTCAAAACTAATTTTTTATGCCACAGATGCGGAATTTCGACAAACTGCTTCATCAAAGTATCTTCTTCAAGAAAATATGCAATCTTCGATTGGATCAATCAATCCATCTCAATTTTCCCGATACCCACAAAGTCGTCTCTTTCTTTTTCAGAGTTTTGAAAATATTTCGAGTCTTCCTTCCTCAGAGAGAATGGTCTCCTCTCCGTGAGTAGTTTCAAGATCCTTGATCTTCAAGAGTTAACCAAGGAACCGAGCAAAGCGCAAGTTTCATCTTTGAAATTTGTGTGTTTTTAATCGAGGAATATATATTTAAACAGGAGTGATTCATGTACTTGACACGAAAAACACAATTGAGACTTTCAAAAATAGTGAGAATTAAAAGAAACTATTCAACTCTAATTAATTTTAATTCCACAGATTTTATGACTTTAGTATACGACAACCCAGCTTAAATACTCAAACTCAAGAAATAATATTAAATAATTAATTTATCAAAAGCTTTTACCTCCTTCAGTTAACAATGAACTCTGCTGCCACTCAAGGATGCAAATGCGGTGACTCTTGCAAGTGCGAAACCTGCAAGTGCGCTACTGAAACCCAAACCACCACCTGCGGCTGCGCTTCCACTGGAGGATGCCAATGCGGTCAAACCTGCAAGTGCACTTCCTGCAACTGCTCCACTGCTCAAAAGACTGAAAAGTCCTGCTGCTCTGAAGAAAAGTCTTGCTGCGCTTAAATCTGGCCTTCATATATGTCTCATTTGAAATGTTGATGTTTATTATACAACCCAAAGTTCAGAATTAGAGATATATCTCTTTATATAAAATCTCAAACCTTTATATAAAAAGAAAGTATGACCAGTCCATTTATTCACATAATTCATTGAAAATCATTTTTCTCATTTTTGATTTTTCATTTCAAAAAAGTCTCATTTCAAGAATTCATATTGTGAAAAAAGAAATGTACAATTAGAGCGGTCACGGGTGATGAGCTATCAGCAGACAGCTTTCATATAATATCCATCATTGAATACCGGGAGAAAAGGTTTAAAAGGACATTTACAACTTTTGAAATCTTTTCGATTCAAATTCTCTGAACAATTTTTTTCATCTTATTTTCAACAAAGAGATCAGCAAAATCAGGATTTGAACTTTTTCAGGCATTTCACCAGCCAGCAAAAAATATGTTTTCTTCATTCAAATCCTCAAAATGTCGAAATTCTCAGCATTGAAAAATTCATTTCCACTCAATGATTTTGAAATTAAAACATCTCATCTTTGACCTTTATTTGGATTGACTTCCTCCACATTTTTCTTCAAAAGCGAAAGGAAATTTTTCTCTGGATTCAAAAATTAGTTTCTTACAAAAATCAAAGAGGATTTTTTTTCAAATTGACACTCACAAAGAAGGAGAAAAGACTGTCATTCCATTCCATTCAGGTGTGTTTTAATGGAAAGAGAATCTTTAAATAAAAATAAAATTTCTTGATTAAAGAATACCGAAATATTCATATATACTATTTATTTATTAATTTATAAGCAATGTTCAGCAACCTTGCTTTCGAAATCAAGATTGATCGTCCCTCTTTGATCTTTAAGCCTGGTGTATGATCCGAAGCGTGAATATCTCGTTTGACTTTTGAATAGGAGTATGTCACTGGTAACTTGAATCTCAAAGGTCTCCAGCAGAGCATTCCTCTTGCTACCATAACTCTGACAGCAGAAGGTATCTTGAGCTTCCAAGAGCAATGATTAATGGATAACAGGAAGACTCAGATTCAACAGAGGACATAGAAAGAATCAAAACGCCGAAAGCCTTGAGCATATCCTTCGTGAGCCACATATATTGATGAGAGATAAGGTTTATTTGACCGAAGGAACCAAGAAATTGTAAAAGAGAATTAATGATAATTATCGTAATGAAGTAATAGGACTACTGAAAAGAACTCTTGGCCTTTTAAGTTCAAGATTAAGCCTGAACAAAATTATAAATTGTTGGAATCGTACACAGGTGTATATATCAGCGTCGTGGTAAGATTGATCGTGATTCTTTGTTTGAATTGCTAATTTTATAGTATGATATCACTGCTGAATTAAAGACTCCAACTCAAGGAGTTTTGAGACATTCCCAAAACTTTTATGTTCAAGTCGCTGTATCTATTATTCTCCTCTCATTTGTTTAATATTCCATCTCAAGGATGATACTGAAGCCACCAAGCAAGTCAAAAAAGATTATCCCAGACCCTTAACTTTCACTATGCTCCCTGAAAATCTCGTATAGAATCTGATTATTGACTTTGTTATTCAAACATTTCTAGTTGAAAGGCAATACTGTTGTCAACAGAAAAGTACCAAACTTTAGAATAACCGGTTCTCTGAAGAGTGATATTGTGAATATAAATGATGAAATTGAAGGTGTTTTTGCTATCGAGGTACATTTTTATGAGGGATAGTTTTTAAATTTGATTTCCCTCAGGAATGTGATCATGATATTAAATCGATTGAATTACAGCTTGTTCGTGTGGAGGTCGTAGAGTCAAAAGACACGAGATTGATTGAAGGTACAAACACAGTTTCTTTGAACTAGAGAATTATAATCCATTTCTATAGCCACTGAAGTCCAAAATGTCCAAATTGCTGATGGGAATGTTATCAAATATCTAGAATTATTAATCCATATGGTCCTTCCCAGATTCTACAGTTGCCCATCCTTCTCATACAAAGAATATACTGTGAATTTCGAAATGAATCTTATCTTCATCTTCACAAATGGTTTCAAGGTCACTCATAACTTCCCTTTATATTTATTCAGATAAATCTATATACTTGAAAATATGAATAAATATTTTTCTTGTCAACCTCTATGCGGCTGAACCAATTTATTAAAAAAATATATCATTATAAAAAAGGAATTAATACCTTGTCCATGTCATGAAAATCTTCTCTTAAATTTTTTTTCAAAAATCGCAAAATAAGATATTGTGTAATTTCACTTAATTTTTCACAAAGCAATAAAAAAATAATTAACGAATTTCTAAGAAGTAATGCAGGGATATCGTCCAAAAAATGTCCAAGATTTACCTGCTTTGTTACAATATCTCAATCACGAAGGGGAAGAAGACGTAGAAAAACCAAAGCGCTTTGCCCCTGTCAAGGTCGAAAAAACCGTCCAAAATCAAGCTGATTTATTTGTTACAAATGATGAATTTGATCCGGGAATCAAGATTGGAAGGGAGTCTAAACTTTATTTGAAACGCAATTATGTCGAAAGGTTTGTTTAAATCCTTGATTACATCTAATTATTCAAAAGATTGTTGAGTGAAACTCGATATAGTAAAGTGGAGCTTGAAGATATCAAAGAGATTTATGCATTAGTTGCTGAAACAGGCGCTGGGTTAGACCTAAAAAGATTTGAGGAGTTCCTTGGATATATTTATAATATTCCTCATCATCCTTTAGCAAAACGCTTGTTTTATTTTTTTGACAAAAATCAGGACGGCATTGTCGAATATTTTGAAGTTGTCAAATCTCTAGATGTTATTGAAAAAGGCAATTCCGATGAAAAAATCGAACTCTGTTTTTCAGTTTATGATCCTGACAACATTGGATTCTTGGACTCAAATTCACTGAAGGAACTTTTCCGAACTTGCTATATAAATATCATTTCCAAACTAGAACAATGTATTTTAAAATTCCAACACATCAAAACTCTTGATCCTCATGGATTTTCATGGAAAGAACTCAATGATCCACAAAACCAAATCGTCACTATTCTTGAAGAATGCTTGCCAATCATTGTCGGTAGAGAGATTTTCGTGACTCAAATATTGATTTTAAAAAAGATAGGTATGACTATAAAAAGTCGCTAATTGATCGCTTACAACTGCACCATGGGTTTACACTTGAAAAATTGGGAAGTCTATGGGGATTATATAGAGCTGCTCGATCCAAGTTTACAAGTTCCTATATCAAGACTCATTATGAAAATGAAAGGGGCTTGCTTGGGCCTGATTATATCACAGAAAATCAATTCAAACTCTTGATGTTTGATGCTTTTAAGGTATTTTGAAGAAAAAAATTGCCTCATATTGATTCAAATAGATTGATGACAGTGATTTATTGAGAGAGGTGTTCCTCACAGTGAATAAGGATTATAAAGATGGAAGTGTGAAGATTCAAGAAATCGTGAATGAATTAGTGTTTGGTTTTCGAGGAGATTTTAGTCGGAAAATGATGATATTTTTCGAAGTCAACTCTCAAACCAATGAAGATCAAGTGTTCCTCCCAAGGGAGTTTTTAAAAAATTATCTCACTGGAACTCTTCATTTTTATGAAGAGATCTACAATTCTGCCCAAGAAATTTCAAGTAAGTTTTGACGTTTAAAGAACAAACTTATTTTTCCCCCGAGATCATTTGAAGAGACCGAAACAAGATAGAATATATTTCGATGATTTTAAAGGTTTTTGCTTCAACTTTCCAAGCGCCATGGACTTTATTTCCAGAATAACCATCGGTGAATGTCCTGACCCCAATTCCCATGACTCTCATAAAATTTTCGCCACTCATCAGAACCAGCTGGTCGACGACTCTACTAAATTACAAGGTCTACCATTTAATGAGGAAAGAAATGAAAGAGAGAAAGTTTCTGAAAAGCCTTTTTTGAATAAAAGATGGGTAAACAAAATTTGAATTTAAAAACTAACTTTCTGATCTTAATGATAGGTTCCACGAAATTTCTAGATTTGATGAGAATGCATTTTGTACTCTTTATTTTTATGTTGCCCTCTCCTCTAATCTTGTTTTAAAAAATATGATAAAAAACTCTTTTTTGGATTTTAATACTGAAAGAAAGATTGATTGCCCAGGTATTTAAACTCGTTAGTCATCAAATCATTTTAAACCGGCCTATTAAGCTGAGAGAGCTCTTTATTTTCACTCTATTCGGAACTGAGAGGAATTTGAAGATGAAATAAAGTTTCGAGGCCACAAATGTACTTTTTCGAATGATGATGATGAAGAAAAAGATTTCCTCAATGGAAATTGCAACATTTTTGTTGTAACGTACGTTATCATTTTAATCTTGGTCTTTTTGCTTCTATGATTTATACAAAAAACAACCCAATTAATTACAATAAAATATAACTTAACTTCAATTAACCCATCTACAATGGACAGCACCAATAACAATCAAGCTTCAAGCACCAACGGCTTGAGAAACACAAAGGCTGACAAGTCCGCCGGATTCTTCAAGACCACCAGAGTTGATTCATGCAGTCACGTTGTTGTTAAAAATGGTGTTGCCGAAGCTATTCCCTTCAGACCCTCTCCCAAAAAGGACGACGGCCCCAAACAGCACTACTCTACCAGTTTGTCTCAGTAATAACCTTGAAAAAAAATGACGTTTCTAATTTCTTTAAAGTGATACACACAAAGTTTTCCCCAATATGCATGTCGGAATGGCTAAAAAGCCTTTGGTTCCTTATCATCCTACCTCTTACAGAAACAGACTTCCCGTTCCTGATGCCAAAAAGCCACCAAAGAACTCCAGTCAAATCGAGTTTGGTGATAGAAGGTATAGTCATTTTATGATCTTGAGAGACTAATTATTTAGTGCTGCCAACAAGAAACATTTCGTCACTACCAAGATGAACACCCACGGATTCTTGGCCAATAACGATCCCATCACAAACGGAGGTATCCTCGCTGAAAAGACTAAATGGCACCACTATTTACAAAACAAGTAAAAAACCCAGATATATATTCTAAAATGTAAATTCCATTTTTTTTTGGCTTTGTGCTGTCCAAGGCTGGTTTTACATATTTTCATATAATTTGTTGCAATACAGCCTCCTCATTATCCTCACAAAAAATATGCTCTTTTATTAAAATTGCTGTCACTTCAAAGTTCAAATTGATCCTCTTATTTATGTCACTCAATCCCAAAGGGAAAGAAGATATTCAATTTATACTTTTACATACATATATAAATTTCACATGGTGGACTGCAAAAAAATTCAAAAAAAATCTTCATAACTGTGTAAATCAACTATTTATCTATTGATTGATTATTTTTTCCGATTTTTCTTGTTAGAGTTGGTTAAAATGACCTTCTTTTTTTGTTTTGGTTGCTCTTCAACAGTTTCATTGGATGATTTTGGCTGATTCGGAGTGGTTTCGGAGTCTTGAGAATTATCAACATCAAGCAACTCATTTTTGGGAAAAACGACAATTTTACTTTCATAAAAGTTGAGCAAGAATTTTGGGTCATTCTCTTTGAGTTCTTCGTTTGAGACATAACTATTTTGAGGTTTAACGCCATTTCTTCTTTCTTCCCATTCAACTAAAAACCAAAACCTAGCTCCCTTTTTTCTCTGCTTAATTGTAATAATTTTCCTTGGCTTATCATGAAGCGACAAACTCCCCTTGGCCTTCTGTCCAAGATCTTGTGAATGTGAAAGACTTTTGAGAACCTGACCTCCCCAAGATCCTTCGACTGTTTGTGAACGAGTTTGTTGTTGAGTATCACTATCAGCGGAGGACTTGTAAGAATAGTCTGTAACTGTGTTGCCGTCTTCATTGATGAGATGTATTTTTTTGACTTTATGGTTATCAGGGTAGAGAAGACGAGATTTCCTGGTCTTTTCAAGCATATTCTCTTTTCTGAGACCTTCAAGAATTTCTTGAGTTGTTTTGAAGGAATTGGAAGGTTTAGAAAATGTTTTATTCGTAGTGTCAAAACTTGTGGTGCCGCTTCTTCCTCCTTTGATCATTACTCCAGCCTCAAACAAGTCATACTCTGAAGATGATACTTTTTGGGAATTTGAATTTTCAAGTTCCATCACTTCACTTTGGCTTTGGCTCTGGCTTGGTTTATGAGCACTTTGACTGCTGATTTTCCGTTTTTTATAGATTGTTCCGGCTTCAGGTTGTAATTCTTTCAGGAGAGGACTTTGAGAATGCTTTGCCACTTTTTGGGAATATTGCGATTTTTGAACCTCATGGGGGATTGATGACAAATTATCTGGAATTGAGAGAGGAGCTTTCGTTAATCTCTGCGCCCTAAATTCTTCAACAAGATTTATAATATTTGTGAGGTGTTCAATAGGCTCCCAAGTGCTTTCTGATTCTGGATAGCCTTCCCATTTTATCAAGTAATATACTTGATCATCAATAATTTTCATATCTAGAATTTTTTCCACTGCATATTCTTGACTTTCTGCAGTCTGATTGAAACTGCCCAATGAGGCGGTCGATGGGAGAACCTTAAAAGATGATGAAGCCATGATAAATGTGAATTGTCTTCAAATTATTTCTTTCTGCAAATGTATTTTCTTTTTGAACAATAATTTTTAAATATTAAAAACACTCCAAAAATAATGGAAATTTTTCTCAATTGAATGGAGTGGAATTGTGAATTAGATGAAATATATTACATATGTTTAAAACATCTTTTATAACGACACACACATCATCAATAAATGAATACTATTTAAAAAGAAATGGAATTGATATTTTAGTTGAGCTGAAACTCCCTCTTTGACGACTAACTTTCAGTTTCAAGAACAAATAATTTATTGAGATTATTTCGGTATTTATTATAGGCTGTGATGATCATATCGTGTTTGAGGTATCTGAACAGACTTTCATCTTTTCTTGCAAATATTTCTTCTTGGCAAGCTTGCAAAGTTCGAACAAGCACATGAACAATCATGAAATCACCTTTGACAAGGAAGAGATCCATCATTCTGATCGAAAACTCATGAGGACTATCTTGTCCTGCGACTGTCATAAACTGATGCATAAAGACAGCTTGGATAGAGACATCGTAGGTTTTCATATGCTGAACAATTTGCGGGATTTGATCCTTGAGTGTCTTATCAAAGATTTCGAGGGTTTCCATAAGCCGAGGATAATTATCGATAAAACACCTTCTATACTGCCTTTCAATCATAATGTAAACAAGGATCCAAAAGGCATTTCTCTCGCAAGTTCTGGAGTGGATTTTCCTCTTCCAAGTTCTTTGATCTGCGCCATAGCCGCTCATGACCATTAAAATAACTGCAGCTACTGTATTCATACCTTGAGTGTATCCGAGCTCTGGGTCAAAGTTGGCATAAGCTTTTAACAATCTACTCAACTTCTCTCCACCTTTAAACTCAGGGTGCCTAAAGAATGGATCATCCACCAGAGTCCTCACAACATCTTTTTCAATAACATATTCCCAACTTGACTCTTTGCTGCTGAGTTCGTGATACGATACATCTTTGTGCTTAGCTTGAAGGTGATGAACTCTGGCGAGCGCCGTCCAGATATATGAACGGAGATCGTTCGGAAGCCCATATTGGGCGCTTGCAAAAATTCGGGACTCTGCAAGGCTGTCGATCGCTCTCTCCTTTAAAATCTTGAACCATTCTCGTTTACTGAGTACATATGCCTGCAGTCTCTGATTACGGATGAAATAGTCTTGAATAACTTGACTTCCTTCAAAAACAATTTGTCTGGACTTGATGTGGTGATGCTCATGAATACTTTTCTTCGATTCTTGAACTGGATGATTTGAATTATGAGCAACTCCCAAACTTTTTTTCCTGACAGGTCCGAGTTGGGGGTGGGCTTGATTCGCCTTCTTCATGATGTGGAAATCTCCATTATGCTCGATGCCACCACTAGCGGCTGACTCATCAAAAGACATTCCTCTTTTTCTGGGAGCTGCCTCCATTGTGACGTGTAAATTATGATTATGGTTGAGGCCTTCGATCCAAACAAAGATTTGAGAGCCTGAATTTTGGTAAATGTAGTGCTCTGATTTTTGGATAGCATAAAGTTTTCGCTGCAAGTCATCGATCTTTTCTTTAAAAGGATCGACAAGTACCTTGGCTTTTGAATTTTTCTGGGCAACAATCTCAATGAACTCTTCAATTTTGGTTTTTGCTTTTGCAACTATATCCTCCAGGTACAATTGACCAATCATTTTGGGAATGCAGCGTTTTAAGGTTTGCAAAACATCATCGCAGTAAATTTCTGATGCATCGCTTATTTGTTGCATTAAGAACTCAATGCTTCCCTCCTTTGCTCCTTGTTTTTTGTTCTTTCCTCCATGCTCTAAGAGGGCATACAAAAACATTTGCGGTTCATTAAAATACACATAGTTTATCTGCGAATTCAAAAAAGTGTTCAACATTTGGACAACATCCTGGCGTTTTTGGTCAAAATAATTCTTAAAGTCTTCTTTCAAAGTTTCTTGAATGATCGGCAACTTGAGAAAATATCTGTCAAGCAGCGATTCCATGAATTGAAGGATCAAGTCATATGTGTGAGACATGGCTTCATAAGTAGATCTGATCGCCCATCGAAGCTTTGAGCTGACCAGAAACTGAAAGCCTTGAGACTGGATAAGGCTGCCAATAGTTTTAGTCTCGGCAGTTTGCAATATAATCTCCATTTCTTCTTCAGAAACATCCCGGAAATGCTCGATATCGTATTTATTCTCTTCTTGCTTGTAAATATGATTCAATAATTGCCTTATTCTGTGACTGTAGGTGGTTTCCTCGGGAGAATAAATAATTTCTCCGTCAAAATCGGGGGCGGTTTCAATGATTTCAGTTTGGTTTGAAGAGCTGGTACTTCCTTTACGCTGAACTATGCTTTCATTTTGAGATGGCGAAGGTTTCTCTTTTTTCAGATTTGTTTTTGCACGATTTCTGGCCTGTTTTAAAGGTTTTTCCTCGATTTTTGCGATTCTATGCTTCAAAACTTCATCACGAAATTCTTTATACACTCTATCTGTATATTCGCCAACGGGATTATTTCCGTGCACAACCACATACACATTTTTACGCTCTGCCTCATCCATAACATTCTTTAATTGGCTCTGTAAAATCACAGCTGTTGCTTTCAGCTGGTCAAGCAAGCCTGGAAAAACTCTCCTTAAAGAATATTGGGCTATATCTTTGAGCTTAAGCCACACTCGATCATTATTCCCATTTCCTTTTAATCGATTGCCCTGGTGATGCATTTCATCTTGGTAATTATCAACTTCGACAGTGTTCAGGTGCTGCTTGATCAATGTAAATCCAAACTTTGGCCTCAGTCCTTCGCTTTGTAAACTCTTTTGAATCTCATGAAAGTGGAGGGAGTTGCTCGGAGCATCTGGTCTCAGTATTTTATCAAATATTAATAAGCTCCTCAGACAATCCACGTCATATTTTCGAATATACTCAATAAAGTTTGTTTCTGAAATCGGAGTTTCTTCATTCAAAATGTACAAGATAATATTGTTATGCCCTTGGATAAAATCCTTAACACATCTCCTTCTTTGGGTTTCCTCATCATTAGCATCATACATTTGATTGTCAATATTATTTCTTTTGGTTTCAATTTCTGGAAGGTCAAAGAATGCGATGTTTGGCAAGTTTTTTCCATAAATTTTGATTTGGACGGCCTGGGAAAAGCTAGGCTCCTGGCTTGGCAGCGAAGAAATGTATTCCGATAATTTATCCTTGAACTCCTTCAAATCGGCGAATTCCTGGCTGATATTTTGAATGCAAAAAGTATACTCATTGTCACTTTGATCCAGTCTGTCGCCATCCAGTACAATTTCAATATGCTTGAGTTTATGAGTGAAATCTGGTGGAAAGATTGTGAAGCCAAGAAGAAAAGAGAGAAAGAACGACTTGGTTGCTTTTGAAGAAGACACCAGTCCGAAGCGTGGATGTTCTATGTCGTAAAAGGGATAAACTGTTTGGACATGCGAGATAAAATTTGTGAGCTCTTTCAAAATTTGCATAATCTTCTTATACAGAAGTTTTTTTTTCGCGATTCTCGTGCGATAATTTCTCTTTTAATTCTAATGAATAGTTCATGATCCTCAAAATCCTATTGGCCAATCAAGATATTTTCTCCAATTTTTTTTTCTCTCACCGTGTGGTTGCATTTGCATCTCGAGAGAGAAAAGTTTCTTCACGAAAGGATCTCTTCACTTTTTAATTTGTATAGGATATCTTTGATTCCAGATCATTCATTTTTTGAGGATTCTTTTTTCATAAAGAAAATTGGAGAATTGAGCGTCAACAAAAAATACCAAAATTATTAATCATCAAATTTCTCTCCTCCTTTTGAGAGGATGAAATAAACTGTTTTTCCCCCTACTTCAATGACCTGGAAAACCAAAAAATGTGGTTGCAAAACGAGGCTTTTTACTTGTTCGAAACAAAGAAAAATTGTATCGACGAAAACATAATTTCTAGGGAGCTCATGATATATTTTTGGAAGAATGAATTCAAGATTGCAGAAGCTCTTGAAAAGATGAAACCCCAAACTCAAAAAGTCTCTTTCTTCTTCCTCAATTCAAAACCACCAAGAAAGAGATCGTTTTGCTCAGATCTATCTAATAAGAGATCCTACAAATAATCAGACTCAGAATATTTTAAAACACTATTTCCCATTTCCTTTTTTGGATTTGGACAAGAATTGAGCAAATCTCCTTCTTACGCAAATATGTCTCAAGCGAGGGATTTCAAGGAACGATTTTTGAAGAAAAGAAAAAAGCTTCGATTTTTCATTTTATCCTTGGGTTGATTTTTCCAACAACAAAACAAATAAAGTCAAATTTTTTACCTTCAAAAAATAGGAGCATTTTTCTATTTTTTCTTCACTTGAGCGCTGAAAAACTTGATTTTGCCTCTCTCATCTTCAAGCAAGAAAAAAAGCACTTCAAAATCTCACATTCTTCAATCTTCCAAATCGAGCTTTTTGGAATTCAACCTTCAAAAAAATTTTATTTTTCGAACATGCAAATAAAAAGAAAGAATCTTATTTATTGAAAACTATCAACAAGAACCCTTTTTAAAAGAGGTGAAATTGGTTATTTTTAGACAAAAAAATCAAGACAAAATTTAGAAAAAATCCTGTTTATAATCTGAATTACTACTATTGATAAAATTTGCAATAAATATGACGGGAAAAGTTCTTTTTCTGCTTTTTTCAGTGGCGTTGATGTGCGCTTATGGATACCCTGACAGAAGCAAAATTATTGACAGAATCAACTTTGCACGGACGTCTCCTCAAGACATGGCCGTTTTGATCACAGCAAGATACAATACTTTAGCGGGAGCCGCAGAGGCTGTCGTATATTTACAAAACTCTCCAGAACTATCTGAACTTACCACGAGTCAAGGTGTCCAAGCAGCTGCTCAACTCCATGCAAATTACTTAAAAGCCAGAACAGTTTTAACAAACCCCTACATGGGCTGTTCTGGAAGTCATATTGAGAATAGAATAAATCAAGTTGGCACATGGACTCAACTTGGAGAAAATATCCTGACCGAGGAGAGCGAAGAAGAAAAGATTGTCGTGACATGGATTATTGACGCAAATTCCGACAACAAAATCAACAGAAAAAATATATTTGAAAATGGTTTTACCTCAATTGGAGTTGGTGTCAGTGACGGCATTAATAGCAAGAATATTGTGGTTGTCGACTTTGCAGGAGGATTCACTTGTGATGACCCCTGCCCAAATGTCCCACCTCGTGATGTTGATTATGACTGCACATCACCTGCCTACACTTATGGAAGCAATGGATCAATTCTAAGCATAAAAGCTGCATTTTCCTTCATTTGTTTTCTCTTCTTAATTCTCTATGCTCTCTAACTTGTAAATGTTGTTTTTATTGTATTTCTTTGGTTTTGTTTTAGCCAAATAATAATAATGTAGAATTTAAACAAAACAAGCAAACAATTTTGTTTACATATTATGAAGAAAATAATTACATCACAATGGACAAAAAAAGACACGTAGTTTGAGGAAGTATAAATAAAATTAACATGCTTTAAAAGTTTTGAGTCGGTCTTGATCGAGACGGGGTTTGTAAATTTTTTTCAATTGGCCAACAAAGAATGTTTTAAATCCTTTTTTCGAAGAACTTTTTAAAATGACTTTTTCTCTGAAAACTTCTTTTTCGGGAAGGACGAGTTCAGCTTTGAGAGACCTGAGTTTTCTTCCCTTTTTTTTGTGATTTTCTTTTGGAGTCTTGCTTCCAAGACAAGTCATGCTTTTTCCTTTTGAAAGACCGAAATTTTCATTTTGTTTCAGCAAATCCAAGCCATCACGAATCATGATTGTTGGGGGTTTCAAGGAGTCGGATGGAGGGGAGACTTTAATTTCGATATTTGGCATGCTTTCAATCGCTTGAGAAGGAGCTGCTTGCCTGAATTTATTTCGAGAAGGAGGAGTGGTTTCTCTTGGCTTGCTCATCAGTGGGTGTTTATTGTTATAGATTTCTTGGATACTCATAGCCTTTGAGAGTTTAGAAGTTTTTGATTTTGCTCTTGGTCTCGGAGCAAACTTCTTGCCAGCAGGTTCGATACTACTCGTTTTCGGTCTGGAGATATTTTTCAAACTTTTACAATTTTCCGAGATATGATTGGTACTTGGGGCAACAGAAGACATTTTATTTTCTCCAAAGAGGTTGTTTTCAGATGCCATTCTTTCATCAATTGAGGAATTCTTTTGCAATACCTTTCTATTTTTATTTTGGAAAGATCTTCTGAATTTGCTTGATGGGACAGGGATATCAGTCTCAACGCTTTTCTCTCCTTTTTGACTGCAGAGATCCAAGTCAATAGAGGCGGTAGATTCTCTCTCTACAGTTGATTTTCCTTCAGGAAAATCTTGGAGCGAAATTTTGATTTTGTTGGATAAAACGGGCTTCAAGAGTTCTTGAAGTTTGCGAGAGGAGAAGCTCTCTAGATGATCTCTCTTGGGACTTGCACTGGAAGTGATACTTTTCCTCCATTCTGAAGTCACACTCTTGTCAAGTTGGCTCAGTTCAGTGTTTTCTTCCGCATCTTTGACTGTCAAAAATGGTTGGTTTTCTTGGGACTTTCTGGCCTTGGCAAGGCTGCTGCGGAATTTGAGTGCCATCATTGCTTTTGATCCAATCTCCGCAAATCGACTTTGTTTTTGAGTGAATATTCTATGCGATGGTATCTCTTCGAAAAATAAACTTTGAGCAAGTAGACTTGCTTGAAGCACTCGCGAGCACGGCAGAGGCAAATTCAGGTTGGCCCTTTCTTTCTTTGACATACCTCCGCAGTCTGAGCAATGACAACTTTTTCTCCTGATGAGATTTGACATTTTTTTAGGAGGTGAAGTTTGGGTGATCTCAGGGTATCTGTTTAGAGTGCTTTGTCGCTTCAAGGAAAAGTCGTTTGACTGATCAGTAAAGACTGAAGTGAAGGAATTATCGAGGCCAAAGGAGTCTTTTTTGACAAAAGTATTTCCACGACGACTTGATCGGACCGATTCCCCTGGTGTTTTTACTTTGAAAGACTTGGACATTTTCGAAAGCACACTTTTTGCTGAGGGTGTGTTTTGCTGGGATTGATCGAGGGTCATCTGCCTCCTGAGAAGGGTAGAAAGGTGGAGGCGATGAAGTGAGCTTCCTGCGCTGCTTTTTGAGGACACAATGGAGGCTTTCTTGGAGTTGCTGCGAACTGGGGAAGGGCTTCTGCTATCATCATCTTGGTTAGACAAGTTCTGACGTGGATTTTCATTTGGAGCAAGGCTAAGTCGTTTTTGTTCATAATAATTGTTGTTTGCTACAGCACAAATTGGTGTAAAAGTATTCGGGTTTTTCAAAGATAGGAATGAATAAGAAGGCATTTTATTTTGAGGCTTGCCATTGTTTTCTTGGTCTGTAGCCATGTGGTTGCTCATTTCTTTTCAAAAAATATTTTTTCGAATATCTCGAAAGGATTAAAACAGCTCATCAATTTTTAATTGCCGCGCGGGGGTAAGTAAACTCCTTTTCATACATACGTTAATATTGTTAATAAAATTTCATTAAGCGGTAAATCTCTCGTCTTAAGCATAGATTTCATGAAACAAAAGTCCTAGTAGGAATCCGTTTTTTTAAGGTCCAATTCTCAGATTGCCTGGATGGAGAATTGAAGCTTCAAATATGGAATATTCCAAATTCTTTTCGTTTTCCTCCTCCTGAAGTAGACATTAGACAAATTTTAATTTACCCCATAAACTGAGTTGAAAACAAACAAAACAAGAAGCAGACCAGTGAAAGAAATGCATAAAAAACGTCGAGTTTTTTCGGACGAAGGGCCAAAGTATTTTTTTTCTTTTCAAGTTTTTGTCATAAAATATCTAGTTTTTTAGTTGTCTTTGATTCAAGTATGCTTTCAAATTAAATTACTTCCAGAATAAAATTTCCATTTTTATTGAGCTTTCATCTTCAAATTTCTGCTTTTTGTTTTACTTCTTTCGAACAATGCGTAGTCTCATCAAAAACAAGAGCTAGATGTTGGTAAAATTCAAAAATTTTCCAAGAAAGCTGCAAGGTTTAGGAACCTGGTTTTATAATAATCATTAACTTTTTGGCGCGTCATACAAGCAAAAAATGGAGTAGTTTTGTTTCCTATTATTGTTTTGTAAGCTTAATTGGAGTTTCGAGTAAAAATCACAATTCAACTTTTTTCCTGACTTTCGGAGTTTTAAAGAGAAACAAGAAAAGAGGATGAATCTCAATGGAAAAAGTGTTGGTTTATTTTTGCTCAGTTTGTAGAGAAATTGAGATGAATTTTTTTGCTTTCAACTTGGAATCCTTTGAATTCAACTTACTTCTGATCCTCCCGGATTTATTTTTTTCAGTCTACAGAAAAAGCAACGAACTACTTTAGTGCAATTTCAAGTCAAAAAACCTCTTTTACAGTCAATTTAAAAAAATGGCACTTATGAACAAAGCTTAATTCACCCCCGTTCAAATGACGGAGGACATAAATAGCCCTTCCTGATGACCAGAAAATCAATTTTCGCGAAATGGCCGAGCTACGACTCCTATTGATCGATAAATTTAGATTTCAGAGCTCGTATAACGTTGGATCTATGAAAATCTATTGGGATTAATTGACGTTTGTTGAACAACGCATCACCTATTTATTTTTTATCAAGTCAAATTTATAAATTGGGACAAAAAATATTCTTTTTCGCAAAAAAACTTTTAAACAAAGTCTCTTTGGCTTGAATTTGAGTTTTACGTCAAAAGAACTCACAAGAAACGAACTTCACAAATTTCAACAAGCAAAACCTTTCGTCAAAAAATAAATCTCTTCAAAAAACCTTCTTTTTTTAATCATTGGCAATTAATTCTAGATCAATAGAGAATTGACTGTTTAAAAGCCAATTGCAGTTTGGACGTTGTAAACTCCAAATTAAAAGGGTCTAATCTCTCCTATAAAGTTCTCTTTAATTTCAAAAATGATATAATTTCTTATTCTGATGATGATGGTATCATTTTTTCTCTTATTTTTTGTGCCACTTTGCTCAAGTTTTCCTCATATAGTTGATCTCACTTCTCAGCTAATGAGTTTCCAAAAAGACAAATTCTCAGCAATTGACGCATCGATGTATGAATCTCAACCTGATATTGAAAACTCCTTGAATTTCTGCATCTCACAGCTTGTCCCGGATGCTGACCAGTATTACTTGACGCGAATAAATAATATTGATGAGTATGTCCTCCAAAGCGATACCATATACAATTTTGATGTAAATCTCGGAAGTGATGAGCTTCCAGCGGTTCGAATTAGCTGTCTAGTCACGAGCAAGGAAAATCAAAAAAGCATCTTTTCCTATTCATATACATCTGAATCAAATTCTTCAAATACTAATAGCTCACAGAGTGAAAGTGGAAATACATACCAAATGCTGGATATCCAAACGTTGATAAACACATTTGAATACCAATGGGTTCTTCAAAGTGCAGTTGGGCAATTTATAAACCAAGTTTCCGATATGCAATTAATCAACACAACGAATTTTACAATGGACATGATTACAGGAGCTTTCATTCAGCATGTTACGGGAGGTTTAAATTTCCAGTTCCATGTTGGACTGACAGATTTTGCAGGAGTTTGTTTCAAGGTGAAATTGAATGTGCACTATGATGAGATTTTGAATCAAACTCAAATTGTTTCGTATTTTGGTGGAGGATGGGCTGGTGATTTCGATACAAATTCGAATGTTGTTTTCCTGCAATCCTCAGATGAATTTTTCCAAGTTTCCACTTGCTTTTCAGCAAATTTGACAAGTTTAGAAAAAAATGCAAAATTCAAATCCATACTCGAGTCAGGAACTTTCCAAGTAATTTCTCACATCTCAAATGTGGAAAATATTCCCTCTGATGAATTAAAAGTCATGACTATTGAAAGAGTCTACCAAGAGGTCATGGATCCTCAAAACTTTAAAGTGAGTCTCGTTTTAAGTCATTTAGGTCAACTTCTAATCGATACAAACTTTTTGATTTCTTTCGATCAAAATAGAGTCAGCATTACAGCACTTTCATATATTCTCATCGAACATTCATAATTTATTGTAAATAGAGTCTTTCTTTTTGATTGTAAGATATGTGTATTTTTATCAATAAACAATTAGTTCGAATAAATTATCAAACAAGAGCTTCTTATTATTATTATTATAGAGATAGATAAGTAATGATTTATTTGGATCAGTCAATTAATTGTCATCAAAATCTGTTTGTGTCATATTGAGATCGCTTTTTGGCATTGCGATTGATGCTCTTGTTAAAATTTCTCTTTGATTTCCTCCTTCAGGAACATTTGCATCCATGAAATGCACCAAAAACTCTGCCCATTTAGTTTGCACCTTTGAGAGAATTAATAAAGGAAAACGCCACTCCCTACTTGATTCATGATATCTGCCTGTTGAAGACCAAACTGATGGAAGTTTTGAGCATATTGTCTGCATTTTTCTCTCAAAGCAGGTTCAAGCTCGCTATAACTCATAGAATTATAGTAACCAAATGTGGTTCTAAGTTCATGAAGAGCAGCAGATTCCTGGAATGGTAAAAATCAACAACATCGTTCTATCTATACCTTTGCGAGCATGACGTCGAATGCTAACCTCTTGTCTTGGAGTAATTGGTCCTTTGGGATGCCTGAAGCCTTTGCTGAAAGTTCCCATCTTGAAATGTCTTTTTGTTGGAATAACTTTTCCTTTTTTGCAAAGAGATCGTTCTTTCTTTGAAGGTATTCAAGACCTGTTTTTGTTCTCAATTCCAAGACTTCTTTAAAGGCCTCATTTTCATATTGAGCGTATTTATAAAAGTGAGTAAAGTGTTTTTGGATGTTTTCATTTTGACTGACAGTTTGTTGTGCTTTGAGGAAAATTAACTATTCTCTGTAAAATTTACAAGGTTTACCCCATGCAACCATAATGTTGTTCATTGTCAAGTAAATGTCTTCAAGGTGAAGATTTTTGCCAGCTTCAGTGGTTTTATTGAAATTAGTGGCAGCCGAATAAAGTCCAGCATAACACTCTCCTAAAGCAAGCAAAGTGTTTGACACTTGATTAAAATCATTAATCAATTGTTTGCCAAGTTTTCTTATCCTATGGAGGTGGTAGTTTATTTTAATAGTTGAATGGAACTTACTTGGAGTAAATGGGGTCAGTTTGAGTGCATAATTCTCCCATACTTTGAGCATGAAGTTTCAGTTCTCTGTTGATTTCAATTGGGACTTGTCCTGACAAAGTTGCAATATCTTTGATTCTGTGATATCTTGGTTTTTTATCAGCTTCCTTTGATGAAAGTGTTATTCTCATGTATAGGTTGTTGAATTTTACTTTTTTGACATTTTTGAATTGGCTATCATTGATCAAGTGCAAGAAAGCAAAGTAATATTTATCTCCTCTCAACTCTTCATTTAAAGCACAAGCATTCAAAAATCTCTCCAAGAAATACATTCTTTTTCTTAAAAAGTCAGGCTTAGCTTTATTTTTATTCTTCTTCTTAGGAATTGGAGGAACCTAATTTTCCAAATATAACTCAAAATCATGGATCCCCAAATACCATGACACCAGGATGAAGTCTTTGAAGAGTATTTCTGAGCCAGAAAAAGTCGGAATATCTTCTTTTGACGTCCCAGCCATAAGGCAAGGTTTTGACCAAATAACTGGTGTGAGTGACTGAAAAGAGGCCAGATTTGACCTGCTCATAGCTTTGGAAGTGTTGTTAAATACTTGAAAAACTGAAGAAAAAAAAATACCCATGGACGGAGACCTGAGTGTTTTTTCCATCTCTAAGTTGAGTAGTTTCGGCAAGCTTGACGTTCAAGTTGGAACTATACACTTCTTCTTTATCTTTTCCCTGTCAGACATGGATTTTAATTTTTAACAAAAAGGAGAATAAGTACGAAATCGCCAGACTCCCTTCTGAAAGTTTTGCTTTCAGTCACAGCTGCAGCGCCTGAAATCCCAGGGATAAGATCGGCATGCTTGCTTTCCTCAAGTTTTTGGCTTTGTTGGAAATTCTGTTTTTGAGATGTTGCCTGGTCATTTTGTTGATGGAATTTAGAGTCTGTCAAGACAGTTGCATTTCCGGCGTTTTGTAAGCCTGGGGAGTTGTGTTGATCAAACGGATTGTCGAATTGTGGGTAGATTTGGGATTCATTTGCTGTCGTGTTTACAGGATGCTCTTCAACAGCAGGCTCTGATTGCTGAATTATCCAATTTTTAAATTTGGAGACAAGCTAGATAAAACAAGTGAGAAGACTGTCAAAGGGAAAAAGCCAACTTCTTTCAATTCATCAATGGACCAGATGTCGACATCGCTTCCACCTCGAGAGATGTTTAAAAATAAAATCAGAGAAATGATCTCATGTACCATCAGGTTTCACGCTTTCTAAATATTCTCCGAATGCTGCTCCATCATATCCCTTTTCGATAATTTCGGATTTGAGGTATTGTTGCTTGATGACTCTTTGCTGGGCAATTTGATCTTCACTGTAAAAACTCATTAATAAGATTAAGAAAAATAAAGTTTTATATAATAGTTGCTGTCGATAATTCCGGATGAAAACTATATATTGACCTGTTGCTAATACAATAAATTCGAGATTTTCTTGTTGAAAAATATTTTGAGGTCAACTTTTAACTGAATCTCATTTTACTCTATCTCGAATAATAATGACTGGAAGGGGATAATTAACGAAAGTAAATCAATGTGAATTTTGCCTTTAGAGAGGACAATGATGGACCGAACCTTAAATTCTATCCCTCATCCGGGCAAGAATTTCTTTTGAAATTGAAATTTGGTTTGAATTAAATTAAAAGGGGAAGTTAATAAATTACTATAATGGTTATTTTATTTAAAAGACAACAAAGACATCATTGGAGTTTTCCTCATTCACTTTCAAAGATTCTGATATTACAATCATTTCAAATATCAAAATGGTCACTCATGTTGAGGCTTGTAAAATTTGTAGAATCAAACAAGTTGAGAGAGTTTAAAAAACTAGTTACTCCCCATAACTAAAAACCTCTTGATGCGATTCACTTTTAAAACAAGCTAAAATATGTGTGATGTGATGTTATAAAAAGAAACTGGAGTAATTTAGTCGAAAAGGAGACCAAATTGATTTTGATTTCAAAAAGAAATTATTTATTTTTTGAAAAGCTTTAATTCTTTAAAGAAATTATTTGAAAAATTAAGAAAAAGAAAAAACTGTGTCAATTGATTTGATATTTCATTTTTTAAATTGAAGAAAATAAATATTGTCAAAAAATGAATTAAGATATTTTTTCCCCCCAATTTTGTTAAAAATCACAATCATTCTTAATTCATTTGACGACAGAACGTCAATCAACTCTTTTTACAAATAAAATTGGATGAAAGTGGTTTTTCTTTAAAATCTTCATCTTCAAATGAAGTCAATTTTCAGTTGCAGGAATTTTTTTCTTCCAGATCGATACTCTTTTCTGCATATATTTCTCCATAGAATGTATTGATTCTCACCAAAAGAAAAGAAGACGAGAGACTTTTGAATTTTTGGATAATTTTTCAGAAATATAAAATATAATTCTAAAGTTTTTGTTTCTGACATCAAGTGATTCTTTCTGTAAAGTTTATAGCGTGGTCTTATTCTTGTTCTAACCAATTTTTCTAGCAACCGATGGAATCAGAACATTTCGATTGCCCAGTTTGTTTGGTCCAGTTTAATCGAGCTGAGAATATCCCTAAAATCGTGCCTTGTGGACATACTATATGTTCCTCATGCCTGAGTTCAATATTTGCAGCAAAGAAAGAACGAAAGTGCCCTCTGGATAGAAAAAGCCTCGACGCTGAAATAACCGTTGAGACACTCCCAACAAACATCATTTTATTGCAGCTTCTTGAAGCAAAGCCAGCCAGCGAATTTGAGCAATGTCCAGTTCACAAAGAGCCAGCAAAAATGGTTTGTATGACTGATAAGTGCTTAGTCTGCAAATATTGCGGCCCAAAGTATAGCGAGACACACAAGGATCATAAACTTGTTCATTATAATGATGTGAAGCAAAGGGTTGCTTCGAAAAAGCAGTCACTTTTACAGCAACTAAAAGGTTCAGATGATAAACCAAAAGACATCAAGAACAAAATGATCGACGGTCAGAGCCAATTGAAAACAGAAATTGAGCAAAAATACACCAATATTCAAATTCTACTCGCACACAAAATGAAAAGAATATTGAAGCAAGTAGACACTTTTTTCACAACCGAGCAATCACAACTTGAAGAGAAAATGAGAGGCTCAGCTCTTAGGAAAGAAGAAATCAGGAATAATCTGGCCTTATTGAATAAAAATAAAACGATTTCAAACGAAGTTTTGGAGATTTTGGCGAAAGAGGAATCCCAAGAAGAAGAAATTGTCGACGATAATTTTGGGTCTTATGAAGTCCTTTTGCAAGAAACTAGCAAAAAAGTCAAGCATGAGCTCACTGAATTAGAACAATCTGTTGTAAAATCGAGTGAAACTTTGCACTCAATATTTTTGACCGAAAAAAACTTCAAATATACCGAAGAAAATTCACCAAACTTGTTTTTCTATCAAAATAAAATTGAAGCTAAACCAACCAACATATTCCTCAAAGATTTTCTGGCATCATGGTATTGACTTTTATTTTTGAATAACTTTAACTTTATTCTAAAGGAAGGGAGATTATCAGAGATTTGAGAATTATCAAAGTTCGATCACCCAATGGTTATATCCAAACTTTTTTGGATCAAGAGTCAACCCTCATTCTTCAAAACTTGAGAGACATGAGGCTGAAATTTTTCTAAATGATATGACAGTAAGAATTTATTAGCATCATCATCAATTCATCCACAAAGATTGCTGAAAACCTTGTTAAATCATATAAGTTGGTTTTGGATTACTTTGGAATGAAAATGACAAATGATGCAACTGGTGATTTGGAGAGAACTGGAAAATGGGCTTTAAGGTTTTTTAATTTTTTTTTTCTTCACCATATTCTCTCTAGATATCCGCATGTATTTTTGATTGAGACTGGAAATCATGTTTTAGTCAGAAGAGTGCTTGCATTTCTCAATAATACAGGTTTCAGAAGGTATGCAATAAAATTGGTCGATATGTTGGACAAAGAGATCTATGGGGAAGTTGGTGGTTTCCTAAAGTTTACGAATCGCGACAGAGCATTTAACAAAGCAGCATTTGATCGAGCCCCACTCAAAGATTTAGCAAAACTTGATAGCTTTGAAGTTTTTGCACAATATGGAAATCACTACAACAACCCCAAAAAAATTGAAGCCCTCGAAAAAAATTGTTTCAGTGTTTACCCTGAAGGCTTCACTGAATCAATCTTCTTTCAAAAAGCAGCATAAATATATCTGTCTGTCTGTCTTTTTAAAAACTTAATTAAAAAGGGAATTTTCCCACTTCACTCGATCAAAGAAAGATGTTCAAGAGATGTTTTATTTTTATTATCCATTATCATCAAGTTCTATACTCCATACGTGAATCGATGAATGAATGCAAATAGACTATGATTATGATATTTATAAAGTCTCCATAAAATTAGAAACTGATTGATTGACTGATCATCTTATAAACTTTAAAATATTTCAATAAATGAATCTTTCTATTTAGAAGGTGGTATTTTTAATTGGAGGCAAGAATAATGGCAACGATCAAACCGTAGAGTCCGAGAGCTTCAGCAAAAATGAGAATCAAGATCATACCGACAAAGATTCTGCTTTGGAGGGCATTAGCCTTGACGCCTGGAAAATTATTTATACAAAATGATGCGGAATTTTTTAGATTACCTGCATTACCCACAACACCAATAGCAAAGCCAGCAGCCTATTTGAGAGTGATGAGAAATATGCAAAACAGTTCTCTTACCAAAGAGCTCAAACCACAGCAAAGTCCTCCGGCCATTTGTGCAAAGCCTTGTCTGTAATCATAAACGGAGTCGCTTGATGAGGGTTTAACTAACAAATAAGTTTCAAATTGTTTCACATAAAAAAGGAAAAAGAGATTAAAGAGTAAAGTGATTATATAAAATAATCTTTTTCCGATATCCAGTCCAGAAAATTTTTTTATACTCATCAGCTTCAAAGCTTGCCTGCAGCCAAACGAGTTTATAATGAGTGGATAACGATGCAATTGGAGGGAGATGAGAGGGAGGAAATTTACTTTTTTGGAGCATAATGACTGAGACGATCATTCCGTAGATACCCAAGATACCAGCCATGACGACTGGAATGATAGACTTCATAATCAATTCGGGCTTGGTAACACCGATACTTCCAATACCAACACCACTTCTGTATGTTCCGTAAGCGGCTCCGATGTCTAAAAAATCACATTTAGCTGATTTCAAGAGGGAAATGCGAACTGGCGAAAACAAGAGCACAACTGACTCCCATAAAGCCAAAGAAAGCAGGGGATGCGGGCCAAACTTCTGCGTTAGATGACATGATTCTGGTAAAGGGTTATTGGTGACTTTTAATAAGGAAAACTTTTTTAATCAATTTTAATTAATCAAGCTCAGATGTTTTGAAAAAAAAAAATCAAAACCAGAGTCGTCAAGATAAAACAACAGTATTTCTTTAGAAAAAATGAAATTCTGATTCGCAAAGAGTTTGAATGAGCTTTTTCGAGGGTTATCATCAGGAACAGATTTTATTTTTGAATGGTTCTCTGGAATTAATTTAATCGCATTCGGATGAGTAAAATAATCTTGGAAATCACATCACATAGTATTCTATTGACAAAGTAATTTCTCAAAATTTTTCATATTTCATTGACGCTGATTTTGAATTTTTATTAATACTAAACAAAATAAACAAACTTTGACTAGTAGTAGCTCAATCGAAACACAATGTTTTCAGGAGTTTTGATTCGAACAGAAATCTTTGAGCATGGCATATTTCCAACACCAGCCAAACTGACCCTGCACAGTATTGTTTCACTGTTCAACTCGCTTGCATTGACTTCTTCAATTGATAATAAAGTTACTCTTGATCAATTCAAAGACAGTGTTTCAAAATACATCCCCTCTATCCAGGCTAGAGATGCTGAGGCCTACTTCTTCCTTTATAAAGTGCTCACTGAAACTGATATGAGCTTTTTAACAAAAATTCCAACCCAGCAATCCACAGATACAAACGCAAAATCAACGACTCTCCAAAAAGCCAAGTCCTTAACCGCTTACAACAGCGCCAATGGATCTCCTGTTGTTGCTGATATCAGAACCCTTGTTGTTTTTGTTTTCCTTCAGACATTTATGAGCTCCTTTAGAAACAATTTTGAGCTCAAACAAAAAGAGTTCAACGCGCAATGGGAGCCTAATGCCCACCCACACCATCAGTTCACTGAAACAATTAGAGGAAGTCTGGCGAACCCTCATTTCAGTTCTCCAATTCATTCCCCGCGTTCCAAAACAACTCGTATTGCATTTACAAACGAATACAATCAAATGAGTTTCTTCCTCAAAGCCAACATCAGGCAAGTGCTCAAGTTTGTTTCCATTGATTTGAGCAGCGATGAAAACTCCAACGCTTTAATTACAGAAGCTGAATTCAACATGTTGAGAATGCTTTTCCACACCGAAAGAAATGAACCTGGAATGCAAGTGCTTCCCTTAAGCAAATACACTCCTCTTTTCAAAGAAGTCCCAAAAGTTTCGACCAACGATGCCGCAGACTGGCTTGCGAATAACGCTTCCCTAGGTGATGCAGGTCAGGTGAGATTTTAATAATTATTCTCAACTTTTCTAGGAGATGTCTTTTATATTCAAGGTTTAAACAAGAGTGTGACAATAAAAGAAAGGCTTTTATGCACCAATAAAGAGGTGAGAGTGTTGAATTGCGAGGAGTCATATATTTACGTTGATGCTTGCGTCAAGTTTATCTCAATTGTCAATTGTGTGAACACTACAGTTTTTGTTGCCTCTGTAAAGAAGGTCTGCACCGTGGATAAATGTGAAAATCTCACTTTAACTGTGGCTTCTAATTACTTGCGTGTCGGGAATACCATTGATTCAACAATAAACTACTATGGAAGCTTCAACCCCGTTTTATATGGCGATAACAGATCAATTATCATCGGACCCTACAATGCAAACTACACAGAATTGGTAGATAGAATTAAAGAAGCAGAAATCCCAATCAGCTACAAAAACATTCAATCATACGACAATGCACTTGTGCTCAACAATCCTGATAACAGCAACATCAATCACAAAATCCAGAAAGTTGAAGATTTCTCCAACATAATTCTCCCTGAAAACTTCAAGCCCATCCCTCACACTAATGTAAACAACTATGACAGCTTGATTTTCGGTTTAAGTAGTGGCACTGAGGATCTAAAAGCTCTTGACGGAACAAACTGTATTTTACCGGTCCTCTGCCCCAATACCTATAGGGACAGCATAAAGAATAGATACAAGGGTTACAAGGAGATTCAAAAGGAAATCAGTCAATCAAACTTGGGAAGTGAAGAACAGAAAATCCTCCAGTTCGCCATCCAAAGTTCATACAAAGAATGGCTCCTCTACTCTGGTACATTGAAGCCCATTATTGAAATGGCAAAAATGATTGATAAAGAGTAATTTATATCAATAAGCTTTAATTCAGTTCAACTTGATATTTTTTGTTTCATTCATATCTTGCTTTTATTATGGTTTGTAAATTTTGAATCTTGTTGGAAAATAAAAATTATTTTCAAAACTACAAATGAATCTCTGAAGTGGAAAAAAACAGGGTTGCGAAATTGCCTTTATTTTCCGGACACAAGCCAGAATTGACCCATTGTGGGAGGAATTCATTCCTCCACCTTCCTAAAATTCCTTTGAAAAAATCGATACTTCAATTTTCGAGATTTCATTTTTCTCCCGAAAAAAAATTCAGGGAAAATTTTGTTTTCACTTCAATCAAATTTTTGCAATTTTTCGAGAACTTGCGAAATTTTTCATTCCCTTTAAATGAATTTTTATCACTCCAAGTGATCTTTTGCACATCGATTTCACCAAGTTATGACAATAATCATCATAAAGTCATCTTTCTAATGAAAGAAATTTTTTGATAAAAGGCCTAGCTGGCCAGAGACAATTCCTTCACATAGGGCCGGAAAATGGCCAAAATCGTGGCAGGAACTTCCCAACCCTGAAAAAAAAAACGCATGAAAATACTGGCAAAATAATTTCTTTCAAAGACAGATAAATTTGCAGCCTTTTTTAAGATGATATGATTTCTTGATCCAATTGTTCATCGATGCTTGAGAGAAATTCCGAAACAAAATGAAAATAATAAATTTTTTTAAAAAATTCCTCAGGCTCTTTGAATTGAATTTGAGTTTTGATTATAAAGAAAAATAATTTTGATTCTTCTCAAATTGGGTATTTAAGTGTCAAATGTAAAGAATTTGAGTTTGTTAGTATTGATTGAATGAAAAGAAATCTTTTTCAAAGCTTCGTCGGTTGTGTAACAAGCTACAATGGGTATTCTTGAAAAGTTGGCTCATTCTGAATTGAATTGAAAACTGAACCAGATAAATTAATTGAATAAATGAAAATCTTGAAATTAAAAATCAAATTAAAAAAAAGTCATGAATCCAATTTTCATTTTCGAATTTAATTTGTCTGATGATTCAAAAATAAATAAAAAGAATAAAATAAATCAATAAAATTTGGATTTCAATTAAATAATAAATATTGCCATTTTTTTTAAAAGGATTTAAACAACACTCATTCTCATTTTCTAGTCTTTCTTGACCAAGATAAAATTTCATTGAGAGAGAGAATGCTTTGCATTCACTCATCCATACTTTTATATTTTAGTGTATGCATGGATTAAGGGATCTCATTCCCCTTAAATCTGACGATGTTCCTCATATCTAATTGCATTTTGAAGAGGTGCTCTTCTATGTGTTAAAAACATTCATAGACAATAATTATAATTTCCTTTTTCCTATTCACATAATCCTTCTTATATTCTAATATATTATCTTCCATCTTCTGTTCTGTTTTTGGCATTTTGGCATTTTTTCTCTTCTGATACTTCTTAATTTTCTGCAAAAGAAAATTGGCAACAATGAATGGCTTTCTCAATTGTTGAAAAAGAAAAAAAAATTTTGTTCACTGAGAAGAAGAGTGATTTATGTTTTGAAAAAAAAGAAGAGAATCAAAATCTTTGACGATCGAATCCTCTTGATCAAATCTCTTTTGTTTGCATCAAATTTTCAAACATAAGTGATTTCAAATCATAATTGAAGCAATTCCAAATTTACTCTTGGATTTTGCTTCTTTCAAGAGACTTCTTTTCCAAAATATGACCAAAACTCACCAAAAAAATTCAGAGATAGTTTTTTCTCAAGCTTTTCTTTTATTTGCGCTCTTGGAGTTCGTCTTTTTTGCTTTATTTTCAATCATTGAGACTGAGTTTACCGAATGAAATAGTTCAGTTTAAATCCACTTACTTGAAAGCTTTTTCTGATTTCGATCCGGTTTAGTAAATATATTTTATTGAATGTGTTATCAATTTGTATTTTGTTTTAACGTCTGAGGATAGTTCAAAAGGAGAATTTTTTTTAGTTTGGAAAGTGTTTTCAAAAATCCTCACTAGTTTCAGAAAGTCGTTGTTTTTCTTTATTTAGATTTGAATGAAACCAACATACTTTTTCAGCCTTTCTAGTAATCTTTTCAATTTCACAACTTGAAACGATCTTCAAAATCTGCCTTGGAAAAGGCAACTCACTTTTCTGAGATTGCAGAAAAGCACTATCAATTCATGATCAATAAATAAAAAGGAACCTCATTCAGATTTTAGGAGAAATTATCTGATGATTTCTTCCTTCATTTTCAGCTCATCTTTGAAGAGAATAATTTTGTCTCATTTGAATAAAATGAAATCATTCTCAAAAAAGAGGAATAAGTCAAGTACCCTTGTGGATACTGAATAAAAAAAATATTTGATTCGTTCTAAAGGAATATTTTCCAGATGAACACAATTCTTAAGGAAAAAGAAAAGTTTCCATCTTGAAAGGAATCCAGAAAAAATCTTTCTCTTCTGAGTTTTCGCTATCAGATGAATGTATCATCATTCATACTTATTTTTGAGATCACCAAATCACCCCAAGTCAGAGAAAGCGAATTTCTCTTATTTGAGGGCAAAGCATAGCTAAAAGGAAAATCGAAATGGTTTCACTCTCATTCGAAAATTTCTTTATTTGATTTTGATCTTATTTTCTCAAATAAGAAGATTTATCTTGAAAAGTCTGAAAATTCCAAGAATGAAAAATAAAGTTTGGTTTGATTTGACATTGATTTTAAATTTAGTTCATTTGATTTGAACGTATTTTGATTTAAACAGAGACAAATAAATTAAAATAAGTTCTTTATTTCAAATTTTGATTTATTTCATTTGTTTAATATATTTAATTCAATTTCAGAAAGAAAATTCTTTTTCAAATAGATAACTTGATAATTTAGCAAAAGAAAGATTTGTTCACACTAGTTCCTCTTTAGAACAATTCACTTCCTTCGAATATCAAGATTATACTCTTTGGTTCCGAATTTCTCCTCATTTTAACTCAACACTTACACCATATTTTACGTTTTATATGTCAAAAGAGGCTAAAATCTCGTTTAATTCATCAAATTCTTGAGAAATTTAAAACAAACGGAGCCAAATGATCCTGTGGCTTAGAGCCATTCTTGGCAAAAAAAGAGAACTCTGATTGGGAACTAAACATGATTTTCAAGTCTTTGAATTTATTACCCATTTGAGATTAATATTATTTATTTAATTTGGGAATACGAGAGAAATTTCCGAATTTTTTATTTGAAAGTTTGAATTTTATTGATTCAAGAGAAATTTAGGAAGAAACATCTGACTATCAAAATAATTTCTCCTCTTCTTCAAACTTTTTTGAAAACAGAGTCTTTTCTTCAAATTCTTCCATTTGAAGCATCGTAAAGTTATTTTTTGTTGTTGTCAATTTTAAATCAAAGAACGTGAGATTTCCGGAACTCAACAAATTCATGGAAATATAGAAAGCTTAATGATGACTTTAAAACAGGCCAAACCTTGTCCTTAGTGAGCTTTTGATGACTAAAAGTTTGATCTGGCGCTTTTTTTGGCTTTTTTGATCAACTGATCCAGCAAGGCTTCAACTGTTTTTCCTTCATAATTAGGAGTTGAAAGGTTTCCTCAATTTAGAGATGAGTTCTCCCATTTTGCTGGTGAAACTCAGGAAGCTTGAAAAAACCCTTCAAAAGAAGAAAGGAGTCAAAAATCACACTTTATTCTCTCCTTTCCAGAAAGTTGCAGAAGACGAGAGATTCACTGGAAATGGGCTAATTTGAATGCTCAGTGCGAGATCGGTCTCTCATCCTCATGCCTTGTGAAGTTTTTTTCAATTTTGGGCCAAAAGAGAAGGAATAAATTTGGAATATTCGATCGAATTTGATAGATTTCCTCTCAAACCAACGAGTAACAATGTTTCATTTCAGGCCCTGGTCTCTCGATGAGTTAACAAAAGGTAGAGACATACTTAAGTGAGCGTCGGAAATTTTAATAGAAGCGCAAGATTTAGCCACGTACATACTTGTTTAAAAGGGAGGTTCTGATGCTCTTGCCTAAATCTAATTTATAAAACTTTGTTCTTTTTCAACTAAAAACCCTCATCTTTTTGTCAAGCCTGACTGCAGAAGATGATTTTTGTCAATGCGAAAACGAGACATTTGAGGCCCCTTGTTTCTGGATCTCACTTGGGCTCAAGTTCAATTTGTATGATGAGCTTAAAACTTGAACTTTCAGATGAAAAATTTTGAAATTTGCTCGAAACTAATTAATCGGAAGTTGAATAAATAAATGAGTTTATTTTTCTTCTTTGGAATTTTGGATCCAAATTCAAATGTCTGTATTGGATTCTGGAAGAACTTTTTGAGCATGAGATGAAAGAAATTGCCGCAAAGAGTTTGAGGGGGTCTTTGATCAGTATAGAGTAGATTTTTCCAATGTTCCGGAATATTTCGACCTTTCGGTTAAATTTCTATTTCTAGCAAAAGTGGAAAATGGCAAGTTTAAATTCTAATCCTTCATTTTTCTTCTTACATCGAGAAAAATTGAAGGAGAGTCTCTTGAGTCATACGGAGAGTTTTTATGCAATAAAAGCGTACTCTCAGATCGATCCCTTCCTTCTTGGCAAAGGAACCAATTTGAACTCTCGATATGGGAAATATTTTCTCAAAGTGCCAAAATCATGAGTTCTCAATAAGCATGATCCAGACAGATGACCGTAACGTAGTACCTACTATGAAAAATGATTGACGTAGGTGATAATTTTAAGGTTGACATAATTTTTTCATAAATTAAAAAAAATTTTTCGGGCAAAAAACCTTTTGGGAAAAACAACTTTAACTCCATCTCTTCTGTCTATAAGCGCTCCAGGTTAGGGTGGCAAGATGATTGCACAGAAAATTTTAAGAATAAATAAATGACCCAAGCAATACTGTTGGAAATTTATAAAAAAGCCTATTAATATTAGCTAAATTTACGTTGAAGATCATTTTTATCTGATAATTCTTATATGGAATGTTTTAAAAGCAAGTATAATTATTTCATTTCAAATTCGCGATCATGAAGAACTCAATACTGAAATTAGCTTACAATCTCAATCTACGTGTTCATGCCAAGAATCTCCTTGTTCAGCGGAATAAGTTGGTTCAAGAAGGAAAGGTCTTGGATATTTCACAAAATATGCTCAACAAGAAAAATCAAGAGTCCTTGTCCTTCCAGAGCTTCAAAGAGGGCCTGTCCTTGCTCAATATTAACCAGGAACAAGCAAAAATCGCATTTTTAAAAGTGTTGGAAGACAAAAATGATCTTGTCTATGAAGAAAATACAATTCTGGCCCAATCTTCCTTGGAACTTGCAAAAGTTTACTTTGAAGAGAGAAATTTCAAGAAAGCTCAAAAATACCTCGAGAAATCTTTCAAATTAGCCTCAGCAACAAAAGCAAATCAATTGATTTCTGATATTTACTACCATTTGGGGATTTGCATGTTGACGAAAGATAAGCAATTGGCAGCTCAAAACTACTTTAAGAATTACTTGGAAATCGCAGGAGAAGGAAAGAATGGCGAAAAGAGCTTGGTTCAAAAGGAATTGGCGAGGATTTTATTGAAAAAGCAAGAGACAAAGGATGTAGAATTAATGCTAAGCCATGCATTAAACTATTTTAAAGGACAACAAAATTCCATAAATTTTTTCCATGAAGCTGAATGTTATCAGTTGCTTGGGGAATATCACCTTTTAGCCAAAGACTATGACAAAATGCTTCAAAATAACGCAAAATGCTCATCTCTGGTCCAGAGAAAGAAGAAGGACATCGAAGGAGACTTTGAAAACTTATATTTAAGTTTAGCCAAGTCTTTTTTAACGGCAGGGCAAGAATTAATGAAGGAAGATGAAGAAAAAGCTTTAAACTTTCTTTGGAATTCCCTTGAGAATTTCAACAAACTGGGCTCTGAAGAAACAGCAGAGAATTCTTGGGTTCAAGCTGAAATATTAGTGAGTGCCTTGGAAGTCCTTTCAAAACGGCGAGATCACAATGAATGCCGAAATATTCTTGGAAGGCTCGAGTCTGAGAGTTTCACTAGACAAGACTTTCAATCAGATAAAAGCTATCGAGACTATCTTGTGAGTTTGATTCGATCTGAAATCCGACTGGGGTTATTTGAAGACGCTTACGGGGTAATCAAGTCAAACGCAAAATATTTTAACCTGAAGACAACAAGTAAATCTGTTATGACAAATTTTAATCATCTCTGGGCTCGTCTTGCTTATGAAAATGATCATTTTGAAGAATCCCTTGAGAAACAATCGCTTCTCGGAGAGGAGCGAAATCTTGAAAGTTATTCAATTTCTCTCAAATGTTATACAAAACTTGAAAAAACCGCAGACTTTCTGGATGCTGTTAAAAGATGGAAAAGCCTCCTTGTTGTAAATAATATTGAAAGTCAAGTTGTACAAACTGAAATCACCGGTCTCTTTTCATTCTTTGTCCAAAATGCACAATACAAATTATGCGAGGCTTTTCTCCTTGAAATCTCCCAAGGGAAGGGACTTGGTAGTCAGGCAATGAAACTTGTTTGCACTTATTTGAGCATTCTTTCATCGAAAAAATCTGATTTTGTCAAAGCAAATCTTTATCTTCAAATGGCCCAAAGAGACAACTCTTCTTACTCAGCCAAGTCATCATCCTCAACGATTCTTTTGAATAAAGTTATGGAGAGCTCAACAATTATCAAAGATTGCCATCAAGGGTTGGCAAATCTTCTTGCAAAACAAGATAAAGATTCTTCCAGATATCTCAATCATCTCTGGAGCCTTTGCTTTAAGCACCTAGAAAAATCTGAACTTCAAACTGCTCATATTTTACTCAAGGAAATCAGAAGACTTTTAGCAATCCACGGAGATTCAGCAATGCAAAACAAATTTAAGCTTTTGGACATTCTAATTGATATTGAAGTGGGAAAGTTAGAAGACGCTGCAAACTTGCTGAAAGATGCTATTGAAAGAATGAGAGCTTACGAATACGGTGATTTTACTCCTTTGATGTATTTTTTGTATGGCGACACTCTCAAAGACCTGAATTCCTCTGGAGAAGCAATGGTAATGTGGATCAAGGCTGTCAACACCTACATGAAGATGAAGGCGCAAAAATCGTGTAAAATAGCCTCAAAGAATGCTTTATTGTTTGAAAATTTGATGAGTGATCGCAGTGACCTCCTTCCCGAGCTTTACAAGGAGACAGTAGAAAAGCATTTCAAATGCTAGGCGGTTGATTTTGACATTAAGTTTCAATTTCCAAGAACAAAAGTCAATCAAAATGACTTATTTATTATCGCATTCTAGTCAAATAAATCAATAAATTAATTGGCTACTTTATTGTATATACACTAATAGTCATAAATCAGGGCAAATACATTTTAATAATTTACCTATATGCTTTTTAAAGATATTCTTTTATATTTTTACACGGTGTTTAGGTATTTTATTTGTATTACTCCCATTCTCGCATGGATTTCGAATAAACTTGATTGAGAAAGTAACAAAATAGTATAAAAAGTAAATCTCTCTCTCTCTTGGATAATACTTTTATGATGATGAAAGTTTCCAAAAATGGGAAATTTTAGTGGCGCAAAAGAAGAAGCTTTCAAACTTCTCTCTTTTTCGACTTGATCACCAGTGTCAAGAGGAGTCTTTTTGAAAATACAGCCAAAGAAGAAATTTGCAATTTTCACAAGGTTTCCTGAGATATCGATTGAGAGAATTCCCTCTCTATATACTATCTCGTCAAAAAAATTTAGGAATAGATTGGATGTTTTTTTGAAATGTTTTATTAAATATTCAGGAGATTATTACAAAGATAATAATAAATGATACAATCGAAAGCACTTGAATGTCCAATTTGTTATCAAGAATACGATTTGGAACAAAGGATGCCGATGGTCTTGGTTGATTGTGGGCACACGATTTGTCAGTATTGCTTGAATTATTTAATAAACGAAGATGATTCAAAGTGTCCATTAGATAAGAAAGCATTTCGAAGGAAAGATATCAGTTTATTTCCGGTCAATTTCTCTTTGAAGGGAGTAATTGAAGAAAATTTAGAATGGGATAGATGCAAACAAGATGGAGAGAAGATTGAATTTATCTGCAAAACAGATAAATGTCG
>Ga0182738_1000363_pt1 | contig 66374 bp, 56 predicted proteins | sample eDN5th30CBELigMG_FD_128876 | JGI IMG/M metagenome (GOLD analysis project Ga0182738, IMG submission 128876) | Enriched Miracle-Growth compost microbial communities from Emeryville, California, USA - eDNA 5th pass 30_C BE-Lig MG (version 2)... ... | reverse complement strand
CCCAGCGGCGCCGTTTCCCGGCTACGCGGCAGCCTATGTGTTGTTCGCCCTGAGCGGCGCCGTTATTGGGCTCGTCGCCGAAGCGTTGCGACCCGAGATGGAAAAGTTCGCCCGGGCCGAAAACGCCAAAGCTCTCCTTCTTATGGAGCTGGCTCATCGCACCAAGAACAATCTTGCGATGGTGTCCGCGATGATGCGGCTTCAGGCGAAGATCCCCGGCATAACCGCTTCAGAAGCGCTCAGCGAGATGGCCGCGCGTATTCAGATCATGGCACAAGTGTATGACCACCTCACGATACGGGCAGACCGGAAGGTCGTGGATGCAAGGCAGTACCTGACGGAAATCTGCCAGCACCTCGCGGCGTCAATCAGCGGAACGAGCCCGGTTGCCATCAAAGCCGATGCCGAAGAGCTGTATATTCATAGCGAACAGGCCGTACCCATCGCGATCATCGTCAATGAGCTTGTGACCAACAGCCTTAAGTACGGATTTCCGGAGGGTCGCGCCGGTCTTATCCAGGTTACGCTGCAAGCCGCCGATGAAGTGGTCCTATCCGTAACCGATAATGGCGTGGGCATGCTGGAAGAGCAGTCTGAAGGCGTCGGCTCCCGCGTTGTGTCGCTCTTAGTCCAGCAACTCGGGGGGACGATAACCCGTGAAAACCTCTCCTCTGGCTGCCGCGTGACCCTGCGCATGCCGAAACCGTCCAAATGACTACGGTCGCCTTGGTTCAGCTTCTGGCACTACTCTGCCGCTTGGGTCAGGAATTGAGAGTGCACCGGATGTGTCACGGACATGACCAAGCCGACGTGAAGCTGGCCTTCCGCCGCGGATCGGTAGGGGCGTAACGGCGGCTTCGAGCGGAATGGCGCTACCGGCGAGTTCCTGCCGCACGTTGCAAACGCCGGTCCTCGCGGTCCGGAATGCCTCGTTTAAGGCAACCGAAAGAAAAGAGAATGCGGCATAGGGGCGGTCGTTCAAATACTGATCGGGCGGCCCCTGGGTTTGATCCTTGCTTGGGACCAAACCGACCGGGTCGACATCGAGGACCAGGGCTGCTTCGCAACGCCCGTCGCTGGCATCGGGGTAGAACACCCATGACTTGCCGAACGTCTGTTCGATCTCATGCAAGCCGCCTGGATGCTTGTGAAGCAAAGTCCCAGATCGGTCGCCGGCTGATATGTGCTGGCAATGGACAAAACATGCCGTCAGATAGCCGATGGCGAGATTTTCATCCAGTTGATCGTCGCTGCTAGGGCTGACGGTCTTTTTTCTCGATCCGGTCCAGCCAGTCGTTCTCGCAGAATCCGCGAGAATCGACCGATCGATGCCGATAGTCGCTGAAACCGAGCAAACTGCGGATCGTCCAAATTCGTGTTTGAAATCAAGAGCGCAAATTTCTGACGGATCGGCGAGACGGTTCTTCATCGCATACAGAAAAAATTTGCGCCGAAAATTCAACGCGTTACCATAGCTTAAAATAATCGAGTGGGAGTAACAGGAAATAACCGCGAGGCAATGTCTTCGCGCATTTCCATCGAACTCGCACGATAAGGTTCAAGACTTGGCACGCGAGAAAGCCCGCGCGTCGCTCAATATGGTTCACTGATACATCGTTTGCTCCTGTCCGGTTACATCTTCATCTGAAACGAAAGTCGCGCGAATGGAAAGCGATAACCTCTGGTGAGAGGGCAGTAGCGCGCTCTGGCGTAAAAATCGGCGGGTACGCGAGCCCCTGCGGCTTTGCCCGAAGGTTGCTCCGGCAACAGCGGCCGGGGTGCGGGTCGTGATCGGGCTCAATGATATCCGACGCACATCACATAGTCGCGCAACAGCAATTCCTCATCTTCTACCTCTTCTAAAAGGAGCTGGAGTGCGTCGCGTGCGTTTAGCATCCCGATCGGTCGTGACTCTGCATCGACAATAGGGACATTTTTCAATTTTCGGTTCTTCATGACCGTCCAAACGTCACTGAGCAGTTGGCCAGGTTTGCAGGCGACAACGTCGCGGGTCATGACGGATGAGGCCGGCGTGGTGCAGCTCTGGCCTTGGCAGTGACTGATCTGACCGACGACGTCTGTCTTTGTGATCACCCCAGCCAGCACTCCGTCCGGGGTACAGACGGCTACAATGTCGGTACCTACATCGCGCAGAAGTCTCGCCGCTTCGATGAGCTGCGCTCCGTCTGCGATTGTAGCAAGCTTTTGTTGTGCAATAGGTAGGAGTCTGTCGACGAACATTGATCGATACCTCTGATCTTTCACGCGGAAGTCGGCGGAAGCCCTGCTTGCGCGCCGGCGCGCTTACACCATTGACGTGCGAGGCGAGTATGCTGCCTCGGACCCTTGGCCTCCAGACGGAAATCCATCGACAGCCTCGTCCCGGGCAGCGGGGCTGAAGCCGATATGTGGGAGTTACACGGAAGGGAACCTAATGGAAGCTAGATTGGATTATTGGAGAGCTTTGTCGGAAGGTCGCGCTGCGTTTCAAGCTTCGCAAGCTTACATTGATCGGTGCAATCTGGATCGTCGCCTCATGGAACTGGTGCAGACCCGCGCTTCCCAGCTCAACGGCTGCGCCTACTGCTTAGACATGCACATGAAAGATGCGCGGGCGGGCGGTGAAACCGAGCAGCGTCCCTATGCACTCTCCGCCTGGAGGGAAACGCCATTCTTCACGGATCGGAAGCACACGCCGCGCTGGATTGGACGGGGGCGGTAACGCGCATTGCCCCTGATCAATTTGACGATCAACGCTACCAAGAGCTTCGCTCATACTTTAGCGAGAAGGAGATCGTCGACCTAACACTCGTGATCACGCCTATAACGGATGGAAACGACTGGCTGCGTTTCGAACACCCCCGGTTCTTACCAGCCGGCAACCGTCCGGTCGAAAATCGCTGCGACCGCGGAGGATTAGGACAGCATCCTCGTTGTCCAACGGAGCCGCGCCAAGTCGCTAGGAACTTAGTGCGATGCGCAAAGTTGCGAGAATGCCCGCGGCGCCAAGCGCGAAACAGCCGAGCCGTACCGCGATCACGGCCGCAAATTTTGCGCCGGAGTGAACATAGTCCTCGACAACCACCTGCAAGCCGAGCGCGGCGTGATAGAACAACGCAATGAGCAACAGCGTCATTAGGATGCTGGTGACGGGATTTCGCATCCACGCGATGAAAGTTGTGTAATCAGCTCCGGTGTGCGCGATGATCGCGGCGACGAACCACAGCGTAAGCGGAACAAGCGCAATCGCCGAGAGGCGCTGCGTCCACCAGTGTTGGACTCCGTTGTGCGCAGAACCTAGCCCGATCGCGCGCGCGAGGGGTGTGCGCATGCCTTCACGTTCCATCGTGCTACCCTTCGATATAAAGACGGGCGATCCAGGCAACCGCCGTCATCACGACGCTGGCGGCGACGACGGTCCATCCCGACAGATAGATCGTCCGCAGCTCAAATCCATGTACGGTGTCCCATACGAGGTGCCGGATGCCGCCGAGAAAATGCAGAAAAAATGCGAACGTACATCCGAACAATACGACCTGCCCTACCCAGGAGGCGAGCGCGGTTCGCACGGCGGCATAGGATTGCGGCCCGGCCGCCGCAGCGAGAAGCCAGATCACGAGCCCGATGGCGGCAACGCTCAAGAGCACGCCGGTGAGGCGGTTGAGGATCGAAAGGACCGACGTCAACTGAGGCCGGTAGAGCTGGATGTTCGGCGAGAGCGGTCGCTGCCGCGGTGAATCAGAAACCATTGGGATTTATCTCCTCCAGCGGTCAGCTGTGACGTTCGATCATCATTTTCTTGATTTGCGCTATGGCCTTGCCGGGATTCAAACCTTTCGGACATGTGCGCGTGCAGTTGAGGATCGTATGACAACGGTAGAGACGGAAGGGGTCTTCTAGTTTATCGAGACGTTCGGCTGTCGCCTCGTCTCTGCTGTCAGTCAACCAGCGCCAGGCTTGAAGCAGAACGGCGGGCCCGAGGAAGCGATCGCCGTTCCACCAATGGCTTGGGCATCCGGAGGTGCAGCAGAAGCAGAGGATGCACTCGTAATAACCATCGATTTGGCTGCGCTCTTCAGCTGATTGGAGACGCTCACGTTCAGGCGAAGGGCTTTTGGATTGGAGCCACGGTTCGATGGCGGCGTACTGCGCAAAGACGTGTGTCTGGTCGGGGACCAAGTCCTTGATGATCTTCATGTTGGCAAGTGGGTAAATCCTTGCCGGGCTCTCCATGTCGGAAATGAACCTGGTGCAGGCAAGCCAGTTCGTGCCATCCATATTCATGGCACAGGATCCACAGACCCCCTCACGGCAGGAGCGCCGAAAGGTAAGCGTCGAGTCGATCTTATTTTTGATCCAAATCAGCGCATCGAGAACCATCGGTCCGCAATCGTCGAGATCGACCTCAAAGGTGTCCAGACGTGGGCCGTGTTCTGAATCCGGATCGTATCGATAGATTTCAAACGTCTTCGTGCGCTTTGCGGCGGCGGGTGCGGACCAGCTTTTGCCGCGCCCAATTTTCGATCCCTTCGTGACGCCGAAGTTCGCGGGTAGTGGGAACCGTTTGAACAGATGGTTGCGGGAGACTTGGCTGGATGATTTTATGATCATGAACGCATTCCCGTTGGGCGGTTTTGGGCGTATCGAGGCGGCTTCGAGCAGCCAAATTTGGACGTTGCGCCAACACTCTTGGGAAGGGATCCCCCAATTTTGTCCTGCAGCGAGCGCAGAGGCTTCGATGTAAGGGGCCGCGTGTTCATTTGATTCGGGTCGAGAGGAGAAAAGGCGCGTAGCGGATGATAAAGATACCGAATGCAGCAATCCACAGCGCCGCCGAAAGCTCCAATAGCGGCATGTAAGATGTCGCGGTGAACGCCGCGCCGATCCGCGTGACGGCCGCGGCTGTGACCAACATGTAAATGAGGCTGGTGATAGCGTCTGCGTGCAAAGGCCGTCCGGTGTGACCGAGCGATACGCGCGTCATGACCGCAAGGATCATCGTCCCGATTGCGCCTGCGGTCAGGGCGTGGATAGCGGCCGATAGTGAAATGAAATCGGTGAGCATGCTCGCGCCGAGCAGCGCAGAACCGGCAATCAGCCAAAGATACCCGACATGCAGGATCGTGAGGAGCGGTTCAGCGAAGGTGCGCAAGGCTTGCCAGCGCAGAAGCTTCGGGCAATTGGCAAGCGCAGCCAGGATCAGGAGTATGCCAACCGGCCCAAACTGCGGAGCAAAAGCCCAGCCGATCAGGCCGGCGTGAAGCAAGCCGAGAGAGACGCTGTCAAGCAGGCTATGGGCTGCGGGAACAGATTGTGAGCCACGGGCGATCAGCCAGTTCCGCGTGAAGGCGGGGATAATACGCCCGCCGATGATGGAGATGAGGACCATGATCGCCGCCAACCCCAGCCGCCAACCGAGCCCCGGGGAAATCGCAGCGCCTGCCACTTCCAAATGCATCAGAAGGTTGGCGACAGCCAACACGAGGATAGGGAGAGGTATCGCAACATTACGCCAGTTCCGGCTAACGATGATCTCGGCTGCCGCCGTGCCCGCGAGCAGAAGGAGAAAGGACACATCGACCGCGGCCGAAAGCCAGATGGGAAGCCATCTGGACAGCAGCACCGCGAGGCGCCCAAGCAGCCAGACGGCGGCCAGTCCGGCAAGGAATCCACCCTGTATCGGCCTGCGGCCCGTCCAGGTTGGAATCGCAGTCAGAAGGAACCCGGCGACGGTTGCAGGGACAAACCCAAACAACATTTCATGGATGTGCCAGGTGAGCGGATCGAACCGGCTGGGCAACATTGTCCCCGCCTGAAAGGAGACAACCCATATGAGCAAGGCAGTGACGGACCAAAGGGCGGCCGCCAGGAAGAACGGCCGAAACGCCAGCGTTAGCAGAGGCGTAGCTGCTTGGTTCCTCGCACTCAACGTTGGCGACATGTACATTCCACCTGTTGACGCGATCCTCAAAAAGGCGCGGCTTAGCGCGAGTGTCTCACGCGTTTTCCCATTCACCTAGGCCTACGTAATTTGATATAAACGGCTGAACGCCGGTCGATTTGAACAAGCGCGAACAGTGGGTTAAACGGGCGCGCTAAGGGAGGTGTTTGGGCTAGGTAGGAGGGAGCATGTCTACTCGGAAGGTCGGGCGAGCCGCCAAATTTCTGGGTGTGGGGGTAGTCGCAGCAACCAGTTGCACCGCGCCATGACGGCGGGAGCAGTGGCGCATCCGAGTGCGGCGAGCGCGCTCTATGCCGCAGAATTGCATCCCCTCAACACGGGCATTGGCGGCGGTGACACAACTGGAAAAATTCGGATCGCGGTGCGCGGCGACGCGCTGACGATTAGCATCCATGTAGAGCGTGTTGCTCCAGGCATCGAACTCGGGCAACACTTTCATGGTTTCAAGGATGGGCGTGCGGCGGCTTGTCCTACCGTCGCCGCGGACGTCAATCATGACGGCGTGATCGACCTCTTCGAAGTGGAAACGACGTCCGGGACGACGATGGTGCCTTTCAACGGTGCGCCGACTGCGATGCACATCCCAACCGAGACCTCTCCTTTAGCTTCCGCTAACGGAAGCTAAAGCCACGAGAGGACCGTCTCCTTGAGCGCCTTGCAGGCTGCGTTTGCCAAGGCGTACGGCAGCCAAGGCCTCGAGCTCAACCACAGGGTCATTTTTATTCATGGCGTTCCGGCGACGGCTAAACTACCGGCCTCGGCCGCTTCCTGGTTCAATTCCCGCCTCGGGTACACTTCCTATCGCCTGGGGCCAGATCGAACGGACAGTCAAGTGATGGACGTGGGTTCATATGCGAGGTGCTTGACGTCTTGCCATTGCCAGCTGCTAGAGGGCGCTGGCGCTGGGATCCCAGGAGATTGCGACGTTGAGACGGCTGCGGCTGCACAGTCGCGAAAGTTTGTAAGGAACACGAGAGGGGGCGCGCGCTATGAGTGATGTCATTGTTGCGCGCGTTCTCCATGTTTTGGCCGTCGTGGTCTGGATAGGCGGCGTTTCGATGGTGACGACAGTTGTTCTTCCAGCCGTCCGCCGTCAGGCCTTGGGCGAGACCTCTCTCCAAGCCTTCCAGGCGATCGAGCGACGTTTCGTCTGGCAGGCGCGAACAGCGCTTATCGTAGTCGGTGTCACAGGCCTCTATATGACCGCCCGGCTTGAATTGTGGTCCCGCTTTCGTTCGACGGAGTTCTTGTGGATGCATGCCATGGTTTGTTTGTGGCTGCTGTTTGCAATTATCCTATTTATTGCAGAACCGCTGATTTCGCGCCGGGCGCGCGCGGTTCCGACGAGTAACCTGTCCGCGAAGCGATTGACGTGGTTGCAGAGAGGGCACTGGGTTCTGCTCGCGCTTAGTCTGGTAACAATCGCCGGAGCCGTGGCCGGCAGTCAGGGATGGTCGTTCTAATGGCGCAGCCTCACGCAAAACCCGGTAAAATCGTCGATTTGCGTCCGCTGGGACCAAAACTGCACGACGCCAAAACCACAGCGCTCATCAAGGAAGAGTATTTCGAAGCTGTACGACTGATCGTGCACGCGGGGACGGATATCCCTCCGCACAAAGTTGCAGGAAACATCATGCTGCACTGTCTTGAAGGTGAGATTGTTCTTGGGCTAAGCGCATCGGAAGTCATCTTGAAGAGCGGCGATTGGCTCTATCTGAAAGGCGGAGAGCTGCATTCGTTGAAGGGGATCGTTGACTCGTCGTTGTTGCTGACGATTCTATTCGAGAAATAGCGAACGGATTGATGCCATCGCGGTGAAACGGCATGAGGAAAGACATCCGCATTAAGCGCGTCTATGACCCGGCCACTTCTGACGACGGAGCGCGGGTTCTGGTCGACCGGATTTGGCCGCGAGGTATCAGTAAGGAGGTCGCTGAGCTCACTTTGTGGCTTAAGAACATCGCGCCCACGACCCAATTGCGGAAATGGTTTGGTCACGATCCGTCACGGTGGGCGGAGTTTCGGCGGCGATACCATCTCGAGCTGGAAGCGAACCAGGACGCAATCAAGCAGCTTCAAGAGATCATGAAGAAGGGCCGCGTGACGCTAATCTATAGCGCGCACGACCAAGAGCACAACCAGGCGGTGGCACTCGCCGAATATTTGACCGGGCATGAGCAAAACCGGGCTGGATGAGTCTGATTGCTTTGTAGCGGCCGCCCCGGTCGAAAAACCTGGCGGCGGCGGCTGCACTCGGCTGCGACCACTCATATTGACGGATGGCCTATTGGAAATCCCACCGGAGCTCAGCGATCTTCCAACAGAAATCGCCGGTGACGTCCGCGCTTTCGGTGACGAACTCGGCGTTTGATGACTCGCCGGAAGTCTGATGCAATCGGTCGCGTGGCGCGGCAGCAATGGCGGTCGGCAGAAACCTGTTCAATAGCCACGACCCGCCGAGTGGCGCGGCGTTTTGAGACACGATTGTCCCTGACAGCTGAACACCTGACAGCTGAACAGAGGAGATCCGATTTCTGGCGCGGATTGTGGTCGTACGAGCGAGCTTCGCTATTTTCTTGACAGATTGTCAGTGACGGATGCGAGTGTGGTGCATGATTCTGAGTATTTTGCACCGAGGTGTTCTTAAAATATGAGTTATCTCAAAGCCTTATTCTGGTTTTGGACCGCAAGGGCCCTGGATAGTTGATCAGCGAAAAGTGCTCTAGGGTTTGAATGTGAGACGCAGCGAATCTGAACCTCTGCTCGAGAGTGAGTCGTGCAGATGGATGGGCCGCCCAATGCGACGTTGGCTCGCCAGAAGCTGACGCCGCTGCGCGGTAGGCAGTAGGAGTGCAGATGGCAAAGGCGGGGAGTGTTTCGGTTCTGCTGGTAACCACGTGGGCTTTCACGGTGTGCTTCGCCGTCTGGATGATGTTCGGGGTGACGGGAATACCGATCCGCGCCCAACTGGGCCTCGACTCTGCAGAATTTGGCTTATTGACCGCGACGCCTGTCCTGACCGGCGCCATCTTCCGACTTCCGCTGGGAATTTGGACGGACCGGTTTGGCGGGCGGGTGATTATGTTGCTGCTGTTGATCGGCTGCGCGGTACCGCTCTGGGTATCATCCTATGCGACGCAATTTTGGCAGTTTCTTCTGCTCGGTCTGGCGTTGGGACTGGTTGGCGCCTCGTTTTCGGTCGGCACGCCCTATGTCGCTCGCTTTTTTTCGAAGGAGCGACGAGGTTTTGCGATGGGCTTTTTCGGTGCGGGAACGCTGGGAGCAGCCCTCAACATGTTTGTCGCGCCGTTCCTGATCAATGCCTATGGCTGGCAGTCGGTCCCCAGGGTGTATGCCGCCGCACTTCTCATCACCGCGATCATATTCTGGCTGTTCTCCAAACCCGATCCTGGTGCCGATGGAGGCGTGACACCATCCGTGTGGCAGCAGCTGTCTTTGCTCCGCAATCCTCATATCTGGAAATATTGTCAATATTACTCGATCGTGTTTGGAGGGTTTACAGCGCTGTCGATCTGGATGCCGCAATATTTTAAGACCGAGTATGAGTTTTCGATTGCACAGGCGTCCCTGCTTGCTGCCTGTTTTTTGCTTCCTGGTGGCGCGTTCAGGGCTCTGGGAGGATGGCTTTCCGACCGATTTGGCGCGCACGCCGTGACGTGGTGGGTGCTATGGGCGGCCTTGGGGTGTCTCTTTCTCTTATCCTATCCAAGAACCGAACTGACCGTGCATACGATCGACGGTCCGTTCCAGTTTGGAATTGCATTGTCGGCTGGGTTGTTTGCGCTCCTGTTGTTTGCGCTCGGAATCGCATTCGCCTGCGGCATGGCGTCGACCTTCAAGTACATCGGCGATGACTTCCCTGACGCGATGGGTGCGGTATCTGGCATCGTGGGAATGGCGGGTGGACTGGGCGGATTTTTGCTGCCGATCATGTTCGGCGCGATACTCGACCAATTTAGGATCAATTCGAGCTGTTTTATGCTGCTGTACGGCATCGTCGCAGTCTCGCTTATACTGAACTACCTCACGGAGGTGCGCCGCGCGCCGGTTATGGGCGAGGATGGGAGCACAACCGCACCAGCGTCCTAAGGAAGAGTCGGGAAGGAAGAAGCATGAGCCATTTTTTGGAACGTCTGACCTATCTATCCCGGCGCCGGGAAGCATTTGCGGATGGCCACGGCGAACTGCGCGACGAAGATCGGATGTGGGAAGAGGGTTATCGGCAGCGCTGGCAGCATGACAAGATCGTGCGCTCAACGCACGGTGTGAACTGCACTGGCTCCTGCTCGTGGAAGATCTACGTCAAGAGCGGCGTCGTCACATGGGAGACGCAGCAGACCGATTATCCTCGCACCCGCCCCGGCATGCCCAATCACGAGCCGCGCGGGTGTTCGCGCGGGGCGTCCTACAGCTGGTATCTCTATAGCGCGAGCCGGATCAAATATCCGATGGTGCGGGGCCGCTTGGTCAAGGCCTGGCGCGAGGCGCGCAAGACGCTCGAGCCCGTAGAAGCGTGGGCATCGATCACAAGCAATCCTGAGACGGCAAAATCGTACAAGGAAATGCGCGGTCGTGGCGGGTTCATTCGCTCAACGTGGGATGAAGCGAGCGAGATCATCGCCGCCTCGAATATTCACACGATCAAGACCTGGGGACCAGATCGTGTCGTTGGCTTCTCCCCCATCCCCGCGATGTCGATGGTCTCCTATGCCTCGGGCTCGCGTTATCTGAGTCTCATCGGCGGCACCTTGCTCTCCTTCTATGACTGGTATTGTGATCTGCCGCCGTCGAGCCCGCAGACCTGGGGCGAGCAGACCGACGTACCTGAATCCGCCGACTGGTACAATTCGGGTTATATCATCGCCTGGGGCTCGAACGTGCCGCAGACGCGCACGCCCGACGCGCATTTTTTTGTCGAGTCCCGCTACAACGGCACCAAGGTCGTGGCGATCACCCCCGACTATTCGGAGGTCGCTAAGCTTTCCGATCTTTGGCTTCATCCGAAACAGGGCACCGATGCGGCATTCGCGATGGCCATGGGCCACGTGGTTCTGCGCGAATTCTTCCTCGACCGCCAGGTGCCATATTTCCAGGATTACACGCGCCGCTATACAGATATGCCGATGCTCGTGCGGCTGCGTCAGGATGGCGAGCGTTGGGTGCCGGACCGTTACGTCCGCCAGAGCGATCTCCCGGACGCACCAAAGTCAGATCGCGCGGCCTGGAAGACAGTGGCGATCGCCGAAGAATCCGGCGGCCTCGTCGTGCCGCAAGGCTCCATGGGATATCGTTGGCCTGCCGAAGGCGAAGCCAAGGGACGCTGGAATCTCGAACCGAAGGACGGGGAAACCGGCGAGGATATCCGCCTCGCGCTGAGTGTGATCGATCGTCGCGACGATGTGGTGTCGGTGGCGTTCCCCTATTTTGGCGGCAAGCTGCACGAGCATTTTCCGGAGAACGATCAAGGTGGCGACGTGCTGTTGCGCAACGTGCCGGTGCGCCGTGTTGTGCTCGCGGACGGAGAGGCGCATGTCGCGACCGTGTTCGATCTGCTGTGTGCCAACTACGGGCTCGATCGAGGACTTGGCGGCGCCTGCGCAACCTCATTCGAGGACGACGTCCCTTACACGCCGGCCTGGCAGGAATCGATCACGGGCGTTACCGCCGATAAGGCGATCGCGGTAGCTCGCGGCTTTGCCGAGAATGCCGAGAAGACCAAGGGCCGTTCGATGGTCATCATCGGCGCCGGCATGAACCATTGGTACCATCAGGACATGGGTTACCGCTCGATCATCAACTTCCTGATGATGTGTGGTACCGTGGGCGTCTCGGGCGGCGGCTGGGCGCATTATGTCGGTCAGGAGAAACTCAGGCCGCAAACCGGCTGGACCATGCTCGCGTTCGCGCTCGACTGGGTGCGCCCGCCACGCCAGATGAACGGCACGTCGTTCTTTTATGCCCATAGCGACCAGTGGCGTTATGAGAAGCTTGACGTCGCGGAATTGCTGTCGCCATTGGCAGACCCCGCGTCTTATCGCGGCAGCATGATCGATCTCAATGTTCGCGCAGAACGCATGGGCTGGTTGCCGTCCGCTCCGCAACTGGCGACCAACCCGCTGACGCTGGCGGCCGAGGCCGATAAAGTAGGCGTTCCGGTCAAGGATCACGTCCTCGCCGGATTGAAATCGGGCAGCCTGCAGATGGCTTGCGAGGACCCGGACAATCCGGTGAATTTCCCGCGCAACCTCTTCATTTGGCGCTCGAACCTGTTCGGCTCGTCCGGCAAGGGCCACGAATATTTCCTGCGTCACTTCCTCGGCACGCGCCACGGCTTGCAGGGCAAAGACCTCGGCGAGATGGACGGCGTAAAGCCAGAAGAAGTAGCCTGGTGCGATCCCGCCCCTGAAGGCAAGCTCGATCTGGTCGTCACGCTCGACTTTCGGATGTCGACCAGTTGCCTCTATTCCGACGTCGTGCTGCCGACCGCGACCTGGTATGAAAAGAACGATCTCAACACCTCCGACATGCATCCCTTCATTCATCCGCTGTCGACGGCGGTGGACCCGGTCTGGGAGTCGCGCAGCGACTGGGAGACCTACAAGACCATTGCTAAGCGGTTCTCCGAACTGGCCGAAGGCCATCTCGGCGTCGAGCGCGACGTTGTGCTCACACCGATTCAACACGATACCCCGGGCGAACTTGCCCAGCCTTTCGACGTGAAGGATTGGAAGAAGGGCGAATGCGATCTTATCCCTGGCGTGACCGCGCCGCAGATCGCCGTGGTCGAGCGGGATTATCCCAGCACGTATCGCCGCTTCACGGCGCTTGGGCCGCTTGCGGACAAGCTCGGCAACGGCGGGAAGGGGATAGGCTGGGACACCAAGACGGAGGTCAAGGGTCTCGGAGATCTGAACTATCGCGTCGACGACGGGGGGGCGACCCAAGGCCGCCCCCGCATCGAGAGCGACATCGACGCCGCCGAAACCATCATGTATCTCGCGCCGGAAACCAACGGCGAGGTGGCAGTCAAGGCCTGGGAGTCGCTCGGCAAGATTACTGGCCGCGACCATACACATCTGGCCAGGATGCGTGAGGACGAGAAGATCCGCTTTCGCGACATCCAGGCGCAGCCGCGCAAGATCATCTCGTCGCCGACATGGTCGGGCATCGAGAGCGAGCATGTCAGCTATACGGCCGGCTACACCAATGTGAACGAGCTGATCCCCTGGCGCACGATCACTGGTCGCCAACAGTTCTATCAGGACCACCGCTGGTTCCGCGATTTCGGCGAAAGTCTTGCGGTCTACCGGCCGCCCGTCGACACCCGCACCGTCGCCGAGATGCTCGGCACGCACAGTAATGGCGAAAAGGAGATCGTTCTCAACTTCATCACGCCGCACCAAAAATGGGGCATCCACTCGACCTATACCGACAACCTCATCATGCTGACGCTGTCGCGCGGCGGCCCGATCGTCTGGCTTTCCGAGACCGATGCGAAGAAGGCCGGCATTGTCGACAACGACTGGATCGAGTTGTTCAACCTGAACGGCGCCATCGCGGCGCGCGCCGTGGTGAGCCAGCGCGTCCATGAGGGCATGTGCATGATGTACCATGCGCAGGAAAAGATTGTGAATGTTCCCGGCTCGCAGATCACCGGCCTTCGTGGTGGCATTCACAACTCGGTCACCCGTACGCTCCTCAAGCCGACGCACATGGTCGGCGGTTATGCCCAGCTTTCTTACGGGTTCAACTATTACGGCACGGTCGGCTCCAACCGCGACGAGTTCGTGATCGTGCGCAAGCTCAATAGGGTCGGTTGGCTCGATCATTCCAACCCCGTCGATCGTGCCGTTGAGGAGACTGCGTCATGAAAATCCGCGCGCAAATCGCGATGGTGATGAACCTCGACAAATGCATCGGGTGTCACACCTGCTCCGTAACCTGCAAGCAGGTGTGGACCTCGCGCCAAGGCATGGAATACGCATGGTTCAACAACGTCGAAACAAAGCCCGGCATCGGCTATCCCAAGGACTGGGAAAATCAGGAACGCTGGCAAGGCGGATGGAAGCGCAAGAAGAACGGCAAGATCGTCCCGAAGCAGGGCGGCCGGCTTTCGATCCTCGCCAAGATATTCGCCAATCCGCATCTGCCTGAGATCGACGACTATTACGAGCCTTTCACTTTCGACTACGAGCACTTGCAGAAGGCGCCCGAACTGTCGACCGCGCCGGTGGCGCGGCCGCTGTCGCTCATCACCGGCAAGCCGATGGAGAAAATCGAATGGGGACCGAACTGGGAAGAAATTCTCGGCGGCGAATTCGACAAGCGCTCCCAGGATTACAATTTCGAGGCGGTTCAGAAGGACATCTACGGTCAGTTCGAAAACACCTTCATGATGTATCTGCCGCGGCTGTGCGAACACTGCCTCAATCCGAGCTGCGTTGCATCGTGTCCGTCCGGCTCGATCTACAAGCGCGAGGAAGACGGCATCGTCCTGATCGATCAGGATAAGTGCCGCGGCTGGCGCATGTGCGTATCTGGCTGTCCCTATAAGAAAATTTATTACAACTGGACCTCCGGCAAAGCGGAGAAGTGCATCTTCTGCTACCCGCGCATCGAGGCCGGCCAGCCGACGGTGTGCTCGGAAACCTGCGTCGGCCGCATCCGCTATCTCGGTGTGCTGCTCTATGACGCCGATGGCATCCAGAGCGCGGCCTCCGTCGAGGACGAACAGGACCTCTATGAAGCGCAGCTCAAGCTGTTCCTCGATCCGAACGATCCGGCCGTCGAGGCGCAGGCGCGCGCCGACGGCATCGCAGACAACTGGATCGCGGCGGCGAAGCGCTCGCCGGCTTACAAGATGGCGGTGGACTGGAAAATCGCTTTCCCGCTGCATCCGGAATATCGCACTCTGCCGATGGTCTGGTATGTGCCGCCGCTGTCACCGATCCAGTCCCACGCCAACGCCGGAGCGATCGAGACGAATGGCGAGATACCCGATGTGCGTTCGCTGCGTATTCCGGTGCGCTACCTCGCCAATCTGCTGACGGCAGGGGCTGAAGCTCCTATCGTCACCGCACTTGAGCGCATGCTTGCCATGCGCATCTATTTTCGCCGGCGCCAGCTTGGCGAGGACGGCGGGCAGTCGGTTCTGGATCAAGCGGGAATCTCGGTGTCGCAGGTCGAGGAGATGCACCGCTATCTGGCGATCGCCAACTACGAGGATCGCTTCGTCATTCCGACCAGCCATCGCGAGCAGGCCGAGGACGCCTACGGTCTGAAGGGCTCATGCGGTTTCACCTTCGGCAATGGCTGTGATTTCGGGCCACCGCACTCGACGCTGTTCGGCGGCAAGATGGGTCGGCGCAAGCTGACGCCTGTACGCCCGCTGGACACCTGAGGAGGACGGCGATGCTGCTATTTAAGGCTTTCAGCGCCCTGCTTTCGTATCCGGCGGAAGATATGCGACAGGCCCTGCCGGAGATCGCGGAAATCGTCAGGACGGCGGCCGTGCTTGATCCGCCCCGCCGCGACGATCTCCTCGCACTGATCGGCGAACTAGGGGGCGGCGACCTGCTGACCGTCGAGGAGCACTATGTCGACCTTTTCGATCGTGGCCGCGCACTCTCCCTGCACCTGTTCGAACATTTGCATGGCGAGAGCCGCGACCGCGGCGAGGCTATGGTTGAGCTCAAGCAGCTTTACGAGCAGGCAGGGTTCGAACTCACCGCGCGCGAACTGCCGGATTATCTTCCAGTCATACTTGAATATCTGAGCTGTCGCGATCTTGCCGAGGCGCGCGCCATGCTGGCAGATTGCGCCCATATTCTGGCGACGATCGGCCGTTCTCTTGTCGCGCGGCGAAGCCGTTACGCGGCCGTTTTGCAGGCCCTGCTCGTCATCGCGGGAGAAAGCCCGATCGAAGTCGACAAGGTGCCGCCTGTAAAGGATCGCATGGAAACGCTCGATCGTGAATGGGCTGAGCAACCCGCGTTTGGTGGATCTCCTGCATCTACCGATCCTGCGACCGGCACGCCGGCCGCCTAGAGGAGGACTTGGCAATGCCGTCCAACGCTTATGTGAACACACTGCTGTTCGGCGTCTATCCCTATATCTGTCTTGTGGTCCTTCTGATCGGCAGCCTGATCCGTTTCGACCGTGAGCCCTACACGTGGAAGAGCGATTCCTCGCAAATGCTGCGCAAGGGCCAGCTCCGGCTCGGGTCGAACTTGTTCCACTATGGCGTGATCGTCGTCATCCTCGGGCATTTCGCCGGGTTTCTCGCGCCGCATTGGGCCATCGACTGGGCGCTCTCGCCTATCGCCCATCAGCTCCTTGCGATGGTGGTGGGTGGCATTGCCGGCCTCGTCGCAATCGTCGGGCTAACGATACTCATCTATCGCCGGCTTGCCGATCCTCGCATCCGGCTCAACAGCCGCAAATGGGATATCGCCATCACGCTGATGCTATGGCTACAGCTCGCCCTCGGTCTGCTAACGGTGCCGCTCTCGGCCTATCACATGGATGGCGCGTTGTTCGAGACGCTGACCAGCTACGTCAAGGGCGTCGTAACGCTCGACGGCGGCGCAGCGGCACTGATGGTCGATGTACCGCTCACCTATAAGCTGCATATACTTCTCGGCTTCACGCTGTTCTTGGTTTCACCGTTCACGCGCATGATCCACATCTGGAGCGGCGCCGGCGCGCTGGCCTATCTGTTCCGGCCCTATCAGATCGTTCGCACACCGCAGACACGCGCGAAGGAGCCGGTCCGGTCATGAGCGTTTCAGTAAATGGCGTCGACGTAACAGTGAGCCCGGAGACGACCAGCGAACTGAGCGCCGCGCGTGAGTTGCTTAGGCAACGGGCGGTCGCGGTCAGCATTCTCGACGCGGTATCGACCGATGAAGGGACCATCGAACAAGCAATCGAGGAGTTGCTTGGGCGCGAGGTCGTGACGCCGACTCCGACAGATGAGGAATGCCGACGCTATTACGACGCGCATCCGCGGGAGTTTGAGAGCGGCGATCTCGTGCATGCCCGTCACATTTTGTTTCAGGTGACGCCTTCGGTGAGCCTCCCTCAGATTCGTGCGCGCGCGGAGCAGATGCTGAACGAGCTGTTGCGCGAGCCGGAGCACTTCGCAGCGGTAGCGGCTGAAACGTCAAATTGTCCTTCCGGCCAGCACGGGGGAAATCTGGGGCAGATCGGCCGTGGCGACACGGTGCCAGAGTTCGAGAAGGCGATATTTCGATTGGGGCCAACCGGCCTGCTGCGGGACTTGATCAAGACCCGCCACGGCTTTCACATCGTAGCCATCGATCAGCGCATTCCGGGAAAGCGGCTGCCGTTCGACATGGTGCGAGACGATATCGCCGAACGCCTCCGAGCGATGGTCGAAGAGAAGGCGCTCAGGCAGTACATCAGTGTTCTGGCGGGGCAGGCGGACATTCAGGGGGCTGACCTTAACGGAACAGATATACCCCTCGTCCAATAGCGGCGTCGGTCTGTGGTATAGCGTATTTTCGATCATAATCGCCCAAAAGGATTGGTGCATCGTGCTTGGAGACCTGATCGCGCAACTTGACCGGCCCAACGTCGCTGCCAGCGTCTTGACGACGATGAATTCCGATGTCGCCGGACAGATCGAGCGACGCTCAGCTGCGACATCCATGACCGTTGAGGATTTCATGTCGGGCGCGGTTCGGGCCTTTGTCGAAAGCGCCGACGATGACCTATGGTTTCAGTTGCTCACAATCGTTCGAAAATCTGATGATCCAGGACTCGCGGCGGTGCAGACGATTCTGACGTGGGTCGTCACCGAGCGATAGACGACGTGGTCAGCGGATATCGTAATGCGCCAGTGGATCGGGGTTGATAGCCATCACGTTCACCGGCGTCCTCGTTACCTCGTCGAGAGCTGTGGTCGTTTCCATATGTAAGGCATGGCGGAGAGGAGGTCTGATGCTTCCATATCTCGCCACCGAAATCATCGGCCTTGGATTGCTGACGGTGTACTTTGCGGCGCGATATCGCGAATATAGAAGGTTGCTTGCGGGCGCCTTTTCGTTAGCGGCAGCATGCAATTCCGCTCCTACATCGCGAAAATCTCGGTTCCACTCACCGCTGGCGGTTTTTTCCGGAGAGTGCGACGGGCACGGCTACGGTCGGCGAGCGAGAAATACAGAACGGGGTGACTATGAGTACTTTTCTGACTGTCATTTTAGGTACCGGTATCAGCTGGGTGGCTCGTCACGGCGTTAACCTGTTTGCGCTGCGCCTGCTCGGCTCCGGTTTCTGCGGAAACGCTGATCGTCGACATCGCCGCCTCGCTTATAAAAGCTGACGGTCATTGAATCACCGACATGAATGCGGATGCGGCGCGGACAGTTGGCCGGGCGACGAAGGCATTGCCATGTCGTCGCATACAAGCTGCGCGTTGTTCGCGCGCTTCCGGGGCGCTCTTGTCTGTTGAGTGTTGTATATCTATATTGATATTTCAACTATAATAAGACATATCTCAGATAGCAGAGCCAGCATTGATCACCCCCGCGCAAATGCGTGCTGCCCGCGCCTTGCTCGGCATCGACCAGAAGCAACTGGCTGAGATGTCCGGGGTTTCGCAGCAGACGATCCAGCGGATGGAGGCCAGCGAGGGGAACGTGCGCGGGGTCATCGACACGCTCACCAAAGTCGTCGAGGCGTTCGAGCGCGCTGGAATTGATCTGATCGGCGAGAACATAAGAAGCGAAGGGGGCGGACGCGGCGTGCGCTTGCGGCACCCGGCCGCACCACCCGGCGATAATGCCTCCTGACCAAGGCAAGAGTTACGCGACGGCGACCGCCGACCCCGGGCCGACGATCCCGCCGCTCAAGCGGCATGAGAAGGGATTGCTATGGCTGCGCGCCCGGTTGAACCGACCTTTGTTGAACTATTCACACCGAAGCTCGTCACGGTACTCCGGGAGGGCTACCGGTTCAGGGATCTCCGCGCCGATGCTCTCGCCGGGCTGACTGTCGCCATCGTGGCGCTGCCGCTTTCCATGGCGATCGCCATCGCGTCCGGGCTGACCCCGGACCGTGGCTTGTACACCTCGATCATTGGCGGGTTCATCGTCTCGCTTCTTGGCGGCAGCCGGTTCCAGATCGGCGGCCCTGCGGGCGCGTTCATCGTCCTTGTGTCCGCGACCGTCGCGCTTCACGGCGTGGACGGGCTGCTCCTTGCCACCACGCTTTCGGGCGTCATCCTGCTCGCGATCGGACTGCTGAGGCTCGGGACCTTCATCAAGTATATTCCGTTCCCGGTGACCGTCGGGTTCACGGCGGGCATCGCCGTGATCATCTTTGCCAGTCAACTCACCGAATTGCTGGGCCTCACCCTTGCGGGCAAAGAGCCGGGGCCGCTGATCCCCAAGCTAATGGTCATTGGCGAAGCGTTGCCTGGCATCAGCGCGACAGCGGTGGCCGTCTCCGTCCTGACGATCGGGGTGATCCTCGCGATGCGCCGCTTCCGTCCCCACTGGCCCGCGATGCTGATTGCGGTTGGTCTTGCCTCGGTCGCCGTCTGGCTGCTCGGCCTGCCGGTCGAGACAATCGGCAGCCGCTTCGGCGGCATTCCCCAAACGCTGCCAGCACCCGTGCTCCCCGTGATCTCGCTGGAGAAGATCGTCGCGGTGCTGCCCTCCGCCCTGTCTTTCGCGCTGCTGGGGTCTATCGAGAGCCTGTTATCGGCGGTTGTGGCCGACTCTATGAGCGGGCGGCGACATCGTTCCAATTGCGAGCTTGTGGCGCAGGGGCTCGCCAACATCGCCTCCCCGCTCTTTGGCGGCTTCTGTGTAACCGGCAACATCGCTCGCACTGCAACGAATGTGCGCTCTGCCGCACGCGGCCCGGTCGCTGGCATGCTGCATGCGGTGTTTTTGCTGCTGTTCATGCTCGTCGCCGCACCGCTCGCTTCGTACATCCCGCTGGCAGCGCTCGCGGCCGTGCTGGCCGTGGTCGCGTGGAACATGGCGGAAAAGCACGCATTCGCAACGCTTCTGCGCGCCTCGCGCGGCGACGCGGTGGTGGTGCTGACGACGTTCCTGCTGGTGATCTTCCGTGACCTCACCGAAGGCATTCTTGTCGGCTTCGGCATCGGCGCGCTCCTGTTCCTGCATCGCATGGCGCAGACGGTGGAAGTCGAGAATGCGCGTCCACTGATCGACGAGGACAAGCCGGACAGCGTCAATGGCAACGGCCGCAAGCCGTACGATGTCGACCTCGCTACTAATCCCGACGTGGCCGTTCACCGGATTTCCGGGGCGTTCTTTTTCGGGGCGGCGGCGAATGTCGGCGCGGCGCTCGACCGTATCGGCGAGCATCCGAAAGCCTACGTCATCGATTTCTCGGCCGTGCCGGTGATCGACTCCACCGGAGCCGCGACGATTGGGGGATTTGTGCACAAGGCGCATCGCCGGGGGGCGCCCGTCTACATTGCCGGAACGCGTCCCGCGATCCGGCGCACGCTTCTGGTTCACGGCGTGAGGCCGCCTTACGTGAGGTTCCGCAACGATCTGGCCGAGGCCGTCAGCGCCGCGCATAGCAGGATCGCGCGGGGTGGTGCGGCCGAGAAGGTGCTGACGTGAGCAGCCTCCGGTCACAGGAACGGCATGTTCGCGCAGCGTTAAAGGGCGGGACGCGGTTAAGCTGCCCCGGCTGCGGGATGGCAGGATGTTTCCGGTCCTAGCCCAAGAAGCATAATCATTGTCCGTCCTACGGGGAGGCACTGCATCCATCATCCCACCGACGACATACCGCCCCGGATGTCTAGTTGAAAAAACTCCCCTTTCGAGACCGGCTCTCAGTCTGGCGATGACTGGAGGCAGCGATAGCAGGATGGTCGGCGACCCGCCCAGCTTGTGTCGGCACGATCCGCAACACCCTCAACGCGTTCAGAATAACAGCCACGTCGATCACTTCCTGTAGCACGGCTCCCTGCACGGGCGTCAGGTACCCCAGTGCGGCGGCGATCATTCCGGCGACTGAGAGGCCGATGCCGGCCGCGACACTCTCAAGTGCTATCCGGCGGGACCGTTGCGCAATTTCGATCCCGGGCAACAGTCGATCCAGATGATCGACCAGCAGCACGACATCCGCTGCCTCGGCCGAGGCGGCGGCGCCACGCGCGCCCATGGCGACCCCGACGTCAGCGGCGGCAAGGGCCGGCGCATCGTTCACGCCGTCGCCCACCATCATGACCGGGCCGTTCTTGTGCTCGGTCAAGACCAGCAGAACCTTCTGCTCGGGGCTCAGGTCGGCCCGGACGTCGTCAAGCCCCAGCCCATCGGTCACAGCCTCGGCTACGGCGCGGCGGTCGCCAGTGGCCAGAAGGATCCGGCCGATTCCCAACTGCCGTAGTCCCGCAAGAAGCTCGGAAGTGCCCGACCGGAGTGCATCGGCCATGACGAGGTGGCCCATGAGCTTTCCGTCGATCGCCAGCACCACGAGGACAGACCCGAAGTCGAGAACCTGCTTCTTGAATCTCTCCGAACCGATCTGCGCCGTCACGAAATCGGCGCCTCCCACGACAACGCTGCGGCCCATTACCGTTCCTTCAATACCCTCGCCGGGAGTCTCCACCACGTCTTCGGGAATGGGCAGAGTGATGCTTTGCGCACGGGCCCCCGCAACAATCGCCCGTGCCATCGGGTGTTTGGAGGCCTGCTCCAGAGCGGCGGTGAAAAAAAGAGCTTCTTCCCCTGACATGCCCTCGCGGGTCTCGATCGAAACGATCTGCGGACGTCCGTCTGTCAGGGTGCCGGTCTTGTCGAGGATGAGCGTCCTGACCCGCGCCAGCGCCTCCAGCGGTTTTGCACCCTTGATAAGAACCCCGAAATGCGCCGCACGCGACAAGCCGGCGACAAGGGCCACCGGCACGGCGAGGATCAAGGGGCAGGGTGTCGCCACCACCAGAACTGCCACCGCGCGGATCGGATCGCCGGTGAACCCCCAGGCGGCTGTTGCCAGAGCGACAGTGACAGCGAGGAACAGCAGGGAATAACGGTCGGCCAGCCGGGCCATCGGCGCCTTAGACGCCTGCGCCGCCTCGACCAGCCGGACAATCCCGGCATAGGTGCTGTCAGTCGCTCGGCGGGCTACACGCAGATCGAAGGCATCGCCCGCATTGGTCGAGCCGCTCATCACGTCCTGGCCACGGTTTAGCCCCGCCGGCATCGCCTCGCCGGTAAGCGCCGATTGATCCAGCGACGCGCGCTCGCTCTCGACCACACCGTCCACCGGAGCAACGTCGCCCTGCCGGATCAAAAGCAGATCGCCCGGTGCGATGTCGTCCAGCGGCACTTCATCGAGTGCGTCGTCGCGGTAGCGTGTGGCGGTCCGGGGAACGCGGGACAGCAGGTCGCTCATCTCGCGTCGGGCGCGACCTTCGGCAAAACTCTCCAGGAAGGTACCACCTGAATACATCAACGCGACTACGGCAGCCGCCAGCGTTTCGCCAAAGAACAGAGCAGCCGACATCGAAAGGGCAGCGACGATGTCGAGCCCAACTTCGCCTTTCGCGAGGCTCCGGATGATTTCGACGAGGAGAGCGGCCAGGACCGGAAAGACTCCGGCAGCCCAGGCAATTGTCGCGAGGTGAGGCTTGTCCGTCACCATCAAGCCGAGACCGGACATCAGTCCGATCAGGGCAATGGTCAGCAACGCGACGTTCAGGCGGTTGTGCAGCAATGGATTCATAAGGTGTTCACCCGGGCTTAAGCGCATGTCAAAGGCAGCCCTCGGACTTGTCGCTTCAGCCATTCGTCAACGGGCGATCATCCACCCACTTCCAATCGCGGATCTCTGGCATGTCCTGGCCGTGCGCGCGAATGTATGCGCGGTGCTCGAGCAACTTACCGTCCATCGCCTGTTTCAATCCGACACGGATGCCCTTCAATTCCGACACCCAGTCAAGCACGCTATGCACGAGATGGTAGCGGTCGAGACCGTTCAGCACGGTCATGTCGAACGGCGTCGTCGTCGTGCCTTCCTCGTTGTAGCCGCGCACATGGATGTTGTCATGATTGGACCTGCGATAGGTGAGGCGATGAATCGTCCAAGGATAGCCGTGGTAGGCGAAGATGACTGGCCTGTCGGTGGTAAAGAGCGCGTCGAACTCCCTGTCTGAGAGGCCATGCGGATGATGCTCCCTTGGCTGGAGCGTCATCAAATCCACGACGTTGACGACCCGGATGGCCAAATCCGGAGCAAGCCCCTTTAGGATCTGCACCGCGGCAAGCGTTTCCAGTGTCGGAACGTCGCCGGCACATGCCAACACCACGTCGGGTTCGCATCCATTCCTCGTCGAAGCCCAGTCCCAGATGCCTATCCCCGCCCGGCAATGAACGATCGCCTTGTCCATGGACAGCCACTGCCATGACGGCGGCTTGCCGGCGACGATGATGTTGATGCGATTCCAGGTGCGCAGGACGTGGTCGGTCACGCAGAGCAGTGTGTTAGCATCCGGCGGCAAGTAGACGCGTACGATGTCAGCTTTCTTGTTGAGGGCGACATCGATGAAGCCCGGATCTTGATGGCTGAAACCATTGTGTTCCTGATGCCAGACATGGCTCGACAGCAGATAATTCAGCGACGAGATGGGCCTCCGCCACGGAATATCCTGGCACGCATCCAGCCATTTCGCATGCTGGTTGAACATCGAATCGACGATGTGAATGAACGCCTCGTAGCAGGAAAACAGTCCGTGTCGGCCTGTGAGGAGGTAGCCTTCCAGCCAACCTTGGCAGGTGTGCTCCGAGAGGATTTCCATGACCCTGCCGTCGCGGCCGAGATGGATGTCCTCGGGAAGGATCGTCTCCATCCACGCGCGTTCCGTGACAGCAAAGACATCCTGCAGCCGGTTAGACGCGGTCTCGTCGGGACCGACGATGCGGAAGTTCTGGGCGATTTCGTTCAGCGCCATGACGGCCCTCAGGAAGTCGCCCATGGCCTTTGTCGACTCTGCCTTGACTGAGCCGGGACTACCGACTGCGATGGCGTGATCGTGCAGTCCCGGAAGGTCGAGCGACCTGCGCAACATACCGCCATTGGCATGGGGATTGGCGCTCATCCGACGCGGGCCCTGTGGCGCCGTCGCCCGGATTGAAGCGAACGGAGCGCCTGTCGCGTCAAAGAGCTCTTCGGGGCGGTAGCTCTTCAGCCATTCCTCCAAGAGCCTCAGATGCTCCGGATCTTTGGCGATTCCCGACAGCGGCACCTGATGCGAACGCCAGACCCCCTCGGTCTTCAGCCCATCGACCTCCTTCGGGCCGGTCCAGCCCTTTGGGCTGCGCAACACGATCATCGGCCATTTGGGACGGGAGGACTGTTCCGAACTGCCACGCGCGGCAGTCTGGATGTCATGGATTTTATCCATGGCCTCGTCGAGCACTGTCGCCATTCGCTCGTGCATCGGTGCAGGATCGTGGCCCTCGACAAAGAGCGGCTCGTAGCCGTAACCGATGAACAGCGCGCGCAGTTCGTCTTCGGGGATGCGTGCCAGGATGGTCGGATTGGCGATCTTGTAGCCGTTCAAATGCAGGATCGGCAGAACGGCGCCGTCGCGCGCAGGGTTCAAGAACTTGTTGGAATGCCAAGCGGCCGCCAGCGGTCCTGTTTCAGCTTCACCATCGCCGACCACGCAGGCGACGATGAGTTCCGGATTGTCAAAAGCTGCGCCAAAGGCATGTGAAAGTGCATAGCCGAGTTCGCCGCCCTCATGGATCGACCCTGGCACATCGGGCGCTGCATGGCTTGGTATCCCGCCCGGAAACGAAAATTGCCGGAACAGTTTTCGCATTCCCGTTTCGTCGAGCGTGATGTCCGGATAGATCTCGCTGTAAGTGCCTTCGAGATAAGTGTTGGCTACCATCGCCGGTCCGCCATGGCCGGGCCCACACACGTAGATGACGTCAGCGTCACGAGCCCGAATAGCGCGGTTCAGATGTGCGTAAATGAAGCTGAGGCCCGGCGATGTACCCCAGTGGCCAAGGAGCCTTGGTTTCACATGCTCGAGCCGAAGCGGTTCGCGCAGCAATGGATTGTCCATCAAGTATATCTGACCGATCGTTAGATAATTCGCGGCCCGCCAATAGGCGTCAATGTCGTGCAATTCACATTTGGAAAGCCGTGCGACTGTAGTGGTGTTGTCGATGCGATTTGCCATGTCCGCTCCTTAGAAGTTCGCAGACTTAGATAATTGCTTGTTTAGGGCGGACTCGGCCGCGGGGTCGGTCCGCCGTTCTTAAGGATAAAACACCAACGAAACCGCCCCCTTTCGGTCCATTCGACCGCGACTAAATCCCTTTAAGCCGATGGCAGTGGGTCACGTCATCAAGCATTGTTGGCATCGTCACCGGATTTGAACGTGAAAATCGGTTTCTAAGCCTATCTGCTCGGCACCGCGACGGCGCGAAGACCGGGAACGAGCGACCCTTCACCGCTGACGCGGATATCGGCGGCGTTCGCCTCATCAGTATCGATATGCATCTCGGTTACGGAGTTGGCGCCGACGCGGATCAACGTCTTGCCAAACACAAGCCCGCGCTCTTCGTCGCCAATATGAACGTCCACGAGCATGCCATTTGCGAGGCCCAGGCGTCGGGCATCATCCGGGTTGGTATGGATGTGCCGTGCGGCCACAATCAGTCCATCGCTATCGAGGCTGCCGGCAGGTCCGATGAGCCGAACCGTTGGCGTGCCCTCCAGTTTGCCGCTGTCGCGAACCGGCGCGTCGATGCCGAGCGCGAAGCCATCCGTTCGCGAGATTTCGATTTGGGTTCGGGGCCGCTCGGGGCCGAGGATGGCGACCCGCTCCAGGCGACCTTTGGGTCCCTCAAGCGTGACGCGCTCGCTTGCTGCCCATTGGCCAGGCTGGCGCAGCGAAACGGCGGGCGTCAGCTGGTACCCGGCTCCGAACAGGGACTCGACCGCTAGACGGGACAGGTGAACGTGACGAGCCGATACTGCGACGGGAATCGGTTCGGGCACTGTCGCCTTCGGCGCCAAGGCAGCAGCCGTCTCCCGGGCGATCATCAATTGCTCGGCAGTCTCGGTGACGATTATCCGCACTCTGGCGCCATATGCCTGGATCTGCGGGGCAGCATTGTTGGCAAGCTGGACGACCTGGTTGCGGTCGTGATCAAGCTTCAGACCCATGAATTCCAGTCCATCGCAGATGCGCCGACGCATTGACGGCGAGTTCTCGCCGATGCCTCCGGTAAAGACCACGGCATCGAGGCCACCCATCGCCGCCGCATAAGCCCCAATATATTTTCGGGTGCGGTAGGCATACAATTCGATCGCAAGCTGGGCATCCGCGTCACCTCCACGCGCTCGATCTTCTACATCACGCATGTCGGACGAACCCGTGAGGCCCTTGAGCCCACTCTCGGAATAAAGCGCCTCCTCCACCTCCACGATCGAAAGCCCTTGTTGCCGCGACAGGAACCCAAACAGGCCCGGGTCGACATCACCGGAGCGCGTTCCCATCACCAACCCTTCGAGCGGTGTCATGCCCATGGACGTGTCGATGCTTTCCCCACGGTTCACCGCGCAGACACTGGCCCCGTTGCCGAGATGCACGCTGACTATCTGGAGGTCACGCAGCGGCATCCCAATCTCTTCGGCGGCACGGAGTGCAACATATTTGTGTGATGTGCCATGAAATCCAAAGCGACGCAGACCAGCGTCGCGCCAAGCCCTCGGCACGGCGTAGGTCGTTGCGCGAGGTGGATTGGTGCTATGGAATGCGGTGTCGAAAACCGCGACCTGAGGCAGGTTCGGCCAGACTTCTTTTGCAATGCGCACAGCCAGCAGATTTGCGGGATTGTGTAGCGGCGCCAGTGGCGTCAGCGCCTCGATCGCCTCAACCGTTAATTGATCGAGGACCGTCGTGGTTCGAAAGCGTTCGCCCCCATGGACGATCCGATGTCCGACTGCGTCCGGTTCGGTAATCCCACGGTCCGCAAGACTGCGCGGAAGGGCGACCAGAGCAGCGGCAATATCGTTTAGGGGCGCTTTCCCGTCGTAGTTTTGCCGTCCGACGTAATTTTATAGGAACAGTATCCAGCCTCGAACTTCTCATAAGTCGCCTTGAAGATCTCGGTCGACTTTTCCCCGATTTCGAAAACGCCGACTTTCAGGCTGGAACTGCCGCAGTTTATGACAAGTATCTTCACAAAGCGCCTTTCGGACAAGTTCAGCTCATCAACGTCGGAGTGGGCCGATCGGGCTATCATGATCCCGGCCGCTGCTCCCCCGTGGGCCGTCAGGGTGTGATGGCGACCTTGAAAACACCATCCCTTTGATTGGCAAAGAGTTCGTATGCCGCTTCGATATCATCGAGCTTGAAGCGATGGGTAACCATCGCGGCAAAATCCACGCGCCCTGATTCAATGACAGCCATGAGCCGCCGCATCCTCTCCTTGCCGCCTGGGCAAAGGCTAGTCACGATCCGATGATCACCGAGGCCGGCAGCGAATGCATCGAGTGGAATGGTCAGGTTAGAAGAATAGACTCCAAGGCTGGACAGCGTCCCCCCCGGTCTGAGAACCCGCAGACACGCTTCGAAAGTCGCTTGCGTGCCGAGCGCCTCGATTGCGACATCAACACCTCGCCCTTCGGTGATGCGCATTATTTCCTCAACAGGATTCACTCGGCTAAAGTCGACTACGTGGTCCGCGCCCAGGTGCCTGGCCATGTCGAGCCGCGCGGGCAGCTTGTCCACGGCGATGATATTCGAAGCACCGAGCAGCTTGGCTCCAACCGTAGCACACAGGCCGATAGGCCCTTGAGCGAATATCGCCACGACATCGCCTATCTTGATGTCGCCCTGTTCGGCCCCACTGAAGCCGGTCGACATAATGTCCGGACACATCAGCACCTGTTCATCGCTGAGTCCGTCCGGCACTTCTGCCAGATTCGCCATGGCGTCTGGAACGAGCACGAACTCGGCCTGGCAGCCGTCGATCGTGTTGCCGAACTTCCAACCACCCATAGCCTTCCAACCGTGTCGGCTGCCCGCCCCATCTTGGGAAGCGCGGCCGCATTGACAGGCGTTGCTGTGTCCGCTCGGCGTGATGGCGCCCGCAATGACACGTTGCCCCTCTCTAAATCCTGAAACGGATGAGCCGAGCCTTTCGATCACGCCGACCGGCTCGTGACCGATCGTCAGCCCTTTCTCGACGGGATACTCGCCCTTCAGGATATGCACGTCCGTGCCGCAGATCGTGGTTGTCGTTATCCGAATAAGCGCATCGAGCGGTCCGACCTCGGGTATTGGTTTCTCGTCCAACACGATCCGCCCCGGTTCCACAAAAATGGCTGCTTTCATTCTACCTATGGACATCGAAGCTCCTCTGGTTGTTACACTTGTGCCCCATGTTCAGAGCCGGAGGAGAATGGGAACACCACTGGCTCCGTGTCGCAATCTCATCGGCCTCAATGAGGACCGCGGCGACCCAAACGGAAAGCTGACAGCGGGCTGGAGCAAACCCATAGCACAGTTGAATGAAAACTGCCGTCTCCAATCTGCTTGAGGAACAAGGAGCCCCGGCGACTTTGTTGTCTACAGTGATCCCAGCGCGAGGCGGGAGATGAGCCCGCGCGGCAAGGCTAGTCCATTGAACGATCAAAGTCGGTCTCCTCCACTCGATGACTATTCGCTGCGGCCAGGCGACGTTGTAGCGCGAGAGTTGGGCAGCGATGCCGAGCGCGGCCTGACCGGATTGGAGGCGATGCGGCTCCTAGCTGCTTCTGGCCCCAATGAACTGCGGGCGGTGTCGCCGGTGCCCGCCTGGCGCCGCATACTTTCGCAGTTTCGTGACCCACTCGTTTATCTGCTGCTTGGCGCAATTTTGGTCGCCTTGGTGGCATGGCTCATCGAAGGCCGGGAGGGGGTGCCGGTAGATGCGATTGTCATCGCCATGGTCGTCGTGGCCAATGCCGTTCTCGGTTTTGTCCAGGAAGCACGGGCCGCGAACGCCGTCGCCGCGCTGGCACGAATGACCGCTGTGACCTCTTCAGTGCTGCGCGGCGGGGAGCGGAGGCGCATCCCGAGCACTGAGTTGGTCCGGGGCGACATCCTGCTGCTGGAGGAAGGCGACGCCGTCGGCGCCGATGGTCGGCTTCTGCTCTCCGCGAGCCTTCGCGTGCAGGAAGCATCCCTCACCGGGGAAAGCGAGGCCGTCTTAAAAGACGCCGCCCCCCTTAATGGCCCGGCGCCACTCGCCGAGCGTTCCTGCATGGTCTTTAAGGGTACAGCGGTCATTCAGGGAACCGGCTGCGCCGTCATCACCGCTACCGGCATGCAGACCGAGATGGGCGCAATCGCCACCATGCTCGACGCCACGGTGGAGCAGCCGACGCCGCTGCAGAAGGAGGTGGCGCTGATCGGACGCACGCTCGGCATTGCCGTCGTCGTCATCGCCGTCATCGTGGTCGCCACGGTCCTGCTGGTGTCCGAAATCGAAGGGCCTTCGGATGTCATCACGGTGCTGCTGCTAGGCGTATCGCTAGCAGTTGCGGCGGTACCGGAAGGTCTCCCCGCCATCCTGTCGCTCGTGCTGGCACTCGGCGTGCAGCGCATGGCCAGCCGCAACGCCGTGGTCAAGACACTATCGTCGGTGGAGACACTTGGCTCGGCATCCGTCATTTGCTCGGACAAGACCGGCACGCTCACTCGTTCCGAGATGACGATCGAGCGGATCGTGACGGCGTCGGGCGGCAGCCGCGTCACCGGCGTCGGCTATGCCCCGCTGGGGCGCCTGGAGGTCGAGGACGGCTTGGCGCCAGAAGGAGCGCTTCGCGCCGAGCAGATCGTCGTCCTGAGCGGCGGCAGTCTGGCCGGCAATGCCGCCTTGCGGCAGACGGAAGACGGAGCCTGGGAAATCCAGGGCGATCCCACCGAAGCCGCGTTTCTTGTGGCTGAGCGCAAGCTCGGCGTCGAGGACCGCCGCCAGCGACGCTTCGAGCGCATCAGCGAGATCCCATTCAGCTCCGAACGCAAGATGATGTCGACCATCGAGCGCGACCACGAGCATGGCGACCGACCTATCCTAGTCACCAAGGGTGCGCCCGACGTGCTGATGCGGCATTGCAATCGCATCAGGATTGGCATGGACGTGGTCCCTTTCGACGAGACACAGCGTGCACACGCGCACGCCGATGTAGAGCGCCTGTCGGACGAGGCGTTGCGCACTCTGGCGGTCGCCTATCGGCCGCTGAGACCCGACGAAGACCCCCAAGCCAGCGAGAAACTCGAGCACGACCTGATTTTCGTCGGCACAGTGGGCATCATCGACCCGCCGCGCGAGGAAGCGGCGATCGCGATTGCTGCGGCTCGCCGCGCCGGCATCCGGGTGATGATGATCACCGGCGACCATCCACGTACTGCGGCGCGCATTGCGACCCTGCTGGGCATTGTCGAGAACGGGACGAATGCACTGACAGGAGCGGAGCTGGACGCGATGGACGATGCTGAATTCGCGGCCGCGGTTCGCACGACATCGGTCTATGCCCGCGTGGCACCTGTGCACAAACTGCGCATCGTCGATGCGCTGCAGGCCGGCGGCAACGTAGTGGCGATGACGGGCGACGGCGTCAACGACGCTCCGGCGTTGAAGGCAGCAGACATCGGCGTCGCCATGGGGATCACCGGCACGGAGGTCACCAAGGAGGCGGCCAAGATGATACTGGCGGACGACAATTTCGCGACCATCGTCGAGGCGGTGCGCGAAGGGCGCGCCATCTTCGACAACATCCGCAAGTTCCTCCGCTATCTGCTGTCCTCCAACATGGGGGAGGTTTTGACCGTGTTCCTCGGCGTCGTCGGCGCCGGCGTGATCGGCCTGGGTGGCGGCGGCGAGTTGGTGCTGCCGTTGCTGGCCACACAGATCCTTTGGATCAATCTGGTCACCGATTCAGGTCCCGCGCTCGCGATGGGCATCGACCCTGAAACCGACGATGTGATGGCGCGTCCCCCACGCAAGGCGAACGAGCGCGCCATCGACGCACGCATGTGGCGCGGCGTGGTCGAGATCGGCCTAGCAATGGCGCTGGCGACGCTTCTCACCATCGATCTTTACCTGCCTGGCGGACTGATCGAGGGCTCGCAGGGTCTTGATCAGGCTCGAACTGCCGGGTTCACCGTGCTGGTTCTTGCCCAGCTGTTCAATTGCTTCAACGCTCGTTCTGAAACCACCAGTGCTTTCCGCCACATGTTTACGAACCGGTGGCTGTGGGCGGCCATTGGATTGTCAGTTCTCCTCCAGATCGCGGTCGTCAATTTCGGCCCGCTTAACGTGGCGTTCGGAACGGTCCCCCTGCCGCTCGAACAGTGGCTGGTCTGTGTATTGATGGGCAGCAGCGTCCTTTGGTTCGGCGAGATCCGAAAATGGGCACTAAGGCGGTGGGGCACAGAACTCCATGGCTCGCCACAGCAGCGCCCTTAACGAGATCGTCAGCTCTGCGAGACCTCCTACTTGAAGGATGCCGCCTCGCTATGTGTCTCCGCAACCTGGCACGGCGACTAGAGCTAAGCTGGAAACAGAGTGATGACGCAATGAGATAGGCAACGTATCGAGGCGGCGCAGGGCGACAATTGCTAGTCTCGTTCATGGCGTATCGCTCTTCTTGAGAGGTTCTGGCAGGCTCGACACCTCGGCGGCGGCCAGGGTGGCTACAATGAGGACCACGAATTCTACGGCTATCGGATGCCGCTTTGTCGTTCGTGGGAGCGACTGTCGTGGCAATTGGGCTCGACCGGTGACAAGAGCGATGCAGGAGTTGAAACGATGATCGCTGATCCGTCTAACGCAAGGCAAGCCGGTGATCGTGGAGATCTTCAACGACACCGACGTACCCGGCGCGAGGCCCTCGACTTCGCTGAGGAACGAGTGCGGGAACTGTTCGGCGAACTGACAGGGACATCGCGATGAAGGTCGACGAAGTTGCCAAAGCTCCAGCATCCTCTGCGCCGGTCGGAAGGTGGCTGGAGGTGCTCGCCGTCTTCTTCCGGCTCGGTCTCACCTCCTTCGGCGGTCCCGTCGCGCATCTGGGGTATTTCCGCGACGAATTCGTTGTCCGGCGGCGTTGGCTCGATGATCGAACTTATGCGGACCTGGTCGCGCTTTGCCAATTTCTTCCCGGCCCCGCATCGAGCCAAGTCGGCATCGCCATCGGGCTTTCCCGCGCGGGCTACCCAGGCGCCCTTGCCGCATGGACCGGCTTCACGCTCCCGTCCGCGATCGCGCTTGTTGTCTTCGCCTATGGCGTAATCGCCGTCGGCGATGTCAGCGACGCAGGCTGGCTGCATGGGCTGAAGGTAGCCGCGGTGGCAGTGGTCGCTCAAGCGGTGCTTGGCATGGTGCGGTCGCTGACGCCTGATCGTGAGCGCGCCACGATGGCCGTGATCGCGGCAGCCATCGTCTTTGCCGTTCCAGGCGCCTGGGGGCAGGTGGGCGCCATTATTCTCGGCGGCATCGCGGGGGTGCTTCTCCTTCGCACCGACGCACAGACCGACCACACGTCGCTTCCGCTGAACGTGACCCGCGCGACCGGGATGATCATGCTCCTGGTCTTCTTCGCGCTCTTGATCGGGCTTCCGCTGCTTGCGACAGTCACCAATTCGCAAGGGGTGAAGCTGTTCGATGCGTTCTATCGCGCTGGCTCGCTCGTATTCGGCGGCGGCCACGTCGTGCTGCCACTGCTGCAGGCGTCCGTCGTTCCGCCGGGTTGGGTAACGAACGATGCGTTTCTCGCCGGCTACGGTGCGGCGCAGGCCGTGCCAGGGCCGCTGTTCACTTTCTCTGCTTATATTGGCGCCATGATGGGCCCTCAGCCGAACGGATGGCTCGGCGCGATTATCTGCCTCGCCGCGGTGTTCCTCCCGTCCTTCCTTCTTGTCGTCGGCGCATTGCCCTTCTGGGAAGAACTGCGACGACGCACGGCAGCGCAGGCGGCATTACGTGGGGTGAACGCCGCGGTCGTGGGTTTGCTCCTTGCGGCTCTCTACACACCGGTCTGGACTTCCGGCATCACGAACGCCGCCGATTTTGCGCTCGGCTCCGCGGCCTTTCTTCTGCTGCTAACGTGGAAAACCCCGCCCTGGCTGGTGGTTGCCCTCAGTGCGACTGGCGGCGCCGCTTTGGCCGTTTTCTAGAGAATGTGTTGAAATGCAGGAGGCACAAATGGCATTCGAGTTCGTCAATGTCCGTTATATGGTGAATGACGTCGAAGCTGCCGTCGCGTGGTATACGCAGCACCTCGGCTTCAAGTTGCTTTCCAACCAAGCTCCGGCCTTCGCCGATGTGGCCCGTGGTGCGCTGCGGCTTCTACTCAGCGGACCCACTAGCTCGGCGGTACGTCCGATGCCCGATGGAGAGCGGCCGGCGACAGGTGGTTGGAATCGCATTCACCTCATTGTCGACGATCTTCCCGCCGAGGTCGTGCGACTGCGGGCCCATGGAGCCAAGTTCAGAAACGATGTTGTGACCGGTCCCGGCGGCTCGCAGATTCTATTGGTCGACCCGTCAGGCAACCTCGTCGAGCTCTTTCAGCCGGCGCGTCGCTGAGTTCGCCGAGCAGCGCCGGCGGGTGCCGTTCGGCTTGCAGCGTTCCCTGGCCGACTGATGGAATATCCGCGAGGGCTCGAAGACGAAGCAGCCGATGGCTATGAGGATCACCGTCGATCGGATTCGCAAAACTGCACGCTCGCAAGAACGGTGACGGTCTTTTTGTCAGTGAGCCGTTCCTGCGTGTCACTCGTTGAGCTTCAAAAAATCGACCGATCGTTGGCGATAGTCCTTGAAACCGAGCAAACTGCGGATCGTCCAAATTTGTGTTTGAAATCAAGAGCGCAAATTTCTGACGGACCGGGGAGACGGTTCTTCATCGCACACAGAAAAAATTTGCGCTGAAAATTCAGCGCGTTACCATGGCTTAAAACAATCGAGTGGGAGTGAGCCTTCTTTCAAAGGTGTGGCTGAAAACGGCCGGGAGTCCAGTTGGAGCCCGAATTTCCACTTGAGTTCGTCGTTTGTGGCACGCCGGTCTCGCACCAAGGCCGAAATCCTGCTGCGCGAGAGGAGTGGAAAGTGCTTGTCGCTGAAAAAGGCAAGCCCCGAGTCGCCGCCGACCGTGGCCGGGCCGAAGACCTGGGCTTCGAGTTACAAGGCGTGGCCCCTGATCGTTTCGAGGATCTCAGTGACGTGCTTCGGATACTCGCCGCTGAAGTACTCAAAGGTGAGCGGATTGGCTGTATAGAAGTGACAGCAGAACTCGACCCAGTCTTTCGTCCTCAGCGGGCCATTGATCTTGAAGACCTTGCTCGACCTGGCCTTTATGTGCGCGGGGCTCTTCATCATCATGTTGAAGTCGGAATCTCGCCTCTGGAAATACTCTTCTTTCGTGAAAAGCTGGATCGCGCCGTCGAAGTGCCTGAAACAGTTGGCCGCGAGGTCGAACTCGGCGTGCAAGTAGCGGGCCGGGAAGTAGTGTTGCCCCCCGATCTCGATTCGGATGTCCGCCGTCTTCATCTCAAGGGCCTGGAATGACTTAATGCCATCCGATTCGCGCCACTTGATGTCCAGACAGTACGCGTCGGCGAAGAAGGAAGAGACATGCCGAGATTCGAGATCTAGGGGCGGGCGCAGCTTGACGATTCCGGGTTTGATGTTTCGTATGTCCTCGTCGAAGGGGGCGCCGTACCAAGTGTCGGCCTCGACATAGCCCAGGCCGCCGACGTCAATCCGGACCCGGTCGTCGTCGAGGGCAATGTATTTTTCTATACCGGGGCCGTCGAACCGCCAGAACAGATCTATGAACCGCGGGGCCCAGTTATTGACCGGGTGCATTCCACGCCGGTAACAGGGGTGGGCCATCAAGATGAAGTCCGACCCAGCAAAGCATCCTTCGCAATGGGGGCTAGGAGGGAATCGGCTCGCGATCACGCTAAACGGCAGCAGTCCGTCGCGCTCGGTCCTTATTGGTCCCAATAGTGTCCTTGCGATGCCATGCGCCTTGGCAACAATGCCGGTGGTCTGGATGTACTCGAATGACTCCGCGTTGAGGATTACGCCCTTGGATGCGGCCAGAGCCGTGAAGTTCGCAATCAGGTCAGCTCCTTCGGCCAGCCGTTTGCGGGACTGCTTTTCCATGTCCGCGAAGTAGCGGGCCATCATCTCGTCGTATTCTTGGTCAGCCACCATGGTATTCCGCGCAGGTGATAAAGCTCCGCCAATATACCCTTACGACTGGACGATTGCCCCTAGAACGGGCTCGAAAGTGTGGCGCACTGGGCCGGAAATGACTGCTTGTGGCCGAACTGTGCCATATCCGAGGGAGCAGAGCTCCTGCCCAAAACCGAGGAATGGCTGCCGCCCTTGTGGCAGCATGAGGCTCGCGCAGCGATCCGCATTCCCGGCAACATCACGAAGGAGAAGCTCGACCTGCTGCGCGCGGTCGATGCCGTCTATCTCGACGAGATTCGCAAAGCGGGGCTGTACGACGCGATCTGGCAGGCTTTCGCGGTGCTGCTGCCGGTGCGCACGGTGGGCGTGATGGGCGACGGGTGGACGTACGACCAGGCGTGCGCGCTGCGGGCGGTGACGTCGACCGACGGGATGACGGCGGACTACTACCCGTTCGAGCACGCGTTCCTGGAGCGGGTGGCGGCGCGCATCATCAACGAGGTGCGCGGGATCAACCGGGTGACGTACGACATCACGAGCAAGCCGCCGGGGACGATCGAGTGGAGTGAGGAAGAGTGTGATAGAGTAGATTGGAATACTGTCGGATACATTCGGGAATTGTTGGCCCCCGATAGTGGGCGATAGTTCGCGGGCGATTCTGCAAGAACGAGCAAGAGTCTTGTCGGTCGGCGATAGACCTTGCGACTGGGTGTAGAGATGCTCAAGGGGATCGACACACCGCGCCGTTCACGGCACATGCTTCGGATTGGGATTGGAGCGCCGATACAAATCCTCGGACAACCGACCTCATGGTCCGGCGATTTGTATCGGGGTTAAAGCCCGGTCGGGACCAACGAGACGAGCACAGCGAAGACCTGCGGCGAATGTCGAGACCCGAGAGTAGGCAACCGCGGCATCAGGCCTTGAAGAAGGCCGGCAGGTCCGGCTTGATGATGTCTGCGTGGGTCGTGGGCATGCCGTGCGGCAGATCCTTGTAGACCTTCAGCGTGCCGTTCTTCAGCAGCTTGGCCGACAGCGGACCTGCGTCGGCGAACGGAACAACTTGGTCGTCCCGCTACGCGACGAAACGGACCACGCCGCCATCCACCCTTAAAGCCGCGCCAGTTGTCGCCGAAGCCTGCTCCGAGCATGCGTAGATGATCATGTTGGCTACCTCATCGGTGGTCGCGAAGCGCTGGATGAGGGTGGTCGGACGCATCGCCTTCAGGAAGCCCTGCTCGGCTTCCTGCTGCGTGATGCCGTTTGCGTCAGCCTGCTTCGCCATGAAGTCGCCCAGGATCTCGGAGCGGGTGGGTCCCGGCAGGACGGCATTGACGGTGACGCCCGTGCCCGCGACCGCCTCGGCAAGCCCGCGCGAGACCGCGAGTTGCGCGGTCTTGGTCATGCCGTAGTCGAGCATCTCCTTGGGGATGTTGACTGCGGACTCGCTGCTGACGAACACGACGCGGCCCCAGCCTTTCCTCACCATGCGCGGCAGGTAATGGCGCGCCATGCGCACGCCGCTCATCACGTTCAACTGGAACAGGCCGAGCCAGTCCTCGTCGGGGATCTTCGCGATGCTCTCGATGCCGCTGTAGTCGCGGAGGTGCGCCGTCCCCACGTTGTTCACGAGGATGTCGGCGTCGGGAGCCTGCGCGAAGACGGCGTCTGCACCCTCTGTCGTCGAGAGATCAGCAGCGATGCCCGTGATGTCGCTCGCCGGAAAGGTCGCCCGCATCTGCCGCACCGCTTGATCGACGCGGGCGCTTCCACGGCCGTTGATGACGACCGATGCGCCGGCACGCGCCAGTCCTTCCGCGGTGGCGCGGCCGATGCCCGCCGTTGAGCCCGTAACGATTGCCTTGCGACCCTTGAGTTCGATATTCACGTCATTCATCTCCGATTGTATTTTGGGCGCGTCACCATGCCGTCAGAACAGGGGCGTTACCCTGCCTTCTGCGCGACTTCCGCCTCCGCCGCGCGAGCAAGGCTTTCGACCCAAAACTGGTGATGGCGGTAGAGCGCGCCGGGATGCTTGCACCCGAGCTCTTCAAGGAACCAGGGACCCTGCTGCGCCTCCTCGGTCAGCACATGCCATCCATCGACCGTGGGTGTGACGACCCAGCCATGGTAGCCGAGTCGCTCGACCAGGGCGGCGACCGCGGCAGTCGTACTCTCGTCATCGCTCGACAGGAATACGACCCGCGCGACCGGTTCTCGGTGTCGATCACACGGTCGTGGATCGATTACTGCTCCTTCTTGAACAAATCCTGGAAGATGAGCTGGCCCCAGGTGCGGCCGCGTGCGTGCGCCAGTGCACCGCCCTCGTTGAGCTTTCCCAGCTTGACGGGTGCGAACCCGAGTTGTTTGGCCAAGGCCGCCACGGGGGCGGTTGCGTCCTCGTCGTCACTCGACAGAAAGACGACCCGGTGCCCGCCCTCGACGATCGGATCGGCAGCCAGGGTGGCCGCAATCAGGTGATTGAAGCCTTTCACGAGCTTTGCGCCGGTGAACGCCTTCGCGATGACGGCGGAGGAGGGAAGATCGCCCAGCTCGTCAAGGGGAACTCCAAACGCGTTCGTCACGTCGATGATCGTCTTGCCTTCCCAGCTCGGCAGGGCCTTCGCAATCTCGCGATGCTCCCCGAACGGGACCGCCAAGAGGATCGTGTCGGCCTCGAGTGCGTCCCGCAGCGACTTGGCGACGACCGTGGGTCCAATCGCCCGAGCCTGCGGCGCCAACGCCTCGGGCGGCCGGCGGCTTGTGACGGTCACGTCGACGTTCTTACGGGCGAAGGCGTGGGCGAGGGCCTGGCCCACCGCACCGAATCCTACAATCGCATAGCTCATGATACTTCTCCGGTTTGTGTTGGTATTGTTCGACTGCACTGTGCCGTTGCGGCGCGAATTCAGATGGCCGAAAGGCCGCCGTCGACGGACAACTCCACCCCATTCACGAAGCTCGAATCGTCCGAAGCGAGAAACACCGCGGCCGCCGCAATTTCCTCGGGACGGCCCATCTTTCCGCGCGGGATCGCGGATTCGAACATCTGCTTCGCCTCCGCGGTGAGAACCTGGTCCTGCATCGGTGTGGCGATCGGCCCCGGGTGCAGCACGTTCACCCGGATATTCCTGCCCTTCAGTTCGTTGAGCCAACCGCGGGCGAATGCGTGCAGCGTCGCCTTGCTCGCGGCATACACGCTGTAACCAGGATAACCTTTCAGCGAAGCAACGGACCCGGTCATGAAGATCGATCCGCCATCGTTGAACAGCGGCAACGCCTTCTGAACCGTAAACAGCGTGCCGCGCGCATTCAGGTTGAAGGCCGCATCGAAGTGCTGCTCGGTGATCTCGCCCAGTGGGGCGGCTTCGCCCATGCCGGCGCTCGCGTACAGGACGTCGATCCTGCCCTTTTCCCGCTTGACTGTAGCGAACAGGCGGTCGAGGTCGTCGAGGTTGGCCGCGTCGCCGCGCACGCCGGTGACGTTCCGGCCAATGAGCCTGACGGCCTCGTCGAGCGCCTCCTGCCTCCGGCCTGTAATGAAGACATAGGCGCCTTCTTCAACGAAGCGCCTGGCGCTCGCCAGCGCCATACCGCTCGATCCACCCGTGATGACCGCAACCTTACCTTCAAGCTTTCCCATGATTTTTCCTTTCGTGGTGTCGGGACAGAATCTGTTCCGAGAACCTCGAAATGGGTCCGTCGGCGCCCGTTGTTGAGCGTGGAAGCGCGCACATCGGTGGTGCGAAATAGATCCGGTTGGACGGCTGACGCCAGCCGCGCCGATCGGTGGCCGCCGTTCGGAATTGGGCCGCACTCGTCAGCATGGGCTAATAGGAGCACCCGTATTGCCGCTCGATGTGGTAGAGACGGGCTTTGGAAGGCGCACCCGCGGTGCGTGATTGCACCATGATCGACTGGGACGACGTTCGCTACTTTCTTGCCGTCGCGCGCGGAGGCTCGGTGCGGGCCGCCGCCGGGCACCTCGGGGTGAATCACGCGACCGTGCTGCGACGCGTCGCTCAGCTCGAGGGACGCCTTGGGGCGCAGATGTTCGAGAAGCTGCCTTCGGGCTACCGCCTGACGGCCGCGGGCGAGGAGGTCGTCGAGCTCGCGGAGCAGATGGAGGCGTCTTCGAACCGGCTGGAGACGCGAATCTTCGGTCGCGACCAGAGCGCGCGTGGGCTTTTGCGGGTAACGCTTCCACCGTTCTTCGCCACACACCTGCTCATGCCGGATCTCGCCGAGTTCGCGCGTCTGAACCCGGACATTGAGATGGAAATCCTGTCGTCCGGCGAGGTGGCAAATCTGACCAACCGAGAGGCCGACGTCGCGATCCGCATTGTCGCCGACCGCAAGACCCTGCCGCTCAACCTTCACGGCCTGAAGGGGCCGGAGTTGTTCAGCGGCGTCTACATGTCCCGCGATCGACTGGCCGCGAGGCGTGCGGGTGCGACCGATCCCATCCGGTGGATCGTCATAGACAATCATGGAGTTCCGGACTGGGCGCGTGAGGGAGAGGTTCACACCACGGCAGTTCCGTTCAGGACCCCGGACGCCGAGACGCAGATCGCAGCGGCGCAGCAAGGGATCGGGATGACGAAACTGCCGTGCTTCGTCGGAGACGCCGCCCCCCTGCTGGTGAGGGTGCCGGGTACCGACCTGCCCATGCATGGGACGCTCTGGCTTCTCACGCAGGGGGAGACACGCAAGACGAAACGCGTGCGGCTCTTCACGGAGTTCGTATCCCGCAGGCTCGCCGCCTACGCCCCGCTTCTTGCGGGACTGTCCTTATCGCGTGAGTGATGCGCGGCAGGTCGCCGATGGCGCTGTCTCGGGCGTACCGCCGTATCGACCACGCAGCGCCGATTTAAATCTCGCGACGGACTCTGGTGGTAGCCACCATCGTGGCGGTGTTTTTTGGGAACTGCCGGTACGGCTCGGTCGGCGGCTATCAGAATAAATCGACCGATTGATACCGATAGTCGCCGAAACCGGACAAATCGTGGACCGTCGAAATTGTTGTTTGAAATCAAGAGCACAAATTTCTGACGGATCGGCGAGACGGTTCTTCGTTGTGCGTCGAAAAAAACCATCGAATGGGAGTGAGCGGACTCCGGCGGCAGGGCGCGCGCCTGCTCGATCAGCGTTCTGGTCTCGGTGCTCATTTTGTTTCCTGATTTTCCAAGCCTCACGACAACGGCGCTTCCGCCACGTCTCAAGACGCTGGAAAATTGAGCGCTGCGGTTCCGGCGCTGGGCACGCTCTATCCCGACGGGGTCGAATCGGTACCATTCACCGGCGGCCGTCGATGCGGCCAGGAATCCGGGTCACTCTGCTTTGGAAGCGCCTCTCCGGGCGGTCGAGCCGAGACCCTGAAGGTCAGGCACCCGGCTCAGCGAGCGGTCGTCGGGCAGGAGGTGTGCGTGGTCGATTGCCTGGTCGAGCAGGTCGAGTTCGCGGCGCAGCAATGGCGTCCGGCGTTGTGGCAAGACCTCGATCAGGTTCTCCAGCATCGCGCGCAGGCGGCGCGCCACCTGGAAGTTCCCTGCGCCATAGAAGCGTATTTCGCGGCACGACAGTTCCACGAAGTCACTCCAGTCCGGCGTTTTCATGACGACCCAACCTCCGCCTTCGGTGGGAATCGAGTCGTCGTGGAGGTGTCGACGCCCAACGACGCGCAGCAGGCGGTGCAGCTGGTCGATCGCCAGCACGGCCGTCGTCGGATCGTTGATCGCCTTGCTGAGCGCCTTGAGGGCGATATCGACGATGACGCGGAAGGCGAAGGTTGGATCCTGCTCGATCGTGCGTTCACGGCCCATCGCGATCGCCTGGCGCAGCAGCGGGGCATTGGCGTGCGCGGCCGGGCCATGGAGCCGATACAGCACCTCGCCGGTCGCAACGAAGTCGCCGACGCGAATCACCAGCTCGACCGTGCCGCCGGTACGCGCGGCCTCGCGCTTCATCGTGTCGAGATCGATCGCCAGAACGATGGCGGACGTGAGCTGATGGCGGATGTCGACGGTCGGCCCGTCGAGCGGCGGCGGCACGGCTGCCGCATGATTGTCGTCGACCTTCGTGGGGTAGATTTCGCCGATCACGGCGAGCCCGCGTTCGCCGAGGAGCCAGACGATCGTCACCGGCCGCAGCAGCCGCGCGGAATAATCGATCAGGTAGAGGAAGGCTGCGACCGAAGCGACGGTGAGCAGCAGCGCGACGGTGAAGATCAGATAGGGCACGTCGCTCTGGGTACGCGCCAGCACACCGAGATTGAAGGTAAAGGTGAGAACGAACAGGGCGATGATGAAGCGGATCGTGTTGTCGCGCAGCAGCGCGGTTGCGATGATGCGCGGCGACAGTTGGGCGCTGGCGATCTGGATCGCCACCAGCATCGAGCTCGACGTGAAGACGATGAAGGACAGCATCGCCGCGACGAAGACCTGGAGCATGCTCTGGGCAACGCCGATCTCGACCGTCCACGACCAGTCCCAGCCCAGCCGATCGTCGAGCCAGTTCAGCAGCCGGATCAGCGCAAAGGAAGTCGCGTAGGCGAACAGCGGCGCAACCCATACGGCGCTACGGACGTAGCTCCTGACAACGTACTTCCTGCGCCACTCCATCAGGTTCCCCCGGCCTTGCCGATAGTCTAGCAAGCCGGTCGGTCAAGCGATTGCGTTTTATCAAGCGACGGCGCCTGCAGCAGTGGAAACAGCACCCGACGCTCATGGCCTTGCGCTCCGAGGCAGCAGGTGCTTGACGTTTGTCAAAGGTCGAAGCGCGCATTCGGCGCCGGCCGTCCATGTGGCCGGGGTGAGGAAGGCTCGCGCCCGACCTTCGATCCCGCAACCTGCTTGCAGCGCTTGTCTTGATCTTGGTCAAGTCGGAAGGGAGCAGAATGCGGCATCATGCAGGCCGATCGGGGAGAGGACGATGGTGCGTTTGTCGGCTTTGTTGCTTGCTGTCGCGCTACTGGCGAGCGGTTGCGATAAAATGACCGTGCCCCAGAAGGGGGCTGTCACGGGGGCCGCCTTGGGCAGCGGGATCGGTATGGTGGCCGGCGGCTCGTTCGGCCAGGTGGTGGGTGCCGGCCTGATCGGCGGTGCCGTCGGCTATCTCGGCGGTACCGCCATCGAGAACCAGAAGTAGGAGCCCCTGCCGATGACGCGTACTCCGTTGCTTGCAGTTGCTGCTCTCGTCGCCGCTTCCGCAGGAGCTTCCGCCCAGACCGCGCCGACGACCTTCGACCGGGCGGCGTATGTGACCTGCCGGGAGGCGCAGGCGATGCCTTCGGAGCAGCGCATGGCGTTGGCCGTCTTTCTGGCGGAGCATTCCGCACGCCAGCGGGGCGTGACGATCCCCGACGGCCAGCCCGGCGCGCAGATCGGGCACCTCGTCCGGGGCGGCTGCACCCTGGCGCCGGACGCCTATCTGTTCACGGTCATCGATCGCGCCGTGGTGGCCGAGCAGTCCAGGCTGCCCAAGCGCCGCTAGCGGAGAAACGCCTGGCCCGAGTGCTGCTTGATATCGGTCAATGCGCGAAAGGAGAAGCCGGAGGAGCGTCGAAAGAGCAGGCACACATGCAGAGGCAGGTCACGACGATGCGCGTTCTTCGACGGCATGCGGCAGGAGTTGTCACGGCGCTTCTACTCGGCGCTCTTGCGGGAAGGGTCCAGGCGCAAAGCGTGGAAAGCTCCGCCTATCAGCAGGCTTCCGGGATAATCACGATCTCCAGCGGGTCGGCTGACGGAACCATCACCCGGATCGACGTGCCGTCGCGCAGCGTCACGGTGGCAACAAGCGACGGACGGACGGTCCGCGGAAGCGTGAACCCGTCGGTGGGCGGTCTGGAGCTCGTCAAGGTAGGCGATCAGGTCACGGCAAGATACGAGGAGAAGCTCGTCTTCGCGGTGGCGCCGCCGAGCGCGGCGACGGCTCCGGACCACGTCGATTCGATCGTCGTCACTTCCCAGGGCAATGAACTGCCGGCAGGTGTCGCGGCCCTCGAGAGCACGAGGACATGGACGATCGTTGCCGCGGATGCCGCGGCAAATACAGTTACGCTCGTCGCCACCGATGGAGGACGGGTTCATACATATGACGTAGCATCGGCCGAGGGGCAGGCTCGATTGAAGCAGGTCAAGCCCGGCGACAAGCTCACCATAACGTATGTGAGCTACGTGTTCGGGGTGGTGGAACGAAAGAAGTGACGTTCACGCCCCGTCAAGGCGTGATCGGAGGCCTGCCCATGGCCGGGGATCGGAAGGGCACCGAGGCTGCAGGCCGCAGCGAAGTTCGGAACTCCTGACCTGGCCCGCCCGGAGGCCGGAAAATGCTCGCCTTCCAGGCGGAGAGGTTGCGGCCCATTACCTGTCCGGCCTGTCGCGCCGAGAATCCAGCTCTGCCCTGGCCTGCTCGAGTCGCCGAACGGCATACAAACGCGTCAGATTTCTAACGCCAAACACAGGCTGGACCCGCCCGCTTGGGCCGAGGCGTAGCTTTGCCCGATCATGCTCATTGGACCGCGCGCATCCTGCGCGCTCATGATCGAGCGCATTCATAGGCGCATATGAGCGCGCAGGATGCGCGCGGTCCAATGAGGATGGCCCGGCGCACGCTTTCGTGTCGGTCCGAGGCGTAACCTCGCCGACCGAGCCGGACATTCCCGCACCGGTCTATGTCAGGAGTTCTGAAGTTTGAGAAAGATCAATGCCCGCTACGGGGCCGATATGTTCCTTGCCGGCGCATGCACCGCGGCAAAGAGGATGACATGCCTCCGAACTCCCCCGACTTCGTTACCGAGTATTGGACCGACGCCTTTCAGCGCTGGGTGCTGACGCTCGACGCGCTTCGCCAGCGTGGCAACACCTATTTCGAACGCCGCAGCGCAATAGCGCCACATGTCCTCGCTTTCGACGCGGAGCTGGTGCTTGACGGCCGGACGTTCGAGCGGCCGGTCAACTATGTCCTGGCCTACATCCCGCCGGCGGAGGGCGTCTCCCTCGATCCGGCCAAACGGCCCTTCGTCATTGTCGATCCTCGTGCCGGTCACGGCCCCGGGATCGGCGGCATGAAGCAGGACAGCGAGATCGGTGTTGCCCGCGCGGCGGGCCATCCCTGCTATTTCGTCGGGTTTCTGCCGGAACCGATGCCGGCGCAGACCATCGAAGACGTGTGCCGCGCAGAGGCCAGGTTCCTCGAGGAAGTCGCCAGACGCCATCCTGAAGCCGAGGGCAAGCCTGCAATAATCGGCAATTGCCAGGCCGGCTGGCAGATGATGATCACCGCCGCGCTCCATCCGGAGCTCTGCGGGCCGATCGTTCTGGCCGGTTCGCCGCTCTCCTACTGGGCCGGCGTCCGCGGCAAGAATCCGCTGCGCTATCTGGGAGGCGTCCTGGGCGGAACCTGGCTTACCGCGCTGGCAGGCGATGTCGGCAAGGGCAAGTTCGACGGCGCCAACCTCGTGGCGAACTTCGAAGCCCTGAATCCGGCAAACACGTTGTGGGAGAAGCCTTACGGCGTCTACTCGAAGATCGACACCGAAACGGGCCGCTTCCTCGACTTCGAAACCTGGTGGGGCAGCCCCGTCCTCCTGAATGCCGAAGAGATGCAATGGATCGCCGACAACCTGTTCGTGGGCAACAAGCTTGCCACCGGTCGGCTGCACACGGCGGACGGCACCGCCATCGACCTCCGCAACATCAAGTCGCCGATCATCGTGTTCTCCTCCTGGGGCGACAACATCACGCCGCCGCAGCAGGCGCTGGGATGGATTCTCGACCTGTACGCCGATGAGGACGAGATCGCCGAGAACGGCCAGACCATCGTCTACACGACCCATCAGACGATCGGCCATCTGGGCATCTTCGTATCGGGGAAGGTCGCCATCCGGGAGCACGCGGAATTCGCCGGCTGCATGGACATGATCGACCTCGTGCCTCCCGGCCTTTACGAGGCGGTCATCACTGAAGTCGCCGCGGACACTGAAAACGCCTCCCTGATCGACGGCCGCTATCTCTTCCGGCTGGAACCTCGCACGCTCGATGCCATCCGCGCGCTGGGGGGCAATAGTGCTGAAGACGAGCGTCGTTTCGAGACCGCGGCCAGGGTTTCCGAAATCAATCTGGGACTCTACCGCGCGGTTGCCCAGCCCGCCGTGCGGGCGATGGTGAGCGAGGAGGCGGCCAGCAGTTCGCGCGATCTGCATCCCAATCGCCTGCGTTTCGCGGCGTTCTCGGACCGCAATCCGTTGATAGAACCGATAAAGAAGATGGCCGAGAGCGTCCGGAAAGATCGTGCCCGGGTGTCCCGCGACAACCCTTTGCTGGCTGCCGAAACGATCACATCCAGCTGGATCTCGGCCTGGCTGGAGAGTTGCCGGCTCGTGCGCGATACGATGACGGAAACCGCGTTCGTCACCGCCTATGGTTCCCCCATGCTGCAGGCGGCTGTGGGACTTGGCGCGACCGCTGCCGGCACGCGTCCCGACATCGAGCGCGAACTCGCGCGCGAAGCGACTGCAACTAGATGCCGTACCGGGCTGGAAGGGCGGTTCGAGGAGGGCGGCCTGCCGGAGGCGGTGGTGCGCGCCCTGGTCTACATTCGTGCGACGACGGGAAGTGTCGATGAACGCGGCTTCGGCGCGCTGCAGGCCATTCGCGCGCTGCGTCCGGCGTCGGAGCGCCTTCATCTGCCGAAGCTCAAGACGCTGATCCGGGAGCAATATCTGCTGGTTCGTCTCGACGAGGAACGTGCGCTTCGCGCGTTGCCCAGCCTGCTGCAGGCGACCGACGAGGATCGCCGGGCGGCGTTCGATATCGTACGCCGCATCGCCGGTGGGAAGGGCGCCTTGAGCGAAGCGGAGGCGAGGAGGCTGAATCGCGTCCAGACGCTGTTCCTGGGCACTGCGCCCCTGGCTGAAGCGGTGGCATGATGCTTCCTCCGGTCAAGGCGAAGCTTCTCGAAGGCAAGCGGGGGCTGATCGTCGGTATCGCCAACGATCGATCGATCGCCTGGGGCTGTGCCAAGGCCTTCCGTGCCTTCGGCGCCGAACTCGCGGTCACGTATCTCAACGAGAAGGCGCGCAAGCACGTCGAGCCGCTGGCGCAGATCGTCGAAGCGCCGATCGTGATGCCGCTCGACGTGCGGACGCCGGGACAGATGGAGCAGGTGTTCGAGCGCATTGCCGGGGAATGGGGACGGCTCGACTTCCTGGTCCATTCGATCGCCTTCTCGCCCCGGGAAGCCCTGCAAGGGCGAGTGATCGACGTCGAGCGCGAGGGTTTCCTGACGACGATGGATGTCTCGTGCTGGTCCTTCATCCGCATGGCGCATCTCGCCGAGCCGCTGATGAGCAGCGGCGGCAGCCTCTTCACCATGACCTACCATGGCAGCCGGCGGGTGGTGAGGAACTACAACATCATGGGCGTCGCGAAGGCCGCCCTGGAAAGCTCGGTTCGGTATCTCGCGGCCGAGCTCGGCCCCAGGGGAATACGCGTCCATGCGATCTCGCCGGGGCCTCTTGCGACCCGCGCCGCGTCGGGTATTCCCGAGTTCGATGCCCTGCTCGCCAAGTCACGTGCCCGCGCTCCGGCGCGCCGCCTGGTCGGCATCGACGATGTCGGCGTGACGACGGCGTTCCTGGCGCACGACGCGGCACGCCTGATCACCGGCGATACGCTATACGTCGACGGCGGCTACCACATCGTCGATTGAGCGCGGCTAAGGCGGCGTCATATCCGCCTTCTCCCAGCTATTGTCGGGATTGAACAGATTGATCCCGGCGGCGCGCGCGACGGTATCGGGCCCGAGATCCTTCTCGTAGACGTCGCCCGAATGGCTGACAATGAAGGTCATCACGCCGGTCTCGTCGTACCGTACCGGCCAGGCGATTGCGGCAAAGCCGCCGATCATCCGGCCGTTGACGATGTAGCTGTAGGCGCCTCCCGGCGCGTCCGGCCCCTGGCCGTAAAGCAGCCGGTAATTGTAGCCGTAATACCCGTTGTCCGGGCCATTCTCGCGTTGTGCTTTGGCGATCAGCGGCCCGAGCGGACTGTCGGCCTCGCCGGGCTTGCTCTCCCAATAAAGGCCATCCTTCTTTCCCGGCGTGCTGAGCAGGCGGCGGGCATAGGTCGGCACCCCGACTTTCATGGGATCCATGGCTGCATAATCCTGCTGCGCATCGACCAGGGCCAGGAGGCTCTGCACGACGCGCAGCTCGTTGCGGCCGATGTAACGGGCCTCGATCTCCTTCTGACCCTCCTCGACATCGAATCGCCAGCCGCTCGCGTCCTTGACCAGCGGGATTGCCATGAGGAAGCCGGTCTTCCCGACTTCGATCCGGGCCTTGTCATCTCCCGACAAGACGACCCTGTGACTCTCATCCCAGGCGGCGAGGTATTTCGCACGGGTCTCGTCCTCGTCCTGCCGCGTGCCGGGCACGAGGTCGCGCCAGCCCGCGCCCAGAATCATGGATATCGTCTTGTCGTCGTCCTTGCGCAGCGCCTCCGTCAGCGTTTCGGCGGCCTTTTCGGGGGTCGTGAAGGCCTCCAGGACGGGTGCTTGCGCCGCCGCGCCCATCGACAGGCCGGCGATGCAGACGAGCGCAAGCAGCCACCGTTGAAGCCGAATGCTCATCTGCGTCCTCCACCGCCGCCGGGCCGGCCGCCGCCACCGCCACCGGGCCGGCCACCACCGCCGCCACCGCCGCCGGGTCGGCCGCCGCCACCGCCGCCGGGGCGACCTCCACCTCCCGACGGACGACCTCCACCGCCCGACGGACGTCCCCCGCCGCCCGACGGACGACCTCCGCCGCCCGCCCTGTTCATCTGTTGGCGGCCGCGGGCGCCTTCCCGGTTGATCTGTTGGCCGCGGCCAGCTCCATTCAGCGCGCCAGGCCGCTGGTTCGTTCGATTCTGGATGTTTCCCGCAGGGCGCTGCTGGACCCTGTTGCCGGTCCGGTCGCCCCCCTGGGCCGGGCGCTGCGCGGCGCCGGGACCGCCACCGGGACGAGGCTGGGGGCCGCTCTCCAGACGGCCGCGGAACTCCTGGCGTTGCCCGGCGCCGGGTCTCTGCTGGCCGAAGCGTTGGCGGGTCCCGTTGTCGCGATACGCCACACCCTTGCGATGGTCGACGCGATGCTGCCATCGACCGTCGCCGCCGATCTGGTTGCGATTGAAATTGCGGTCGATGTTGACGGCCCTGTTCACATTCACGTTCGCATACGAACTGCCGTATCCGCGCCAAGCCCAACTTCCGAACATCGCGCCGGCGGCTGCGATCCCGACGCCCCAGAGGATACCCGACATGAGGGCGCCTCCGGTCGGCCAATAGGTCGGCGGATAGGCCGGATAGGGCCATGACCCGTAAGCCCACGCCGGATTGTACGAAGGGACGTAGACGACCTCGGGGCTTGCCGGGGCGATGGCATACTGAACGGAAGCGCCCGAGCCTTCGGTGGTCACGGTCTGCTGTGGCGTGCTCTGCAGGTTTCCCGGGGTGGCTGCCCGGTGCCGCAGACGTTGTATGGCATCGGCGACATCGCCTTCCTGGGCGATCATGGCGTCGCCGAGCCTGCGGGTCCAATCGAGGTGATCGTTCATCTTCGCGAGCACATCGGGAAACGCGACCAGCGACTTCACGCTCGCATCCCAATCCTTGTCCTTGATGGCGTCAACCGCGGCATCGCCTTTGAGGGTCGGATTGGCCTTCGACCACCGCGCGGCCTCGACGATTTCGATCGGGTAGCTCGCGGCCATCATTATCTGGGAGAGCAAGGCATCGGGGTACAAGGCTATCGGCGCCAGCATCTGTTCAAGCTCCTCCGGCTTGAACTTCGGCGTGTCGGCCTGTGCCATCGACTCGCGCGCGCGCAGACTTGCGATGAGTGCTGCTGCGAGCGCCAGAAACGCGCGACGCTTCATGACACTCCTTCCGGCCATCTCCCGTCTTCCCGTCGACTGTTTCATGCCGATGCTCGACGGCGCCTTGATATTTCTCAATCGGCGTGCGCGGCCCATGGCTGGGCACCGCAGAGCCAGGACGAACCGAAGCGGTTGACTTTCATCAATGCGACCCGACGGACGTGCCCCTGTAATCGGGGTGCGCGTAGAGGGAGGAAGCAATGAGCAATGCCGACGAGACCAACGGACTCCCGACGACTTCGACAAAGGTGCCATCGGGCGTGGACCGACGGACCTTCCTGATGCGTCACGCGGCGATCGGTGCGGCGGCAGTAATGACCGGCGGCACCTGGACGACCCAGGCCCGTGGGCAGCAGGCCGTGAAGGAAGCAGCCACGGCGAAGCTCGGTGCCGAACTGTCACCCGATCTCGCCGTCGTGAAAGCGGGCAGGGGACCGGTGATGACGCTCGCCGATGAATTCTACAAGGTCGGGCCCGGCCCCTCGAGCTCGCACACGATCGGCCCAATGCGCATCACCTACGATTTCTATCAGCGTTGCACGAAGCTGCCGGCCGACCAGCTTGCAAAGGCAACCGGACTCAAGGTCCACCTGTTCGGCAGCCTCAGCGCCACCGGCAAGGGACATGGCACCGAGCGCGCCGCGCTCGCCGGGTTGATCGGCAAGGAGCCTGCCACGGTCGACCCGCTGTTCCTCGACGAGATGCGGGAGAAGCCCAACCAGTTCTATCCGCTGAAGCTCGGCGACAAGACCTTCAACCTGTCCCTGGCCGACATCGTCTACGACTCGGTGAAGGGCGACTTCCATCATCCCAACACCATGACCTGCAAGCTCGTGGGCGCCGAGGGCAGGCCGCTGTACGAGCTCGAATACTACTCGGTGGGCGGCGGCTTCATCGAATGGAAGGGCTACGAGCCGCCGAAGAAGAACCCGCCCAGATATCCCTATGCGACGATGAAGGAGCTGCGCGAGCACACCGAGAAGAACAATCTCTCCATCGCCCAGCTGATGATGGCCAACGAGACCACGATCTCGGGCAGGAGCGAGGCCGAGGTCAACGCCTTCCTCGACAAGATCATGAACGCCATGGTGGCGACGGTGAAGGTCGGCCTGACCTTCAAGGATGACGTGCTGCCCGGACCCATCAAGCTGCATTCCAAGGCGTCGACCGTCTTCGAGCGGGCGCAGGACGACAAGTATGCCGCCGACAAGGCGATCGCGCTGGTCTCGGCCTTCGCCCTTGCCGCGTCCGAGGAGAACGCGCGCGGCCACCTCGTCATCACCGCACCGACCGGCGGCTCGGCCGGCGTGATGCCGGCGGTCGTCTATGCGCTGGCGGAAGGCCCGCGCAAGGTCTCGCGCGAAAAGATCCGCGAAGGTCTGCTGGCGGGGCTCGCGGTCGGCTATCTCTGCAAGCACAACGCCACGCTGGCGGCGGCGGAAGGCGGCTGCCAGTCGGAGATCGGCGTTGCGTCGGCGATGGCGGCCGCCCTGATCTGCCAGACCCTCGGCACGACGCCGCAGGTGATGGAGAACGCCGCGGAGTCGGCGCTCGAGCATCATCTCGGCATGACCTGCGATCCGGTGGCGGGCTATGTCCAGGTACCCTGTATCGAGCGTTGCGCCTTTGGCGCGGTGAAGGCATGGATCGCCGTCATGATCGCGACCAACGAGATCGCCTCGCGCCATCGCGTCGACCTCGACACGACCATCAGGACCCTGGCCGACACCGGCAAGGACATGAACGCCAAGTACAAGGAGACCAGCGAAGCGGGCCTCGCGCAGAACCTGGTTCTCTGCTGAGAGGGCCGCGGACAGGATTTCGCGTCACCTTGCAGGGGAGGCAACCATTCGCTTCGTCGCCCTTCACCGCCGGACCCTGGCCAGCCTGGCGGCGGGTGCCGTGCTCGGCACCAGTTGGCAGGCGGGCGCGCAAAGCGCCAAGCAGGAAGATCCGATTCCGGCCAACCCAGGCCAGAGCCTGACCGCGATCGAGAAGAGTTTCGCCACATTGCCCTCGGCGGAGCCGTTGATGCTGTTTCCGCAGATGCGCGAGCAGCTTCAGGACACGCCGGCTTTCCTGCGCGATTCGAAAGCCGGCATCAACTTCCGCTCCTATTATCGCGACAATGTGACGAACGCCTCGACCGGCGCGGGCTGGAATGAAGCCTGGGCCACCGGCGGTTCGGTCAGCTTCGAGGCAGGCCGCCTCTTCAATCTCATTTCGGGCGGGATGGTGCTCTATACCTCGTTCCCGGTGTATGCGCCGCTCGACCATGACGGCACCGGATTGCTGAAGCCAGGGCAGCAACAATACGGTGTGCTCGGCCAACTCTACGGCAAGGTGCACCTCGTCGACACGCACGAGATCATCGCCGGCCGGTATCTCTACGACACTCCGTTTCTCGGTCCGCATGACAACCGCATGTCGCCCAAGACCTTTTACGGCTACGTGTTGCGCGGCAGCTTCGGCAACGAGGACTCGGGCGGTCCCTACTTTCGTTATGGCGGCGGCTATATCGCGGCCATGAAGGAGCGCAACTCGACCGAGTTCATCTCGATGTCGCGCTCGGCCGGGGCGAACGAGGACCGTGGCACGGGCGTGCTCGGCGGCACGTTCACCTGGGGGCCGTTGCGTCTCGGCGCCATCGACTATTTCGCCCAGGATACGATCAACATCTTCTATACCGAAGGAAAGATCGCCAGGGACTTCGGCGACGTCAGCGGCGCGCTCTCCGCCCAGTTCGCCACCCAGAACAGCACCGGCATGAATCTCCTGAACGGCGGCACCTATTGGGCCACGAACCAGTTTGCGACCCAGCTTCAGCTTGGCTATCAGTCCGCGATTCTCACGGCAGCCTACTCCGTCGTGAATCCCGGCTTCAACATGCAGACGCCGTGGAGCGCGAACCCCTTCTATACCGATGCGCAGATCAGGGCTTTCAACTTCGCCGGAGAAAGCACGATCATGTTGGGTCTCTCGTCCGTCCTCACGCCTGTCGGCCTGCCGGGCGTAGCTGCCTCGATCTTCTACTTCAGGGGATCGACCGATGCGCCGGCAGCGGGTGCGCCGCTGGTCGAGGACGAATGGAATTTCAATCTGGAATGGCGCCCCACCTGGAAGCCGCTCCAGGGCCTGTGGCTGCGGGCGCGCTATGGCCAGGCCAAGGTCGACCAGAACAATGTCCGCACCACCATCGACGAGGTGCGGCTCATCCTGAACTACGGGTTCAAGCTCTACTGACCTTCCGGAAGAAGGATCGTCCGCCGGCACGTCGTTTCCCGACAGCCCCGGGGCCGGCCGCCGCCTCTGTATTCGCACAGGTAGCGCCGGCAAACGGCAAGTCCGGCGTCAATATCCGGCTGTCCGTTCGTGAGCGGCCTCGTGAGTTCGGCAGGCTTGCGTCTCAACCGGCGAGGATGAGACCCGCGATCTGCACGCCGACCACCTTCACGATCGTCGCCGAGGGGAAGATCATGGCGTAGGCGATGTTGGTACGTTCCGTTGGCGCCATGCGGCTGGCATAGACGACGATTGCCGGATTGCCGGTGGCGCCCGAGGCGATCCCGAGAAGGTCGTCGAACGGAACGCGCAGAACGAAGTGGCCCACCAGAAGGATCGCGAAGATCGCAGTCAGGACGACGATCGCCCCGACCAGCAGCAGGACCGGGCCGGTCTGCAGGACCGTCGTCAGGAAGGCCTGGCCCGAATTGATCCCGATCGTCGCCAGGAACAGCGTCAAGCCGAAATTGCGCAGCACGATGTTGGCCGGCAGGGGCATCACCCAGCTGATCGGTCCGGTGCGCCGCAGGCGGCCCGCGATCAGCGCCACGATCAGTGGCCCGCCGCCGATCCCCAGGGTCACCATCCCGATGCCCGGCAGCGGAATCGGAACGAGGCCGAGCAGCACGCCCAGCACCATGCCCAGGCCGACGGATATGTAGCTGAACTCCGCGGCTGCCTTCTCCGTGTCGCCGAAAAGCGTCCGCGCCGCCTGGATCCGGTCGACCGGCACGAGCACGCCGACGCGATCTCCCACCTCCAGCATCAGATCCGGCATCGGAACGAGATCGACGTCGTAGCGCCGCACGTGGACGACATGGAGCGGTATGTCGGTCGGCACCGGCAGCTCCGACAGCATCGTGGCGGTGAGGCGGGTGTTGGATACGAAGAAGCGCTGATAGGAGAGGTCGCCGCGGTCCCTGGCAAGCCGGTTGGGCTCGAGCCGGCCGAGCTGGGCTGCCGTTTCCCCGATCGCGGGCTGCCGGTCGGCAACGATCAGCAGCCCGTCGCCCGGGTGCAGCACGACGGAATCGTCGGGCAGCCTGTTGTGGTGCTCCTGGCGCACGCTCGACACCTGGACGCCCGCAGGCAGCAACCGGCGCAGGTCGCCGAGCGTCGAAACGCCCTCCGGCAGGCGGTCGATCGTGATCTCGCCCATGTGGAAGCGCGCGGGAGCGGGAGGAAAGGTCGGCTTCACGGCACGCGTCATCAGGTAGAAGCACAGGATCGGTCCGATCACGCCGAAGGGATAGCTGACCGAGTAGCCTATCGAGGGCGCCTTGTTGCCCATCAGGTCGAGCGCGGCCTGCAGGGTCGGCGTGCTCGTCATCGAGCCGGCGAACACCCCGAGCGTCTCGCCGGTATCGATGCCCAGCAACCGGCCGAGCGCGAGAGCGACGAGGAGGCTCGCCAGCACGGCCGCGATGGCGAGGAGATTGTACATTCGGCCAGGCCCGGACAGGCCCTCGAAGAACTGTCCGCCGTAGAGGATGCCGATTCCGTAAAGGAACATCGTGAGCCCGATGAGCCCGATCGGCCCGGCGATTTGCGCCTGTGGTGCGATCGCACCGATCGCCAGCCCGACGAACAGCACGGCACCGATGCCCAGGGAGAAGCCGAATATGTTGATCTGCCCGACCGCGTAGCCGAGCGCGACAGCGAGGAACAAGGCGAGGATGGGTTGCGTGGCGAGGAATTCGGCGATCGTCGCCATCGTCAACGCACCCTGCAGCCAGCCTGACGGAAGATGTCCATGGCCGCGCCGACCTGCCGCTCGGTCGGCGCCGGAACGTCGGCCAATCGATAGTCGAGCCCCAACGACTTCCACTTGAATGCGCCCATCTGATGGAACGGGAGCACCTCGACCCATTCGACATTCTTCATCGGCCCCGCCAGGCGAGCGACCTTTCCGATGTTGTCCGGGGAGTCCGTCAGGCCGGGCACCAGGACGTAGCGGATCCAGACCGGCTTGCCGATCGCGCTCAATCGCTGGGCGAAGCGCAAGGTCGGCGCCAGTTCCTGGCCCGTCACCGTGCGATAGATATCCGGATCGCCGCTCTTGATGTCGAGAATCACCAGGTCGACGTTGGCGAGATAGGCGTCGTCGGCACGCGCGCCCAGAAAGCCCGACGTATCCAGCGCCGTATGGAGTCCCATCCGCTTCGCGGCAGCGAACATGCCTGCGGTGAATCCCACTTGCACCAGCGGTTCGCCGCCGGAGATCGTCAGCCCGCCGTGCATGGCGCTCAGCATCGGCGCAAAATCCTCCAGGCGCCGTATCGCCTTGGCGAGCTCGACCTGCTGACCGTCCTTCAGACGCCATGTGTCCGGGTTATGGCAATACTGGCAGCGTAGAAAGCAGCCCGACATGAACAGCGTGAGGCGGATGCCGGGACCATCGACGGTAGACCCGGTTTCGTAGGAATGGACCCAGCCGGTCGTGGCGTCGCTTCCTTCGAAGCCGGCGGTCTCGGGCGCATCCGGAGAGCGGCGGATGCGCAGTTCGTGGCGACTGCCGACCTCCAGGTATCCCGGTTCGGACATTGCCCGGTCTCAGAACTTGCGGTGGAAAGTGCGGTTGATGACGTCGAGCTGCTGCTCGCGCGAGAGCCGGACGAAATTCACGGCGTAGCCGGAGACGCGAATGGTGAGCTGGGGATACTTTTCCGGGTGCTCCATCGCGTCCTTCAGCGTGTCGAGCGACAGCACGTTGAGGTTCATGTGGAAGCCGCCCTGCCCGAAGTAGGCGTCGAATGCCTTCACGGCATTGGTAACGCCGCCTTCGGCATCCTTCGGCGCCAGGGTCGGGGCGATGCTGACGGTGTAGCTGATGCCATCCTGGGCATCGGCATAGGGCAGGCGCGCCACCGAGATGCAGGACGCCAGCCAGCCATGCGAATCGCGGCCGTGCATCGGATTGGCGCCAGGGCCGAACGGCTCTCCCTTGCGCCGTCCGTCCGGTGTGTTTCCGGTATGCTTGCCGTAGACGACGTTGGAGGTGATGGTCAGCACCGATTGGGTATGCGTGGCGCCGCGATAGGTCGGATGCCTGCGGATCTTCGCCATGAAGCGCGACACGAGATCGGCGGCGATGTCGTCGACCCGGGAATCCGCGTTGCCGTACTTCGGGTAATCGCCTTCGACCCTGTAGTCGACCGCCTGGCCTTTTTCGTCGCGAATGACATGCACCCTGGCATGGCGGATCGCCGAGAGACTGTCGGCGGCCACGGACAGGCCGGCGATGCCGAAGGCCATGGTCCGCAGGATGTCGCGGTCGTGCAGCGCCATCTCCAGACGCTCGTAGAAATACTTGTCGTGCATGTAATGGATGCAATTCATCGCATGCACATAGGTGCGCGCCAGCCAGTCCATCATGGCATCGAACTTGGCGAAGACCTCGTCGTAATCCAGTACGTCGGCAGTCACCGGCACGGCGGGAGGGGCCACCTGCTCGCCGCTCATCTCGTCCTTGCCGCCGTTGATCGCATAGAGCAGCGCCTTGGCAAGATTCACCCGCGCGCCGAAGAACTGCATCTGCTTGCCCAGCCGCATCGCCGATACGCAGCAGGCGATGCCGTAGTCGTCGCCGTGATAGGGCCGCATCAGATCGTCGTTTTCGTACTGGATCGAAGAAGTGTCGCGGCTGATCCGGATGCAGTAGGTCTTGAAGGCGGCCGGCAGGTTGCGGGACCAGAGCACCGTCATGTTGGGCTCCGGCGCCGGCCCCAGGTTGGTCAGCGTGTGGAGCATGCGGAAGCTGGTCCGCGTCACGAGCGGCCGGCCGTCCATATCCATGCCGCCGATGCATTCCGTCGCCCAGTACGGATCCCCGCTGAACAGGGCATCGTATTCGGGTGTGCGCAGGAAGCGGACGATGCGAAGCTTCTGAACCAGCTGGTCGATCAGTTCCTGGGCGCCGGCTTCGTCGAGCGTTCCTTCGGCGATGTCGCGCTCGATGTAGATGTCGAGGAAAGTCGAGATGCGGCCGATCGACATGGCCGCGCCATTGGCCTCCTTGATGGCGCCGAGATAGCCGAGATAGGTCCATTGCACCGCTTCGCGCGCCGTTTCCGCCGGGCGGGAGAGGTCGCAATCGTAGCGCTGTCCCATCTCGACGAGATCCCTGAGCGCCCTCATCTGCTCGGCCATTTCCTCGCGCAGGCGGATCACGTCTTCTGTCGGCCACATCTGGTTGATCTGTGCCCGCTCCTCCTGCTTGGCCGACATCAGCCTGTCGACGCCGTAGAGCGCCACTCGCCGGTAGTCGCCGATGATGCGGCCGCGGCCATAGGCGTCCGGCAGGCCGGTGATGATGCCCGACCGCCTGCAGTGCAGGATCTCGGGGGTATAGGCGTCGAACACGCCGTCGTTGTGGCTCTTGCGGTAGCGGGTGAACGCCTGATGCACGGCATCGTCGGGCTCGAATCCCGCGGCCTTCAATCCGGCCTCCACCATGCGCAGTCCACCGAACGGAAAGATCGCCCGCCTGAAGGGTGCGTCGGTTTGCAGGCCGACGATCACTTCGTTCTCACGGTCGATCCAGCCGGCCGGGTGGGCCAACAGGGTCGACGGCCGCGCGGCGTCGACATCGAGCACGCCCTTCTTCCGTTCCTCCGCGAAATAGGGCTGAAGCTTGTCCCAGACCGCCCTGGTCCGGGGCGAGGGACCTGCCAGGAAACTCTCGTCGCCCAGGTACGACGTGAGGTTGCGGACGATGAAGTCCCGCACGTCGATGGCGCTCTTCCAGCGGCCCGGATTGAAGGCCCGCCATGCCTGCTGGCCTCGATGGACAGGACGACCGGCCAGATCCTGCATTGGTTTCCTCCCTGTCCTCAGCGGTTCACTTCACCGCGGACGGGGCGATGGCGCATTGACCAAGGTCAATGCCTGCCGTGCGAGAGGCGACCTAGATTGCCCGAACCGTCGGTCGGGGGGAGAATCCATGCCTGAGGCTTCGGCGCGAACCGGCGGGAGCCGGCACGAGAAGTACGAGCGTCTGATCGTGGCGGCCCGCAGGCTGCGGGCGGTCGACACGGCGGTTGCCCATCCTTGCGACGAGATCTCGCTCCAGAGCGCCGTCGAGGCGGCGCAGCTCGGCATGATCAACCCGATATTCGTCGGTCCCTTGCCCAAGGTCCGTGGCGCCGCCGACAGAGCCCGGCTCGATATCGCGCGCTACGAATGCATCGATGCGGCGCACAGCCACGACGCGGCGGCAAAGGCCGTCGAGCTGGTCAGGACCGGGCGGGCCGAGGCGCTCATGAAAGGCAGCCTGCATACCGACGAGCTGATGGCTGCCGTCGTCCGGCGCGATACCGGCATCCGTACGGCTCGCCGCATCAGCCACTGCTTCGTGATGGACGTGCCCGGGCACCCCGATGCCCTGATCATCAGCGATGCGGCCGTCAACATCGCGCCGACGCTCGAGGAGAAAGTCGATATCGTCCAGAACGCCATCGACCTTGCTCACGCGCTGGGCGCCGACGAGGTACGGGTTGCCATCCTCAGCGCAATGGAAACCGTCAATCCCAAGGTCCCCTCGACCATCGAGGCGGCAGCGCTGTGCAAGATGGCCGATCGCGGCCAGATCACCGGCGCCGTGCTGGACGGGCCGCTGGCGCTGGACAATGCGATCAGCCTCGACGCGGCTGCGATCAAGCATATCGTCTCGCCGGTTGCGGGTCGGGCCAGCGTGCTCATCGTCCCCGACCTCGAGGCCGGGAACATGCTGGCCAAGAGCCTTTCCTTTCTTGCCGGCGCAGACGCCGCCGGCATCGTGCTGGGCGCGCGCGTGCCGATCATCCTGACCAGCCGCGCCGACTCCGAGCTGACGCGACTTGCCTCCTGCGCGGTCGCCGTTCTGGTCGCCGCCGGACGGCGGACCAATTCGCCTGTCAATGCCTGACGTCGCCATGTCGGACGGACATCTCCGGGAACCGGCATGCATTGCCGTCCTCAACGCCGGCTCCTCCAGCCTGAAGTTCGCGCTCTATCGTGCGAGCGAGCGGCAGGAGCTGATGTTTCGTGGACAGATCGAGCGACTGAACTCGACTCCACGCCTCAAGGTGTTCGAGGCCGGTGGGGCGCTGGTCGACGAGCGCCAATGGCAAAGAGGCGGGCTCGACCACGACGGCGCGACGCGCGAGATCCTGGCGACCGGCCGCCGGCTCCTCGGCGATATGCCGGTGTGCGCGGTCGGCCACCGTGTCGTGCATGGCGGCCTGCGATTTGCCGCGCCGACACTCGTCGATTCGTCGGTGCTCCAGGAGCTCGAGCAGCTCGTTCCCCTGGCGCCACTGCATCAGCCGCACAACCTCCGGCCGATGCGGGTCATTGCCGAGGCGGTTCCCGATCTGCCGCAGATTGCGTGCTTCGATACTGCCTTTCACCGCAGCCAGCCCGTGCTCGCACAATCCTTCGCCCTTCCGCGTGATCTCACGGAGAGCGGTGTCCGGCGCTATGGGTTTCACGGCCTGTCATATGAATTCGTTGTCTCACGGCTGGACGAGATCGCGCCGGAGCTGGCGCGGCGCCGCTTGGTCGTGGCTCATCTCGGCAACGGCGCCAGCCTCTGCGCCATCCACGACGGGCGCAGTGTCGCCAGCACCATGGGCTTCACCGCGGTCGACGGCCTGATGATGGGCACGCGCTGCGGCGCCCTCGATCCCGGCGTGATCCTTTACCTGATGAACCAGAAGGGCCTGTCGGCTGCGGACGTGGAGGCCTTGCTGTACAACCGGTCCGGCCTTCTTGGCGTCTCGGGCATCTCGTCCGACATGCGCACCCTGCGGGCGTCGGACAGGCCGGAGGCGCGCGAGGCGATCGACCTTTTCGTCTATCGTATCGTGAGGGAGATCGGCTCGCTGGCCGCCAGCCTTGGCGGCATCGACGGGCTGGTCTTCACGGGCGGCATCGGCGAGAACGACGCGCAGACCCGCGCGGAAGTCGTCGAGCGATGTCGCTGGCTCGGCCTCGATCTCGATGCGGAGCGAAACAGCACGGGTTCAGACCGCATCGGCGCCGCGCGGTCAGCGGTCGCTGTTCTCGTGGTGGCAACCGATGAAGAACGCATGATCGCACGTCACAGCGCAGGCCTGCTGCGCCGTGCCGAAACTGCCTCGCTCAAGGGGAGTAGGGCGAGTTCGACATCTCGACGAGCGCTGCGTGATTGATCACGACCAACTCGTCATTGTCGATCTCGATGAACCGGCTCCTCCTGAGGCGGGAAAGGGCGCGGCTGACGGTTTCCAGGCGCAGGCCCAGATAGTCCGCGATGTCGGTGCGGGTCATCGGAAGAACGTGGATCCTCGCGGTCGTATCCTTGGTGTAAGCCGGACCCATGGAGCAGAGGAACGTCGCGACGCGCTCGGTGGATGTCAGCTGCCCGAGGACGGCCATATGGAGCACGGCACGTTTCAGGCGGTCGGCGAGGGCGACCCGCAGCGCCTCGGCCACATCCGGATGCCGCCTCGCGAAGATCATGAGACGCTCCCGGTCGAAGGAGCAGGTCGTGACATCGGTAATCGCCTCGCCGTCGAAGGAGTATTCGCCGTCCGCCTCGAGGAATCCGCAGAGATCGCCGGGCAGGAAGAAATCGAGCACCTGCCGCTTGCCGTCCGGCAGGATCTTCGACACGGCGATGATACCCGACGTGATCTTGAAGATTGACTTGATAGGGTCGCCAGCCCGGAAAAGCTGCCGCCGCCGCGCCCATTTCTGTACCCGTCCGATCTCGAAGAGCTCCTTCTGCCGTTCATAGCCGAGGGGATGGCAAACGTTGAATGACCTGGCCGGGCATCGGACGCAAGGCAACGATGTTTCGTCGCGCCAAATGCCGTCATGCCGCTGTCTGACCGGAGCTTCCGCGATGTTCGTGTCAGTCATCTTGAATCTCGCCAGCTCGACGTAAAACCGGAACCCGGTTCGTCAATCCCAGCTCAGGAAGACTGCTATATCGCCGCGGACGCCCTTGGGACGGTCAATGACTTCGTACCTGATGTGGTAGCCACGCGGCTGCAGCTGGCGCTCCCAGAATTCATAGAGCTCACGGGGGATGCCGGTGAGCGTCACCTCCCAGCCTTGCTCGGCCTGGTCGATCATTCGACCGTTGTCGCTGCACAGGTGATTGGGGAAGCGGAATACCTGGACTGACGTAAGCCCGTTGCTGGCAGCACGGGCAATGATGTGCGACGCCTTCTCCAGGACCTGGTCGTCGGTCAGCCCCGACGGCTTGCTGATGCGATCGAGGAACGCCTGCCTTTCGGCATCGGCGGCAAGCTGCGCTTTCAGGGCGGCCGAAGCCTTTTCCCCTTCGGCCTGGGCAATTCGAGCCTGAAGTTCCTTCGCTGATGGCAATATGGACATGACGACCTCCGTGTCCCTGCTGTCCTGTTCTGTTTGCCGGCGGCTGCAGTCGTTGCCGGGGCAGGGAAGCGCCCGGCGCGACTTCCGCAAACTCAGTATCGTGCTTCGACGAATCGCCGTCCGGAGAGGGATGCCCTGTCGTCGTGATGCTTGCCGCCGGCGCGTGACGGCAACCGGACCTTCTTGGTCTCCAGCCGCTCGTAGGGGATCTGGGACAGGATATGCGAGATGCAGTTCAAGCGGGCCCGGCGCTTGTCGTTGGCATCGACCAGATACCAGGGTGCATGCTTCGTATCCGTGTACTCCAGCATGAGGTCGCGCGCCTTCGAGTAGTCGTCCCAGCGGCCGTAGGATTCCACATCCATGGGGCTGAGCTTCCATTGCCGCATCGGATCGTCGATGCGTGCCCTGAAACGCTTGTCCTGTTCCTCCTGTCCGACCTCGAGCCAGATCTTCAGGAGGATGATGCCGTCATCGACGACGAACTTCTCCGCCATCGGGCACAGCGCCAGAAATCTCCGATGCTGCTCGGGGGTGCAGAAGCCCATCACATATTCAACCCCGGCCCGGTTGTACCAGCTGCGGTCGAAGATCACGACTTCGCCGGCTGCCGGGAAGTGCTCCATGTAGCGCTGCATGTATATGCGTGACCGGTCGCGCTCCGACGGCGCGGGGAGCGCGACGACGCGAAATACCCGGGGACTTACACGTTCCGCGATGGCCTTGATGGTGCCGCCCTTGCCGGCGGCGTCGCGCCCCTCGAGGACGATGATGACGCGCTTGCCGCGTGCCTTCACCCACGACTGGAGGTAGCAGAGCTCCGTCTGGAGCTTGCGAAGCTCTTTCTCGTACGTCTTGCGATCAAGCTTTCCACCACCGGATTTGACGCTCATGGCAGTGCCCTCTGCAACCATGGGGCCTCAGCTCACCCTTGAGCGTCCATGACAAATATCAAAATCCCGGACCCAAAAAGCCAGGTCTCGCCGGTGTTCGGGTTTGCGGCTGCCGCGAGCCGACCATGGCTTGACCAAAATCAACGCCGGCCGACCGTCGAGGGTCGTAATTTGCCGGCAAGACAAACATAGAACTCCAGGCTCGGAATGCGACTCGCCTTACTGGCTGCCCTGGCATCTGTGCTTGCCATGGATGGCTGCACCAAGTCGTCAACTAAGCCAACGCCGGCGCCGCGTCTCGTGCAGGCCGTCGTCGTCGTGCCCAACGAGCTTTCTGCGGTGAACGACACCGTCGGCGACATAGAGCCTCGCCGCACAGCCAACCTGGGCTTTCAGGTGGGCGGCCGCCTCGTCGAGCGGCTCGTCGATACGGGCGCGACGGTCCGCAAGGGCGAGGTTCTCGCCAGGGTCGATCCGGCGGACCAGAAGAACAAGGTGCTCTCCGCCGAAGCGCAAGTCCGTGCCGCACAGGCGAGCGTCGACCAGGCCATTCCGCTCGAAGCGCGCTATCGCCAGCTGATGAGCAGCGGCTATGCGACGCCGCAGCGCTATGAAGAGGCGAAGAAGCGCCTGCAGCAGGCCAACGACGAGGTCGCCGATGCCCAGGCGCAGCTCGCCTTCGCGCGCGACCAGCTCAAGTACACCCAGCTCGTGGCACCCAGCGATGGAGTCGTGCTGTCGACGCTGGCGGATCCGGGCCAGGTCGTCAGCGCCGGTCAGGCTGTCATTCAGGTGGCCGATCCGTCGCAGCGCGAAGCGGTCTTCGCCGTTGCCGACACCTCCATCGGACTTGCCTATGTCGGGCTGAAGGTCAAGGTGACGATGAAGGGCGATTCATCGATTTCGGCGACCGGCGCCATCCGGGAGATCGCGCCGAGTGCCGATCCGGTCACGCGCACCTATGCCGTGCGCGTATCGTTGCCGGATGCGCCGGAACAGATGCGGCTGGGCGCGATCGTGCTCGGCCGGCCGGTCGTCACCTCGCAGGAAGTGATCCGCCTGCCCGCCGGTGCGCTGCTGCAGACCGGCAGCACGCCATCGGTGTGGGTGGTGCAGGGCAGCGAGCACGCGGTCGTCAAGCGCGCCGTCAAGGTTCTGCGCTTCGACACCGATTCCGTCCTGATCGCCGAGGGCCTCAAGAAGGGCGACATCGCGGTGACCGCGGGCGTCAACTCGCTGGCCGAAGGACAGAAGGTCCGCCTTCCGGCGGACCTCAGGCAATGACCGGCGTGAACCTCTCGGAGTGGGCGATCCGGCACAAGGTGCTGGTCGTCTACACGATGATCGTCGTGCTCGCGGCGGGCGTCCTTTCCTATTTCGCGCTGGGACGCGAGGAGGACCCGCAGTTTCCCATCATGACCATGATCGTCGAGACCCGCTGGGCCGGCGCCACGACGCTCGAGACGATCCAGCAGGTCACCGAGCGGATCGAGAAGAAGCTCGAAGAGACGCCCTCGCTCGACTACATCAAGAGCTACACGAAGCCGGGCGTGTCCGTCGTCTATGTCAACCTGCTCGATTCGACCGATCCGAAGACGATCCCCGATATCTGGTACCAGGTCCGCAAGAAGGTCGCCGATATTCGGCAAACCCTGCCGGTGGGCACCGACGGACCCTATTTCAACGACGAATTCGGCGATGTCTTCGGCATCATCTATGGCCTCACGCTGGACGGTTTCAGCCTCCGCGAGGGCCGGGACTTCGCCGAGAAGGCGCTGGCCAGGTTCCAGCGTGTCCGCGACGTCGGCAAGGTCATGATCTTTGGCGACCAGCCGGAAAAGATCTACCTTCACTTCTCTCCGCAACGCCTCGCCGAACTGGGCTTCACGCTCGAACAGGTCCTGCAGGCGATCGCCACACAGAACGCGCTTTCTCCATCCGGCGTGGTCAACACGCGGACGGAAAGCATTCTGATCGAGGTTTCGGGAGCGCTCGCCGGCGAGAAGAACTTGCGGGACATCAATCTCTTCGTGAACGGCCGCTTCGTAAAGATGTCGAGCATCGCCGACGTGGAACGTACTTACGTCGATCCGCCGGCGAAGATGTTCCGGGTCAATGGCCAGCAGGCGATCGGCATCGGGATCTCGATGCGTCCGGGCGGCAACGTCCTCGAGTTCGGCGAGAATCTGCACATGGTCGCCGAGGAGCTGGCGCAGGAACTCCCGGTCGGCGTCGAGCTGCGCCAGGTCTCCGATCAGCCCGAGGTCGTCGAGGCATCCATCCACGGCTTCACCAAGGCATTGTGGGAAGCGATCGCCATCGTGCTCGCCGTCAGCTTCGTGAGCCTGGGATTTCGGGCCGGCATCGTGGTGGCGACCAGCATTCCGCTGGTCCTCACGATCGTCTTCCTGTCGATGGAGTTCGCCGGCATCAGCCTGCAGCGCATATCGCTCGGCGCCCTGATCATCGCGCTGGGCCTGCTGGTCGACGATGCGATGATCACGGTCGAGATGATGGTCGCCCAGATCGAGGCCGGCGTGGAGAAGACCAAGGCGGCGATCTACGCCTACACGCATACCGCCTTTCCGATGCTCACCGGAACGCTTGTCACGATCGCCGGCTTCGTGCCGATCGGCTTCGCCAGGAGCGGCACGGGCACTTACTGCTTCTCGCTATTCGCGGTGGTGGCGATCGCGCTGGTCGTCTCATGGTTCGTGGCGGTGATCTATTCGCCGGTGATCGGCGTTGCCTGCCTGCCCGCGGTGATGAAGCACAGCCACGGTGGAGGCAGGCTCAGCCGGCTTGGCGACCTTGGGGCCCGCGCCTTCAATGCAGCGCTGCTGGGCTGCATGCGGTGGCCTCTCACGACGATCGGCATCACGCTGCTGGTCTTCGCCGCTTCGATCTTCGGCACCCGGCACGTGCAGAAGCAGTTCTTTCCGGCGTCGGACCGGCCCGAGGTGCTGGTCACGATGATGCTGCCCAAGAATGCCTCCATCTACGCCACGCGCGACGAGATCGACCGGGCGCAGAAGCTCCTCGAGGGAGATCCCGATATCGTCCGGTGGTCCGCCTATATCGGCGGCGGCGCCATCCGCTTCTATCTGCCGCTGGACGTGCAGCTCGACAATGCGTTCATGGCCCAGTTCGTCATCGTTACGAAGGGGCTCGAGGAGCGTGACGCGGTGATGGCGCGGCTCGATCGTGCCCTGACGGCCGATTTTCCCGATGTCGTCAGCCGTGTGCAGCGTCTGGAGCTCGGTCCGCCCGTCGGCTGGCCCGTCCAGTACCGGGTGAGCAGCGAGGCGGCCGGGCAGGCGCGGGACATTGCCGAGAAGCTTGCGGCGCTGCTGCGCGAATCGCCCGACCTGCAGACGGTCAACTTCGACTGGTCCGAGAAGAACAAGACGCTGCGCCTCGATGTCGACCAGGACAAGGCGCGGCGGGTCGGCCTCAGCAGCCAGGCCTTGAAGGATGCCATCAACTCGGTGCTGAACGGGATGGTTGCCACGCAGTTGCGCGACTCGATCTATCTTGTCGACGTGCTGGCGCGCGCCGAAGGGACGGAACGGGTGAGCCTCGATACGGTGCGAGCGCTGCGCATCCCGATTCCCGGCGGCCAGACGGTGCCCATCGGCGAGGTCGCGACCGTCGAATATACGCTCGACGACGGATACGTGTGGCGTCGTAACCGCTTGCCGACAATCACCGTGCAGGCCGATGTCGTGGGCAACATCCAGGCGCCGACGGTCTACCAGCGCATGCAGGAGAGGATCGATCAGCTGCGGGCCTCGCTGCCGCCCGGCGCCTCGATCGAGGACGGCGGCACGGTGGAGAAAAGTGCGCAGAGCAACGAGGCGATCATCGCCGTAATGCCGCTCATGGTCATGCTCATGCTGACCGTGCTGATGATCCAGCTCGAAAGCTTCCAGCGGCTCTTCCTGGTGATCAGCGTGGCGCCGCTCGGACTGATCGGCATTGTCGCGATCCTGTTGCCGACCGGAATCCCGATGGGTTTCGTGGCGACGCTCGGCATCATCGCGCTGACCGGCATGATCATCCGCAATTCGGTGATCCTGATCGTGCAGATCGAGGACTATCGCAAGCTGGGCCGCAGCTCCTGGGACGCCGTGGTCGAGGCGACCCGGCATCGCTTGCGCCCCATCCTCCTGACCGCCGCGGCGGCGATCCTCGGCATGATCCCGATCATGGAAGAGGTTTTCTGGGGGCCGATGGCTTTCGCCGTGGTCGGCGGTCTGGTCGCCGCCACCGTGCTGACCGTCCTGTTCCTGCCCGCGCTCTACGTCGCGTGGTTCAGGATCCGTGAGGAGGGGAGTGAAGCGGGCCGCCAGGACGCAGCGCTGCAGCCCGCAGGGAGCGCCAGCCCATGAGGTCGAATATGTCCACACGCAGGAACATCCTTGTCGGCCTGATGTGCCTCCTTCCCGTCGCTGCCCACGCACAGGGGTCGTCCGGCGGCCTGATCGGCGAGTGGCAGGGCGAAGTCGCAGGCATCGGGGCGGCGCGCATCATCATTACCGGCATCAAGCCGGGCGGCCAGGTCGAGGGGCGCATGGAGTTCGAGCTGCAGTCGTTCGTGTCCGCATTCGGAGACAAGGCCGACTCGGGCCCCGACAAGACGAACCTGGGGATCGCTTCCGGGCCGTCGCTGACGATCGAATCCGCTCTCGGGGGAACGTACAAT